>Ga0163153_10008425_pt1 | contig 10735 bp, 9 predicted proteins | sample OliLakLV19MP6IB1_FD_148629 | JGI IMG/M metagenome (GOLD analysis project Ga0163153, IMG submission 148629) | Freshwater microbial mat bacterial communities from Lake Vanda, McMurdo Dry Valleys, Antarctica - Oligotrophic Lake LV.19.MP6.IB-1 | ecosystem: Environmental > Aquatic > Freshwater > Lake...
CTTTTTCGCCACGCTGGAGGAAGTCCCCCGGCTGGCCGTGACGATGGGCGTGGGAACAATTCTCGAATCGCGGCGGTGCTTGCTCTTGGCCTCGGGCAAACACAAAGCCGACGCCATGCGGGCCACGGTCGAAGGCCCGGTAACCGCCCAGGTAACGGCCTCGGCCCTGCAACTGCACCGCGACGTCATAGCCGTCCTCGACGAACAAGCCGCCTCAGCGCTCCAGCGCCGCGACTACTACTGCCAGGTAGAACAAGCCCAGCAAGCGCTCCAAGCCCGAAAGAAATGAATTCGAGGTCCCCCTCGCCCCGGTAATCCGGGGAGAGGGGTCAGGGGTGAGGGGCCTGAACAAGCTACTAGCTACTACTAACAACTGGCTACTACTCATGAAACGCATCACACGCGAACAGGCCCGCAAGTACGCCTTCGACTGGCGAGACGAAGTGTTGCTCACCGTCGAGCCGGGCGAAACGTTCGAGATCGAGACCTACGACGCCTCGACCGGGTTCTTCAAAACCCCGGAAGACCTGGCGATCCCCGGCAAACGTCCCGGCTTCGATCAATCGCCGCCGCTGGCCAATCCGATCGGCGGCCCGGTCTTCGTCCAAGGGGCCCAAAAGGGCGACCTGCTCGTCGTCACGATCGAGTCGATCACGGTCGACGACTACTCGTGGTGCGCAATGGGCCCTCGCCGCGGCCCGCTCGGCGACAGCACCCGCTGGCCCGAGCTCTCGCAGCAGTACACCACGCGCGTTTTCCACCACACGGCCGGCCCGAGCGGTAGCACGCGCGACGGCACGCTCCATTTTTCCGAAGGAATTTCTTGGCCGATCACGCCGTTCATCGGCACGCTCGGCTGCGCGCCCCAGCGCGAGGTCACCACCAGCCTCGACGGCCAAGGCGATTGGGGCGGCAACCTCGACATCCGCGATGTGGCGCCGGGCAACAAGGTCCAGCTCCCCGTATTCCACGAAGGGGCGTTGTTCTATTTGGGCGACGTCCACGCCAGCCAGGGCGATACGGAATTCACCGGCACCGCGGCCGAAACCAAGTCGACCGTCCGCTTGAAGCTCGACCTCGTGAAAAACCGCCGCATCCCCTGGATGCGGATCGAAAAGCCCGATTCGATCGTGAGCGTCCACGCGAACCGGCCGCTGGAAGTCGCCGTCGAAACGGCGACCGTCAACCTGATGCAATGGCTCGTCGACGACTACGGCTTCTCGCAAACGGATGCCTACTGCCTGGTCAGCGTCTGCCCCGATTTCCGCATCAACGTCTACCAGATGTGCAAGATCGGCAAGCTCAGCTTCGTCGCCGGCGCCGAGATCCCGAAGAAGTATCTCACCGGGAAGAAATAAGCCGTGTGCTGCGCCTCAGGGGTAACCTGCATCGCGCGGAACCTACACGTCGAAGTCGCCTTCGGCAATCAGACCCTCGCGGAATTCGAGCCGGCGGCGAGAATTGAATTGAAGCAAGACGGCGGTTGCGCGACCCGTCGGCGTCAGGCCGACAATCCGGGCGCCTTGCAGCGCGAAGTGCCGACGCCATTCGTCCCGTCGCGGATGAAATAGCGGAACGACTCCGACGGTCACCGGATCGAAGCTGCTGAGGTTTGTTCCCTTTATGTAGATTGCAACGGTGACAGGCTAAGGCCAAATTATCGGGCTCGTCGGCACCCGGCGGGACGTGCTGCTGCGCGAAAATGTGCTCGATGTGAAACGTCGCTTCGTCGGCGTGCTGCGGAAGCCGGCAGTATTCGCAACGCTCTCTTGCTCGTTCCCGTACCAAATCTCGAACCGCAGCATCAATCATGACGCTTGGCGGCGAAGCGCGGCTCGGGCCTTTAGCTTGAAAACTGCGATGAGGTCGAGCCCTTCGACGTACTCTTCGTACTCCTCACGCTCCTCCGCCGACAGCGACCCTTGATTGGCTTTCTCCGCCAGTACGTCAAGCCGCGACTGGAGTTGCGGGTCAAGGCGCAGATCGAGGATTTGCCGAGCCGTGTCCGGAGGCAGAATCTGCGTAACGGGGTCCAAAAAGCGGTCGAGGATGGTAGTTACATTCATGTCGCAATTATACCACACGGCCGCGGGACATGAGTGCCGAACTTCGGCCGGCGGCTTGCCAAGTGCGGCCGATCGGCGGAAATACTCCGCATCGACGGCAAAAAACGCACAACTCGTGGTCGCCGATTTGGGCACCGAGCGGGATGCTTTGGCGAACCGGGTTATCTGCTTCATTCAATCACATTGCCGTGACCGTTGCTCGCCTTAACGGTGTTGAATCTTGTCGATCAGCACGGCGCCGAGAAGTACGAACCCGAGCACGATGTCCTGCGTGTCGTCATGGATATTCGTCAGGTTCATGCCGTTTTGCATGACGGCGATCGTTAGCGCGCCGGTCAGCGTGCCGAACATTTTTCCTTCTCCGCCGCCGAGCGCCGCCCCACCGACGACCACCGCGGTAATGACGTACAACTCGTACGTATCACCGTAATTGGCCGAGCCGCTTTTGAGTTGAGAGGCCATGACCACGCCCCCCAGGCCGGCGAGAACGGCGGAAGCGATATAGGCGAACATCACCACCCGCGTCACCGGTACGCCCGACAATCGCGCAGCCTCGCGATTGCCGCCGACCGCGTATAGATATCGTCCCAGCCGCATCCTCGACATCAGCACGTGCGCCAACCCGTACAGAACCAACATCAGCACCACCCCGTTCGGCAGGCCGAACCAATCGGCCCCGCGGCCTAGCCAAACGAACGATTCGGGAATCTCGTAGATTGATTGTTCTTTCGACACCCGGCGGGCCAGGCCGCTGGCGACGAGCATCATCGCCAGGGTGACGATGAACGGCGGGACGTCGAACCGGGTGACCATGGCCCCGGAAAACGCGCCGATCAGCCCGCATAGACTGATCGCCGCCAGGCAGGCGAGCGCCATGCCCAGGGGCGATGCATCCATCCCTCCCGCCGCGTCGCGAATGAACTTCGCGGCCAGCACCGCCGAAAGGGCGATCAGGCTGCCGACCGAAAGATCGATTCCGCCGGTGATCACGACCATCGTCATGCCGATGGCGAGAATGGCGATCACGCCGATCTGACTGGCGATGTTAAGCAGATTGTCCGCCTTGAGGAAATCCGGCCAATAGTAGCTCTGCGGCGTCATCACCCGCGGCTCGCCGAGCGTCGGGTAATCGGTTTTCAAATCGGCGAAGACGAGCCAAGCGCCGGTCGTCTGTGTGCCGGCGATTACGTCGAGCTTGCCGCTCCCCGCGGCGATGTTTCCGAGCGCCGCGCGAGCATCCTTGGGTTCTCCTTGCACCACCGCGAGCACCCGTCCCCCCGCGGCCACAAGATCCAACCGCAGTTGTTCGGCCAGGGCGGCATCGTCGGCCAGGTCGCGGACGACGATCAGTACGCTCGGCGCATCGCCGAAATCGCTCGAAATCGCGGCCGCCAGTTGCCGCCCCGCCGCCGCGCCGGTCGGCGACTGCTCCTGGTAGGTCATCGCACTGAACAAGGCGCACAGCAACAGCAGCATGAAAATCATGCGGTAGTCGTAAACGAATCGCACCAGACGGGCCTTCATACGGTCACGCTACGGCAAGTTGCATGATCTGTTCCTGCGTCGCCCGGCGGGCGTCGGCAATCTCGCCGGTAATACGTCCCTCGTGCATCACCAGAATCCGGTCGGCCATGCCGAGCACCTCGGGCAGCTCGGAACTGATCATCAGAATCGCCTTCCCCTCCTCCACGAGTCGGTTCATCAGCAAGTAGATCTCGTACTTCGCCCCCACGTCGATGCCCCGCGTCGGCTCGTCGAAGATCAGGACCTCGCAATTGCGAGCCAGCCACTTCGCCAGCACCACCTTCTGTTGGTTGCCTCCCGAAAGATTGCGGGCCCGCTGCTCTTGGTGCGGAATGCGTATCTTCAACAGGTCGACGTAGCGGGCGAACTCTTCCCGCTCGCGGCCCCGTTGCACGAAGCCCCGTCGACTGAGCCGCACCAGATTCGGCAAGGCGAAATTCTCACGGACGGAGGCCCCCAAAACGAGCCCTTCGAGCTTGCGATCTTCCGTCAAGAGGCCGATCCCCGCCGCAACCGCGTCGCGCGGCGTGCGGATCGTGAGCAACCGACCGTCGAGCCGAATCTCGCCCGTCTCCCGCGGATCGGCCCCGAATAAGAGCCGAACCGTTTCCGTCCGACCTGCTCCCACCAATCCCGTCAGCGCCAAAATCTCGCCTCGGCGAACGGAGAACGAGACGTCGCGCACGGCGCCGCCGCGGCCCAGGCCGGTCACTTCCAAGCGGGGCGGGCCGAGCTTCACGCTGCGCGCCGGAAACTCGTCCTTCAACTCCCGGCCGACCATCCGCTCGATCAGTTCGCCCCGCGTCACCCGTTCGATCGGCCGCTCGTCGACGTTCGCCCCGTCGCGGAGCACCATCACCCGATCGGCGATCGCCAGTATCTCGTCCAGTCGGTGGCTGATGTAGACGATGCCGATGCCGCCGCTTCGCAGATCGCGGATCACGTCGAGCAGCCGCGCCGTTTCGTGCGCCGTGAGCGCCGCGGTCGGCTCGTCCATCACGATAATCCGGGCCTCAAAGGCCAATGCCTTGGCGATCTCGACCAGTTGCTGCTGGGCCGTCGAGAGTCGCCGGCACGGAAGATCCAAGTCGATTACGACGCCGAGCCGGCGGAACAACTCGGCGGCCTGGCGACGCTCGCCGGCGTGATCCAAGAATCCCCCTCGCGTCGACTCCTGCCCCAGAAAAATGTTCTCGTGCGCCGTCAGCCCCGCCACGAGATTGAATTCCTGATAGATCACGGCCACGCCCGCCCGCCGGGCGTCCTGCGGCGATTGAAAGACAATTTCACGGCCGCCCACCGCGATCGTCCCCGAGTCGGGCCGATGGGCTCCGCTCAAGAGCTTGATCAACGTGCTCTTCCCCGCGCCGTTTTCCCCCACCAGCGCCAGCACCTCGCCCGCGCGGAGCGTCAAATCGACGCCCCGCAGGGCTTGCACGCCCGGAAACGATTTCACCATCCCGCGCATTGCGAGCAAGGGTTCGTTCGCCTCGCCACCGTTCGCCTCGCCACCGTTCGCTTGGTCGCGGTTCGGCTGGTCACTCTCCGGCTGGTCACCGTTCATAAGCCCAACGCTTGCTCGAGGGCGCGGCGCATCACACCGGAGTCGGGCTCCACGCCGGTCCAATACCGCACGGCGACGATCCCTTGGTTCACCAGCATCCCCAGGCCGTCCAGAGCCCGGCAGCCGCGGGCTTCGGCCTCGCGAATCAGCCGCGTCCGCGGCGGATTGCCGATCACATCGGCCACGACCATCCCCGGCTCCAGCGTGGCGACGTCGAGGTTCAATCGCGCAAGGGCGTCGTACAGGCCGATCGACGTGGCGTTGATCACCAGATCGGTCGCGGCCGGAATACGGTAGTCGCCCCGCCACACCACCAGTTCGGCGTCGATCTTCAAGCGATCACGGAGCAGCTCGAACAACTCCCGCCCGCGGGCTTCGGTCCGATTCACGAGCGTGATCTTCTTGACTCCCGCCAGCGCCAGCTCGACCGCAATCGCCCGGGCCGCCCCGCCGGCGCCGAACAGCACCGCACGCTTACCGGCCGGATCGGTCACGCCGGCGAGCGAGCGCAAAAATCCTTTGCCGTCGGTGTTCTCGCCGATCAGTTGGTCCCCCCGGCGAACCACGCAATTCACCGCCCCCATCACCGACGCCGACTCTCCCAGGCCGTCCAAATGCGCAATCACGGCCACCTTGTGCGGCAGGCTGCAATTAAAGCCGCGAAAGCCCATCGCCCGCGCGCCTTGCACGGCCGCGCCCAGGTCCTCCGGCGTCACCTCCATGTTCACGTATCGCCACGGCAGCCCGTGGTGCGCGAAGGCCGCCTCGATCATCGCGACCGTCGGATTCCCCGCGGCCCCTTGCGACATCGAGCCGACGAGTTCCTGAAGAAAGCCGGCCGTCCCGCTCATGAATCGCTGTTCCCCATTCGTCATTCGAACATTCGTCATTCTTTCGTCATTCGTGCTTCGTCATTTAAGGTCCGGGTCCTTCTCCCCGTCGGCCCGGCGGTAGAGCCTCGTCGGAATCAGTATTTCCGTCGGCAGGGTTTCCCCCTTCGAATGCCGCACGATGGCGTCGACGATCTGAATGCCCATCTTGTCGGGAAACTGGATCGGGTCGGCGTAAATCTTTCCTTCCTTGATCGCCTGCTTTCCTTCGGGTTGGCCGTCGAAGCCGATGATCTTCACTTGCTCCGCCTTGCCGGCTTTTTCCAGCGCGGCCCGCGCGCCGAGCGCGGCCGGGTCGTTGATGGCGAAGATGCCGCGCAAATTCGGATTCGCTTGCAGCGCGTCTTCGGTCGCTTTGTACCCTTGGTCTATCGCGCCGCCGCTCTCCAGTTCGCTGACGATTTCGATCTTCGCTTTGCCTGAGGAGTTGTGCGCGTCGATCACTTCGCGGAAACCCTTCACGCGCAACAAGCACGACTCGGCTTGCTTGAAGTGCAGTACGCCGACCGTGCCCCCCGCTTCGCCCAGCGCCTCAATCATCGCCGCTCCCGCCTCGCGGCCGCCGCCGTAGTTGTCGGTCGCAATCTGCGTCACAATCTTGACCCCCGGCTCGTTGCAGGGAATGTCGACCGTGAAAACCGGAATGCCCGCCTGGTTCGCCTCGCGAATGATCGGCACGATCGACTTCGAATCGCACGGGCTCAGCACGATGGCGCTGACCCCTTGCACGATGAAATCCTTGATCTGGTTCCCTTGCTTGGCCACGTCCTTATCGCCGCTGACGACGATCACCTCGTAACCGTGCGCCTTTCCCGAGGCGACCACGTTGTCGCCGATGACTTTGAAAAACGGATTGTCGAGCGTCAACAACGAAACGCCGATGGTCCGTTTGGCCGTCGTCGTCGGCTTGCCGGCTCCCGTTCCCGCGGCCGGGTCGCGAGCCGAGTCGCAACCGCTCAAAAAGCCGAGCAGGCAAACGATCAGCCCGACGCTTGAAAACTTCACGGTCGCCGGTAATACGGTCCGCAGTTCTACGCTCGCGAATTTCATGGGCGTCGCACTCTCAATTCAATAGAATCCGACCGGTTCTCGCGGCGAGCAATCAGCACGCGCTAGAGCAGCCTATCCCTTGAAAAACCAATGTCAACATTGACGTCGGCCGCCGGCCCGGTATGGTCACAACTCCCTCGTCAAGCCCGAGCGTCGCACACCATGAATTGCCGAACCTCTTCGCCGAAAAACCGCAGCAGGTAGAGCGCGCATGAACGAGCCGAGCGACGTCTTGTGCGCCGGCGTGATCGTCGCCGATCATCTCTGCTCCCCCATCGATCATTTGCCGCAGCCCGGCGAGCTGGTCCTGGCCGACCGCATGCTGCTCACGCTCGGCGGAAGCGCCGCCAACACGGCCGTCGACCTCGCCAAGATGGGACGGGCGGCCACGGTCGTCGGCCGCGTCGGCGACGACGCCTTCGGCCGCATCGTCGCCGATCTGCTCCGCGCGGCCGCGGTCGACGTTTCAGCCTTGCAGTTCGGCGTCGGCGACGACACCGGCCGCACCCTCATCGTCAACGTCCGCGGCCAAGACCGCCGCTTCATCACCAACTTCGGAGCCAATACTCGCTTTTGTGCCGCTGATATTCCCATCCGGCGCGTCAAGCGGTGCCGGGTCCTCTATCTCGGCGGATACCTCACGCTACCCCAACTGCGGCAAGACGCGCTCGTCGACTTGTTCGCCGCGGCCCGCCAGGCCGGCGTCCGAACGGTTCTCGACGTCGCCGTTTCCGGCCCTGGCGATTACCTGGGCCGGCTCGAGCGGCTATTGCCCCACGTCGACGTGTTCCTGCCGAACAACGACGAAGCCCAGCGCATCCTCGGCGGCGAGCCCGATCCCTGGCGGCAGGCCGAAGAGTTCCGCCGGCTCGGTGCCGCCACGGTCGTCATCACCCGCGGAGCCGCCGGCTCGGTGCTGGCCGGCGACCGCCTCCGCCTCCAAGCCGGAACGTATCCGGTCGAATTCGTCGACGGCAGCGGCGGGGGCGACGCCTTCGACGCCGGTTACATCTACGGCCTGTTGCAGGGGATGGAGCCGGCCGACTGTATGCGTTACGGTACGGCGCTCGGGGCCGGCTGCGTCCGCGCCGTCGGCACCACGACGGGCGTATTTACCCGCGACGAGTGTGAAGCGTTCATCCGCCGGCACGAGTTGCCGATGGAATCGCTGTAATGAACTGAATCGCCGCAATAACTAAACCGCTGTAAAAATCGAACCTTAATTCTTCGTCCCAACAAAAGGATCGCCCCGCATGAGTCGTTTAGGAAAGCAGGTCCGTCTCGGCCGTCTCTTTCGGCACCCGTCGGGGCGTTTCCTGGGGGTCGCGGTCGACCACATGATCAACTATCCGTCGGGCATGCCGCCCGGTTTGTGTCAGATCATGACGAACTTGCCGAAAATCGCCGCCGGCGAACCGAGCGCAATCGTGATGAACAAGGGGACCGCTCTCCGCCTGATGCCGCAGTTCGCCGGTCGGGTTCCCTTCATTGTCCAGCAGATGGCCCTGCGTGCCGACGAACCGAACTTTGCCGAGGTGGCGACGCCGGCCGAGGTCGCGGCCATGGGTGCCGACGCCATCGCGGTCGCGATGTTCGTCAAGTGTCCGCTGGAAATCGCCTACATCGGCCAGTTGACGAAAATCGTGCGCGAGGCGGAGCAGTACGGGCTGCCGGTCATTCCCCACATTTATCCTTTGTCGAGCGGCGACGAGCACAAGCAGGTGCTGCACACGCCCGAAGACGTGTTTTATGCCGCGCGGGTCGGCTGGGAAGCGGGGGCCGACGTCGTCAAGGTTCCCTACACGGGCGACGTGTCGACCTTCCGCGACATCGTCGCGGCGACGCCGGTACCGATCGTGGCGGCGGGCGGTCCGCGCTGCGAGACCTTGGAGGAAGCGGTCGCATTTTCTCTGGCGGTGGTCCGTTCAGGAGCGGCCGGCCTGACCATGGGCCGCAACGTCTGGGGCTTCGAAGACGTCCCGCTGGCGATGCGCAGACTGAAAGAAGCCGTCTTCGCAGGCCCCGGCCCCGAATAATGTGCCACTGACGGTGCCGGCGCTCCGCCGATCGAAGAGCCAGAGCGGGCACAATCAATCAACTTGGTGACGTCAAATTGCTGGTGTCGCGTGCTTGCTCTGCGACCCCAAAGTGGGTCGAACATAATAGCCCAGGGTCGTCGTACTCGGCGCACCCTGGGGTTGCGACGGCGAAAAACCCCTTACGCCAACGGCGTTACATCCACTTCCGCCAACGGCGTTACATCCACTTCCGCCAACGGCGTTACATCGATGCCGAGGTGGCAACGGCCGGATGCAGATCCGTCTGCTCCTCCGGCTACCTCACTCCGTTTCGTGCTTCGAACTTTCATCTTTTAGTGAAGGTCCGACCGCCGGTTTTATCGCAGTTTTACGCGGTATCGCACGGCCCCATCGACTGCATTATAAAAAACAGATAGACTACATCTATATATATCTGTAGAATACAAGCAGACCATTGGCGGCACCAACCCGCCGCCGAATCGATTCACGACCGATCCGCTCGACCGCCATCCGATTCTTCGCCCCGGGCCGGTCGCTAGGAACACGCCCCCCTCCCACCGAGGCCCGCGCCATGGCCAGGCAATCCTCCGCACCCAATTTCCCCGACTTCCATCGCTCCATCGGAGCCGAACTGGCGGCCGTCAAAGATCGTGTCCGCCAGCTCATTCGCCACTGGTCGACCGACGGCGCCTTCAAAGAGTCCGTTCTCCGCTACGTCCTGCGGCGATTTCTTCCCGACTCCCTCACGCTCGGAACCGGATTCGTCGTCACCGCCGATTGGTCGTCCCCCCAGATCGATATTCTCATCGTCAGCAAGGACTATCCTCGCCTCTTCTCCGACGGCGACCTGCTGATCGTTTCGCCCGAGGCCGTCCGCTGGGCCATCGAAGTCAAAACCAAGATCACCACACGACCCGTCCTCCGTAAGACGATCATGAAGCTGGCGGAAGCCCGCGCAAATTGGAGCGAGGTCGCCGGCGGCGCTCAGAACCGGGCAAGCATCTTCATTTACCAGGCCGTCAATGAACTTGCCGCACCCGCGCTCTACGCCCTCGATGAAGCGCGCGCGAAATTCGGCCTGCAGGTCGGCTCGCTGGCGTTGGGAACCGATGTCTTCATCGAAGCGGTCGACGGCGAAATCGAGGGGCGACGCGTCGACGGCTGGGCCGCCACGGTCGAACCCGGCATGTCGGCCGCTCACTTCGTCAATCACATGATGCGGCCGCATTCGAGCCGTACCGATTGGACCACCAACTCCCCCTGGCGATTATCCAAGCTCCCCGGAGTTTCGGTCAAATATCTCCCCTTCAGCGAAGACGCGAAACAGCTCAATCAAGTCACGACGTTCCCACTCGCTTAAGTGACGAGAATGTCCGCTCCCCCATTTTGAATTTTACATTTTACATTTTTCATTCGCATTCCCGTCCTTCCGCCCGCTCATTCCCCGCCGAACAGCGCTCCCCCATTTTTCATTTTGCCTTTTACATTTTACATTTTTCATTCGCATTCCCGCCGAGCCGGCAGCCGCGCAGATTCATGTCGCCATGATGCACAAGAAGGTCATGGCGGTCGCGGCCGATCTCGGAGCGCCTACCGTTGCCG
>Ga0163153_10008430_pt1 | contig 10730 bp, 8 predicted proteins | sample OliLakLV19MP6IB1_FD_148629 | JGI IMG/M metagenome (GOLD analysis project Ga0163153, IMG submission 148629) | Freshwater microbial mat bacterial communities from Lake Vanda, McMurdo Dry Valleys, Antarctica - Oligotrophic Lake LV.19.MP6.IB-1 | ecosystem: Environmental > Aquatic > Freshwater > Lake...
TCTACGGCCATGGGTATGTCTATGTCTGTGGCCATGTCTACGGCCATGGGTATGTCTATGTCTGTGGCCATGTCTACGGCCATGGGTATGTCTATGTCTGTGGCCATGTCTACGGCCCCGCCGCTAGTTCGTAGTTTTGTTGCTCTACACTGCACTTGATCTAGACGCAATAACATCTGAAGATCACCCACCTAAACCAGCACACACATGGCAATACGCGTAGCAATCAATGGGTTTGGCCGCATCGGACGGCTTGTTTTCAGGGCCGCGAAGAAGCGCGGACTAGACATCGACTTCGTTGGCATTAACGATCTGACAGATGCAGCCACCCTGGCGCACTTGTTGAAATACGATTCGTCGCACGGACGCTTCGATGGTAGCGTTGGCGTAGAAGGCAGCGACCTAATCGTGAACGGCGATCGCATTCCCGTCAGCGCAGAAAAAGACCCCTCTAAAATTCCGTTTCAGAATGTTGATGTAATGATCGAGGCCACGGGACATTTCACGAAGCGCGCTGAGATGGAAATGCATCTTGCGAATTCGTCGAAGAAGGTAATTCTTACGTCACCCGCAAAAGACACACTCGATGCAACCGTTGTTATTGGTGTAAACGAAGGTGTGTTAACTGGTGCAGAGAAATTGGTTTCGAATGCATCGTGTACAACAAACTGTCTTGCGCCGATGGTAAAAATTCTTAACGATTCGTTTGGCATAGAGCAAGGCTTCATGGTCACCGTACACGCGTACACAAACGACCAACGCATTCTCGATTTACCGCACAAAGATTTACGTCGCGCACGTGCCGCAGCCGTGAACATTATTCCAACAAGCACCGGCGCTGCAAAAGCAGTAACAGAAGTTATCCCTGAACTCAAGGGCAAGCTCGACGGCGGCGCGTATCGCGTGCCAGTGCCAGACGGCTCTATTACCGACTTCACGGCAATGCTGAAACGTCCGGCTACAAGAGACGAGATAAACGCTGCTATGAAGGGGGCTTCCGAAGGGTCTATGAAGGGCATCCTTGAATACAGCGACGAGCCCCTTGTCTCGAGTGACATCATTGGCAACGTGCATTCGTGTGTCTTCGATTCGCTCTCTACAATGTCTATGGGTTCGATGGTAAAGGTTGCAGGATGGTACGACAACGAATACGGCTATTCGAGTCGCATCGCCGATTTGATTATGCTTGTGTCGAAATGAACAGGTGCGTCGTTAATAACCTTTGCATAAAAAATTGCACGGGTCGAATTAGGGTGTCGTCGAAATGATCAAAAGTATTACAGACGTCGACGTTGTCGGAAAGCGCGTGCTTACACGCGTCGATTTCAACGTGCCGCAAAACGACGATGGTTCGATTGCCGACGACACACGCATACGCGAATCGTTGCCTACCATTCAATCGATTGTTGAGCGCGGTGGCATTGCCGTGTTGATGTCCCACCTTGGACGCCCAAAGGGCAAGGTCAACGAAAAATATTCGCTCAAGCCAGTTGCAGAACATCTCAAAGCGCTTGTCGATGGCATGCAAGACAACTCAAACAATGCGGTTCACTTCCCTCTCGAAACTGCCGTGCACTTCGTTCCTGAATGCATTGGCGAAAACGCACGAGCGGTAATTGCGCAGGCAAAGCCAGGTGAGATTGTGTTGCTCGAGAACCTGCGCTTTCATGCCGAAGAAGAGGCAAACGACGAAGGCTTTGCAAAAGAGCTTGCGCACAACGGTGATGTGTACTGCAACGATGCGTTCGGAACGGCACATCGTGCACATGCAAGTACGGCGGGTGTTGCTGCGTTGTTTGAAGAGCGCTGCGCTGGACTTCTTATGCAGAAGGAACTCGAGTATCTAGGTGGTGCATTAAAGACCCCTAAACAGCCCCTTATCGCAATCATGGGCGGATCGAAAATCTCTGGAAAGATTGACGTGATTCGTCGGCTGTTCGACATCTGCGAAACCATCCTGGTTGGTGGTGGCATGATGTTTACGTTTTACAAAGCCATGGACATGAACATTGGGTCGTCGGTGCTCGAGGCCGACAAAGTAGATCTTGCACGTGACCTTATTGCCGAAGCGAAGTCTCGGAACGTTGCGCTCGTATTGCCATCTGACGTTGTTGTTGCTCGCGCATTCGACAACAAAGCAGAGCACAAAACTGTTGGAGTGGGAGACATCGAGGACGGATGGATGGGACTCGATATAGGACCGAAAACCATTGCGACGTACTCCGACGTCATCGGCCGTGCGGGCACAGTTGTGTGGAACGGACCCATGGGTGTCTTCGAGATGCCGTCGTTTGCGGCAGGAACAGAGGCAATTGCAAAGGCAATGGCCGAGGCAACGCAACATGGAGCCGTCACAATCGTCGGAGGCGGCGATTCTGCGTCCGCAATTGTCCAATTCGGTTATCACGACAAGATCACACACGTCTCAACGGGCGGTGGTGCCTCGCTCGAATTCCTTGAGGGCAAGACCTTGCCTGGTGTAGAAGCTCTGAACGTCGATGCATAAAGAGCGACAGGTGCTAATGCAAGGGCGACTCGTGCTGATGCACTGCTTTACGTCATTATTCTGAGCCCTTTCGGGTCCCCTCTATATGTCTCCAGTTATCGAACGACGTCCCGGTTTCCTGAACTTCCCTCCCGTAATCAAGTTCTTGCTCATAACAAACATTGCAGTTTTTGCGCTGTTGAATCTTGTGGGCGGACTCACGTATGAGGGCGAGGCGTCGCTGTCTACGATTACAATGCGATACTTTGCGCTGCTGCCATTCGACCTCGGATTTCTGCCGTGGCAACTGGTGTCGTATCAGTTTATGCACACGGGCTTTTTGCATTTGCTGTTCAATATGTTTGCGCTCTGGATGTTTGGTGTCGAAATCGAAAACCTTTGGGGTTCACGCAAGTTTGCGGTGTATTACATTCTGTGCGGAATTGGCGCTGGTATCGCACACCTCGTTGTCGCACCCATGCTGTCACCCATATTGGGTCCGACCATCGGCGCCAGCGGCTCAATCATGGGCGTTCTCCTCGCCTTCGGTATGACGTTCCCCACACGTCCGATTCTCATGTTCCCGATCTTTTTTCCGATTCCGGCGAAGTACTTCGTTATGATCTACGCGGCCATCGATCTCTTTAACGGACTCATGCGTTCGAATTCTGGCGTGGCGCACTTTGCCCACCTTGGTGGTGCCCTTGCGGGATTCCTGTTAATAAAATTTGGCGCGTCGCTCTTCGACTGGATTGACCGTCGAGCAGCATCACGAGGCGAACGCACATTCGCACGCACACCCGAACCACAAAACGTCGAGTATCGCGAAGTACCCCGAGACCGTCAGGCACCCGTCGCCCTGCACCGCATTCCGTCTTCCGAAGCTCCCGCACGCTTTGTTATCGACGGCGAAGGTGTTTCACAAGAGGCAATCGATGAAATCCTCGACAAAATCTCGCAGCACGGCTACCACAGCCTCTCCGAAAAAGAAAAGCGCATCCTCTTCGAGGTTAGTAAACAACTTTAATGAAACTGCTTAGAACTGCACAACGTCAAATTCTCATGAAGGCTGTAGTTCTGACGAACGCCACATCGTGATACGTCGCACCACAACCGAGGTAATGGTCGGCGCGCTCGGCATTGGCTCGATGTATCCCGTGCGTGTGCAGTCGATGACGACGACATTGACAATGGACACCGAGGCCACGATTGCGCAATCGATTCGCATGATCGAAGCCGGCTGCGAAATAGTCCGCATCACAGCACCAAGTCTGCGCGAAGCCAAGAACCTAGAGCACATTCGTAAGGGGCTCCAGGAAAGGGGCTATAACGTCCCGATTTGCGCCGACATCCACTACACTCCGAACGCCGCCGAAGTAGCTGCGCGTTTAGTGGAAAAGGTTAGAATCAATCCGGGCAACTACGTCGACAAGAAAAACTTCAACGTCATCGAATACGACGACGCAACGTATGCTGCCGAACTCGACCGCATTCGTGAGCGTTTTCTTCCTCTGCTTGCCATCTGCAAAGAACATGGCACTGCGATGCGCATTGGTACAAACCACGGCTCGCTCTCCGATAGAATTATGTCGCGTTATGGCGACAATCCCTTGGGCATGGTCGAAAGTGCACTCGAATTTTTACGCGTTGCCGAGGACGAGCAGTACTACAACATCGTACTCTCGATGAAGTCGAGCAATCCGCTCGTCATGGTCGAAGCCTATCGTCTGCTTGTCAAGCGCCTCGACGAAGAAGGGCTACGTCCGTACCCCCTCCACCTCGGCGTCACCGAGGCCGGCGAAGCCGAAGACGGCCGCGTAAAGAGCGCGGTCGGCATTGGCACCCTCCTCCAGGAAGGCCTTGGCGACACCATTCGAGTCAGCCTCACCGAAGAACCCGAAGCCGAGTTGCCCGTGGCTCTGGTGCTGGCCGAGAGGGCGATTTCTGAATTCTCGTCAGAATTTATTCCGGGAGATAATGATTCCCGGAATAAGCTGCTACGCGTTGCTAACATCGGACGCGATTTTGTACCTCGCGTTCTCGCAGATCTTTCTATGGTGGCCATTTCGTCGCGGAGCGACCTCGCTCCGCTCGGACACATCTACGACGAAGCCACCGACAAATGGCAAACGGCCGAGCAAGGATGCGACTACGTGTACAGCGGCTCGCAACCGATACCACACGACCTGTTGCCAAACGGCATTCGTGAACTCATGGACTCGGACGTTTGGCTGCAACAGCAGGAGCGTTTGTACAAGGTGCCGGTGTTCGCGTCGATTGCCGACTACGCAAGTGCCAGTGAGCATCATGTAGTCATGAACGTTGTGCGCATAGATGTACAGAAAGCAGATGAAGATCTAAGTGGAGGACCTAAATCAGCAGTGGGTCAACGCGTGACGCCAATAATAGAAAAGTTTACGAACGACGCCACTGTCGTCATCCTTGCGGAATGTGCAGATGCGCAGCCCCTTGTTCCCTTACGGAATTTCTTTTATACGATGGCAGCGCATGGACTTTCAGCGCCTGTAATTATTCGCAGAATGTGCAACGAAGCCGATGCTGAGTCGCTTCAGCTGTACGCAGCAACTGATGTTGGTGGATTACTTGTCGATGGCTTTGGCAATGGTGTAATGTTATCGTCCGACAACCCTCGCCTTGACGAGCTTAACACACTTGCCTTCAACATTCTTCAGGCAACGCGCACGCGCATCACCAAGACCGAGTACATATCCTGTCCGTCGTGCGGTCGCACCCTCTTCGACCTGCAGGAAACCACCTCGCTCATACGTGAGCAGACCGATCATTTAAAGGGGCTTAAGATTGGCATCATGGGATGCATCGTAAACGGTCCAGGCGAAATGGCCGACGCCGATTACGGCTACGTGGGGTCGGGTCCTGACCGCATCACCCTCTACCGCGGCAAGGACATCGTCCGTCGCAACATTCCTTCGGGCGATGCGCTTCAGGAGCTCGTTGCGATTATAAAAGAAGACGACAAGTGGATTGTGCGCGAGGACGCTAGAGCATAAAAGAAAGCGTAGTGGTAAGGTCGCTTCGCGGCCAGTTTGACTGCACCAGAACGTAGTGGTGTGCTTGCTTCACAACCGCGCAAAAAAATACCCGGAGAATAGGGGTACTCCAGGTGTGAGCATCTGGCGCGGCACTCAGGGGAGAGAGTACCGCTCAACTCGTTGCAAATATCGGTAACTCGTGGCAGGTCACAAAGAAGGTTGTGACTGTTTTTCGATGCTGGCTACAGCGACGTGCCTACGGCTACTTCCGGACACGTCACAAACACGCGTGTGCCCTTGTCGATCTGCGATTCGATGCGGATGGTGCATCCCATGAGATTCAGGAAGTCATTGACGAGGAGCAGGGCGAGTCCGGCGCCTTTTTCATTGCTGGTGCCTGCGTTGATGGAGCGACGTCCCCAGTCAAACAGTCCGTTGAGTGTATTTGGCGACATGCCAACGCCAGTATCTGCGACTTCGAGGATGGTGTTGCCTGTGCGGTCACGGACCATGCGAACGTCAATGCTTCCGTTGTCAGTGAACTTGATTGCATTTGTTACAAGCGAGTTCAGGATGAAGCGCAAAAGGTTGGGATCGGTGTCGAGTGTCGAGACCTGAATATCCGCAGAGATCGTGAGGTTTTTGTGTGCGGCGGAAATGGACGCACCAGCAATAACATCGTTTACGATGTGGTTGACGTCGACGTTGTATTCGACGGTCGGACCTCCGCGCATCATGGTGCGGGCCCATGCGAGAATCTGGTCCAGCAAGTCGCGTGCGAGCACTGCTTGTGCCCTGATTTCATCGCGTAACGGTGCTAACTCAAAGTCATCGAATTCGAGTACACCAATAATTGTGGCTAAGGGGCCGCGCACGTCGTGCGCGACGACAGTCAGTAGACGCGTAGCTGTGTGCGAAACGCGTTCGTGTGTAATTGAGCGTTCACGGAGTTCACGAAGCAGACGATGGGTGTCGTTGCGAGCGCGGCGTAGTTCGATGAGATTGGTAACGTGTTGCGCGAGGACACGAAGTGCACGTTCCTCTTGATCCGATAAATCGCGCGGCTGCTTGTCCATAACACATAGCGCACCAACGGCATGTCCGTCCGACAAACACAACGGCACACCAGCATAAAATTTTACGTATGGTTCACCCACAACAAATGGGTTGTCGGCAAAGCGAGAGTCGAGTGAAGCGTCACGGACAACAAACACGTCGCGCTGAAGGATTGCATGTGCACATACTGAAGTGTCACGATGTGTTTCCTGTACGTCGAGCCCCTTTCGCGCCTTAAACCATTGACGGTTTTTATCGATAAGCGTGATGGTCGCCATCGAAGTGTTGCATATCTCGGCCGCTAGCGCAACCACCTGGTCGAATTCGTCTTCGGGAGGTGTGTCAAGGATGGCAGCACTGTGTAGTGCTGCCAATCTTGCGTTTTCGTTGCGTGTCAGAGGCGCGGGTTGCATTGTTACCACCAGCTCCGTGAGGAGGTTTAGTCGGCCTTTGGAGCCGCTGTTGACGCTGCTGTAGCAGTTGCGTCGCCGGCAACGGCTGCGTCGGCGATAGTCCTTGGCTGTTGACAAGCCACAATCACAGCATCTGGACGATCGAGGAGTTCACATCCTTCGATTTTAAGATCACTGATGTGGATTGCATCACCAACCTTGAGGTTCGTAACGTCGATGTCGACATGCTCAGGCATCACGTGTGGATCGGCTTTCACGCGAACCTTGTGCATGACGTGCTCGAGAATTCCGCCGTCTCGAACACCTACCGACTGACCGATAAGGTGGATCGGAATGTCAACAAGAATCATTTCACCAACGGCTACACCAAGGAGGTCGAAATGCAGGAGCTTATCAGTGATAGGGTCGAACGTTACGTCCTTAAGAACGCAATCGAGCGCCTGACCGCCATCAACCGAGAGCTTTACCATTTTCGCTTCGGCTGTGTAGACAATGCTACGAAGCGAAAGTGCTGGTACGCTGAAGTGAATAGGCTCGTGGTTGCGCGAGTAGAACACACCAGGGACACGTCCGTTGCGACGTAATGCCTTCGATGCCGTCTGACCTGGCGTACGTGCTTCTGCCTGAAGAATTGTTTCCGTCATGATCTCACCATTGTAATTGTGTTTACTATTTGCTTGAACCGAACAACAAACACCTCTTGCGAGGTGATAACCGACCGCCCATTTGAAGGCTGATTATTTTTAACTCTGTGCTCTTTCGAACAAGGAGCTAATCGACTGATTTTCATGTGTCCGGATGATTGCTTCTGCAAACAAACCAGCCACGCTCACGACCTGAATCTTTGGATGTTCCATTGCCAGCGGAATCGTATCGGTGACGAATAGTTTTGTCAGCGCATCACTATCGCCAATTTTTTCGACTGCTTCACCCGAAAACACAGCGTGTGTACATACGCCTACGATCGTCTCAGCGCCGGCATCCTTCAGCGCCTCTGCGCATTTCACAAACGTGCTTCCGGTGTCGATTAAATCGTCGACGATGACAATGTTCTTTCCCTTTACGTCGCCGATAATGTTCATGATTTCGGACTCGTTGTGATTTGGCCTGCGTTTATCAACGACGACCAGATCTGCATCACCAAGCATTTTTGCAAAGGCGCGAGCGGTTTTTACACCACCAACATCGGGCGACGCCACAGCAAGGTTTGTTAGTCCGAGATTCAGGAGCAACGGCACACTTACAGGCGACGAATACAAGTGATCGAGTGGAATGTCGAAGAACCCTTGAAGCTGCGGCGTATGCAGGTCCATCGTAATTACACGATTGGCGCCAGCTTGCGTCAGCAGATTCGCAACAAGTTTCGCTGTTATCGCAACACGTGGCTGGTCTTTTCTGTCCTGCCGTGCATATCCGAAATACGGAATCACTGCCGTAATACGTTTTGCCGAAGCACGCTTTGCTGCGTCGATCAAGAGCAGCAACTCCATCAGGTTGTCCGACGGAGCAAACGTCGACTGCACGATATACAGATCTACGCCCCGTACGTTTTCTTCGTACTTGACCCAGATCTCGCCATCACTAAAGTTGCGAATAGCAACTTCTGCCAACTCACGGTGGGATGCTCGAGCAATTTTCTCTGCTATCGCACCGTTGGAACGTCCGGCGACGATCTTGATCTCTGAATTCATTTTTTGCTGGGGCGGCAGGGATCGAACCTGCGAATGGCGGCACCAAAAACCGCTGCCTTACCGCTTGGCGACACCCCAAGAACTTGAGAGCCTCAAATATAGGGGTCTTAGCGCGATTTTTCACGCTTCTACTGCCTATTTTTATCGCTCACAATAGATAACGCATATGCATCGCTACCGCTGGCTCATCTTTCTCGTCGGGTTTCTGTTGGCACTTGTGCCTACGGTGTTACTCACGCTACTGCTCATGCCGATTATTCGGAGCTGGCAGGAGATGGACTCCGTCTCGACGTCGTACGCTCTGTACCAGTGGCGTTGGCCCTTGTTAATACTGGGCGGCATCTTACTTGCGGCGGGCGGCATGTATGTATGGCGCGCAAGCAAGTGGCCAGGCAAGACCCTTATGGCCCTGCTGACCCTTATCGTCATCGGCGCACAATTCATGGTCGCCACGAAGATGTCCGCCGAAATCATGTTCCAGGAACCATCCGCCATCGCGTTCAAATCTGCTGAGTCGCTCATCGACAAAGACTCAGAAAACAACGAAGTCATGGTTGTCACCATCAATGGCGATACCAAGGCATACCCCGTGAACATGATGGGATATCATCATAAGGTGCTCGACTACGTAGGGGGCACACCGGTGCTCGTTACGTACTGCACCATGTGTCACACAGCGCGTGTGTTCTCTCCAGTAATCGAAGGTGTCGTAGAACACTTCCGTCTCGTAGGCGCCAACAACTACAACGCCATGATCGAAGATGCAACGACTGGCTCGTGGTGGTATCAGGCAACGGGCGAATGTGTTGCGGGACCTCGCAAGGGACAGATGCTGAAGGAGATTGCGTATACGCAGATGACACTGGCCGGACTCGCCACGAGGCAACCAAATGCAAGGGTGCTCATCGACGATCCTAAATTCGTCGATCACCCTGCATACATGAAGTCCTACGATAAAAACAAAGGCGACACCGCATCCGCAATAAGCAGGCGCAGCATGGTGTACGGTGTGGTCGTAAACGGATATCCAAAAGCTTATCGTGCGCAGATCTTCGAACGCGAACAATGCATGCGCGACACCGTCCACTCCGTGGCCATTGTCCTTGTAAAGAATCCGTATGGCATGGTTGCCTACGAAGAACTCGCAGGCACCGTCGACACCTCGCGTGCCATCAATGTCCACCAGGAATACTGGCACTCATGGAAGCACTTCCATCCGTCAACGCAGCTGCAGTAACTACTTAACCGCAAAAAACTAAACGCGATAACTAAACACGATAACTAAACACGATAACTAAACACGATAACTAAACACGATAACTAAACACCTTGTAAGTAAACTGCTTTAGTGAATACCTACGTTCCTCTCACCGTAATCGAAGGCGCCCCCTCTTCGCCCCCTCCCTTTGCGTGGCAGGAGTGGTATGAAGGCGTGGGCGGACGCACTATAGACATCCCCGAAGCCGACACATGGATGTCGCGCATTCAGAACGAGCAGTATCCGCGCTTCGAAGGGCACGTCGAAGACGTGCAAACCACATTTGCCAGTGATGCAGAAGCAAGCGCATTCGTTAAGGGGCTGGCCTTCGGCCATGGTGCCGACATCGTGGGCATTTGTGCCATCGAACCAACCGACGTCTACAAAGACCGCACGGTAACCGAGCGTTATGCAATTGTTATGGGCATGCGCATGCAGTACGCGTCGTTCGTTGAAGTGCCATCGGAGGACGCAGCAGTCGAATGTCTGCGCATCTATCACACACTGGGTGAAAGTGTCATTGCCGTTGCCGATGACTTGCGTGCAATGGGCATAGCGTGTCGCGTCGAACATCCATTGGGTGACAGTTCTGTGTTGCATGTACCGCTTGCACTGAAAGCTGGCTTCGGCGAACTCGGACGTCACGGGAGCATCATCAACCCAACATTCGGTCCGTTATTCCGCATCGGTTCCATCCTCACCGACCTACCGCTTGCCGTCGACTCTCCCCTCGACGCAGGCATTGCAGCCTTCTGCGACAAGTGCCAGGCCTGCAGAATATTTTGTCCGGCCGACGCCATCCCCGACTCCCGCGAC
>Ga0163153_10008433_pt1 | contig 10726 bp, 11 predicted proteins | sample OliLakLV19MP6IB1_FD_148629 | JGI IMG/M metagenome (GOLD analysis project Ga0163153, IMG submission 148629) | Freshwater microbial mat bacterial communities from Lake Vanda, McMurdo Dry Valleys, Antarctica - Oligotrophic Lake LV.19.MP6.IB-1 | ecosystem: Environmental > Aquatic > Freshwater >...
GTTTTAATAGGGAAAGGGCGTCCATTGAAATGGACGCCCTTCGTGGTGAAGCTGTTACTTCTTTGTCTTCGTCGTGCTCTTCTTAGCGGCGGGAGCGTTGGGATTCTTGTACTCGGTTTGCACGGCTGTGCCGGCGGCTGCCAATATACCTCTAGCGGCCTCAGCGAACTGACCATCAGGCTTCAGTTCCAGATACTTCTGAAAGGCTTCGGCGGTGCCAGCGACAAAAACGGGCTTTCCGTCGGGCGAGGTGGTCGCTTTGTTCAACAAATTGTTGCCGTACTGGTAATAAGCGTCGGCGTACGTGGGATCCGCGCTGATGGCTTTCTGGAACGCGATGCTGGCCGCTTCCACCTGATTCACGTTGACGAGAGTGGCGCCGAGATTGTAGTAGCAACGGCCAGCGTTTGTTGGGTCGAGTTGGGCGGACTTGTCACACTCTTCCTGTGCTTCCGTGTATTTTTTCGCTCTCGCCAGCGCCAAACCGTAGTTGTTTCGTACGCCTGCATTCTCAGGCTTCAGTTCTAACGCCTTGGCGTACGCTTCCAAGCCCTTGTTCAATTCGGCGACCTGCTCATCCCCGGTCTTCGTGCCCGCGAAGTCGACATGCGCGGCCGCTTTGTTGGCCCAGATCGCATCCTGCTTAGGGTCCACAACGGCGGCCTTATCGAAAGCTTCGATAGCGACCGCATAATTCTTAGCCTTTAGGGCTTCCATTCCGGTGTTGAAGGCATCGTTCAACTCCTTCTTCTTGCTGTCCGATGCGGCCCTTTCCTTCGCGGATTTCTCAAAAGCTGCTTTCTCCTCCTTCGACATTTCGCGGGACAACTCCTCGGTGACCTTGCCCGTGGCGACGGCCTGCTCCATGGCTTTGCGCCGGGCGGCCATCTTGGACAGGTCGAATGGCTCCACTTCCAACGGATCACCCAGACGAGTTTTCACGTTCCTAAAAGTTTCGATAGTCTTTCCATCAACAATACAGGTCACATCGTAGGTTCCAAGCGGTAGCCCAGCATGAAACCACCGACCCTTCTTGTCTGTCGGGTTGGGTTTGTACGTTCCTTTGATGTCCTTACGATCAAGTATGACTACAGCCCCCTTCAAGGGTTTGCCGTCTTCGCCCTTCACTACTCCTTCAAGCGCTGCCGTCTGCGCAGTTGCGGCCATCGCAAACAGCGCCAAAAGGGCCACTAAACCGGCCAGTCGTTGCAACTTCTTCATTTTGAACCTCCAGCGGGGTGAGCTTTTACCAATTCCAAGAATACTATATTCGGCGATACATAATGGATGTTTGCAGGCGCAGTACCGTTACCATACTCCGACGGAAAACCGATGGCCGATAGGCCGGGTTTGAACTCGAGCATAGTAATCGCTTCTATCCAGACCTACCACCGCATTGCCGCGTCGGACCTCAGGGCGGATTCGCTCCCGATGTTCTGCGAAGGTCGAAATTAATCTTAACTGGCCGTTTGGCCAATCCAGGGCCCCCTGTTGAACCCGCCACACCAACGCCGACGCCACCCGCTTGAATAAACACGCCAGCCCAGCCATCGGGTGCGACAGATTGCACCCATTCCAACCGATTGCGTACACCGGACACCTTGTCGACAGCCTTGCCTTTAACATTGCAAACGATATCGTAAGTTCCGAACGGTAGACCGTCCTGGCGCCAATGGCCGTTTTTGTCGGTCTTAACCTTATAGGAGCCTTTGGCGTCTTTGCGTTCAAGTTTGATCGTGGCACCTCTGATGGGATTGCCATCTTCGCCCTTCACGTCGCCTTCCAGCGGCGCGCCGCTCTCTGCAATTGCGCCAATCGAGAACAGCGCTGAGAGGACTGTCAAATTGACCAATCTTTGCAAATTCCTCATTTTGAACCTCCATCGGAGTGTGCTAACGCCCACAACGAGGATACAATACTTTCCGGTGCGTAAGGAATGCTTCCGGACGCCTCAACATTTCTGACGTTCGATGAAATAACGCCGGGGGCTAAGCTGGATTTGCGGTACAGGCGGGAGATCGCATTTAGCCACACGCGCCACCTCTTTGCTGGGCCTAACCTAATCGGATTTTGCTTGCGGTGCGCGAAGGTCGAAATCAACTCTGGTTCCCCGAACGAGTTTGAAATCTCGAACATAGTCAAGAAGAACCCCATCCTTGAAAAGTGCGACGTTAAAAATGTGGCCTCTCGGAAGACCGTAGTGAGAATACTCACCCTTACCGTTTGATTTACATTTGTACACCTGAGGGCGACCAGGGCCACCAGTCGGAAATGCCACAGCGAAACCTACATTGCCCACTTTCAGCGCCACAGCCGACCACCCATAGGGTGCATCGGGTACATCTGTTCGCTCAATAACGATAGTGGCCTCTTTCATCGGAGATCCATCGCCGGCCAGGACGGTGCCTTTGATATGGCTCACTTGTGCCCAAGATAGATTCGATGAACCGACAAGGCCTGCTACCAGCGCGAATACGGCGTGCAGCGGCGTGAGCGGAATGGCGAAGTGGTAAAACGCATTCATGGTTAGAAAGTACCTTTACAAGGACCAACTTGTCAATAAATAGTTGCGCCTGAGAAACCGGCGGTTCGAAGTCGCAATGGCGGGGTTTGGGGCTTACGTCTTTGACCGGCGAACTGATCCGTCAATCTTCTGTACGGACTCGTCACCGTCGGGTTAAATTCGACGGGAAGATTTTCGTCGATCTTAAATTTCAAACGGCGGTTTCTAGCGCCAGCAGTTCAATAGTCGATTCCCGCGTCAACTCGGCGGCGTAGCGAAGGGCCGCTTCGAGATCCTCTCTCCGGAGCGTTGGGTAGCTCGCGAAGATCCCGGCGTGGGGAGTGCCCGCGGAGAGGTTGTCGACAACAACCGACACAGGTATGGGGGTACCCTTAATGCATGCTGTCCCGTGGCATATTCTGGGATTGATGCTGATCCGTTGCCGCCAATCGAACGTGGAAAATGTTGCCTGCATACAACGATTTTAACATGGATTTCACCGAATTGAACCGGTCAGTCTTGCATAGAGCGCCCGGACTAGCATAGGCAGCCCTCAGATGCCTGTCGCTCCCGGGGTTGAAAGTGTGGGGGGTGGCGCGGCTCGTTGCAATGAGTTCTGAATTAACTTGACAGTAGCTACTGGAAAGGGCTACTATGGCGGTAGAGGTGAGGGCAATGGAAATCGGAATCAAGGAAGCGAAGAACAATTTGTCCAAGCTCGTCGACGCGGTCCTGGATGGGGAAGAAGTTTTCCTGACGAATCGGGGAGCGCGGATGATACAGTTGGTTCCCGCTCCGAAGGCGGCCGATCCGAACCGGGGCCGGGGCGCATGGAAGGACAAGGCTGTCCTCTATACCGGATGGGACTCGCGGGAAGAGGATCTGCGGATTCAAGGCCTATTTGAGCCGGCCTCGGCGGCTGGCGCGAAGTGACCGTCCTGTTGGATACCAACGTGTTCATCCGATGGTTGACCGATGTACCCTTGCCCAGACGTGCCGAGCGGCTGTTACAAAAGGCGGATACGAAAATGTATTTGAGCGTCGTATCCGTCTGGGAAATCGTGATGAAGCCGCGGCTGGGAATATCAGCTTTGCAGGCGGAGGAGGCGATTCACGCGATGGGCGCCGTGCTTCTTCCCATCCGTATCCGCCATCTGGACGAGCTATCCCGGTTGGCGGTGAATGGAGATCACAAGGATCCATTCGACCGCATCCTGATCTCGCAGGCGCTTGCCGAGGGGTTCCCCCTAGTGTCGAGCGATGACCGCTTCCCGGCGTATAGGCGGCTGACCGTCCTTTGGGATTGAAAAATTGCGAATACCGATCTTAGTAACCGCCCTGGCGTCGTTTCTCTCGGCAGCGCCGGCGGAACTGCGAAAGGCCGAAGAACTTTATCGGCAAACCCGCTACCGGGAAGCATTGCAGGCCGCGCAGCCGTTTTTGAGCCAGAATGCGGAGGCGTTGCTGCTCGCCGGCCGTGCCGCTTACGGCATGGGCGACTATAAGAAGGCGACCGAATATTTGGAGAAGTTTATCCAGCGCGACCCGTCGAGTTCTGCCGGACACCACTGGCTCGGCCGGGCGTTTGGACGCCGCGCGGAAACGGGCTTTCCGCTGGCCGCGCCCGGCTACGCCTCTAAGGCGCGGCAGAACTTTGAAAAGGCGGTGGAGTTGAATGCCGCCAACGGAGAGGCATTGAACGATCTGTTCGAATACTATCTGCAAGCGCCAGGATTTCTGGGCGGCGGGTTGGACAAAGCGCAGGCGTTGTTGCCAAAGATCAAGGCGATCGATGGGGCGGAGCACGAGTTTGCGACGGCCAAACTACTGGAGGCGCGAAAGGACTTCCAGGGCGCGGAGAAACATCTGCGAAGGGCTGCGGAACTAGCGCCGAAGTCCGTGGGACGAGTTCTTGATGTCGCCCGATTTCTGGCCCGGAACGGCCGATTCCCGGAAAGTGTGACCTGGTTGGAACGGGCGGAGAAGCTCGCGCCTAAGCACCCGCAAGTCCTCTTCCAAACCGCGCAAACTTACATTGAGGCGAAACAGAATCTGCCTTCGGCGCGCGCCCTATTGCAGGAGTATTTGCAAGCGGCGCTCAATCCCGACCTGCCGCCGCGCGAAGAGGCGGAAAAGCTCTTGAAGCAAGCGCGATGAACTGGCGAGAAGTTCTCCGTTCCAGCTTGCAAGCCCTGCAGGCCAACCGCGTGCGCACGCTGCTAACCGCACTGGGACTGGTGATCGGGAACGCCTCGGTGATTCTGGTTGTCACCATTTCCCTCACCAGCCGGGACTACGTGCTGGAGCAGATTCGCGGCATCGGGTCGAACCTAATTATTGCCTACTACGAAGCCGGCAATCGCTCGGGAACGCTGGTCGAGGCCGACTTCGTCAAAATCGCCGACGTGGCGGCGGTGCGCAATGCGTTCCCGGGACGAATCAGCGCGGCGACCGGTGTGATGACTGTATTTGACCAAATGGTGATCCAGGGAAAAGTGCGGGACGTGAAGATCATCGGTTCCGACGAGCAGTACGCGCCGGTTCGGAATCTGGTAAGTGTCGCCGGCCGGTTCATGCAGTCCGACGATGTGGCGCTGCGTAACCGCGTGGCGATGTTGACGGAGAAACTCGCCATCAAACTCTACGGCAGCCAGTCGAACTCGATCGGCCAAGTGGTGAAGATTCAGGGTTTACAGTTCACGATTATCGGAACGTTTCGCGAGAAGACGGACAGTTTCGGACTGTCGGAGCTATCCACGGAAACGATACTGGTCCCGATCACGGTATTGAAATACCTGACAAGCGAGGAGCGTATTGACCCCATGTATGTGCAGGCGCGCGATCCGGGCGATGTGATTTCGTTAACTCGGCAGGTGCAGGCGATGCTCGAGTCGCGCCATCGCGCGGGCGCGAAGTACTATGTCGATAATCTGACAGGCATACTCGCCGCGGCCGAGAATATCGCATTGATCCTGACCGTTGTCCTGATCCTGGTTTCAGCCATTACGCTGTTAATCTCCGGAATCGGGATCATGAACATCATGCTGGTGACGGTGACCGAGCGGACGCGCGAGATTGGAATTCGTCTGGCGGTGGGTGCGACGCGGCGCGCCGTGCTGACGCAGTTTCTGGCGGAGGCAGTCCTAATCAGCGTGGGCGGCGGATTGCTCGGTATTCTCGTGGGCGTGGCGATACCGTGGAGCGCGGGCTACTTCGGCGGCATCGATATTCCGATCTCGCCAGTCTCAGTAGCAGTCGCGTTTTCGACGTCGTTCCTCGTCGGACTGGTGTTCGGATTGCTGCCCGCCAACCGCGCCTCGCGCATGAATCCCACGGAAGCTTTACGGTACGAATGAACCAAGATTTAACGGAAGGCCTGCGCTTTGAATTGCAGGCGGAATGCCCCGCCACCGGCGCCCGCGCCGGACTGTTGCATACGGCGCACGGAACCATTGAAACGCCCGTGTTTATGCCGGTGGGAACGCAAGGAACCGTGAAAGCGCTGACTCCCGCGCAGTTGCAGGACGACTTGGACGCCAAGATCATTCTGGCGAACACGTACCACCTCTATCTGCGCCCCGGCCATGAGCTGATTCGCGATTTCGGCGGGCTGCATGAGTACATTCGCTGGCCGCGCTCCATTCTTACCGACTCGGGCGGATTTCAAGTCTTCAGCCTCAGCAAGATCCGGAAGGTTACTGAGGAAGGCGTCGTGTTTCAATCCCATCTCGACGGCGGCAAGCACCTGTTTACGCCGGAATCGACGGTGGATGTGCAGCGGGCGCTGGGGTCGGACATCATGATGGTGCTGGACGAGTGCCTGGAATATCCGCCGCCGCCGCTGGCGGAAGTGCGCCGCTCCATGCACCGGACCATCCGGTGGGCGGCACAGGCCTTTACGCACTACCGGCGGCAGGAAACCAGGCAGGCGCTGTTTCCGATTGTGCAGGGAGCGATGTCGGCGGAGCTGCGGGTGGAATGCGCGGAAAAGCTACTGGAACTGAACGCCCCAGGCTACGCCATTGGCGGGCTTTCGGTGGGGGAACCGCGGGAAGAATCGCTCGCGATGACGGAAATAACGACGCCGCTGCTGCCGCGCGAAAAGCCGCGTTACGTGATGGGAGTTGGAAAACCGGAAGAATTAATTGAGTATGTAGCCCGTGGAGTGGATATGATGGATTGCGTCATGCCTTCCCGTAATGCCCGAAACGGGTGTCTTTTCACCTCGGAGGGCAAGGTCATTATTAAGAACTCCCGCTATCGCGATGACCGGGCTCCGCTGGACCCGGCTTGCGGCTGCTATACGTGCCTTAATTTCTCAAAATCTTATCTGCGGCATTTGTTCCTGGCGGGTGAAATCTTGTTCTCCGTACTGGGTACTCTTCATAATATGCGGCATTACCTTGACATCATGAAGCGGATCAGGCAGTCTATTTTGCTTGGGGATTTTCCTGAACTTCTTCGCGCGAACCGTGCCGCAACGGTGGTAGGACCCGAGTGACTCTCAGCCTTTTCATTGCCTCATCACCGTTAAATTCCATCATCGGCTTTCTGCCGATGGTGGCGATCTTCGGCATTTTTTACTTTCTGCTCTTCCTGCCCATGCAGCGGCAGAAGAAACAAACCGCCCAAATGTTGCAGAATCTTAAAAAGGGCGATATTGTCGTCACGAGCGGTGGATTGGTCGGGGAGGTCCTCGTGGTGACAAAAGAGGACGACACCATTGTGATCAAGGTTAAGCCCGACAACGTGAGACTCCAAGTGACGCGCGCCGCGGTCGCGTCGCTGCAAAACCCTCAAACTCCTTCCACCTAACGAATTTTTAATAAGAGCTTTACCCATGAACAGTACCCTGCGTAACAAAGCGATTTTTGTGTTGGTGATCATTCTGATCTGCCTCTACGGCATCATCGGCTTGCCCAAGAGCAAGGCTGAATTGGTGAAGAACTGGAACGACAATATCCGCCTTGGGCTTGACCTGAAGGGCGGCAGCCAGTTGGTTCTGCAGGTGCAGGCGCAGGACGCCTTTAAGGCGGAGGCCGATCAGACAATTGAACGCTTGAAAATTGAAATGCAGAAGGACGGCGTGCCCTACGCGGCGATGGATCGCAACGATCCGCAGCGGTTGGACGACGCCGAGACGATTGAGATTCAAGTAAAAGGAATCGCGGTTGACAAGGTCGCCGCATTTCGTGAAGTTGTTAATTCCCGGTTCGCTTCCTGGAATCTGAATTCGGTCTCGGGATCCGATTTCAAATTGACATACAAGCCCACTGAAGCTGGCGTTTTACGGAAAGATACGCTGGAACGATCCATCCGGACGATTGAAAACCGCATCAACGGACTCGGTTTGGCTGAGGCCACCGTGCAGCAACGCGGCGGTTCGAAGAATGAATCGGAAGTATTGGTACAGATGCCGGGCGTTGACGATCCGGCTCGCGTAAAGGCGCTGATTTCCGCGGCGGCGATGTTGTCGATCACTGAAGTTCGCGGCGGTCCATACCCGGATCGCGCGCAGGCGCTGGCGCAGAACGGCGGCGTGCTGCCGCTGGGCACCATCCTGGAGCGCGAGAAGGCTCGTCCTGGCACACAGGGAGAGTCCTGGTGGCTGCTGGGCCGTAATGCGGTCGTCACCGGCCGCGATCTGCGCAATGCCCGTCCGTCGCAGGATGAATTCGGGAAGTGGGAAACGTCTTTCACTTTGTCGCAGGATGCGTCCAAACGGTTTGGCCGCTTTACCGAAGCCAACGTCAACAACAAGTTGGCCGTAGTCCTGGACCACAACATTTTCAGCGTCGCCACGATTCAGTCCAAGATCGAAGACTCGGGCCGCATCACCGGCATCGGGGATCAGACGTCGGCGAGCGATCTGGCTTTGACGCTTACCTCAGGTTCGTTGCCGGCGGGAATTGTCTATCTGGAAGAACGGACGGTGGGACCGTCGCTGGGGGCGGATTCGATTCGCGACGGGCTGATGGCCGGCGTTGTCGGCGTAAGCACCGTGATCCTGGTAATGCTGGTTTACTACAAGCGCGCCGGCATCAACGCCACGCTGGCTTTGATTCTGAACGGCATCATCCTGCTGGCCGCGCTCTCCTACTTCGGAGCCGTGCTGACGCTGCCGGGCATCGCCGGATTCATTCTGACCATCGGTATGGCGGTGGATTCCAACGTCCTCATTTTTGAGCGCATTCGCGAGGAACTGCGCCACGGCAAGGCGGTGATCGCCTCTGTGAATGCCGGCTTCCAAAAAGCTTTTCTGACGATTATCGATACGCACGTCACCACGGTCGTTTCGTGCGCCTTCCTGTTCGCGTTTGGTTCAACGGCGGTGAAAGGCTTTGCCCTGACGCTGACGATCGGGCTGATCGCCAATATTTTCACGGCGGTCTTCGTTTCGAAGTTCATTTTCGATTGGGAACTGTCGGGCAAACAGCAGTTGACAACCTTGAGCATCTGACCGAATTTTTGACATCGGCCGCCGGTATAGGACTTCGTCCACCGGCCCAGTACCTGCCGGTGTTTGTAAGTGGCAAGCAATTGTGATACTTTTTTTGAGATCGGGCGGGAACTAGTTGTTCGAACTTGGTGTCCAACCGTCAAGGCGACCGCTAGCAGTAATTCATGGAAATTTTCAAGAACACGAACTTCGACTTCCTAGGGAAAAAATGGCCCTTTATTATCGCCTCACTCGTACTGACAGCGGTGGGCATTGGCAGCCTGATCATGAAAGACGGACCGCGGTACGGAATTGACTTCAAGGGCGGCACGGTAACGACGGTGCGGTTCCAGAACGCGGTGAGTGAAGATCAGATCCGTGCGGCGCTTAGCGCCAAGATCCCTGGCGAAATTGTGGTGCAGCGCGACACCACCACCAACGACGTGCTGATCTCCACGGAACTGCGGGACGAGAAGGCGCTGGACGCGGCGCGCGAACTGGTCACCTCCACATTGAAAGCCAACTTTGGCGGGGAAGGCGGCGGGAAGCTCGACCTTTCCGGCGCGGGCACGGCCACAATCGCCGACCGGATTCGCGGGCCATTGGCCGCCGGGATGAACGAACAGCAGGTGCAAGACGCGGCTGCCGCCATTACATCCTTCCGCGATACGCAGAAGCGAGGCCTGCTCGGGAACATCGACTCGCTGGCCGGTGTCAATGGTGTAAGCGCCGAGGTGCTGAATGTGCTGAAACAGGAAGCGTTTGTGGCCCCCTACCAAATTCGCGGGTTCGATCTGGTGGGCCCGAAAGTCGGCGCTGAACTTCGGTCGCAGGCCTTGAACGCAACGCTGCTGGCGCTGGCCGGCATGCTGATCTACATCGCCTTCCGGTTCGAGCTTATCTACGGGTTGGCGGCGGTGATCGCCGTTTTCCACGACACCATCATTACGATCGGTCTGTTTTCGATTTTCGACAAGGAAATCTCACTCACCGTTATCGCGGCCCTACTCACCCTTGTCGGATTTTCGATGAACGACACCATCGTGGTTTTTGACCGTATCCGGGAGAACCTTCCCGCGATGCGCAAGGAGAAGTTTGACGATGTGGTTAACCTCAGCATCAACCAGACGCTGAGCCGGACGATTCTCACTTCCGGTCTAACATTCATCACCGCCGCGGCGCTGTGGATCTTCGGAGGCGCCGTCTTGAATGGCTTCTCTTTCGCCCTCGTCGTTGGCATCATTATTGGAACGTACTCTTCGATCTTCATTGCCAGTCCGATCCTAATCTGGGGGCGGAATTGGATGGAGAGCCGCCGGAACCGCACGCCGCCCTCCGTTGGAGCGTCACCGGTGGCCGCCGCCAAAGTTAAGTCCTTGAAATAGCCCTAAAGTTCGTGCCGGAGCTTCATCCGGTTGAAAGGAATGCGGAAATGTTCGAACAATCGTTCGTAGACGGAACCGGGAAAACGAATAAGCCCCTGACGGTGGCGATTTCGTTTCTGATTCAAGCCGCCCTCATTACAGTCGGCGTCATTCTCCCCATGATCTTCTTCGAAGGCCTGCAGCCGACGCAATTGGCGTCGATGCTGGTGGCGCCGCCGCCGCCACCTCCGCCTCCGCCACCGCCGCCGCCGGCAGCGGTCATCAAAGTGGTAAAGGTAATTCCCCGGCAGTTTGACGCCGGTCGCCTGGTCGCTCCGAAGACGATTCCCAAAGACATTGCGATGATCAGGGAAGAGGAACTGCCTCCGCCTATGTCGGGTGGCGGCGGCGGCGCCACCA
>Ga0163153_10008434_pt1 | contig 10724 bp, 7 predicted proteins | sample OliLakLV19MP6IB1_FD_148629 | JGI IMG/M metagenome (GOLD analysis project Ga0163153, IMG submission 148629) | Freshwater microbial mat bacterial communities from Lake Vanda, McMurdo Dry Valleys, Antarctica - Oligotrophic Lake LV.19.MP6.IB-1 | ecosystem: Environmental > Aquatic > Freshwater > Lake...
GCGGATTGCAGCTGTTCGTGCAAGTCAGTGTGGACCGCTGCTGAGTCGTCCAGTAGGCTCAACCGCGGCCCGTGGACAGCGGCGCGGCCGCAGTCACGGGGCCTTTGCAGCTGAGCTCAACGTTAGATTGATTACCGTCCTCCTGCCACGTTGGTTGGGCGGAACGCACACTTGCTCGTTCCATCGACCGCATCGTTCCAATCGACGAGACCTCAAACGCGCGGATCGCGTTGACTTGTTCTTTGGTTGTGGCGGCGCGGACGCTGCGGATCGACGCACCTGAACGGTTCAGCTGAGGCAGTTGTTTGCAGTGGCAATCTAACCAGGCGCTCCAGCTGACAAAGGCCCCTCGAGCGCAGTCTCGTGATCCTGCGTTCCCAAACTCAGTGCTGTCAGGGAGCGGATTGCAGCTGTTCGTGCAAGTCAGTGTGGACCGCTGCTGAGTCGTCCAGTAGGCTCAACCGCGGCCCGTGGACAGCGGCGCGGCCGCAGTCACGGGGCCTTTGCAGCTGAGCTCAACGTTAGACGCCTATGACACCGGGTGCCGCACCCGCCACCAGATAGGAACCGCAACGCGATGTCCCTTGCCCTGAACAAGCCCAAGCTCAACAACCTCGCCGACGAGATCTGGAAGTCGGCTGAACGCCTGCGCGGCAAGTTCAAGGCGTACGAGTACCAGAGCGTCGTCCTGCCGATCATCGTCATCCGCCGCCTGGAATGCGTGTTGATCACGTGGCGGAGGGACAAGGCGGCCGAGGTGCTCGTCAAGCGTCCGAAGCTAACCGAGAAAGAACTCGCCAAGCTGGTCAAGGGTCTGGAGACCAGCACCGCCCCGTTCTCCAACAAGACAAACTGGACGCTGCGCCGGGTCTACGAGGAAGACCACACGCTCCTCGAAGAGAACTTCCGCGCCTACATCAATGGCTTCTCGAAAAACGTCGACGACATTATCGAGCATTTCAACTACCGGGCCACCATCGGGCAGATGGTGAAGAACAACCGTCTGGCCCCGATTCTCAACCAGTACAAGGAACTGGAACTCGGCCCGGACACGCTCTCGCCGCTGGAGATGGGCTACATCTACGAGGAGCTGCTGCGGCGTTTCTCGGAGCAGAGCGGCGAGGAAGCCGGAGAGCACTTCACCCCGCGCGAAGTGATCCGGCTGATGGTGGAGCTGCTCGACATCCCCATCCCCGACCGGCACCTCGCCATCTACGATCCGGCCTGCGGGACCGGCGGCATGCTGTCGGTGGCGAAGGAGCATCTGCTCGACCGCGCCGCCACGCCGGAGCAGCGGGCGAATGTCGACAAGTACGTCACCGTCCACGGTCAGGAGCTGTCGCCGACCAACTACGCCATCTGTCAGGCCGACCTGCTGATCAAGAACGACCAGCAGGCCAAGGTGCATCTCGGCAACTCGCTCATCCCGCACGACCCGCACAGCCGGGAGCCTGGTGACCAGCTCCCCGAGTCGAAGTTCCGCTTCGACTTCATGCTCTCCAATCCGCCGTTCGGTGTGACCTGGGGCGGCAAGGACGGCTACGAGACCGAGGCGCGCAAGCTGGAGAAGACCCGCTACCAGGCCGGCATGCCGCGGGTGAACGACGGCGCGTTGCTCTTCCTGCAAACGATGTTGGCCAAGATGAAGGCGTCGGAGAAGGGCGCGAGCCGCATCGCCATCATCTTCAACGGCTCGCCGCTCTCCAATGGCGACTGCGGCTCAGGCGAGAGCGAGATTCGCCGCTGGATTCTGGAGAACGACTGGCTCGACGCCATCGTCATGCTGCCTGACCAGCTCTTCTACAACACCGGCATCTACACCTACATCTGGCTGCTGCGGAACGACAAGCCGGCGTCGCACCAGGGCCGCGTGATGCTGATCGACGCCCGCCAGCAGTACGAGAAGGAGCCCAAGTCCTTCGGCAACAAGCGCAACCGCATCACCGATGCTCATCGCGCCTGGATCGAGGAGCGGTACCGGGACGGCTGGAAGAAGGGCTTCGCCGACGAGCAGGTGAAGATCTTCCGGCGCGAGGATTTCGCATACCACAAGGTGAGCGTCGTGTTCTGGCAGTTCGACGAGCACGACAAACCGGCGACCGTCACCGAGCCCTACGAGAAGGCCTTCACGGCGGCAAACCTCAAGAAGGAACAGGAGTTCTACAACAGCGAGCTGACGTTCCGCGTGCGCCTGAAGGTCGGCAAGACCGAGAAGACGGAGACGCTGACCCTCGGTCCCAAGGACAACGCCGCCAAGAAGTTCAAGGCGCTGATGGAGGACAAGCCGGAGGTGCTCGCAGTGGAGTGGGAGCACCGCCACTACGTGAAGGACGACGAGTACATCCCGCACGGGGAAGACATCGAGGCGTTCCTCAAGCGCGAGATCGCCAAACCCATCATCCGTTGGGACGACAGCCCACAACTCGGCTACGAGATCCTCCCGAACAAGTACTTCTACCGCTACGAGCCGCCCACCCCCGCGAAGGATCTGCTCGCGGAGTTCTGGCGGCTGGAGAAAGAGGCGGAGAAGATGCTGGAGGGGTTGGCGAAGTGAAGGTTGTCCCCGCCAATGAGCCCTGGCTCGACATGGTACCTGCGGATTGGCCCCCGAGCCGGATCAGGAACGTGGCTCAGTTGTCCCCAAGCTACTCCGACGGCGCGCCCACCCCGGATGAACCGTGCACCGTCGTGCCAATGGAGCTGGTGTCGGAGTCAGGCGCGATCGACGTGACTTCGGTCCAGCCCTTCGCGGATGTCAACGGGGGGCTCACGCTGTTTGAATCGAGCGACGTCCTATTCGCGAAGATCACGCCCTGCATGGAGAATGGTAAGGGCGCCCTCGTGAATGGGCTTCCAACGCGGTATGCCTTCGGCAGCACTGAGTTTCATGTCCTCCGTGCAACCCACGCCGTTGATTCCAAGTTCCTCTATTACTACACGTTCAACCCGCTGTATCGCGCTTATGCGGCGGAGAACATGTCTGGCGCAGCGGGACAGAAGCGAGTCTCTTCGCGCTTCTTGAAGGACACGCGGCTCTTTCTTCCCCCGCTCCCGGAGCAAGAGCGCATCGCGGCGTACCTGGACGCGAGCTGTGCGGCCATTGACGCGGCGGTGGCCGCCAAGCGGCGGCAGATCGAGACGCTGAATGGCGTTCGAAGGGGCATCATCCAAGGCGCAGTCACACGTGGCTTAGAAATGCGCCAAGCGCTGAGCCAAACCGGCAACGTCTGGATGCCCGAAGTGCCATTGGGCTGGGAACTGATCAGTCTGAAGCGCCTATCCGAAACTCAGGGCGGCCTGACGCTCGGGAAGGAGTATGCAGGTGAGCTTGTCGACCGGCCGTATCTGCGTGTTGCGAACGTGCAGGATGGTCACGTGAACCTGGAAAGTGTCACGACGATTGAGGTGCCCGAGGATGTCGCGAGGCGCGTGACCCTGAGGACTGGTGACGTTCTTTTGACCGAGGGTGGCGATTTGGACAAACTTGGGCGCGGGACAGTATGGAATGGTGCGATTGCCGATTGCCTTCATCAGAATCACATTTTCGCGGTGCGGTGTTTTCCGCATAAGCTGAAGCCGCACTTCCTTGCGTACCTGACAGCATCACAGTACGGAAGAGATTACTTCGAGGCGACCGGAAAGCGGACAACCAATCTAGCCGCCACGAACTCAACCAAGGTTGGTTTGTTTCCGATCCCGCTGCCGCCACTGTCGGAACAAGATCGCATCTGCAAGTTCCTGGGCAAAACAACTGGACGGATTGATCAGATAGTCGCCAGTATCGAGTCGCAGATTGCGACCCTATCCGCCTACCGTAAGTCACTGATCCACGAATGCGTGAGCGGCCAGCGGCGTGTGACTGAGGCCGACGTCGAACGGGCGCAGGCGCATGGCTAAGAGCAAAAAGCCCCCGGAGCTGACCTTCCAGCAGCACATCGCGGAATTTCTCGTCCGCGTGCACGGCTATGGTGTGCTCGAGCAGTCCGACATCACCGATACCGAGCACTTCATCGCCGAGGACCAGCTGTGGGCCTTTCTCAAGGCCACGCAGACCGATCAGCTCAAGAAGCTGACGAACGACTACGGCACCGACGCGCGCGACGAGGTGTTTCGTGCACTGCGCAAGGAGATCGAGCACACGCCCTTATGGATGATCCTACGCCACGGGCTGAAGGTGCGCGGGCTGGAGTTCCGGCTCTGCTACCCGAAGCCCCGCTCGGCCGAGAGCGCCGCTGCGAAGAAGCACGGCGAGAACCGCATCACCTTCCGGCCGCATTTCTACTTCGGCGAGACTAACCAGGAGATCGACTTCGTCTTCTTCCTCAACGGCTTGCCCATCGTGGCGCTGGAGGTAAAGCACGAGAAGAACCAGAATGTGCATGACGCGGTGGCGCAGTTCGCGGCGCGCGGCCACGCCCGCAAGGTGTTCCAGCATCCGTTCCTGTATCTCGCCGCCGACACCAGCGACGTCATGGCCGCGAGCGATCCGTCCCGAGTCGAGAACTTCCGTTGGCACAACACCGGGCTGACCAATACGCCGCAGACCGACGGCGAGTACCCCGTCGAGTTCCTGTACCGGCAAGTGCTGTCGAAGGATCACTTGCTGGAGGCGGTGTCGTTCTTCTTGGTCCGCGTGCCAAAGTTCGAGGCCGAGGAAGACAAGCCGGAACACCCCGCCTTCACCATCCTGCCCCGCTATCACCAAAGCCGGATGGTGCGGCACGTGGCCGAAGATGCCGTGACGCACTTCGCGGCGTCGGGCGACATCGGCCGCAAGTACCTGATCAACCACTCGGCGGGAAGCGGCAAGACGCTGTCGATCTGCTGGCTGGCGGACCGGCTGCATAGCCTGTTCAAGCCGGGCACCAGTGACAAGTTGGTGGACGTGGTCTTCATCCTGACCGACCGCAAGTCTCTTGACACGAACATCCGGCAGGACATCGAGAAGTTCACCCACCTGAAGGATGTGGTCGGCCTGGCGCGCAAGGCCGACGACCTGCCGCGCTTCCTGAAGGAGAGGAAGCCGATCATCGTCACCACCCAGCAGAAGTTTGCTTGGGTGCTGGAGGAGATCGAGAAGAAGCCGGAGTTGAAGAACCTGCGCGTGGCATTCCTGATCGACGAGGCCCACCGCTCGCAGGAAGGCCAGATGGGCGTGGCCATTCGCGTGCCCTTCCGTAAGTCGGACGAGCCCGACGCCGAGGATGCCGAGGACGACGGCAAGGACGACGAAGAGAAGATCGCCAAGATCATCCGCGAGCACGATCGCAACCAGCTCTTTGTCGCCTTCACCGCCACGCCTGCCCCGGCCACGGTGACGCTGTTCGGCGCCCCCTTCGACACCTACACCGAGGCCGAAGCCATCGCCGAGGGGTACATCGTGGACGTGGCGGCGAGCATCATTTCGTACAAGACGCTCTACAACCTTCACTGCCCGATCGTCCCCAAGACGGACGAGGAGAAGCTCTACCCGAAGGGCGTGGTCGCGAAAGCGCTGCAGAGCGTCGCGTTCCAGGACGACGGCCTCATTCAATACAAGGCCGAGGTGATGCTCCGCATCTTCGAGAAGGACGTGAAGCCGCTCATCGGCGGACGCGCGAAGGCGATGATCGTGGCCACCTCCCGCGTCGCCGGCCTGCGCTACTTCAACATCATTAAGGAGAAGCTCAAGGAACGCGGCGCCGACTATAAGGTGCTCTACGCCTTCTCGGACTTCGTGCATCCGGAGACGAACGCGTCGATCAGCGAGCACGCCGTCAACGAGCTCAAGGACGGCGAGCTCATCGAGAACCGCTTTGAGGGAAACGACTACCGGCTAATGATCGTCGCCAACAAGTTCCAGACCGGCTTTGACCAGCCGTTGCTTGCCGGCATGTTCCTGGACAAGCCCGTGGTGGACCGCAACGCGGTGCAGACCGTCTCGCGCCTCAACCGAAGCCACGACGGGAAGAAGGACGTCGTGGTGGTCGATTTCACCAACAACGCGGTAGCCATCCTCAAGGCGTTCGCCAAGTACCGGAAAGGCACACCGTTCGAGCCCGATGAGCCCGACCCCGACCTTTGCACCCGGCTGCACGCCGAGATTCTCGCTGCGGGTGTGTTCACGCAAGCCGATGCCCACAACTTCGTGAACTTGGCCGCGACAGGCACCGATGCCCAGGTGCAATTCGCGATCAACGGCTTGCGTGTTCGCTTCCAGGCGAAGTTGGCCGCTGCTGAGGATCGCAAGGGCTACGTCTATCTGCTCGCGCGGCTCGTTAAGAGCTTCCACTTCCTGACCTGCTTCTTTACGTACCCGGACGACATCAAGGAGTTCGTAACCTTCGCCGAGTATGTGGGCCCGCAGCTCATCAAGCAGGGGAGCGTTTCGGAGCTGATGAAACTGATCCGGCAGACCGAAGTGGTCAAAGCGGCCGTCGAGTACCAGGGCGAGGTCCGATACACCTGTGGCGAGGTGAAGCTACGCCCCGGTGGGGGCAAGAAAGGCGCCGGGCCACCTCCTCGTAAGGTGTCCGTGCAGGGCATGATCGACGAAATCCGCACGAAGTTCACGATCAGCGACGAAGAGGCGCTCTACATCAAGCAGGTCACCGAGGAGAAGGTGGCCGACCCGGCCATTCGCGGCACTGTACACGCGCACCGCGACGATCGCATCTATCTCGAAGGCGCATATCGGGGGCAGGTGAACGGAGAGATTCAGGTCACCTACAACGGCCTCGCGCGTTACGAGGAGCTGGCGGATCCGAAGTACACCGACACCGGCGGCATCTTCGACATCATGGCCGTCACCGTCATTCAGACCCATCTGACAGCAGCGGCGTGACGCGATGACCCAACGCATCCGCGATATCCCTGAAACGGACCGCCCGCGTGAGAAGCTCCTTCGCAAGGGCGCTGCGGCGCTGAGCGATCAGGAACTCCTGGCCGTGCTGCTCGGCAAGGGGACGCCGGGGATGGATGTGATGAAGCTCGCCGCCAAGCTGGCGAAGGTCATCGACGAAAAGGGGCTCAGGGTACAGGCTGACGACCTCCGGCAATTCAAGGGGGTCGGCGACGCGAAAGCGACGCTGGTGCTGGCGGCCCTGGAGTTCGCGAGGCGCCGCATCAAGCCCGAGGGAGCGAAGATCGAGACCCCCGCGGACCTGCTTCCGCATGTGCGGCACTACGCCGACCGCAAGCAGGAGCACTTCCTCTGCGCCAGCATCAACGGGGCAAACGAAATTCTGAACATCCGGGTCGTGTCTATCGGGCTCGTCGACCGCACCCCCGTTCACCCGCGCGAGGTGTTCGCTGAAGCATTGTCGGATCGCGCCTCGGCGATCATCGTCGCGCACAATCATCCGGCCGGTGGTCTTGAGCCATCCACGGCGGATGTCGAGGTGACGAAACAGCTCAAGGCTGCAGGCGTGATAATGGGTATCGCGCTACTCGATCACATCATCTTCAACCGCACCGGGTACTTCAGCTTCCTGGAGGCGGGACGGCTGTGAACGATATCGCACAAGTGCGGAGCACTGAGCGGGGGGTAACCCGCGGCTCCGCTGACTTGGGCGCTCATGAACCAAGGGCCCCCGGCACAGACCACGATAGAGACCAGCAATCATGGCCACGCTTCAGCAACAGATAGCGTCGAAGTTCCTGGAGAGACTTGCGGAATCCAAGCAGGTCGACGCTGGCAAAGTCGAGCAGCTCAGAAAGCTGCTTACGGACAGCAAGAGACCGAAAGCCGATGATTTCGTGAAGATCTTCTCGCTTCCCGCCGGCGGAGACGTCAAGTGATCAAGCTTGAGTCCGCCCACATCGAGGAAGTCAGAGGCATCCGCAAGCTCGACATTGACTTCCAGAAAGGTACGTTCGCGATCTCCGGTCCGAACGGCTCCGGCAAGAGTGGTGTGATCGACGCCATCGAATTCGGACTCACAGGGCAGATCGGCCGCCTGGCGGGGCGTGGGACCAAGGGACTCTCGGTGGCGGAGCACGGCCCGCATGTCGACAAGACGAAATTCCCGGACGCCGCCTTCGTCGAGTTGCGGGTCTTCCTTCCCGCGCTCGGCAAATCGGCGACCATCACTCGGAAGGTCTCGGCTCCGACGAAGCCCACGATCGTGCCCGCTAGTGATGACGTGAAAGCCGCCCTGGCGGAAATCGCCGATCATCCGGAAATCACGCTCTCACGCCGCGAGATTCTGCGCTTCATCCTCGTGGAGCCGGCCAAGCGCTCCGACGACATCCAGACCATTCTCAAGCTCGATGAGATCGGGCAGACACGGGCGGTGCTCAACACCGCGCAGAACACGCTCCAGCGTCAGCAGCGGACGGCGGCGGCGCAGATAGAATCTAGCCGCAGCACCTTGCTGCTGCATCTCCAGATCGCAACACTGCGCTCGGAGGACTTGCTGAATGCGGTGAACCAGAGGCGGAAGCTGCTTGGACTTCCACAGATCGCCGAGCTGACGGCCGATACGAAACTCGATGCCGGGCTGTCGGCCGCGGTGATCCGGCCGGACTTCAACAAGCAGTCAGCGCTCCGGGACCTCAACGCACTTGCCGAGGCGGTGAAGAGATTCCCCGACTTAGCGAAGGCGGAGGTTGACGCCATCCTCGCCGATCTCGCGCGGCTGGAGAGCGATCCCGCTTTGCTTGCCGCCCTACAGCGCCGTGCGCTCATCGAGAAGGGTCTTGAACTAGTCGATGGCCCGGCGTGCCCCCTCTGCGATACTCCCTGGGAGGACGAACAGCATCTCCGCGACCATCTGAAAGCGAAGCTCGCCAAGTCGGCGGAGGCGCAAGAGATTCAGGAGGCCCTGCTGGAGAAGGGAACCGCTGTCGCCCAGGCGGCGATCCGCATCGCGAGCCTGCTCGGACAGGCCCAGAAGATCGCAGAGGGACAGGGGCAGGGAGTCGTCGCGCAGATGCTGACCGACTGGAAGGCCGACTTGGAGGGACTCAAGGCCAGCCTCACTACCGTGGACGGGCTCACGGGCCTGAAAGAGCGGCTGACGGCAGGCTGGCTGGCGACGCCGAAGGCCTTTCCGAAGGGTCTGCCGGATCTCATCGAGAAGGTGATGGAAAAGCCGGATCAGACGACAGCCGTCGATGCGCAAACGTTCCTGACGACTGCACAACTGCGCCTCGGCGACTACAGGGAAGCGCTGCGCAAGAACGAGGCGGCAGAGATCGCCTACGCCACTGCGAAGGAGGCTTACGAAACCTACTGCGCGGTGCTGGAGGAAGAGCTGAACGCGCTCTATGACGAGGTCGAGAAAGACTTCAGTGCGTTCTACCGAGCGATCAACGCTGATGACGAATCCACGTTCACAGCAAAGCTGACGCCGAGCGAGGGCAAGCTGGATCTTCAAGTGAATTTCTACGAACGCGGCCTGTTCCCCCCGGCGGCCTTTCACAGCGAGGGGCATCAGGACGGCATGGGAGTCTGCCTGTACCTCGCCCTCATGAAGCGGCTGTTCGGAGAGCGGTTCACGTTCGCGTTGCTCGACGATGTAGTCATGTCCGTTGACGCCGATCACCGCTACCAGTTCTGCAGGCTCCTGAAGACACAGTTTCCGGATACGCAGTTCATCATCACGACGCATGACCGGCTATGGGCCGAGCAGATGAAATCGGCCGGCCTCGTCACCGGGAAGAGCTCTCTCGCGTTCCATAGCTGGACGATCGACACCGGGCCGCTGGTCGAATCGAACCAGGAGATCTGGGCCGAGATCGCCGCCTCGCTCGCGAAAGGAAAGGTCGAGACCGCCGCGGCGGCCCTGCGCCATCATCTCGAATACGTCTCCCGGCTCCTGGCGGATCAACTCGGCGCGGCGATCCCGTTCCGGGCTGACGCCAACTACGAGCTTGGCGAGCTGCTCCCCAACGTTCTGGGCCGGATGAAGGACCTGTACGGCAAGGCTGCCAATGCAGCGCAGTCATGGGGCAACACGGCCGCGAAGGAAGCTGCAACGAATCGCAAGGCCGCGCTGTCCAACTCGAACGGGGCCGCCAATGTCGAGCTGTGGGCCGTGAACAAGGCGGTTCACTACAATGAGTGGGCTAACTTCGGGAAGAAGGACTTCGAGCCGGTAGCCGCGGCCTTCAAGGATCTTCTCGGTTGCTTTCGTTGCGAGGCCTGCGACTCTTGGCTCTACGTGACGCCGCGTGTGAATTCCGAATCCCTACGCTGTGCCTGTAGCGCGATCACGCTCAACCTGAAACCCAAACCGAAATAGGTGGACCTCGTCGATGAGTGGGACCACGGCACAGTTTGCACGGGAGGGATCGAGAACCCAGTGGCGGCGTCTAACAACCGGTTGCAGCGGACGGTCCGCTGCGCGGCCCGCCGCTGAACCGGAGCGTTAGGCACACGAAGGGCCGCCGGATTCTTGGCCTTGACGGCGTATATTCCTGCGATATACTTGCCAAGCGTGGCGCCGCTTTCGGACCCATTTGCCGAGTTTGCTGGCTTCCAATGGGACGCCGGCAACTCGGACAAGAACTGGCACTCACACCTCGTGAGCATCGCCGAGGTCGAGCAGGCCTTCTTGAACCGGCCCGTGGTTGTGGTCATCGCACCCTACCGCGGTGAATCAGAGTCGCGGTTTGAGCTTGCCCCGATTCGGTGGACACCCTGGATATGGAGAATGTCTCCAAGGAGTGTCCCATGGATCGAGAGAAGAAGAAGCGTCGCAAGCGTCGTTCGTTCAACAAGGAGCTCAAGGCCGAGGCGG
>Ga0163153_10008435_pt1 | contig 10724 bp, 9 predicted proteins | sample OliLakLV19MP6IB1_FD_148629 | JGI IMG/M metagenome (GOLD analysis project Ga0163153, IMG submission 148629) | Freshwater microbial mat bacterial communities from Lake Vanda, McMurdo Dry Valleys, Antarctica - Oligotrophic Lake LV.19.MP6.IB-1 | ecosystem: Environmental > Aquatic > Freshwater > Lake...
TCCGCATCGGATCGACGGGCTCGAGGTGCTCGTCGAGATGTTGCCGGCGCGCGTCGAGCGGGTCCTCGACCTCGGCACCGGCGACGGCAGCACGCTGGCACTCGTGCTGTCGGCCCGGCCCGACGCAAACGGCGTCGGCGTCGACTTCCAAGAAGAGATGCTACGTCGCGTCCGTGAACGCTTCGCGGGCGACGATCGGGTCGACATCCGCGCCCACGACCTCGACGAGCCGTTGCCCGAGATCGGGACGTTCGACCTCGTCGTGTCGAGCTTCGCGATCCATCACGTCGTGCCCGACCGCCAGCGGGCGTTGTACGGCGAGGTGTTCGACCGGCTCCGGCCGGGCGGCATGTTCATGAACCTCGAACACGTCGCCTCGCGCACTCCTGAGTTGCACCAGGCGTTCCTCGACACGCTCGGAGTCGAGGACGACCCGTCGAACAAGCTCGTCGCCGTGGAGACGCAGTTGCCGTGGTTCGACGAGATCGGCTTCCGTGATGTCGACTGCTTCTGGAAGTGGCGGGAGCTCGCGCTGCTCGCAGGATGGAAGCGCGCCTGACACACTCTGGCCCCATGGAGTTCGGGATCTTCGTCCAGGGTCACCTGCCCCGCCGGCGCGTCGAGCGCGTCGGGTCCACTGCCGAGCACGACGCCATAAAGAACGAGCTGGGCCTGATCCAAGTAGCCGACCGGCACAACTGGAAGTACGTGTGGGTGACGGAGCACCATTTCCTCACCGAGTACTCGCACATCTCCGCCAACGAAGTGTTCATGGCCTACGCGGCGGCGCTGACCGAGCGCATCCACTTCGGGTCGGGCATCTTCAACATCACGCCGCCCGTCAACCATCCGGCCCGCGTCGCCGAACGCGTCGCCATGTTCGATCACGTCACCGAAGGGCGGTTCGAGTTCGGTACCGGCCGAGGCTCGTCGAGTACCGAACAAGCCGGTTTCGGGATCGCGAACCACGCCGTCACCCAGGAGATGTACGACGAGGTCATCCGAGAGTTCGTCAAGATGTGGCGCGCCGAAGATTACTCCTACGACGGGAAGTTCTTCTCGATGCCGCCTCGCAACGTGTTGCCGAAGCCGTACAAGTTGCCGCACCCGGCGATGTGGGTCGCGGCCGGCAGCCCTTCGACCTACGAAAAGGCCGGGAGCCGCGGCATGGGTGTGCTCGGCTTCAACGTCGGGTCTGTGCTCCAGCTGCAGCCGAACGTCGAGGCGTACAAGGCCGCGGTCGCGAGTGCCGACCCTGTCGGCGCGTTCGTGAACGACAACGTCATGATTACCGGAACGCTCGTGTGTCACGAAGATGGCAAGAGGGCGCGCGAGATCGCGTGCGACATGGGGCTCGGATACCTGCAGAGCCTTGTGTTCCACAAGCTCGACACGTTCCCCAAGCCGCCTGAGATTCCCGACTGGCCCGCGCTGATTCCCGAGCCGACGATGGACGACATCGACTGGCGTATCTCCGAGGGCTACTTGATTTGCGGAGACCCCGACGAGTGCGCCGAGCAACTTCAGGGTTACGCCGACATCGGCTGCGACCAACTCGTGTTCGGCACGCCGCTCGACATGGCGTGGGACGACGCGCGCAACTGTCTCCGGCTCTTCGGTGACGAGGTGATCCCACGCTTCGACACGGATCCCATACACAGCACGACGCACTATCGCGACGCGGCCGCGACCGGTAGGTAGCTCATGGTCAACATTGCACTCCGCTACGACCTACGGGCGCCGGCCGGCGGATCGGTCACCCATGCCGACATGTACCGGGCGTGTCTCGAGCAGTGCGCGTGGGCCGACGAGCACGGCTTCGATGTCGTCGTGCTCTCGGAGCATCACGGCGTCGACGACGGCTACCTCCCGGCGCCGCTCACACTCGCGGGCGTGATCATCGGTCGCACGCAACGACTGGCGGTCAACATCGCGGCTGTACTGCTGCCGATGCACGACCCGGTCCGCATTGCCGAGCAACTCGCCGTACTCGATCTGGCCGGCGGGGGCCGCGTGACGTTCGTCGCCGGTCTCGGGTATCGGGCCGAGGAGCTGGAGATGGCGGGGATCGAGCCGAAGGACCGCGGTCGGCTGCTCGAGGAGTACGTGGAGGTGATGCGGCGGGCGTGGACCGGCGAGCCGTTCGAGTGGCGCGGCCGCACGATCCGGGTCACGCCCCGCCCGCTCACGCAGCCGCATCCCGTCATGATGATCGGCGGGTCGACCGAAGTCGCGGCGCGTCGGGCGGCGCGGCTGCGGTGCGGGTTCTTCCCGGCCGTCGGCGACCCCGCCCTTGCGACCGCCTACGACGACGAAGCTGCACGCGTGGGGTTCACCGAAGGGTTCTGCAGCCTGCCGTCGGGCCTCGGGATGGTCCATGTCGCCGAAGACCCGGACGCGGCATGGGCGCGGATCGCGCCGCACGCGGTGTACGACGCACATACGTACATGTCGTGGCAGACCGGCGGCCAACGATCGGCCGTGCACGTCGAGGCTCCCGATGCCGACGGCGTGCGGGCAAGCGGCGTGTACCGCGTGGTAACTCCCGACGAGTGCGTGGAGCTCGCGGCGGAGATCGGCGACTTCGGGACACTGCTGCTGCACCCTCTGATGGGTGGCATGCCGATCGACCTCGGTTGGGAGAGCCTCGAGTTATTCGCGGCCAAGGTGCTGCCCCGCTTACGTCCGCCGGAAATCTGATACAACGTCAGATTCGGTAGGCCGCAATTTCCGGGGGGATACGTGGCCGTAGCGCAACGTACGTCGGCCCTTGCTGCCCGAGCGGTCAGCGTTCGCTTCGGCGGCGTCAGTGCGCTCACCGACGTCTCGCTCGCGTTCGCTCCGGGCGAGGTGTGCGGGCTCATCGGCCCGAACGGCGCGGGCAAGACGACGCTGTTCGATGTGCTCTCCGGCGTGCGGGCGCCCACAATGGGACGCGTCGAGCTGGGCGGCACCGACGTGACGCGCCGCTCGGCGACGTGGCGGGCGCGCCAAGGGTTGCGCCGTACGTTTCAGCGCCAGCAGACGTTTGGCTGGCTCACGGTCGAGGAGAATCTGCTGGTTGCGTTGGAGTGGCACGGAGGTGGCGGCGGCCTGCTCGCCGACCTCGTCCGCCTGCCCCCGCGCGTGAAACGGGAGCGCGAGCGCCGGGAACGTGCACGCGAGGTGCTAAAACTCTGCGGGATCGCGCACTTGCGCGACGAGCCCGCGGGTCGGCTGCCGATCGGACGAGCCCGAATCGTCGAACTCGCGCGTGCGATCGTCGATCGGCCCACCGTGCTGCTGCTCGACGAGCCGACGTCCGGGCTCGAGCAGTCGGAAAGCGCCCATCTCGCGCAATGCGTCCACCGCAGTGCCGAGGAAGGCACCGCGATCGTCCTCGTCGAGCACGACGTGGGCTTCGTCATGCAACACTGCGCCCGCATCGTCGTTTTGCATCTCGGCGAAGTGCTGGCCGACGATACGCCGGAATCGGTTCGAAGCAATGCCGCGGTAGGCGCGGCGTACCTGGGGGGATAGGGGACACATGAAGCGACGCTGGTTCAGGGTGGCAACCGCGGCGTTCGCGATGGCGCTCGTCGCCGCCGGGTGCTCGTCGGCAGACGACGATGACGACGACGTCAGCACCGAGGAGACAACCGCCGACGACGACACCGACACGACCGAGGCCGGGGACGACGACGCGCCGGTCGAGGGTGAGGAAGGCTCGACCGAAGCCGCCCAGGCCGCGGTCGACGAGATCCTCGACCGCCCGGAGGCGGTCGAGGGCGAAACCACCCGAGGCGTCACCGACACCGAGATCACCATCAAGGGCGTGACCGCGCTGACGACCCCGGCGGGAATCGAACCCTTCCCCGGGATGTGCGAAGGCGCGCAGGCCCGGTTCGAGCGGTACAACCGCGAGAAGGCGGCCGACGCCCGCACGATCAACTATCTCGGGTGCGAAGACGACACGTCCGACCGCGACCGCAACCGCCAGCTTATGCAGGAGGCGGTCGAGGAAGACGAAGCGTTCGCGATCGTGCCCGTCACGTCGCAGGGCTTCTTCTCCGAGGACTACCTCAACGAAGAGCACGTGCCGTACATCGGATTCGGGTTCCAGCCCGGCTTCTGCGGCTACGAGTATCCGTTCGCGTTCGGTATGAGCGGTGCGGCATCGTGCGACGCGCTCGATGACAACTACCTCGTCAGCCAGACCCTCGGCGGCGTCTACGTCGACGGCGCGGGTGTCGACCCCGCGGACATGAAAGTGGCGATCATCGCCGAGGACAACCCGGCCGGCGAGACCGGCGTGGTGGTCGTGGCGCAAGGCGTCGAAGCCGCGGGAGGCGAGGTCGTCTACAGCGACAACCCGCTCCCGCCCGCATCGGCGACTCCGGTCACGGACTACACGCCCTTCGCGACCAACATCCTCGACGGCAACCCGACACTCGTGATGCTCGTCACGTCGGATGCCCCGATCATCGGGCTCACGACGGCGCTGCGGGCCAACGGGTACACCGGCGACATCATGAACTTCGTGTACTCCGACGGCCGCATCTTCCTACAGCCGGGGAACAACGAGACGTTGAGCGGCGTCTTCACCGTGAGCCAGGGAGTCGGTGCCGCGGTCAACGGTGGCGACGCGTTCACGCAGATCGCCGACGACCTCAAGGCGGCCGGTGTCGAGCAGTACGGACAGTTCCCGCTCGCGACCGACCCGACGACCCTGACGAGTGGCGTCCTCTACGGCTACGGCTCCGCCGACCTCTTCCTGGCCGCGCTCGCCGAGACACCGGAGCCACTCACGGCCGAGGCGTTCGCCAACACGATCAACGGCGGATTCTCGTATCCCGGCCTGGGTGAAGCGTTGTGTCCGACGCTGTGGCCGTTGCAACACCTGATCGGCACGCCGTGCGCCTCGATGATCAAGGTGGTCAGCGACGGTCAGAACCCGATCTCGAATTCGCCGATCGGTTTCTTCGAACCGGCGACCGAGTTGACCGTGTACCCGCTCAACCTGGTCGAGAAGTAACACCAGCTCCGGTTCCGCCCCACTGATGGAAGAGTTCCTCACACTCGTCGTCAGTGGGGCGGTAACCGGTGCTATCTACTCGCTGATCGCGGCCGGGTTGGTGCTGACGTACACCACGACCCGGATCTTCAACTTCGCGCACGCCGCCATCGCCTTCGTCGTGGCGCTCGTGTACTTCGAGCTGAACTCGGGCCACGGATGGGACCAAGTTCCGGCCGCGCTGTTCGCGGTCTTCGTCTTCGCGCCCGTGCTCGGTCTGGTCCTCGATCGTCTGCTGTTCCGACGGCTCGCCCGGGCGCCCGAGACCGCCCGCATCGTCGGCACCATCGGACTGTTGATCGCACTCCCCGCGCTCGCGTTGTTTCTCGTCGAGATCTTTCAGGACACGTTTCATTGGGGCGGCTGGGTCGGCACCGAGATCGCACCCGACCCGCCCGGCGTCGGGCCCGTACCGCCCGACCGCTACCAGCTCGCGAACACCGTTCCGATCGACTCGGACCAGATCATCGTGTTCGTTTGCGCGGCCGCCGCGGCACTCCTGCTCTGGATCGTCCTCAGCCACACGCGCCTCGGGTTGCAGATGCGGGCCGCAATCGACCGGCCCGCGCTGGCGGCGCTGCGGGGCGTCGATGATGCCCGTACATCGTCGGTCGCGTGGGTCCTGGGCGCCATCCTCGCCGGGCTCGCCGGCATCGTCGGTTCGACGTTCCCGGCGTTCGCATTGAACCCGTTCAACTACACGCTCATGTTGTTCGTCGCCGCGACTGCCGCAGTGATCGGCGGGCTGCGGTCGATTCCGTACGCGTTTGCCGGTGGAATGCTCATCGGCGTCATCCGCAACCTCGGCGTCGGCTATCTGGAGTGGGGGAAGAGCATCCCCGGGCTGCGCTCCTCCGCGCCCTACTTCTTGCTCTTCCTCGCGCTCTTCGTCCTCGCGCGCGACCGCTCGCGCCGGGCCGCCGTCTCGACGGGCGAGGCCCCACCGCCCGACTACCTCGCCGACCTGCCCGCGTGGAGGCGCCTGCTGCCGTGGACGATCGCGACGGCCGCCTTGATCGCGTGGGTGTTCATTTTCTCCGACAACATCTGGCTCGACATCGTCTTGCGCGGACTCGCGCTCGGGCTCGTGTTCCTCTCGTTCGTCGTCGTCACGGGCCACGGCGGCATGGTCAGCCTCGCGCAGACCGCCTTCGTCACGACCGGCGCGCTGACCGCGGGCTACTTCTTCGATCGCGGCTGGCCCTTCATTCCCGCGCTCGTCGTCGGCGCGCTGGCGGCGTGCGCGCTGGGCGTGATCGTGGCATTGCCGTCGCTGCGGTTGGGCGGGATCGCGCTCGCGTTGTCGACGCTCGCGCTCGCGTACATCGGCGACCAGGTCTTGTTCCAGGTCGACTCGTTTCGGAACGAGTCCCGGGGCTGGGCGGTCCCGCGGCCCGCGATCGGGTTCCTCGACTTCGAGGACAACCGCAGCATGGCGATGTTGCTGCTCGCGCTCCTGCTTCTGGGCGGGTGGATCATCCACAACTTGCAGCGATCGGCCTGGGGTCGGGCCATCGTCGCAGTGCGCTCGGCCGAACCGGCCGCGGCGACATCGGGTGTGTCGCCGACGCGGGTCAAGCTCGCGATCTTCGCGATCTCCGCGTCCATCGCCGGTCTCGGCGGGGTGATGTTCGCGTCGGTCGACGGCAAGATCACCAACTCGACGTGGAATCCCCTCATCGGCTTGGTCTGGCTCGCGGTTGCGGTGACGTTCGGGATCCGCCGGCCCGGGGGCGCGGTCGTCGCCGGTCTCATGATGCAGGCGTCGCCCCGCATCCTGAGCAGCGGTTTCCACTTCGCGTTCCTGCCGACGTGGTTCCACTGGAACGGCACCACATCGGTGTACATCCCACAGATCCTGTTCGGGTTGGGCGCCATCAACCTCGCGCGCAATCCGGACGGCGTGCTCGCGATCGTCGCGCAACGACGCTGGGAGCGACGCCGGCGCCGCGCCCCCGAACCGTCCGTGGTGGTCACCGAGGTGGAGCCCGCCGCGCCCGAGGCTGCGGTGGAGTCGGTCTTGGTGCTCGATCGGGTCCGCGCCGGCTATGGCGAGGTCGAGGTGTTGCACGGCGTCAACCTCGCCATTCCGACGGGTTCGGTCGTGGCGCTGCTCGGCGCCAACGGCGCGGGCAAGTCGACGCTGGCCGCGGTCGTCGCGGGTCTCCTGCCGCCGACGGCGGGCACCATCGTGTTCGAGGGCACTGACGTCGCCCGACTTCCGGCGCATGAGCGGGCCCGCGCCGGCATCATGCTCGCGCCCGAGTCGCGTGGCATCTTCCCGTCGCTGTCGGTCGACGACAACCTGGCCTTGTGGCTGCCGTCGTCCGGCGATCGCGACGCCGCGTACGCGCGCTTCCCGCATCTCGCCGAACGGCGCAAGCTTCCGGCGGGCAGCCTCTCGGGCGGCGAGCAGCAAATGCTCACGCTGGCGGCCGTACTGGCGCGACCGCCGAAGCTGCTGGTTGCCGACGAACCGACGCTCGGTCTCGCGCCGCTCGTGGTCAGTGAGCTGATGCGCGTCTTCACCGACCTGTCGGCCGAAGGCGTCACCTTGCTGCTGGTCGAGGAGAAGGCCCGCGACGTGCTCGAGGTCGCGGATACGGTCGCGTTCCTGGAACTCGGCCGCGTGCAATGGGTGGGGCCGCGCGGCGAGGTCGACGAAGAGCGCCTCACGTCCGCGTATCTCGGAACTGGCTGAAGTCACCGTCGAGGAGGCACCGATGGCGCTGCCCAAGGAAATTCAGGAGCTCGGCCGGCGAGTCTCGAATTGGGGTCGGTGGGGCGACGACGACGAGCGCGGCACGCTCAACTTCATCGATGCCGACGCGACGCGGCGGGGTGCGGCGGCGGTGCGGCGGGGCGAGTCGTTCTCGTTGTCGATTCCGTACAACGCCGACGGCCCGCAGACGGGTTCCATTCCGGGGCGCATCAACCCGCAGCACACCATGATCATGTTCAACGCCGCGTTCACGGGCGACCCCAGTGATTTCACCACGAGCGACGACCGGGTCGAGATGGGTATCCAGGCCGCGACGCACTGGGACGCGCTGGCGCACGCGGGGTACGACGGCCTGCTCTACAACGGAATTCCGGATTCGGTGATCACCGAGGCGGGAGCGGCCAAGCTCGGCATCGAGAACTTCGGGGCGATCGTGACACGCGGGATCCTCCTCGACATCGCCCGGCTGCACGGCGTCGACTACTTCGATGCCGGCTACGCGATCGGCAGTGACGATCTCGAACAGGCCGCGAGAAAAGCCGGCGTCCGCGTGGCACGCGGTGACATCGTGCTCGTGCGCACCGGCCAGATGCACTGGCTGCGCCAAGGCGATAGGCAACGGTTCAACGACCCGAGCCCCGGTATCGGCGTCGGGTCGATCGAATGGCTGCACGACATGCAGGTCGCCGCGGTCGCGACCGACACACTCGTCTTCGAAGTGTGGCCGTGCGAGAACCCCGCCGCGCTCCTTCCGGTGCACCTCCTGAACCTGCGTGACCAGGGCCTCGTGCAGGGTCAGCTCTGGCATCTCGACGAGCTGGCCGCCGACTGCGCCGCGGACGGCGTGTACGAATTCTTGCTGGCGGCGACACCGCTCCCGATCACCCACGCAGTCGGTGGCGCGGTCGCGCCGACGGCCACGAAGTAGCCGCCTGCCTCTACATGCCCTCGACCGGCGGGCCGGCCAGGTAGCCGCCGTCGACGACGAACTCGGCCCCCGTCGAGAACGAGGCCTCGTCCGATGCCAGGAACAGCACGAGCCGCGCCACTTCCTCGGGTTGGCCGATCCGGGGAATGGGCATCTTGGCGTAGGTCGCGTCGCTGTCGAGGTGCGCGAACTCGGGCAGCTTGACCATGTCGGTGTCGATGCCGCCCGGGTGTACAGAGTTGACGCGGATCCCGAAATGCCCGAGCTCGAGCGCGGCGACCTTCGTCATGCCGCGGATCGCGAACTTGCTCGCGGTGTACGCCGCGAGGCCCACCGTGCCCGCGAGCCCGGCCGTCGAGGAGATGTTCACGATCGAACCACCGCCCCGCGCCCGCAACGCCGGGATCACCGCTTGCATGCCGAGGAAGCAGCCGACCTGGTTGACCATCACGACGTCGAGATACGTCTCGAGCGGTAGCTGCTCGATGAGGCCCAGCTTCAAGATGCCCGCGTTGTTGACGAGCACGTCGACACCACCGAATCGCTCGGTCGCGTCGGCCGTGGCCGCGGCCCACTCGTCCGGGCTGCGCACGTCGAGGTGCCGGTACGCCGCCGCCGAGCCGAGGTTCGCGGCCACCTTCTCGCCCAGATCGTCGAGCACGTCGGCCACGAGAACCTGCGCACCCTCCTCGACAAACAGCCGGGCCTCGGCCTCACCCTGACCCCGCGCCCCGCCGGTAACGATCGCGACCTTGCCTTCGAGTCGTCCCATAGATGCGAACCTTTCCCGCAGCGCGCGAGGCTGTCAAGCGGGTGGTGCCAGCATGAAGTTCTCGATGATCTTCGAGGCGCAGATGACCGACACGTCGGTCACGAACGAGCGCGAGGTCATCCGCAACTGCGCCGAACAGGCGGTCTACGCCGAGGCGATCAAGCACTCGGAGGAGTGAATGGAGACGATCCGCCATTGGGGCGAACGCGTGATTCCCTACTTCCGAGCGTGAACCCAGAGTCGGGTTTCGCGGGCGGTGACGGGAACGCGATCGTGCAGGGCGCGTAGCTGGTCGCGGAAGTCGGCGATCGCGAACTGGTGCACGGCCCATGAGATCGCTTGGAGGTACCAGGCCAGGGCACCGACGTCGGCGAAGCGGCGCACTTCGACGCCCGCACCGGAGTGGACGATCCTCAACCCGGCCGCTTCGACTTGCGCGATCGCGAGTGGGAGCCACGAGCCGTCGTTCGGCGGTGGGTCGAGGCCGAGCAACGGGTAGTAGTCGTCGAACGCGCCGTTGTCGACCTGCTGGGTGAGGAAGTCGCCGCCCGGGGCCAGGACACGCGCGACCTCGGTCGCGACGAATGCCTCGTGGCGGTTCACGACCACCTGGAACGCGCCGTCGCGGAATGGCATCCGTCCGCGCGGATCGTGGGTTGCCTGGTCGGCGTTGTCAACGGCGCCTTCGTCTTGCACGACGGGAATGCCGACCGGCGCGAGGTTGCGGCCGGCGACCGGGACATTCGGCGGCCACGCCTCTGTCGCGAACGTGCGCGGCGGCCGGTTCGATATTTGGGCCAACCATTCGCCGCCGCCGGTGCCCATGTCGAGCAGGTCGGGGGAGCGGGCGGCGAGGTCAGCGGCCCGGGCCGTGTAGTCCCACGGTGCGGGCTCGATCGTCATGCGACCCGCGAGCCACGAGAAGTCCCAGCCGGCGAACGGCTGCGCTTCCGCCGCGGCGATCAGCTCGTCAAACTGGGCGTCCACGACGGCCGTTTCGCCTCGTAGTCGGTGATCGCGTCGGCGTGGCGGAGCGTCAGGCCGATGTCGTCGAGACCGTTGACGAGGCGGTACTGCGTGAAGTCGTCCATCTCGAACGCGATGTCGAGGCCGATTGCGGGCGCGGCGACCCGCTTGTGCTCGACATCGACCACAATCTCGAGCGCGGGATCTTCTTCGATCGCGTCCCAGAGCTTCTGGATCGCGTCCTGGGGGATCGTCGCGACGACGAGGCCCGTCTTCCCGGAGT
>Ga0163153_10008437_pt1 | contig 10723 bp, 6 predicted proteins | sample OliLakLV19MP6IB1_FD_148629 | JGI IMG/M metagenome (GOLD analysis project Ga0163153, IMG submission 148629) | Freshwater microbial mat bacterial communities from Lake Vanda, McMurdo Dry Valleys, Antarctica - Oligotrophic Lake LV.19.MP6.IB-1 | ecosystem: Environmental > Aquatic > Freshwater > Lake...
TGCGGCTCCTCCGCTCCGGCTCGCTACGCTCGCCCTCGCTCCGTCGCCGCACGGCACGCGGGAGGAGGGGTTGGTACACTCAGTTCCTCTCATCTGAACTGGTACAGGAAAGTCAGGCAGGTCACAGCGACATCGTGCACTCCTTCCGGAGATGCTCACCCATGACCTTCCGTGGTCGGTCGTGGTGATGGGGGGGCAGGGATCGTTCGCCCGCGGCACGCCGCCGCTGGCTACTGGATACCTACGCAGCCAGGTCTTGAAGTCGCGCGCGAGGGTGGCGAGAGCAACCGAGGCGCTAACCAGTCAGGGAACCGGCTCGAGCCTCACGATTGGCGCGGATGTCGCCCTCACGCCGCGCGCGTCACGCTCCTCTGACGCCGCGCGAGGTACACCCACACTCAACCGCTCATCAGCGGTTGGTTGCGTGGACAGGCATCGTGCCCACTCAGCTAGCTCCGCGACTGAGTGAAACACGGGTCGCGCCGATTGATGGATCATTGGGTTGTTTCCCCACGGATGCGCACGCCGCGAATCCGTCTGAAGTCCGACGCACGGCTTTCCAATCGCATAGGCAAAGCCGAGCTCAAACGCTGCCCCTTCATCCACCGACCGCCCGTCCAGAACGATTAGCAGAGCGTCCGACTCTTCGATCGCGGCAATATCTTGCCGAAAGACCCGGCACACAGCTTCATCCCAGGCATCTCCGCCCTTGACCATCTCGGAAACGAGCCCAACCTGTTCCTGAGGCAAGTAAGCCTTCATGCAACCCAACAGAGCGTCTCGAATCGATAGATTGAATCGCCGCTCCGCCTCGCTAAACAGCGGAGCCGCAACGTAGATCTGCGGACGCATAGATTGCCTCTTATTACGCATGCATTGTTCCTCCCTCGATGTCCTCGAGCCACCCCTGCAACGGCGCAACGGCGTACTCGCGCCGATGGATGATTCTGGCCACCTCTTGCACAACCTGTCTGATGCTCTTCTCGCGCGTGTCCACCACTGTCACGCCCACCCGTCGCACTCCGTACACGCGCTTGAGTAGATCCTGTTGGCGGCGAAGGGCTGCGGCATCATGCTCTTTGTGCTTCGCCAGCGCACGTACAGCCAGTACATCCGGATCGCCAGTCAGGAAAACAATGTGGGCCTCCGCCAAGGCCCGCGCTGAGGCACCTGGACTAATGGCCTCCCGGATCATTCGTGCTTTTGCCTTCCAAACTCTGCGCGACGTGAACGCGAATGCATCCAGCGGCGCTCGATCGACCAGGTGAAGGCCAGGCTTCGCATCAAGCATTGCCAAGTTCTTCAAGTACAGCTGGCGCATGACCCACCGATCAATCTCCGCGATTGTCTTCGCGTCAAGGTGAGCTGGGTCCTTCTCCATTCCGCGAGCGCGCTCCTCCAGCCACTCATCGTGCGTGTTTAGATTCCGAAAGTGGGACAGAATCGTACTCTTTCCGACTGCCACAGCACCCGTCATCAGAAACCGCAGTACGAAAGGCTTGCCTACGTCCTCCATAAGATGTATGAAGTCGCTCTCATTCAACTGCAGCAGTTCGCCGAGAGCCGCGATCTCGTGTTCCATAAGAAACAACGTGATAAGGTTATACACCTCGAAATTAGCGTCAGTAACCGTCCGCTCAAAATGCTCGTTCGGAGTTGCGCCCTCAGGGACGAATGCGACATAATAGTGATAATGACCTGGAAAACAGTGGGCGCTTTGACGGAGCAGGTGCTTCAGCGTCGGGTCGGACAGCGACAGGCCAAGGAGCAGGCGAGTGGACTGTGAGAGATGGTAGGACAAGGCCGTGTAATGACCAGCCATGCTATAAATAAGTTGATCAGCAAAACTGTCTTCGAGAAACACTAGTTGCTCGCTTGGGCGTTCCTTGAGCGAATGGGGCAAGTAGCCGTTTGGGTGATAGATCACCCCATCCCGGGGCAGAAGCTGGATGTTGGCATTCCACACCGTCGCGGCACCACGGCGCTTCTTGCGCTCCTCGACTGAACGCGTTGCGTCAATCATTCGTTGGATCGTGTCATCAAAGTTGTAGTTGATCGTGACGGGCGTGCTCTTGATGACTTGCAGGAATGCCCACAAGTACGGATCGCGCTGCATGAGGGTCTTGACGCTGCGCGGGACGCTTCTGTAGAGGACTTCCTGGATAATGCGCTGCCAACCCGCGTGGACCTCGGAATCAAAGCGATTAAGCGAGTGATCCTGTCGCGGCGCCGTCGCAAGCATGCGTGCTCGATAATGCTGGAAGAGGAGCTGGGATTGCGAGGTATTGCTTGTTGCGCTAGCGAGGAGGTCCTTCCCGCGAACGTCACGGTGGGACGCTATTCGTAAAATCAACGTCTTCCAGTCTGGGAAGCCGAGCTTGGCACTCGCACCGGCGCCGAGGACGAGCCCGAACCGTCGCTCCGCGATCTGTTGGCGCATGTGCAGAATGGCCCGCCAATGACGAACGAGAACAGCTTTGGCAACGGATGGTTCAACGATCTTCTGAGTCATAGGGCTGCACCGAAGAGCATCTGCTGTCCAGGGTCTTGCAAACGTGTTGGCCAATCAGGAGGGGCCAATGAGGCTGGGGGCAGATCTCGCTTGCCCGTGCTGGCCTGAACATATGCTGCAAGCACGTCCAAGAAGCTGGAATCGTAGCTGTCGTCTACGTAGTTGACGTTCCACAAGGAAGAGCGGCGAATGGCCGGATGAGGACTGTGGCTGCCCAGCCAAGCACTGTGAGCGACATCCAGGGGACCGCGATTGCCAGAGAGTAGCGCTATGGAGTGGCGCTCGATGTAGCTGCGGTCGCTGGTCGCGGAGGCGGCGTCTGGGACCGCAATGCACAGTACCCGCATCGAAGCAATGTGCTCGGAGACGGCCTGTTCTAGCGACCGTTCGGCCTCGATACTGATCTGCTCCGAACCCCAGGTCGGGGCCGAGAAGCGGTCGTGGTCGCGCGCGAGGAGTGCGTTTCCAATGTGCAGGCGCATGATGGAACTGCGGTGATTGCCTCCGCCCGCACGTGTGCCAAGGTGGGTGCGGAGGCGTCCCCAAAGGGTGGACGACGATCCCGAGCTTACCGCGTGTGTTCCTACACGAACCACACGCGCCACCGAGGGCGAAGTGAGACGGCTTTCGCCTGCTTCAAAGAAGAAGTACACCCCCCGTGCGGGCAGTGTCGGGTTCTCTGCAAGCGCGCCAAGGGCGGGAAAGCCCATTGGCCCTTCTTGGAGTTCAGCGAGCAGAGCGTAGAAGCGGTCTAGATCGCCTGCGCGCGCTGTCTGACCGAGGGCGGTGTCGAGCCAGTGCATGCGGGCGTCTCGACTCCTCTCACGAAATGGCAGCCTGATCGAAGCGCCAGCCCGTCGGAGGGGTTCCACGAGGGGGAGGGAGTATTCGTCGGATGCCAAGATCGTGAGGCGGTCGCCCGGTCGTACCCTGACTCGCAGCGCGGCTACAGCTGATTCGATCCACGCGCGCGACCGATCTGGTGTGAAACCTCTGAGTTCCACGTCATAGGGGGCGAGCCGTTGTTCGGACGCAACCACCCCGTGAAGGGCTGACAATACCACCCACTCAGCGCCCAGGCGATCCGCGACTTGGACGCACTTCCGAAACCGCTCCGAGACGTACAAGTCTCGCGCCGCGGCCGCGGTCGGCTGTTTTTCCCGGCAGCATCCAATCAGGAAGAGATCGCTCATACGCCATGTCCGACACGATTTAGGGGTTCATTCGCCCATGTTGGCCCCTTCAGGATACCCCAGACCGTTCCCTGCAGCAGCGGAGGAGGTACGGAACGCGTCGCCTGATCCGTCAAACGCGGCTCGAGTCGGGCGTCCGTTGCACCTTCTTGGAGAGCATCGCGCAGGCCTCCCGAGAGCAACCCTGCTGTTAAACTCACGGGGGGCGTCAACCAGAGAGCGCGAGAGTCCGAGAGGGTTGCCGCCGGGGCGAGAGCAACCGTGTGGGTTGCCGTCGGACTCCGAGATTCGGCTTCAAGACCGAGAGCGCGGCCGCCGGGCCGCCAAGCGCCGCCCCCCACGCAAACCCCCGCCGTGACGGGACTTTCCGCGACCTCGGCTCGGTCGCCCAGAGCGGGCCGACCCGTCAACCAAAACGCCGCCGCGTTTCCGCGAGGGCGTCGGTAACTCCTCCATCAGGGCTCGAACCTGAAACCTATCGGTTAACAGCCGATCGCTCTACCATTGAGCTATGGAGGAAAGGAAAGCAGGGGGAGGGGACCAAGGGATCAAGGGACCGGGTCAGATGGCAAAGCAGCAAAACAGGCGGACCGGTCGGTGATTGGACGGGTCAAAAGAGCGGATTCAAGCGTAGGCCGGCACAACCATCGGTCAAGCAAAGGAGTTGCGTCAGCGGATGGCGGGCCTATTGTTGAGGCCGATTTTGGGACTTTGGATTTTGGATTGCGTATTTCGGATTGTCGAGCCGGGAAAGGCCCGCCGATCACCGACGAAGGTCAAGATTTACGACACGCGGCGGACCGGCCGCGAGATGACGGAGACGGCTATGAAGGACAAGATTCACCCCCGCTACTACCCCTGCAACGTCTACCACAACGGCGAGGTCGTGATGACCTGCGGCGCGACCGTGCCCGAGTTGCACGTCGAAGTGTGGTCGGGGTCGCACCCGTTCTTCACAGGCAAGTCGACGCTGGTTGATGCCGCGGGACGGATTGAGAAGTTCCAGAAGAAGTTCGCGGGCAACTACTTCGCGGCGAAGAAGAAGTAAGGCTGCCGCAGTCGCTCCCCGCTCTGGAGAGCGGGGCCACCACATGGCAAAGATGCTGGCCCGTCGCTCCCCGCTCTGGAGAGCGGGGCCACCACATGGCAAAGATGCTGGCCCGGCTCGGGTGAGTCGGGCCGTGTGTGTTTTTTGGCATGAGCCGTGAACCCCGCTCTGGAGAGCGGGGCCACCAAAGGCAATCCACCAAAGGCAATTCACCAAAGGCAATTCACTAAAGGCAGGCCGCCAAGAGCATTCCATCCGTTGATCCGGATGAACGGATGAATATGATCGGGAGCATTCGTCGGAGTGCTTTCATCAACAGGAGCTGGCACCGAGTGCCCGCCACCCAAAGGCACAGGCCCACAAAAGGCGAACATGCACAGCCGCTTTCTTGCCGAACTGTCGCGACGGGTGCTGGTGTTCGATGGCGCGATGGGCACCTCGATCCATCAGCACGACCTCGATCTCCACAAGGACTATCTCGGCTGCGAGAACTGCACGGACCTGCTTGTGCAGACGCGCCCGGATGTGATCCAAGGGATTCACGAATCGTTCCTGCGCGTCGGAGCGGACGTTGTCGAGACCGACACGTTCGGGTCCAACCGGCTGGTGCTGGTCGAGTTCGGACTTGAGGGTCGAGCGTTCGAGTTGAACAAGTTGGCGGTCGATGTCGCCCGCGCGGCGTGCAACGCGGTCGAGACAGAAGACCGGCCGCGGTTTGTCGCGGGGTCGATGGGACCGGGGACGCGGCTTGTCACACTGGGCAACACGGACTGGGACACGATGGTCGCGTCGTATCGCGAGCAGGCGCTCGGATTGCTTGCGGGCGAGCCGCGCCGGGGAGGAGGCAAAGCCGGCGTCGATGTGTTCATCATCGAGACATGCCAGGACATCTTGCAGGTAAAGTGCGCGATCAACGCGGTGCTGTCCGCGCTGCGCGAGCGCGACCTCACGCCGCTGGATGTTCCGATCATGGTGTCGGTCACGATCGAAACCACGGGAACGATGCTGCTGGGGACTTCGATCGAGGCCGCGGCTGCGGCATTGCGTGGCTACCCCATCCTGTCACTTGGACTGAACTGTGCAACGGGCCCGACGGAGATGGGCGAGCATGTGGCGTGGCTGGGGAAGCACTGGGGTGACGCTCCGGGTAGCACGGGCTTCCAGCCCGTGCCGGGTGCGCCAATCGGGCGCGTAGTGAGCGTCCTGCCCAACGCGGGCCTGCCCGTGCTGGTCGAGGGGCGGACAGAGTATCCGCTGACGCCGCGGCCGTTCGCCGAAGCGCTGATGAAGTTTGTCGAGAAAGACGGCGTGCGGATCGTGGGCGGGTGCTGCGGGACGATGCCGGCGCACATCGAGGCGCTTGTGCAGGGGCTGGAATCGCGCGACCTGATGAAGCCGCGTGCGCGCCACATCGATGCGCCCAAGCCCGCGGTGACAAGCCTGTACACGCCGACTGAGTACCGGCAGGACAGTTCGTTCCTGATCGTCGGCGAGCGAATGAATGCCTCGGGGAGCAAGAAGTTCAAGCAGTTGCTGGAGGCGGAGGACTTCGACGGGATCGTGTCGCTGGCGCGCGAGCAGGTGCGGCACGACGGGGCGCACGTGCTGGACCTGAACGTTGATTATGCCGGGCGCGACAACGCGCGCGACATGGCGGAGATCGTCAAGCGGCTTGTGCGCCAGGTGGATGCGCCGCTGATGCTCGACTCGACGCAGATCAAGACTGTCGAGGCGGGTCTGAAGCACGCGGGTGGCAAGTGCATCATCAACAGCGCGAACTTCGAGGATGGGGAGGAGAAGTTCGACGAGTTGTGCCACCTGGCCAAGAAGTACGGCGCAGCGCTGGTGATCGGCTCGATCGACGAGGACAAAGAGGCGTCGATGGCACGGACGGCGGATCGCAAACTGGCGATCTCGCAGCGGGCGTTTGAGCGCGCGACGAGCGTGCATGGGCTTGCCGCGGCGGACCTGCTGTTTGACCCGCTGGTGCTGCCGGTCTCGACGGGCATGGAGAGCGACCGGCGGAGCGCGCTCGAAACGATCGAGGGCACGCGCCGCATCATGGCGGCAATGCCGGAGTGCCAGACCTGCGTGGGTCTTTCGAATGTCTCGTTCGGCCTCAAGCCGCAGGCAAGGCTCGTGCTGAACAGCGCGTTCCTGCACGAACTGCGGGAGGCGGGGCTGACCGGCGCGATCGTTCACATGAGCAAGATTCTGCCGGAGAACCGCATCCCGGCGGAGCAGTGGCAGGCGGCGATGGATTTGGTCTATGACCGGCGGCGTGAGGGTGTGGACCCGCTATCGGTGTTCATCGAGTTGTTCAACGATGTCGGTCAGACGAGCGTGGTGGACGCGATCGCCAAGGCGGACCTGCCAATCGAGGAGCGCCTCCGCGCGCACATCATCGACGGCGAGAAGCAGGGGCTGATCGATGCGCTGGAGCAGGCACGCGGCAAGTATGCACCGCTGGCGATCATCAACGATCACTTGCTCGACGGGATGAAGACGGTGGGTGAACTCTTCGGCTCGGGGCGGATGCAGTTGCCGTTCGTGCTGCAAAGCGCTGAAGTGATGAAGATGGCCGTGTCACACCTTGAAACGTACATGGAGCGGGTCGAGGGTCAGACCAAGGGCACGCTCGTTCTCGCGACCGTCAAGGGCGATGTCCACGACATCGGCAAGAACCTCGTTGACATCATCCTGAGCAACAACGGGTACACGGTGGTGAACCTGGGGATCAAGCGACCGATCGCGGACATCGTGAAGGCGTGGCGGGAGCACAAAGCCGATGCGCTGGGGATGTCGGGCCTGCTGGTCAAGAGCGTGAACGTGATGGAGGAGAACCTGCAGGAACTCAACACGCAGGGGATCAGCGTGCCGGTGCTGCTGGGCGGGGCCGCGCTGACGCGCCACTACTGCGAGAGTCATCTGCGCAGCGTCTATAAGGGACCGGTGTTCTACGGCAAGGATGCTTTCGAGGGCCTGTCGACGATGGACGGGATCGTGGGCGGCGCGATGGCAGCGCTGAACGCGCAGATCGACGGCCGCCTGAGCAAGCGGAGCAATGCCGAGGATGTGATCGCCGCGAGCAAGGCCAAGCGTGCCGCGGCACAGGAGGCCGCGCAGGGAGGCGGCGCTGGCGGGCCAGGAGTCGGCGCGGCGGTTCTGGACGCAACCGATGCGCCCGCATCACGCGGGGTTTCGTGCTGCGCTGTTCACGCCGGAGGAATGCGAGAGGGGAGTGGGGGGGGTGCCGGGCGTGGCGAGGGAGGTCGCTCTGCGACGCCGGTGCTGGAGGCCAAAGACATTCCCGTCCCGCCGTTCCTGGGCTCGCGGGTCGTGACCGACATCCCCCTCGATCAGATCTATCCGTTCATCAACCCGGTCGCACTCTTCCGCGGCCAGTGGCAGATGAAGAAGGGTCCGATGACCGATGCGGACTACGACGTGCTCATGGAGGACAAAGTGCTGCCGGTGTTCGAGCGTCTCAAAGCGCAGTGCCGGGACGAACAGATTCTGCGACCCGCGGTGGTCTACGGCTACTTCCCATGCAACAGCGATGGTGACGACTTGGTCGTGTGGGATCCGGCCGCGCCGGGACAAGGGAAGAGGGCACGGCGGGAACTCGAGCGCTTCACCTTCCCGCGCCAGCCGGATCGTCAACGCCTGTGCATTTCTGATTTTTTCCTGCCGGTGGAGTCGGGACGAACGGATGTTGTCGCGTTCCATTGCGTGACGATGGGGCCGCGAGTAACTGAGGTCTGCCGCGAACTGTTCGCGAAGAACGACTACACGGAGTATCTGTACATGCACGGCATGGGGGTCGAGACCGCCGAAGCCCTCGCGGAGGTGTGGCACAAGCGCATCCGGCAGGAGTTGGGGATCGCGGGGCAGGACTCGCCGCGGATCAGAGACCTGTTCACACAGAAGTACCAGGGCTCGCGGTACAGTTTTGGGTACCCGGCGTGCCCGGACATGGCGGATCAGGAGAAGCTGTTCCGGCTCATTCAGCCCCAGCGGATCGGATGCGTGCTGACCGAAAACTGGCAGATCGATCCCGAACAGAGCACGAGTGCAATCGTTGCGCATCACCCGGCGGCCAAGTATTTCAATGTGTGAACTCTTTTATTGGCACTTCATCTCTTAATCATCGCATGTGTGGATTCTTCCATCGGCGCAACGGGAGACTTGGATGCCTCTCCGAATCGGCGGGACCTCCGGAAGTATTTGCTAGATGTCGCTTGGAAGTCCCTCCCGTTTGGGGTATCTTCTCATTGTGTTGGCGTCGTTTCCCATACGGTGTTCGCACGCGCTCGGGCCCGTCTGCTAGGACAAATTGCGGTGCCGGTCACATGAACTAGGTCAGAGGAGTGGACATGTTCTCGAAGAAACTCGGTGTGGCGGCCTTGACGCTCATAGGTATGGCCGGCAGTGTGCAGGCGGACATCGTAACGGACTGGAACGACGTCTGGCTGGACACCATCCGCGCTACCGGCGGCGGGCCGTGCCAGATCACCCGCAACGGCGCGATCGTGGCCGTCTCCGTGTACGAAGCGGTGAACTCGATTACCCGCACCCACGAGCCGTTTGTCGGCTTCATCGATGCTGGCGGAAACGCCAACATGAAGGCCGCGGTCTCGGCAGCAGCGCACCGCGCGCTCGTCGCGCAATACCCGACGCGCGTGGCCATTTATGATGCCGAACTCGCCTCGGTGCTTGCGACGATCCCGAACAACCCCGCCAAGACCCGCGGCATCGCTCTGGGCGAGGCGGCGGCGGATCAGATCATCGCCTCCCGCGCCAACGACAACAGTGACATCGTGACGCCGTACACCTACGGGACCAGCCCCGGCGACTTCGTTATGGACAACCCCGAGTTGTTCGCCTCCCCGCACGGACCCAACTGGTGGCAGTCGTCTCCCTGGGTCATCCCGGCCATCGCGCCCTTCCAGCCCTCCAAGCCTTTGCGCTTTCGCAACAAGGCCAACCTGCTCGCCAGCCCCGGCTATGCGCGGCAGGTCAACGAGGTCAAGGCCATCGGCGAGAGGAACAGCACCACGCGAACGGCCGATCAGACCGAGTACGCCTGGTTCTGGGCCAACGATCGCGACGGCACCTTCAAGCCGCCGGGCCACATCAACTACATCGCGCAGGTTGTGTCAGGACAACTCGGCCTTTCCGTTCCGGAGAACGCCCGCCTGCTCGCACTGCTCAACCTCAGCCTGGCCGACAGCGTGCTGGTGACCTGGGCCACCAAGTACAAGACCAACATCGACCTGTGGCGTCCGGTCGCGGCGATCCGTCATGCCGACCTCGACAACAATCCCCTCACCGAGGCCGACCCGGACTGGAATCCGTTGCTCGAGTTCACCCCGCCGTTCCCCGCTTACGCCTCGGGCCATTCGGGCATGGGCGGCGTGTGGGCGGGCATCATGCAGAACTTCGTCGGCACCGACGACTTCACCTACACGATCGGCACGGATGAGCCCATCGTCGCCAATGTGACCCGCACGTTCACGTCCTTCTCTGCCGCGGGCCAGGAGAACGCGCTCAGCCGCATCTATCTCGGCGTCCACTTCCGCATGGACTGCGAGCAGTCGTACGCGTCGGGCGTCAACATCGCCGACTACATCTACACCCACGCGCTCCGTCCCATCTGCCCGGCCGACTTCGACTCCGACGGTCAGTTGACCTCTCGCGACATGTACGGCTTCGCTGCCGCGTACTTCGCCCACGGGGCTGCCGCCGACTACAACGATGACGGCCGCGTGACTTCGGCCGACATGACCAAGTACGTCCGCGACTTCCAGCGCGGCTGCGGCAACTGATCCCGACTGGGTTCCCTCTTGATCTTCAAGGGCCGTCCGGAATTCCGGGCGGCCTTTTTTTTTTTCATTGGTTGCAGGCCAAAACCGTCGAAGGTGTTAGATATGATGCGTCGTTCCGGGGCCGGGGAGGACTTGTGTGTGT
>Ga0163153_10008438_pt1 | contig 10721 bp, 6 predicted proteins | sample OliLakLV19MP6IB1_FD_148629 | JGI IMG/M metagenome (GOLD analysis project Ga0163153, IMG submission 148629) | Freshwater microbial mat bacterial communities from Lake Vanda, McMurdo Dry Valleys, Antarctica - Oligotrophic Lake LV.19.MP6.IB-1 | ecosystem: Environmental > Aquatic > Freshwater > Lake...
CGAACGCCGTGTTGGAGGACCCGCTCGTGCGTTCACTCCACGTCGTCGACGCGTTGGGCGAGGTGATCGACTGGCACAGCCGGCTCCTGCTCCCCCTCTCCGCCGCGCTGACGTCCGACCCGCGCTGCGACCTGGTCCACGGCGACTTCTTCGAGATGGTCGCGACCGGAGCGGGGTTCGGCGCGCACACCCCCGACCGGTATCACGGCGTGTTCGTCGACATCGACCACACCCCGCACCACCATCTGCACCCCAGCCACGCCGCGTTCTACACGCGGGAAGGGCTGACACGACTGGCCGCGTTCCTGCACCCGGGTGGCGTGTTCGGCCTGTGGTCCGACGATCCCCCCGACGTCGACTTCGTCCACGTCGTCGAGGAGGTCTTCGCGTCGTGCGAGGCGCACACGGTGACGTTCCCGAACTTCTACACCGAGGGCGAGTCGTCGAGCACCGTGTACGTGGCTCGGCTCGCCCGGACCTGAGCCCGGTCTACCACGGTCGACTTTCGCCGCGACTGCGCCAAAATCGCCTGCGCCGGCCCCGCCCCAAAACCGGCGACGCAAGGCGCTCGGCTGCTGCTTCGTCGTCCCGAGACTCCAACGCGCCGGAATGGAGATGGCGAAGGTCGGGCACATGACCTCGCCCTCCTCAGTGGGCGCGCAACAGTCGCGACACGGTGTTCGCTCGTCGTTCACCGGAACCTCCGCAATCAGGCCGGACCGAGGATCTCGGCGAGGAACAAGGTGGGAGTTGATCGGCGGTTGCGTACCCGCGACCGAGTCGGCCAACGTGCCCGGGCAGGTAACGCAAGAGACTTCAGCTATCCTTGTTTAATCCTCCAATATACGAAAGGATAGGCCGCGGTCATGGGGCCGACGGTGCGGGTCCAGTGGCAGGGGCGAGATATCGAAGCCGCCGACCCCGATCCGATTGCGGGTGCGACGTTCGATCTCAGAACGACAACAGTCCGCCGCACGGAACAGGCCGCGGCTGCGATCCGCGCCGCGGGCCTGCGCGCCTCGGGTGCGTTCGAAGTCGCGTCCCGGCTGCTGCTTCGGGCCGAAGGGCTGGCGTCGAGCGCGATCGAAGGGCTGCGCGCAACCGCGGCCGACGTGGCACTGGCCGAAGCTACCGGGTCCGAATCCGTGGACAACGTCGCAGCGTGGGTCGCCGACAACCTGGCCGTCGTCACCGATGCGCTCGACGACCCCGGCCCGGTCGACCGCGCTCGTTTCTGGGCGTGGCATCGAAGGTTGATGCGCCACGCACCGTCGATCGATTCGGTGCATGTCGGCGCGTGGCGCGACCGCCTGGGTTGGATCGGCGGCCCGAACCCGATGCCGGCCGCGCACGTCGCGGTGCCGGCCGAGTCGATCGACGTGCTGATGCAGGACCTCATCGCGTTCTGTGCGCGCGACGACGTCGACGCCGTGACCCAAGCCGCGGTCGCTCACGCGCAGTTCGAGACAATCCACCCGTTCGCCGACGGCAACGGGCGCATCGGGCGCATCCTCATCGGCGTAGTGCTGGCCCGCCGCCTCGGAGTCCGCCAACCACCCCCGATCTCACTCGAGTTCGCACGCGACATCGGCGGCTATCAATCGGGTCTCACGCTGTTCCGCGACGGCGCAATCGACACGTGGGTCGCCTGGTTCGCCGACGCTGTCGAACGGGCGGCGACGCGCACGACCGCAGTGCTCGAAGCCGTCGACACGCTGCAACAGGATTGGGCAGCCGCAACGTCGGCGCTCCGCTCCGACTCCGCCGCGCGTCGGCTTCTCCCGTACCTTCCCGCGCACCCTGTACTCAGCGCCGCGACCGTCGCCGAAGTACTCGGCGTCACCCCACAAGCCGCCCGCACGGCACTCGATGCGCTGGCCGCCGCCGGCGTCGTCGACGAAGTCGGGCGCATCGCCGCGGGCGCGGGCCGCCCGCGTCGTTGGTGGGCGGCAAACGACCTACTCGAACTGATCGGCCGCTGACCGATTAGCGTGCCCGCGGTGGCACGGATCACGTTCATCGGTGCCGGAAGCACGGTCTTCGCCCGCAATCTGGTGGGCGACATCCTCGGCTACGAGGAACTCGCCGACTCCGAGATCGTCCTGTACGACATCGACCCGGAACGGCTCGCGACGTCCGAACTTCTCGCACGGCGGTACGCCGACGCGCTGGGCGCACCCGCCAAGATCGTCGCGACGACGGACCGGGCCGCGGCCCTCGACGGCGCCGACTACGCGATCAACATGATCCAGGTCGGTGGTTACGAACCCGGCACGGTCGTCGACTTCGAAGTGCCGAAGCGATTCGGGCTGCGCCAGACCATCGGCGACACGCTCGGGATCGGCGGCATCATGCGCGGCTTGCGCACGATCCCCGTGCTGCTCGAACTCGGCGAAGAAATGGAACGCCGCTGCCCCGACGTGTGGTTCTTGAACTACACGAACCCGATGGCGATGGCATGCCGCGCGATGAACCGGGCGACAACCATCCGAACCGTCGGGCTGTGCCACAGCGTGCAAGGGACGGCATTCGAACTGTCGCTCGACCTCGACATCCCGTACCGCGAGATCGACTACGTCGCGGCGGGCATCAACCACATGGCGTTCTACCTGCGGTTCGAACGCGACGGTGAGGACCTCTACCCCCGACTGAAGGCCAAGGCCGAGTCCGGCGACGTCCCCGCGCACAACCGGGTGCGCTACGAAATGCTGCGCCGCCTCGGCTACTTCGTCACGGAGTCGAGCGAACACTTCGCCGAGTACGTGCCGTGGTTCATCAAGCGCGACCGGCCCGATCTCATCGAACGATTCAACATTCCCCTCGACGAATATCCACGCCGGTGCATCGCGCAGATCGAGGGGTGGGAAGCCGAACGGGCCCGACTCGAGTCCGACGAAGGCCTCGAGGTGGTCCGCAGCTTCGAGTACGCGGCGTCGATCATCCGCAGTATCGAGACCGGCAAACCCCGCGTCGTCTACGGCAACGTCGCCAACGATGCACTGATCGACGATCTCCCCGCGGGCGCCACGGTGGAGGTGCCGTGCCTCGTCGACGGCACCGGACTGCAGCCCACGCGCGTCGGCGCGCTCCCGCCCCAGCTCGCCGCGTTGATCCGCACCAACGTCAACGTGCAGGAACTGACGGTCGAGGCCGCGCTCACCGGGAGGCGCGACCACGTGTACCACGCGGCCATGTGCGATCCGCACACCGCGGCGGAACTCGACCTCGACCAAATCTCCGGACTCGTCGACGCGCTCCTCGAAGCACACCGCGACTGGATCCCTGCGCTCGACGGCTGATCGTCAGGCGCGCGCGACGGGTTCGCCGTCGACGAGGGCGCGCCCCGACGGAGACCACTCGCACGACCCGTTCAACGGGTGGCGGGGCGCAACTCGGCTCAGCCGCGGCTCGCGATGTACTTGGCGTAGCCCTCGGCCAGGGTGCGCAGTTCCGGGTCGGCCGCGAACCGCGGCTCGAACTTCTCCCAGGCCTGCGCGCGCTTCGCCGGGAAGTACTCGGTCGGCCAGTAGCCCTCGTGCGGGCGATAGCCCTTCAACACGTTGCGGGCGACCGTCGCCTTGTGCACCTCGTCGACACCGTCGGCGATACCCATCGTCGGCGCGGCGGCGTACATCGCCTGCAACGGCGTGAGGTTCGTCGTGCCGAGTGAACCAAGAATGTGAAGTGCGTTGAACGACACGTCGCGCAGTACCTTCGCCATCGTGTACTTCACGGCCGCGATGTCGGTCCGCGTTTCCTGGGTACTCGTGTTGTCGATCTTCCATGCCGTCTCGAGCACGAACAGGCGCAACATGCGGATCTGGGCGTAGGACTCGGCGATCTTTTCCTGCACCATCTGGTGCTCGGCGATGATCTTGCCGTGCGACTCGCGGCTGAGCGCGCGTTCGCACATCATGTCGAAGGCGAGCTTGCACTGCGCGATGGTGCGCATGGCGTGGTGGATGCGTCCGCCGCCGAGCCGGCGCTGCGCGAGGACCTTGGCGCCGTCTTCGGGGCCGAGCAGGTGGTCGAGCGGGATACGGACATCGTTGTAGATGATGTGGTTGTGGTTGCGGGGCTCGGGTTGGATCTCGACGCCGGGCGTCTTGCGGGGCACGACGAACATGCCGTTCGTGCACATGACGAAGAGGATGTCGGCGACGCGTCCGGCGCTCGTGAACCACTTCTCACCGTTGATGACCCACTCTTCGCCGTCGCGTTCGGCGTGGGTTCTGAACAGGTTGGGGTCGGAGCCACCCTGCGGTTCGGTCATCGAGTACGCCGACCACATCTCCTGGTTGAGCATCGGCGTGAGCCAGCGCTCCTTCTGCTCATCGGTGCCGTACGCCGCGAGCATTTCCATGTTGCCGGTGTCGGGTGCGGCCGCCCCGAACATCTGCGGCGCCGACGGGTAGCGCCCGAGGATCTCGTTCAACAGGCCGAGCTTGAGCTGTCCGTAGCCGGGTCCGCCGAGATCCTCGTCGAGGAAGATGGCCCACAGACCCTGGTCCTTGACCTGGTCCTGCAGTCCTTTGACCAGTGCCCTGACCTTCGGGTCGGGAGACCGCACGGCGTACGGAAAGATGTACTCGAGCGGCTCGACCTCTTCGCGGCAGAACTCTTCGACCCAATCGAGCTTCTTCTGGAACTCCGGGTCCGTCGAGAAATCCCATGCCATTCGGATGCACCCCTTGGTCGACGCGTAGGTGCGCAGTCTGCCCGAAGAGAGCCGAGCCCGGTCTCAATCCACCCGAGGGCCGGGTTCAGGAGCAGGTGCGCTCGCCGGTGCGCGTCGCGGCGAACGGGCCGGTGAGATCGTTCGCGAACCCGACGGCCTGTGCCTCCGCGCTGGTGCGGAGCAGGATGTCCCCGGTGACGGTCTCGCCGTCCGACTGCGCGCCCGTAAAGGAGAGATTCACTTCGAGGTCGGTGTCGACGGGCACGGTGATGCCGTCGACGACTGCCGTAGCCGCGAGGGTCGCGGTACCGGAGCCGACCACGCCGTCGGTCACCCCGCTCAACGCGGCAGAGCCGCTGACGCCGCCGTCGAGATAGCCGCCGACCCCGGTCGACGTGATGTCGACGCGCGCCTGGTAGCTCCAATCGAGTTGCCCGGAGGCCTCGCCGTCGGCGACCGTGAGATCGAAGGTGAACTGGCCGTTGCTCAGGCGAAGCCCGAGATCTTGGTTGGCGGCCGATCCGCTGATCGTGCCCGTACCGTGCCACCGACCGTCGGGAAAGCCGGTCGTGCGAGCCGCCGGTTGCGGCATTCCGTGCCGCTGCATCACCGCGGCAATGTGCCGCTGGCGGACATGGCCGCCGAGTTCTGCCATGAGCGACTGCTGCCCTTGATATTGCGCCAAGACGACGGTGGGCTCGTTCGGTTGACGGATTCCGTCGTGATTCGTGTCGCTTTCTCGGTACTCGTCGTCGATGCCGAGTAAGTGGCCGAACTCGTGGGCGATGACGTCGCCGGTCGCGTCCGCTTCCCATGCCCCGGTCGCGGTCTGGCTCATTGGGTTGAAGGGAGCGCTTGGCCAGTCGACATGCGAGATCAGGTCGACGCCGGGTCGCATCTCCACCACGGTGATGCGCGACGCGTTGGGTCGAACCGAACCTCCGCTGGGAACCACACGGAAGTCGGGCACGATCGTGACGGTCCGGCCGCCGTAGCAAAACGGGAGTCCATCCGAACCACTCCCCCAGTACCGGTTGACGTGGCGAGCGAATCGCTCGGCCGTGAGCGACGATGTCGCACCGACGAGATCGACGGGCACCGTGATCGTGATCGCTCGCTCGGTGATCTCGAAGGTGTTGACGGCGCCCGCGGTCGCGACCGACCCAAGCGCAGCGACGACAACTGCACAAGCAACACCGGCGCGTCGAGCGCGGCAACTACCCGCTGACATAGCTCGTCCCGTCCCACTCCAGCGGCGCTGCCTTCTCGAGCCATGACTGCCACGAATCCGCGTCGTCGAACTGCCGGCCGGTGTACGCCTCGAGCGCTTCTCGGGCGAGTTCCGCGATGGGCCGGGGAGGATCGCGGTACGGGAGCGTTGCGGACTCGGTCAATCCACTCGCGAGGATCGGGAGTGCCTCGGGGTATCCGAGCCCGCTCAGGCTCGCGGCGGCGACAACGCGTGTGATCGGATCGTCGTCGTCCAGCAATGGAACCAAGGCTGCGCCCGCGTCGTGATCCGTGACTTGGATCGCGACGACATAGAGCGCCGCCCACTGAGTGATCGGATCGTCGTCCTCGAGCAGCGGCGTCAGCGAGGAGACGGCATCGCTGCCCAACGCAACCTCGTTCAACGCGGCGATCGCCCCGGGTTCGGAAGGATCGAAGTCGCGAACAACCGACGCGGCGTCGAGCGTCGATGGCGCGTCCTCGGTGTCAGTTGCCGCGCCGTCGGTGCGCGACGAACCACCGCAGCCGACCGCGATTGCCGAGGTGACAAGCAACGCGACGAGAGGCCGGAGCGCACGGGCCACCATTTCGTGAACTCATCGGCGCCTGGCGATCGAATCCAAGCGCTCTCCGCTACATCCAACGTTCGGGTTGCGTCGCTGCCGGCCGTTCAGAACCGCGAAACGGCCGGCTCGGTCGCAGCCCCGTCGGTGGCGGGGACGAGGTCGACGTCCACGACACCGAGCGCCGCCCGGATCTCGGGCGCCGGGAGCGGTCGGCTCCACAAGAACCCTTGTGCGTAGTCGCAACCGAGGGCGGTCAGCTCGCGAGCGACGCCCCGATCCTCGACACCTTCGGCGACGGTGCGGAGCCCGAGCCCGTGGGCGAGGCCGATCGTCGCACGCGTGATGGTTGCGTCGTTCTCGTTCGTCGCAACGCCCGTCACGAACGAACGGTCGATCTTGAGTTCGTGGACCATGACGCGCTGGAGGAACGACAGACTCGAGTTTCCGGTTCCGAAGTCGTCGATCGAGAGGCGCACACCGAGGCTCGCCAGGCGGGCCATCTGCCGTTCGACGAACTCCAAGTCGCCCAGGATCGCGGTCTCGGTGATCTCGAGCACGAGGCAGCTGGGCGGTAGGTCGTGGCGGGCCAGCGCCGCGCCGACGGCGCTCGCGAGACTTTCGTCGTCGAGGTCGCGCGCCGAGATGTTCACGGCGACGTGCAGTGGATGCCCGGGCCGCTGCCATCGCGAGCACTCCGCGAGCGCTCGTTCGAGCACCATGCTCGTGAACGCGCGGATGAAGTTCGACGTCTCGACCAGCGCGACGAACTCGCGCGGTTCGAGCAGACCGCGTGTGGGGTGGCGCCAGCGGACGAGTGCTTCCGCACCGACGGGCCGGCCGGACTCGAGCTCGAACTGGGGTTGGAAGTGCAACTCGAACTGGCCTTCGTCGAGCGCGGTTCGGAGTTCGGCGACCAGCCCGAGGCGATCCTTGTTCGACTGCAGCCCACCGTCGAGGTCGTCGGAGTATCGGCGCACGCGGCCGCGGCGCGCCTTCGCCGAGTACATCGCGACATCGGCCCGCTGGAGCAACTCCTCGAACGCGGTCCCGTTCTCCGGGTAACAGGCGAATCCGATGCTTCCGCCGACCGAGATCTCGACGCCGTCGATGTCGATGGGTTGGGTGACGACCGTCAGCAGTCGCTGCGCGATCCCGATGGCGCGGGCGCTGTCGGTGGCGAGTATCGCGAACTCGTCCCCGCCGAGACGACAGACCGTGTCGTTCGCCCGCACCGCGGCCTGGAGCCGGTTCGACACCTCGCACAGAACGGTGTCACCCGCGGCGTGACCGAACGCGTCGTTGACGTCTTTGAATCGGTCGAGGTCGAGCATGATCACTGCGAAGTGGCCACGGCCATCCGCGGCTTCGAAGACTTCACGGGCCCGCTCCTGCAAGAACGCGCGGTTCGGGAGCCCGGTGAGCGAGTCGTGCAGCGCGGCGGTCTCGCTGCGCGCCGCGTGGCGCGCCATCTCGGAGTAGAGACGCGCGTTCTCGATACTCCTCGCAATCGTGTTCCCAAACGTGTGCAACAAGTGGTGCTCGCGTTCGGTGAGCTTGACCCGGCCGTGAAACCCGACGTGTAGCCAGCCCATCTCACCGTCGAGACCGTCGAGGTTGACACCGATCCATGTCTCACCGTCGGACGCCGTCGGGTCGGACCCGACGGGCGCCCGCGCGATTCGGCGCACGGTGTCGACGCCGCCCTGCGACCCGGTGAAGACGCGCATCGCGTCGGACGTCTGCGCCGAGTACAGCGCCAATCGGACTTCGTCCGCTTCGAACAGCAGCGCCGCGCGCGTGAGCGCGACGCCCGCGACCGCACGTTCGTCGAGCCGGTTGACTTCCTGGCTGGTCGCTTCGAGATGCCGCCAGATCATCCGCTCCTGCACGGTCCGCAAGTACGCGCGGTATGCGAAGTAGGCGACGCCGAGGTACAGCGGCAACGCGAGAAGCGCCATCGAGTCGACATGCGCGGCGATGAGCAGCACCATGCCGATCGCGACGTTGCCCGCGCCGACGAAGAGACGCAGGCGCGAACCCTTGGCGTAGACCGTTCTGACCGGCACGTCCTGCGCGAAGGCGATGGCGGCGCTCACCGACAGGCCGTTCCACAGCGAGAACACCATCGCGCCGACGGCGAGTGCGAGGGCGGAGCGAGCCGGCTCCTCCCATGTCGGCGTTCCGATCGCGTGGGTCGCGGCGACCGCGAGCGTGACGCCGACGACATACGAGGCCGTGTTGAACACGATCTTGATTGCGGCTCGCCGGGCGCCGATGTACACGACCCCTATCGCGAGCGATGTCAGCACGAGCGGCGCGGGAGCGAGAAGGGCGAGCCCGAGTACGAGGGTGACTTCGGCCCACGTGTACGACTCGACGTGGCGGCCGACTCGTAGATCTACCGTCAACATTTCGGTGCACAGCGTCGCGAGCAACAGTGCGACGAACGCGCCGTCGAGTACGTCGGGCGTCGCCGCGACGTGCGCGATCGCAACGCCGAGCGCGACCCCCGCCGCGAGCGCGACGCCCCACACGAGCAGCGTGAGGCGAATCCGGGCGCGGCTCACGGCTGGGCCTCCGCGTCAGGCACGGCCGCTTCAGGCGCCGGCAGTTCGGGTGGAGGCGTGTACACCTCGCCGCGGATCTTGTTGCCGGGCGCGGGCTTCTTGCCCCAGAACGCGGTGAGGAAGTCGCCTTCGTATTCGAACGCCACCCACCGGCCGTTGGTCCAGTTCCATTCCTTCCACGACACGCCGGTCCAGTTCGTGTCCTTCCAGGACACGCCGGTCCAGGTGCCGTCCTTCCAACTCACGCCGTCCCAGGTTGCGTTTGACCAATCGACGTCCTTCCACGAGACGCCCGTCCAGTCGTCGCCGGTCCACTGCGACGTCGTCCACATCTGCGGGTCCCACGCTTCGCAGCGCACGTCGATCTCGCCGACGATGTCGGTCGCGACGCCGTTGCAGTCGGCGACGACGTGCCCGCCGCCGCGGCTCGCCTCGATCGACCCGAGCCCGGTCGCGGGGCGCGGCTGCACCTCGTTCGTCGGTTGGGCTATGAGCGCGGCGGCGAGGTCGACGCGCCCGACACCTTGCGCGTTGGGGTTCGCGTTCGGCATGCGATGGGCGGTCGACTTGATCGCGGCCTTCACTTGGTCGGGAGTGAGTTCGGGTCGAGCTGCGAGCAACAAGGCGACGACGCCGGAGGTCACCGCGCTCGCTTGCGACGTCCCCGACCCGCGGATGTAACTCGGCATCACCAATGCCTTGGGGTTGGCGTGCTCGACGGCGGAACCGTACGAACGGCCCGCAAGGATCGTCCGGCCCGGAGCGACGACGTCGGGCTTGGCCACACCTTCTTGCGTCGGGCCGCGCGACGTCCACTGGGGAATGTTGTCGTTGCCGGGGCTCGCGTCGCCGCGGTCGTTGTAGGCACCGACCGTGAGGACAACGGGATCGTCGCCGGGCTTCGTCACGGTACCGAACTGCGGCCCACTGTTACCGGCCGCGACGACAACCACGATGCCGAGGTCCCACAGGCGTTCGACCGCGTAGTTGAGGGGGTCGAGCGCAACGGACTGAGTCGACGGGACACCCCACGCCAGGTTGACGACTCGGATGTTGAACTGGTCGCGGTACGTCGCGATCCAGTGCATGGCTTCGAGGATCGTCGACACGTCGGTCGCGCCATTCGCGCCCGCGACCTTGACGGCCACGATGTGCGCAGCCGGCGCGACACCGGCAATGGCGCCGCCTTCGCGCGCCGCCGAGTCGGCGCCGTTCCCCGCGACGAGGGAGGCCATCACGGTTCCGTGCCCGAAGGTGTCGACAACCGTGCCCTCGCCCGAGAAGTCGGGTCCGTGCACGAGGCGGCCCGCGAGATCGGGCATGGGCGAGACGCCGGTGTCGAGCACCGCAACGCCGATGCCGGCGCCGTAATTTCCGGTCGACCACGCGCTCGACGCCGTCGTGCTGCGCACGAAGGGGGATGCGACGGTCTCGGGGTCGAAGGTGTTGTCGGCGAACGACGCAGCGCGGTCCGCGGTTACCGCCCGTACGCCGGGCGCGGCTGCGAGATCCGCCAGCCGCGATGCGGGAACGGTCGCGGCGACGCCGTCGACGACGGGGAGCGGCGCGGTGACGGTCCCACCGGCCTGACGGACGGCGTCGTCGACCGCAGCGGTCGCGGTCACGCCGGCGACGACGACCGGAACCATTGCCGAACCACGCGTCGGCAGCCCCGGGTCG
>Ga0163153_10008439_pt1 | contig 10720 bp, 13 predicted proteins | sample OliLakLV19MP6IB1_FD_148629 | JGI IMG/M metagenome (GOLD analysis project Ga0163153, IMG submission 148629) | Freshwater microbial mat bacterial communities from Lake Vanda, McMurdo Dry Valleys, Antarctica - Oligotrophic Lake LV.19.MP6.IB-1 | ecosystem: Environmental > Aquatic > Freshwater >...
CCTGGACCTTTTCGAGGGCGGTCGAGACCGCCCCCCGTTGCTGCTGCTCAATGCTCGACGTCTGGATCTGCTCCCCCATCGTATTGAACGCCTGAGCCAACTGCCCAATCTCATCGGACGTCGTCACCGAGGATCGCGCTTTCAGATCGCCGCCACCGAGGTTCTGCGCAGCCGTAATCACGTCGGCAAGGTTACGAGATAGCACGCGGGCAATCAGCCAGCCCAAGAGGAGTCCGATCACAATCGTCACCGCCGTTCCGACCGCCAGCGTGAACAGGGCATTCGCCGCTGTCTCCCGTCCTTCGGCATTCATGTCCTTGGCGACATCCTTGACCGTGGTGATCAACTCATTCAGCGCGGCAATGGTCGCTTCCATTTTCGGCCCGGAATTTTGGATCGTCATGGTGCGGGCCTTGGCCCGGAGCGCTTCCATGTCCACCTTCGCCGGTGCATTCCAGGATTGCTTCAGAGTGTCATACATGCTGTCGCTTGAGGCCACGTACAACGCATAGGCGTCACGAAACTTTTGGAGATCCTTTGTCTCATCTCTGCCGGTTTTCGAGACCCGAAGGACGGTCGCCGCATAGGCTTCCAGCGGCTTTTTGACCGATTCTGTGATCTCTCCATCGCGCCCAATCACCTTCTCAAACTCCTCTTTTGTTGGGGCATCAAGTGCCAAGAAGTCGTTGGTACGTGTCCGGTTCAGGTTGCCCGCAACACTGGCCAGGTCCGTTCCGGCCACGGTGTAATCCTCATACACCACCCGCATACTTTCACGAACTGACAGCAGTCCCTGCCCGGCGACCAATCCCATCGCAGACATGATCACGCCCATCAGCGCAAAACCCAACATCAGCTTCCACATCGTCTTCAGATTCCCAAACCAGGTCACCATGACTCGTCCCTCCTGTAAGTTATTCTTGCCCTAATCCGCTTAGCCTTCTGCGAGCGACGCCTTACGCATTGGCGACTGCCGACGCTTCTTGCATCTCGCTCTCGGTCAGCAACCGATCGATATTCAACAGCGCCACCAACTTGTCTCCCGATTTCCCGATACCTGTTAAGACAGTCACGTCCACTTTGGCGCCGAATTGTGGCGGAGGTTGAATGTCTTTCTTGTCGATGTTGAGGACATCTGAGACAGAATCCACCACCAGACCCATGATCCGGTCCTGCACGACCACGACGACGATGACTGTGAACATGCTGTAGTCAATCGTCGGCATGCCGAACTTGGTGCGTAGTTCCACGATGGGCACGATGGTGCCGCGCAGATTGAGCACCCCTTTGATGTGCGGCGGCGTATTGGGAATCTTGGTCACCGTCGTATAGCCTTTGATTTCCTGGACCCGGAGAATATCTACCCCATACAGCTCGTCGCCGAGCTGGAACGTGAGGTACTGGCTCCCCTCCGTGGTGAGCCCGATTTGCTGATTGGGCTCCTTCGTCGCGGTCTCGAGCGCTGCTGTGGCCATAGAGTCCTCCATTGCAATGTGGTGTTCAAAGTTTCTCGTTTCGTGTTTCTCGTTCCAGGTTTCACATTATCCGATGACCGGATCCGAAAACGTGAAACGAGAAACTTGAAACTTCCCTGCGTCGCACACAACGCGCCTCACGCCGCCACCGGAGCGGCATGACGCGACATTTCGATCAGCCCCCGGACATCCAGAATGAAGCCGACTGTGCCGTCGCCCAAGATGGTAGCCCCGGCGACGCCGGCGACTTTACGGAAGTTCTGTTCCATGCTCTTGATCACGACTTGCTGCTGGCCAAGAATCTCATCTACCATCACTGCGACCCGCTCCCCTTCAGTCTCCAGGATCAGCAAGATGGCCTTTGTGGGATCGGTATATTCCGGCTGCAGAGAGAAGACCTCGTACATACGTATCATCGTCAAATAGGTCTCTCGCACATTGATGAGTTCGCCTTTGCCGACGACGGTTTTCACCGCGCTGGCCTTCGGCTGGATGGATTCCAAGATGGACAACAACGGCACGATATACGTGTCTTTGCCGACCCGGACCGTCATCCCTTCGATAATGGCCAAGGTCAGCGGGAGCTTGAGGGTAAAGGTCGTGCCTTTGCCCAGCGCCGTCTTGATTTTGACGGTGCCACCCAAGCCCTCGATGTTACGTTTGACGACGTCCATGCCGACACCGCGGCCCGAGACGTCGGTCACCTTCTCTGCCGTGGAGAATCCCGGCTTGAAGATCAAGGGCCATATCTGGTCGTCGGACAATTTTTCGTTTTCCCCAATCAAGCCCTGTTTGACGGCTTTGGCGAGAATCTTGTCACGATTCAGCCCGCGCCCATCGTCCTCGACGGTGATGCAAATGTTGCCACCTTCGTGGAAGGCGTTGAGCCGAATGGTGCCGAGTTCCGGCTTATTGATGTCGAGACGTTCTTCCGGCGTCTCCAGTCCGTGATCGGCAGAGTTTCTGACGAGGTGCGTCAAGGGATCGCCGATGGACTCGATCACGGTCTTATCGAGTTCGGTCTCTTCGCCTGAGAGCACGAGTTGAATTTTCTTCCCTGCTTTGGCCGAGAGATCACGGACCAGCCGCGGGAATCGGCTGAATGCGGTGCCGATCGGCAACATGCGGATGCTCATGACCCGTTCTTGAATTTCGCGCGTATTGCGCTCCAATTGCGCCATCCGTTCCAGCAGGACCGATATCTGGCTCATTTCGAAGCGGGCTCCGAGGTCGCTCAACATCGACTGGGTGATGACCAGTTCACCGACGAGGTTGATGAGCTTGTCGATCTTGTCGGTATCCACGCGGATCGAGGCGGTGTCGGTTTTCTTCGATTGGGCGACAGACTCCTGCTGCTTCTGCTTTTGCAATGCCTGGTCGACTTGCTCCGGCGTAACGGCGTGCTGCTCAACGAGTATCTCGCCAACTCGCTTTTGTTGTGAAAGCGCTTTATCCAACGTTTCGCGCGACACAGCGCCGCTCTCCACGAGCAGTTCGCCGAGGGGCTTGGGGTCGCCCTCAAGGCCGTCAGGGGTGCGGGGTGAGGGGTGAGGGGTGGAGGAAGCGTCCTGCGCTTCACGCCTTACGCCTAACGCCTCACGTTCCTCGATCACGAGATGACTGTCCTCGCGCACGAATTCAAAGACCGCGTCCACGACCTGCCGGGCCTTCACTGTCTCCAATTTCATCGTCCAGGAAAGGTAGCACTTCTCCGGATCCATGACTGCCAAGTCCGGCAGCTTCGCCGTATCGACGGCGATCTTGGACAATGTGCCGAGATTCGCCAGCTCTTTAAAGATTTGCAGCGGGTCTAAGCCGCGCTGGAAGAGCCAATCCGGCGGTGTCCAGGCAATGCGATAGACGTGGCCTTGGCTGCCTCCTGTCTGTGCCGGCGCGGTTGCCGATGCAGGAGGCGCTTGAGCCGTTGGCTGGCTTCCCGCCGTACTCGCCGAGGCCAGTTCGACCGTCAGCCGTTGGACCGTTTCGTCGTCTACCGGCGAGCCGGACTTGGCTGCATCGATCAGGGTCTTCAAACAGTCCGTCGATTTGAGCAGCAGATCGGCAATCTGCGGCGTCACCACTTTCTGTCCGTTGCGAAGCAGGTCGAGCAGGGTCTCCATCTTATGGGTGAACTGGGCGACGGCGTTGAACCCGAACATGCCGCTGGTGCCCTTGATGGAATGGGCCGAGCGAAATATCTTATTGAGCAAATCGAGATCTTCCGGATGTTGCTCAAGCGCCAGCAGCCCTTCTTCGACGACGGCCAAATGATCGCCGGCTTCTTCGAAAAAGGCGTCCTGGAATTGAGAGAAATCGTTACTCATAGTTGAGTCCTGTGATGAGTGATAGGTGACGAGTAATGTGGAATGAGCGTGAGATCCAACTGATCACACATCACAGATCACCCATCCCTGTTGTTATGCCGGCAAGACCTTGGCGATGATCTTCAGCATCACCTCCGGGTTGAACGGCTTGACGATCCACCCGGTCGCGCCAGCCTCTTTACCGGCCTGTTTCTTCTCGATCGCCGACTCTGTGGTCAGCATCAATATCGGCGTGAACTTGAACGCGGCCATCTTGCGAAGCTCTTTAATCAGGCTGATGCCGTCCATCTCCGGCATGTTCAAGTCCGTGACGACGATGTCCATCTTCGGGCCGGCGGAGGCTTTATTGACGGCGTCTTTCCCATGTTCGGCTTCTACGACTTTAAAGCCGGCCTTTGTAAGGGTGAAGGCTACCATCTGTCGCATGGTCGGCGAATCGTCCACAACTAAGGCTGTCTTACCCATCTCTTCCTCCACCCTTCTATTGAGCGAGACCGGCTGACCGGCGTCTCCCCCATTGCCGTGTGATCCGGATTCAAAACAGTGTGACCGAATTCAAGTCCTCTTCTGTCTGCTCCGTTTCAATCGGCACTGGCTCTTGATAGTCCGGCGCCAGAGCCGTTGCATGGAGGCGACGCTCCTCTTCCATGGTGTAACTCTGTTCCAGCCGCTGTAAGGCCGCAATCTCCTGCTTGGCGTTCTCGTCCTGCGGCCCCTTCAACAACGCTTGGAGATGCTTGTCCCATTGGTCCAACGCTTGAGCCACATGTTCCAACTTCTGCTGCGTGATGTCCTGGAACTGCATCGTCATCACAATCTGAGAGAGATGCGCCGCTGTCTCTGTGGATCTCGATGTTTCGTCCGCCAACGTCAATGCGCTGATATGCGTCATCAAATCTGTCGCAGCCCGTTGCGTCTGTTGCGTCACGGCTTCCATTTGCTTCTTCAAGACCGGAATCATGGATACGGCGCAGGCGGCAAAGGTCTCCCATGCCTGCTGATGCGCTTTCAGTACGATAAACTCACTTGCCTCACTGCCGGCTGTCGTGTGTCTCCCAAGGCCTCGAGTGTCTCGCATGGTTCAGACGTACATCCTTCGGCGCCCCTAGGTCGTGAACGATACACGCAGGACGCGCGCGCCACGCGCGACTCGTCAATGTGAAATGCCCTGCCCGTCACACTTGTCTCGCCAACCCTGCACAGCTCGCGCTGCTATTCGCTGAGCGGTTCGGAGAACCCAAGCTGAGTCAGCTTTGTCTGCACATCTTGCGGAATTCCGGTTACCAGAATGCGGCCCAACTTTCGCGCCGCCCACATCAGTTGGATTGCCGCCGTATCCACACGCGTGACCTTTCCCAGGTCCATGCACACAAGCCCGTCATTTGAAATCAATTGGACCAACGACTCTTTGAATGAGGCCGCTTCAAAGATCGTCAATTCTCCGACCGGCACATATTGTCTGGAATTGGCATCCATATTCGGCACACATTCCTTCCGTGATGACTACTCATTTGTTCCGTTTTCCCGACCGAATGCATCTGCGTCTATTATCGGTTGTTCTTCGGGTTACTTGAGCATACAGGGTTACTCCGTTCGGGTCGGTGTAACGGTCACGGAAGGGACGATCGGTGGCACGAGCGCGGGAGGAGAATCCTTCGGCGTCGCGGCGCCGGTTTGTCTTGCGCCATCAGGTGGGTCAGCAAACAATTGAAGCGCCGTCCGTTCCTCGATCGGTTCGGACGGATATGACTCCAGCTTGCGCTCGAGTACAACGATTTCTACTCGCCGGTTCTTCGCCCTATTTTCTGGTGTGAGGTTGTCCGTCTGGGGACGGGAATCTGCGTGTCCGACAGCCGAAAGGTTCTGAGAGGGCACCTCATACCGCTCACTCAACGTTCGTACGACCGTCACGGCGCGAGTGGCGGAGAGTTCCCAATTCGATGGAAACTGCATGGTGGCGATCGGCACATTGTCGGTATGCCCCTCGATGCGCACATGACGATTCAGCTCTACCAGCACTTCACCCATCGCCTGCATAAATGGAAGCGCCTCAGTCCGAAGAGCGGCTTCCCCTGGGCGAAACATCACCGTGTCCGGGAGCGTCAAGACGATGTCACCGTTCGCAAGTTCCTTCATCTGAATAACTTCCAAATGCGTTTCGTTCTTGAGAGAGCGCATGATCTGACGGAGGCGTCGCACTGCCGGTTCTTTTGCGCTTTCAATCGTCGGCTTCAGCATCAACGCTTTGTTTTGCCCGATGGTGAAGGGTGTCAGCGCATTGGAAGGGCTCACGACAGGATTGAGCGCAGCCTTAATCGAATCGCTCACCGTCCGGAACTTGCCCTCGTTCACGGACGAGATCGAATACATCACGACAAAAAATGCAAACAGCAGCGTGATGAAATCCGCGTACGACACGAGCCAGCGTTCGTGATTTTCATGCTCTTCGTGTTTCTTTTTTGCCATGCTGAAACCGTGAATCGTGATCGATGATGGGTGACGAGGCCTAGTTGTACGGACCTACTGATCACGCATCACTGTTCACTCATCACTTTTTCTCTTCTTTCGTTCGTTGCGATTCCGGTAGATAGCCCTCGAGCTTTTCCTGTAAGAGGCGTGGGTTCTCACCTTGCGCCAACCCCACCAGGCCCATGATGATCATCGTGCGTGAAGCCGCTACTTCCTTCAGCTTGAATTTGATCTTGTTTGCCAGCGGAAGAAAAAACAGATTGGCTGCGCCGATACCGTAGACAGTCGCCACAAACGCGACGGCGATGCCGCCGCCGAGTTTGGAAGGATCGGCCAAATTCTCCATGACATGAATGAGACCGAGCACCGCGCCGATAATCCCGACGGTCGGCGCATATCCGCCGGCGGCCTCCCAGACCTTCGCCGCAGTGACCCCTTCCTCCTCCTGCTGCTCGACATCGATCTCCAAAATCTCGTGCACCACCTTCGGGTCTGTCCCGTCCACGATGAGTTGCACACCCTTCCTGAAAAACGGATCATGGATATCTTTGAGCTTGCCCTCGAGCGCGAGCAGACCCTGCTTGCGGGATACATTCGCCAGATCGATGATCGTCGTGATGGTTCCCTTATTGTCATGCTTCGGGTCCATGATGCCGAGCTTCAGCATGGAGACCCCTCTCAGCACAACTGAAAGAGGGTTCTGAATACAGATCGCGCCGATGGTTCCGCCCATCACGATGATGAAGGCGGTGAGCTGCATGATCGAGCCGACATGGCCGCCTTCAAGGACCTGCCCGCCAAGAATCGACCCGATCGCAATGGTAATTCCGATGATCGTCGCGAAATCCAATTTGTTCTATATCCTATTCATTTTCGCTTGTTAGGTTTGTCTCGGTGGTTTGGTCTGTTCGGTTTTAGGTTGAACGAACCGAACCGGAGAAACCAAATGACCGGAAAGACCAGAGAACGCTATTTGAATCCGAATTCGGACAACAGTTCATCCGCCAGGTCCTGCTTGATCGCCGTGGACTTGGATGCCTCCAGCTGCTTGAGCATTTCTCCGGCTTTTCCTTGGGCCTCAGGTGGGGCGCCCTCCTGCTTCAAGCCGAACACGACGACCAACTCCAGGAGTTTGCACTGCACATCCTCAATGATGGTGATGAGCTTCTTGACTCGCTGAGCGACAAGGTCCTGGAACGACAAAGCCGTCATGATATCCATCAAGTGCTTGTCGTCTTGCGCCAGCTCGTTAGCGGTCTTTCCCAGACGCGACGCCAGCTTCTGACAATCGACTGCCTCCAATGTCGAAACCACCGCGGCCAGTTCCTTGGCGGCGCGGGCGCGGTTATCCTGAATGATCTCGGTCAGGCGCATGACCTCCAGCGTGCCCTCTTCCGTCATCTTATTGAGATCGAGCAGATGGGCCGACGCTTGAGGCAACTGCGCACTGTTGGCCAGCATCGGGGCTCCGATCTCGGACATCTTCCGCATAGCCGTTTCGAGATAGCGGGCCAATTCACCGAGTTCGTCGTACAGTTTGATATTGCCATTCAGCACGATACCCTCCTGCATAAGAAGATCGTTATTTGGTTTCTTTGGTTAGTTTCCTTTGGTTGAACGAAACTAACCAAATCGACCGGACAACCAACCAACCGAACGAAACAAACCAACAAAACCAGATCAACCGTCGCGCCCCGGCTATTTGAAAATCTTGTTCATTTTTTCCTGTAAGACTTCGGCGGTAAACGGCTTCACAATGTAATTGCTCACGCCCGCTTGAATCGCTTCTACAAGATTTTCCTTCTGAGCCTCCGCCGTTACCATTAAGACAGGGATCGCTTTCAACTTGTCATCGGCACGAATGGCCCGCAACAGATCAATGCCGGTCATGACAGGCATGTTCCAATCAGAAATGACAAACCCAAATGATTCTGCCTTGAGCTTGTCGAGCGCGTCTTGGCCGTTCTCTGCCTCTTCGACATTCGCAAATCCAAGCTGCTTCATGATGTTCTTCACGATCCTTCGCATGGTCGACATGTCGTCCACAACGAGGATCTTCATGTTCGGGTCGGCCGGCATGGTCTAAACCTCCTTATATTGCTCTTCGCACAGGACGATCTGAACACTGAAGGCCGGAGCATTCGGATCTTCACACCCCGAACTCTGACCTTCGGTCATCGGACGCGCACCTCGCCGCTCTTTCCAACCAGGCGGCCACCTCGGACAGAGAGGGGATCGTCAACCCTGTTGGGAGCGGCTGTGCATCCATTCATGGATGTCGCGACGGAGGAAACGCCAGTGCTTCCCAATCTTCGACGCCGGCAATTCCCCAACCCGAGCGAGCTTATACACGGTGGACTTCGGCACTCGAAGAAATTGCGCCACGTCCATGACCGTCAAAATCTCGCCGTCTGTTGATGGCCCACTGCTCGGCTGAATTGTTGTTGGCGCAAACAGGGCATTGTTCATAGTGGATGTGATATCGGTGCTCTGATTGGAAAACTTGAGTGGCTGATACGCCTCATTGGGATACATGATGGTCTGTCCTGCGCCGCTCCTGATCAATAAGACCGGTTCCACTCATGTTTTCTCTCGGATCATCCGAAGAAGGAGCACGGACCAACACCAACCACGAGGAAGCTGTCTCAATGGCCACCATCATCTCTATCGCTTCGGGTAAGGGGGGGGGTCGGGAAAAGTGTGATTGCCGCCAATCTTGCCGTTCTGCTTGCAAAAAAAGGGAAGCAGGTGACCTTGGCTGACCTGGATATAGGCGGAGCCGATATCCATATCTTGTTCGGATTGATGAATCCGCCGCTCACGCGACGGATTTTCTGAATCGTCGGGTCGAGCGCCTTGAAGACATCGCGTACGCCCTGCCCGTTCATTCCAGCCTGACGCTGATTCCCGGCACAGGGGACACACTCGCGACCGCCAACATGCCCTATGCCAAAAAGAAACGACTCATCCGCCATCTGAAAAATCTTCAGTCCGATGTCGTCATCGTGGACATCGGAGCCGGAACGAGCTACCACGCGCTGGATTTCTTCTTGATGGCCGACCATCATGTGACCGTCGCCACACCCGATCCCACGTCGGTGTTGGACCTCTACCGGTTCATCAAGCTGGCCGCGATCCGCCGCGTTCTGGCGTCGTTTCTCGCGAGAGGCGCCATGGCCGACGCTCTGTCGGACCGGGATTTTTGCAGTGTGGAAGAGGTGCTCGAGGTGGCGGGTCACACCGACGAAGCAAGCCGTGTCATTGCCGAAACCGCACTGCGGACATTCCATCCGGCGCTCATCCTGAACCGGCTGTCCGGACGCGCCCATGTGAATGTCGCGGCGCTCAAAAAACTTCTTACAGAATATATCGGCGGAGACCTCACGCTGTTGGGAGAAGTTCCCGACGATCCTGCAATGGAACGAGCTGTGCGAGGCTATCTGCCGGTCGCCGATCGTGAGCCGGCCGCTCCCGCCGCCGTGGCGCTCGCCGCCATCGCTGACGCCCTGCTCACCCGCATGGCTTCCCCTGCCAGCTGAGCCTCACCGCTCGCCCGATTGGCTGCGCCGACCGCGCAATCGTTCTGCTTGGGTGCGAATAATGTGCCGGATCAGATAGTCCTGATCGTCCGGACTGATCTCGGTATATTCCGACGCAATGTCGTACCGTACTCCGTCTTTGGCCAAAGAGGATCGGATGACCCGGACAGTCGTCTGAATTGGGGTAAAGGGCGGCAGAATCATTTTGATCCTCAGCAGGTCCCCCTCGGCGAACGTCCGTGGTGAGAGGAAACCGAGGCCGCCCCCGCTCAACGTCACATCGACGATTGCCGCAATCGCGATGCCCTCCGGCTGCATCTTGGCAAGCTGCTTGACAATCACTTCCAGCAGCCAATCGACTTTCATGATCCAGGGAAGCAGCGGCGATTGCGCCAATTGTTCACCGCTACGGAGCAACAAGTCGGCCGTCGGTTTGGCAACGGCAGCCGCAATTGCCTCCTGGCTTATCGACAAGGTCCCCGGGATAGGCCCTTCCGGCGGATCGCTCAACAGCCGGTACTCCAGGAGCACCCGGTCGTCGATTCGAACCCATTCACGCCGCTCGTCCGACAAGGCTGCGGTTGTTTTGGTTGAGGGAGGGGGCATAGTGATACTCATGGGACCTTTCCAGGCATCATGGTGCCGCAAGCGTCAAGGTGGTGCCTGCAAACGATACCGCCTGATCAGGCACATGGACGACCACTCGATTTCTTCCCAACGCTTTGGCTCCGTACAACGCCGAATCTGCGGCCGCAATCCATTCGGACACAGATCGAATGGTTATGGCAGGGATGTGGGCGATCCCAATGCTGGCGGTCAGACGCACAGATCCTCCGCCCACTTCAAATTCATGATGCTCGATCTGCCGACGTAACCGCTCTGCCAGCACTCGTGCGCTCGCAAGATCGGTATG
>Ga0163153_10008442_pt1 | contig 10715 bp, 12 predicted proteins | sample OliLakLV19MP6IB1_FD_148629 | JGI IMG/M metagenome (GOLD analysis project Ga0163153, IMG submission 148629) | Freshwater microbial mat bacterial communities from Lake Vanda, McMurdo Dry Valleys, Antarctica - Oligotrophic Lake LV.19.MP6.IB-1 | ecosystem: Environmental > Aquatic > Freshwater >...
CTCACCTGTTGCCCCTTGGCCTGCATGGCATCAATTAACCCGGGAATTTCTGCCTCGTCGGGTGCCACGATGACGGACCCTTGCCGTCTAACAATCCACTCGGCGATCCGCCCTGCTTGGTCAAGCGAGTCCTCGGGAGCGGCAATTCCTCCCCCCTCAAGTTCCAGCTTTCTTCCCACCCAATACTCAGGGACCACCCGACCCCATGTATCAAATCCCGGCCCCTCCTCAGCAAAAATCAACACATCACTGTGGTCGGTCAGGCGTTCGAAGCCCTTCAAAAACATGGGGTCAAAATCCGGCAGTCCAGCCAACACAAGACGCATGCCAAGCCGCGGGACCCCATGCTCCGATAACTCGGCCTTTCGGCGGGACGGATCTTGCAACCCCCACTGCGCAAGGTTCTTTTGAGCGGCCTTGCTGACCTCGCCAAACACATCCCATCGACGCGCCGCTCTCTCTGGAGCGTCCGGGTTGGCACGCAGAACGCTGGCAACCATGTCGGTATCAAGGCAGCCAGCCACCAACTCCGCATCCACCACAAAAAGGGTCGAGGCGAGATCTCTTTGAGTACTGGAAAAGAGCCGTGACTTCTCCAAACCCAAGGCCAACTTTTTCTCCTGCCCCAATTCCTCCAAGGCCGAAACCCAGGCGGCATGAACAGCAAATGCCCCGGCTGTTGCCAGGGAAGAAGGCCTATGAAACAACACGGACGGAGCATCCCCCGGAGTGGTCACGCGGGGCGGAACAAGCAACACCCCGGCCCGATCAGCAGCCAAAGCCAATCGCTGCTCCAAACTTCGTGCGGTCCGGGCACCTTGGACAACAACCAGAAGGTTAGACAAATCCGGAAGGAGGGGATCCTCCGCCTGCTCCATGACCCACAAGCAGAGGGAGTCCAAAAATGGCTGCTCAAATCCAAGAAAGTGCCTCTTGGGCTGGACTGGTGCAGATTCAGGTGGAATCAGCTTTAGCATTCGTGACATTCGTGATTTTGGGGAACAAGCCTGTTGTATTTCACGACTCCTTGGCAGTAAAGCATAGACACGCACAGCATGAATGCCGTCCCGGCTCTGAGCCGCTTGCGTAGCAAACCGGCATTTCATTTTCCTTTGGTTGAAAATGCATTCGACGCAACACGCAACTGAAAAGCCATTTGCCCCGCGGCGATGTCGATTGGAACAAAGCCAGGGAAACCCTGCTGGAGATCCAAAAAATCAACACGGGGTTCACCTCGGACAATTGTGTCATCGGCGGCAGTGCCGCATGGTTCTACCGCACCCTGCTTGAAAAATTCCCAAGTGTTCAGAGGGCGTCCCCATTCAGAATAGTTTCTGAGAAAATAAAAAAACCTTCTTCTTCCCGGAGGGATATGCTACAAACTGCCCTAAATGAGACTCTCCCTCGCACTTGCTGCCAGTCTGTTTATCGTCACAGCCTTGCCCTCCTGTTATCTCAAGGAATCCTATGCCAAAAATGAGGCAGCTCGGGTTGCTTATTTGACAGAAAAGAAGACCACCCCCGCTAAAATCAATGTTGAGGGTGTGTATTTCTCTCCAGATTGGGGGCTTATGGTGCTAAAGCAACAGCCCGGAGGCAAGGTTTCCGGCTTGATCGGCACGCATGGTGTGGCCAAGGGATATGTCTCTGGCAGCAAGGTGTTCCTCGCGGTGGTGGATGGCGGCTGGACGGAATATACTTTGGAATTGCACAGGCCACGCCACGACCAACTCAAAGGTCTCTACTCGGCTCATGTTCCATTTAACTCCGTGGATGAACACGAAGTGGATTTTGAAAAAATCCGTCGCTAAGTCCTTGAATAACCCGTCAGTGATTCGTTGTGTGTTCTTTGTTGGGGTGTTAAGCTTATTCGCTGGCTGCTCAGCCATCGAAGAATTTAATACCAAACGCTACGACAATCACAACGCCTTGGGCGATGCGTGGCTTTCCGATCAAATGGAGCCACCGGAGATTGATATCTCAGGCTCCTATAAGTCCGATGACTGGGGACGCAGTTACTTTTCTCAAAACGGAGCGGAAGTTCGCGGCCATCTGGGAGATTTCCCAGTTAAAGGCGTGGTGTCCGGGCAGAAGGCCTATCTGCTGGTGACCGAGGGGGGGTGGTATTATTATAGCGCTATCGTTGAAATGCCACGGCCCGGTTTGCTGACCGGGTATTATTCACGAAGCGTTCCTTACAAACGGAGCGCCCGAAACGATTTGTTGCTCATCACCACGGACTGAGTCAGAAGCTCACCCGGCCCCCGTCGGGACATTAACGAGGCGGAGGAACGGCAACTGTTGGTGTTGCGCTCTGACGCCAATGCAAAGGCGTTCCTTTTGGCAGAAGCCGAACGGCTCGAATGATATCCCAATTTGTGAGACGAAATCCCCCAAGGCTGGATTCCACTTCCAGCTGGGACGGATTGCTTGCCCCATGAAGGCCAAAAGCCAACGGGGTGGGGTCATCGGATTTGGCCAGGTTGATCCAAACCACTCCGATGGGATTATTAGGACCTGCTGAGAGGACTTCTTTTTTGGCGAGTGTCGGTGCAGGATCCGGGGTCGCTGATGGTCCAGCATAAAACGAACTAACGGGGCGGGGCGCTTGCCCGGATTCGCGGAGCGTTGTCAACTGAGGGCGGGGGATGGCATCCTGAATGATCCACGTTCCCCTCCCACGCAGTCCTGGTCGGGCGGAGTAAACCGGGAAGACGGCCACGAGTCGACCTCCTACAGAAATTTCCAGACGCGCCAAGTCCAGGATGGCCGCGCTGATAGGTTTTGATGGGTCTTCAGGTGGCTGAGCGTAGATCCGTTCTTCGATCAGGTAGGCTTCCACATTGGGAACTCGAAAAACCGTTCCTGCGGACGGGTTGGCCGGGAGGGTTGGGTTGATGCTGCGAAGAAAAGCCTCATCGCAGTGAAATCGCTCGGCCACAAACTCCCATGACGACTGATACGTGAGCAAGGGTTGATCAATCAGCTCATCATACGTGAGCGGAGGAGCCTTGGGGGGAGTCTTTGACTTTTTTGGGCTCGAGGAGGCACTTTCTTCTGGCACACGGTGTCGTCTCGGGGCCGCAATAAATCGAAAATCTTCGGGTCGGAGTTCGTAAGTTCTGAAAACTTCACCAACTTCTCTGAGAGCCCTTTCCCGCAAGGTCGCCTCACCCATGATTCCCCCATGGGCGATTTGATAAACATACATCAGTTTCTCGAAACGGGGGCCTGTTTTCCCATTGATCGGGCCGGGCGAAAAATCTTTGCGGTCAAGGTGGACTTGGAAAAGCAGAACATCTGGATCAACCCCCGATGGAAGCTTAGGAACCGGGGGAGGCGATGTGGGCGAGGTCTGAGCTGGTTTGGTTGCCGCGGGCGCAGGCATCATCGCAATCTCCTCAGCACTTGGAATCCGAAGTTCGTCACCAATACGAATCAAAGTGCTGGTTAATCCATTCGCTGTTTTGAGTTGATCAACAGTGATGCGATGGGCTCTCGCGATTTTGATGAGCGCATCACCTGTCTTTACGACATAGGTGCTTGCGGGGTCGGAAGGAACTTCTGGCTGAGAGGCAATACCGGGCCTTTGCGAGGGCTCGGGCAGACGAAATCCCCAGGCCGATTCAGGTGTGGGCTCAACCGCCCATTTCCACTTCACTGCATCTTCCAGTCCCGATTCCACGCGGCTGAATGTCGCCGGTTTGGCTTGGCTGAAACCAGAAAGCGGCAAGGCCATCAGCGGAAAAAGTACACGCACCAGCCTTGATCTGTGAAAAGAAAAATTCATCCAAAGGCAGTCTCGCCCACCTCAACTCACATCTCAAGCATCGATGTTCTCAGTCGGATCTTGACGGTATGCCATAAGCGCGCCATGGTCGTGGCATGGAAACCACGTTGCAATTGGACGCCTCAAATCGAATCGTTCTCACTCAAGCGGTGCGACAGGCCTCAGGCATTCCCCGGTTGCAAAATTTACGGGTCTCGGCGACGCCAGGCCGGATCGTTTTGGAGATGCCCGGCGAGCATTCGGGAACCGTTGCGAAACGGGGGAAATTGAAAGTGTGGACGGGCGAAGTTCCAGAGACTCCCATTGAGGTGGCCGTGAATGAGTCACGTCACTACACACGATGACATTCCTAGATACCGGAATTCTGGTTGGAGCGCTACTGGAAACCCATCCCCGCCATGATGCCTGTCTGGAGGGGTTCACAAGTTTCACAAAACCCTTTACCAATGCTCATGCTCTTGCTGAAACATTCTCCACTCTCACAGGCTTCTACAAGGTTCCAACAACAGCGGCAACAGAGCTGACACTTCATTTGCTTGATGTGATTTCCGTGGAAGTCATGGCAATGAGGGATTACCAATCAGCTCTCCGTGAGGCCACAAGCCGAGGTGTGATGGGAGGGGGCATTTATGATTCCCTCCATGCCACGTTCGCACGGCATAAGGGAGCCAAGAGAATCGTGACGCTGAACCCTTCACACTTCCGACATGTCGCGCCTGACATCGAAATTCTCACTCCTTAACGGTCAATCTTACCTAAGTCCGCAAGCAGAGAGCGCACTCATGAGACGATCCACGCGGTTGCGTCGAGCATTTTGGCCCATGAGGCCGATGCGCCAGATTTTGCCAGCGAGGGGGCCAAGGCCGGCTCCGATCTCGATGTGGTGATCGCGGATAAGCTGATCTATGGGTAATTCCTGACTCAGTTGGGAAGAAAGAGAATTCGCCCGCAGTTTGGACAGTGAACGATGGCTTTTTCTCCGCGAACTTCAAGGGCGGTTTGGTTGGTAACTTTCATATGGCAGCCAGTGCAAACTTCATTTTCGAGGGGAACCACCGCAGTGTCTCCCTTGCTGTGGAAAATCCGGTCATACTGTTCCAGAAGGTCTTCATCCAAGCCTTCGGAAGATTCTTTGCGGGCTTTTTCCAGATCTGAAATGAGGGATTCGACATTGGGAATCTTGGCATCAAGCAGGGAGATCGCTTTGTCGATTCTGGCTTTTTCAGAAGCAAACTCCGCTTCGGCGGCTTGGATCTGAGGGGCAAGGGCCTCGGCTTCTTCCATAAAAACAATCTCCCGGTCTTCGATCTGGGAGATGGCCTTTTCGTTCGCAGCGATTTCATGGGACAGCGCGGTGAATTCCTCATTCTTCCGGGTTTGAAGTTGTTGATTTTTGTAGCGATCGATGGCGCCACGCTTGGTGCCTGCTTCCACTTCCAAACTCTTTTTTTCCACTTCAATTTCTTTCAGCCGGGTTTTTGCGGTGTCGAGGCGGGCGGCACAATCTGCCAATTGCTTCACGCGCAATTTGCGTTCTTCGGGCACTTGCAGGAGTTCGGCCCGCAGGGAGCGGATTCGTTGGTCACGGTCTTGGAGGGCAAGCAAACGCTCAATGTTATCGATCATGGTCCCTAGTTATGCGTTATCGCGGGGGAACGTGCAACTGCGATTGAGGGCCCCGCGCCTCGAAGCTGGTTTTTTCTGGTTGGGGTATGCCATGGCAGGGATTGTTTCTCCGCACGGTGATCTTGGTGGTGGCAAGTGTGATTGTGGCTTGGCTGTCATGGACGGCTGTTGAGCGGCCGGCGGTGGCATGGGCAAACTCCGTGGCGGCAAATGCTCCCCGCCTCATCACCCGTGTGCGGCTGATTACGGTTCGGGTGTTATACCAAATCCAAAGGCGCCGTATAAACCGCGAACCTCTCTAAGCCGCAATCACTCAACAAGCGCGCCAACCACCGTCAACCCTTGCGCCGGGCAAAAAACTGACCGCGTCCCTCCCCGGTGGTTTGATACGACCATTTTCCAGAAAGCACTTCCGTAAAAACAAAGTGCAAACAAAAATCCGGTGTGCCCATCATGTGGGAAGGAAGCTTTTTCCAGTCAAGGCAGACATCATCAAAGACCACAACCGCATGCTCCGCCGCGAAAGGTTTGGCGATCTCCCACTCTGAAACAATACCTGACGTGAAATGCATGGAGTCTTGAAAAAACAGGTCCCAAGTTTTGACGGTATCCTGAAGGAGCGGGGGGAGAACCTGACGGGAATCCCCTTCGACAAACGTGATGTCCACGCCGGGAAAATCCGTCCTGGCAAGGGCAAGGTTTTCCTCCCGGAACCCGCGTAATTCCTTCCAGTCCTCCATGGGGATGCTGACGTCTGGATCTCCATCATAGTCGATGGTGAAAATCCGCACCCCCCCGCCGTTGTGATGGGCGGCTTTGGCGAGAGTGTAGGTTCCCAAACCTTCAAACGTGCCGGTTTCAACGATGGTTGCGGGCTTGAGCCAGCGCACGGTGTTGTAAAGCCGTCGGGCCCCTGCGGGATGGGTTGACCACGGATGCTTCCAACGAGAGGGAGGCAGGTCGTCGAGGGGGGCCGGATCAGAGCAGAGTGCCTTCCATGCGTGAGCGAGTGTCATAACAAGGACATCTCCATTAGCGTCTGATTTGTCGAGCAAGGTTTTTGATCAACAAGAAATGCTGCCAGCTCCGCATGCAGTTGAGCTGGAGTGTAGTGACCCTGAAGCCGTGAGATGGCCTCATTGGCCAGCGCATCGCATCGCTCATTGCCAGGATTCCCGGAGTGTCCCTTGACCCACTGCCAACAAATTTTGTGAGGGGTCATGACAGCATCCAACTCCCGCCACAGGTCCGCATTTTTGACGGGTTTTTTTGATTTGGTGACCCAACCAGTTTTTTTCCAGTTTTTGGTCCAATCGGTCGCCCCGGAAATCAGATACTTGGAGTCGCTGTGAAACGTCACGTCACAAGGCGACTTGAGAGCCTGAAGCGCTTGAATCGCCGCTTGGATTTCCATCCGGTTGTTCGTGGTGGCGGGCACCGCGCCGTTCAGTTCCTTGCTGTGGTTTCCATGAGTGAGCACGGCGGCCCAGGCTCCCGGGCCGGGGTTTCCCAGACAGGCGCCATCGGTATAGATCACAATCTTTTTCATTTGAGCGTGTTGCCCTCAATGGCGTTCGAATGGATGTTCCATTTCAGGCGGAATGTTTGCTACAGCCATCTTTCATGGACGGACTATGCGCGACTGAGACCGAAGCGAAAAGAGCAAAGAATGCGCCCGAAATGCTTCATAATTTTGAGGCGTCTCGTATTGGGACGCAGTCGATAGAACCTGATTAGCTCAAACCTCTTTTTTTTGGAGATTGAATTGCTCTCACGGCTGATGCACATTGGGAGCTTCCATTGAAAACTCCAATCCTCACCCTCCTCGCATTCCTTATCGCCGTCCCTTGCCTTTTGGCACAAGCTGTGGACGAAAACTTTCGTGCTCAAGTCGAAACGGTCATCGAAGACTTTAACAATAAAAAATACGACAGTGCGATCAGTCGGATTGATTCGATCCAGGCCGAGGGAGAGGATGCGGCCTTTCTGACCAATCTGCGTGGGGCGGCTTACACCAAGAAGAAGGATTTCGTTGAGGCGAAACGCAATTTTGAAAAGGCTCTTGAGTTGGCACCGGGCATGTTTGCCGCTCATTTTAATTTGGGGGAGGTTGAGTTCCTACAGGGCAACCACAAAGAAGGACTGGCAAAATTCCAGACGATGCTGGACGCCGACCCGCGCAATGAACTCCTGCAGTTCAAGGTGTTTATGTGTTACCTCCTAATGGGTGAGGAGCGTGCTGCCAAGCGATCACTTTCCCGCATCAAATACCCGGGTGATACGCCAGCGTGGTATTACGCCCAAGCGGCATGGGAGCACAAACAAGGCAACAAATCGAAAGCATCCGAGTATCTTTCTGGTGCGCGCTATATCTTTCCTGGAAAAACCGAGATTTTTGATGAGACGTTCTCCGATTTGGATTTTCCCCGGCGATGAACGCCTCGCGGAGGATTATCAGAAAAGTCCCAACACAGCCTGAGAATCTCCTTCACGAGAAAGCGCGGGTTTTGGTGACTGGTGCCGCCGGGTTTATTGGCAGCGCGCTGATTCACGAGTTGAACCGTCGCGGCATTTCCCAGGTTGTGGCATCAGATTTTTTGGGAGAGGATGAGCGTTGGCGCAACCTCGCGCCGCTTGATTTTGAGGACTATATTCCTGCGGATCAGTTGCTCAAGAATCTGGAGAAAGACCCCGATCACCACGGCAAATTTGCGGCCTGCTTTCACTTGGGAGCCTGCTCATCCACGACGGTCCGGGATGCGGGGTATGTGATGGAAAACAATTTTGCCTATACCAAAAACCTGTGCCGATGGGCGATGGCCTCGGGCACGCGTTTTGTCTATGCCTCCAGTGCCGCGACGTATGGGGATGGAAGCGCCGGGATGGATGATCACGAGGAAACCCTTCGGAAATTCCGTCCTCTAAATCTCTACGGATATTCCAAGCAGTTTTTCGACCTTTACGCCGCCAACAATGAAATCCTTAACGACATCGTGGGGATCAAATACTTCAACGTGTTTGGTCCCAACGAGTATCATAAGGGGGACATGAGAAGTTTGGTTTGTAAGAGTCATGCCCACATTGCCGCCCATGGTTCGATGGACCTTTTCAAAAGCTACCGTCCCGAATACCCGGATGGCGGGCAACTACGCGATTTTATTTACGTGAAGGATGCGGTTTCCATGACCCTTCATCTGGCCGAGAAGGAAGATGTTGGTGGGCTGTTTAATGTGGGGGCCGGGGTGGCAAGGACGTGGGTGGACCTTGCGCAGGCTCTCTTCTCAGCGATGGGCGTCGCGCCGGATATTCGTTTCATCGAGATGCCGGAATCCCTTCGTACGCAATACCAGTACCACACCCTGGCCGATATCTCCAAACTGCGGGCCACGGGTTACGTGGCACCGGCGACCCCGCTGGAAGAAGCCATCTGCGAATACGTGCAGGTTTATCTCAGTCACGGACGCAGGCTCGGAGAAGAGGCCTGACCAAACTCCCCCAAGCTCACCCCGCCTCTCTTTGAGCAGGGTCCAGGTTCGGCTTCATGCATCCCATCCTCTCTGAAAATCGCCGCACGATTGCCCTGGCGCTCCCCATCATGGCTGGTCATGTCGGTCAGATGCTCATGGGCTGGGCGGATACGATCATGATCGGCCACACGGGCATGGTGCCATTAGCGGCCTGTGCTTTTGCGAACACCGTCTTGATGGCACCTTTTGTTTTTGGATTTGGGGTTCTTTCGGCTGTCAGTGTCAAAGCCTCCATTGGTCATGGTTCCGGGGATCCTCACCGTGCGGGCCGGGCGTTGCGGGCGGGGTGTTGGCTGGCCGTGGCCATTGGGCTTGCGGTGATCGGATTGATGATCGTCTTATCTGGCTCCCTGCATGTTTTTGGTCAGCCCCCTGAAGTCACTTCTGCCGCCAAAACTTATCTCCTGCTTTGCGCGTGGTCGGTATTGCCTGCCCTGGTTTCCACGTCCGCAAAAAACTTCAGCGAAGCGCTTTCGCGTCCCTGGCTGCCATTTTGGATCCTCATGGGAGCGGTGCTTCTGAATGTTCTTCTGAACTGGCTCCTGATTTATGGAAACCTTGGTTTTCCAAAAATGGGGTTGGAGGGAGCGGGCTGGGCGACCCTGATTGCACGGACCGTTGGAGCGGCGGTGATGGTGGCTTACCCCTTTTCGGACCGTCGGCTGAAGGCGGCGGCGCGAGGACGCTGGATCGAATCGACCCTTCCGCGCGAGGTGAAAGGTCTGATGATCTTAGGGCTTCCGGTGGGGACCATGCACCTCGCCGAGATCAGCGGGTTTGCCATGGGCGCCATCATGCTCGGCTGGCTGGGAGTGGTTCCGTTGGCGGCTCACCAAATCGCCATCACCTGCGCTGCCACGACCTTTATGATTCCTCTGGGGTTATCACAGGCCGTGAGCGTGCGAGTCGGGCAAGCCCGAGGGGCCGGCGAATTGGCCCGATGCCGACCCATTATTGGAGGATCTCTGCTGCTGGCTATCGTCGTGATGGGATTTTTTGCGCTCATTTTTATTTTTGCCGGGAAGCCGATCTCTTCCATCTTCACGTCAGAACCCGAACTCATCCAACTGAGCGCCAGCCTGCTCTTCTTGGCGGGCTTTTTTCAAATCTTTGATGGCCTCCAAATTGTTAGTTCCGGAGCCCTCCGCGGCTTTGAGGATGTGCGGGTCCCCATGCTGATCGGATTTTCCGCCTACTGGGCGGTGGCCCTGCCGCTCTGTTATTTCGGAGGCTTCGTTTTGCAATGGGGCGCCATCGGCGTGTGGCTCGGATTTGCTGCGGGGCTCGCCTTCGCAGCGGCCGCCCTCCTCACCAGATTGGCCATCAAACTCCGGCAGGTGGGGTGTTTTTAAAATAAATCGGATTTCCCCTTTCTCTGCAGATCGGTAATGTGAGGGCTCTCTGATTCCACATGCGGGAAATTATCCTTTCCAGTTTGGCTGTTGTTCTGCTTCGTGCGCTGTTGCTCACGGTGCGCGTGAGAATCACGGACACCTCGGGGATGCAGGCGGGCACGCTGACAGAGCCCGTGATCCTGGTGTTTTGGCACAATCGCATTTTGGGAATCACGCCTGCTTTTTTGAAACATTATCCCCAAGGTCGCAAGGGTGTTTCCGTGCTGACGAGTGCCAGCCGGGACGGGGAGATTCTTTCGCGGATCATGGCTGGTTGTGGCATGGGGTCGGTTCGTGGTTCCAGTTCAAGGCGGGGAGCGAGGGCTTTGAGGGAGATGGTGCGGTTGATTGCGGAGGGCAGGGATATTGCGATCACTC
>Ga0163153_10008444_pt1 | contig 10714 bp, 10 predicted proteins | sample OliLakLV19MP6IB1_FD_148629 | JGI IMG/M metagenome (GOLD analysis project Ga0163153, IMG submission 148629) | Freshwater microbial mat bacterial communities from Lake Vanda, McMurdo Dry Valleys, Antarctica - Oligotrophic Lake LV.19.MP6.IB-1 | ecosystem: Environmental > Aquatic > Freshwater >...
GGCGGGGTGCCTGGCGGTCGCGGCCGGGGACGTGATCATGATCGACAAGCCGACGATGCTGGACCTGGCGGACCGGCTGGGGATCGCGGTGGTGGGCGTGCCGCCGGCGACGGCGAGCTGAAGACAACAGGCAGAAGATTCACCACGGAGAACACGGAGTTCACGGAGGGAATGCCATGCGCTTGAATCGTCAATCCACGTCCTCACTCCGTGCCCCTCCGTGCTCTCCGTGGTGAACTCTATCTCTTCATGCCCGCCGACCCGCCACATCCTTATGTCTCCCGCGGCGGGCTCAAGCTCGCGCACGCGCTCGACGCGTTTGAGCTCTCGGTCGAGGGGTTCACGTGCGCGGACCTGGGGTGCTCGACCGGGGGGTTCACCGATGTGCTGCTGCGGCGCGGGGCGGCGCGGGTGGTCGCGGTCGATACCGGCTACGGCGTGCTCGATTACCGCTTGCGGACCGACCCGCGCGTGCGGGTGATGGAACGCACGAACGCGATCCACGCGTCGCCGCCGGAGGGGGTGGGGCGGGTGGATGTGGTGGTGATTGATGCGGGGTGGACGCCGCAGCGGCTGGTGCTGCCCGCGGCGGTGCGGTGGCTGAACGCATCCGTGACGCCGGACCTGAGTCCGCGAAGGTCCGGATCGGATGTCGCTGTCGCGCCCGATGCGCCACCAAAAGATCCGGACCTTCGCAAAGCCTCAGGTCCGGCGTCCCCCGCGAGGGAAGGCCTCGTGATCACGCTCGTGAAGCCGCACTACGAGCTTGAGCCGGCGGAGAAGCGGCTGCTGCGTCAGGGAGTTCTTGAGGATGACGAGGCGCGGCGTGTGGCGGGGCGGGTGATCGATCAGATGGCGGAGTGGGGGTTGACGCCGCGGGCGGTGACGAGGTCGCCGATCGCGGGGAGCAAGGGGAACGCGAAGGGGAATGCGGAGTGGGTGGTGGTGGGGAGGGTTCAGGCGCCATGACGGACCGCACGCTCGCGAAGTCGCTTGAGCGTGCGCCGGGGGCACGGGGTCGCTGGGCTCGCGTGGGTGGCGGCATCGCTGGAGAATGAGCCGGACGACGCGCTCGGGCGGCCGATGGACGTGGTCGGCGGTCCGCGATCCGGCGCTTCGCCGGATCGCGGCTTGGTCATCGGGCACGTGCCTGTATGCGATGCTCGAGGCTGTGTTGGCGAATGCATCTTGACGTTCGTCGTCGGGTCTCGTGCGGCTTTACGCCCAAGAGATGTCTTACTACAGCGTTGAAACGTCCTAGCTCTGACTTTGCTACAGGCACAGGATCGCCTGGCGTGATGCGGCTACCTGCAGAAATGGGATGAATCCGCGCAGTGATTCTCGGTCGCCTCAATCAGAAAGAGGCACACTTCCTTGACCTGCAGGATCCTATGCGAAATGTCGACATGGCTGTATCGACCGCCGACATCCTCTGGGGTTTCCGTTCCGTGAGCGATGGCGTTCCTATTTTCAACGACTTCATCGATCCGATTCAGGTGCGCTTCGCTCGGTGCTGGCAGACCATCGATGCCCAATACGTCGAAGATCAACTGCAGTCGGGTATGCCTGTAGGAGTCTCCGTTACTGGGAATCACGTTGTTGGGGGCCATCACTACGGTGGTGGAGCACGATCGCTCAAAGAGTCGCATTCTGGATTCCCAGTGCTTGCGCTTCTCGACGTTACGTATAGATTCCAGTTGCGGGTGTAGGAACAGGGCTAAGAGAGAATGACGCAGCTTGTGGATCGGCTGTGCATGAGCGTTAATCGAATCGACGGCAGCCCGAACAACCGCGTTGACCGTGAATTCGTACACGCCGTACATCTGAACGAAAAGCAAGCCCTTTGCCGCTAGAGCAGCCGTTCCGTCAAGCCGCTTTTCGGCGGCGAGCAAAAACGTCTGTGCTGCAGTGATCCGATTCAATGCCTCAAGTCTTATTGGAGGGAACATAGGGCTTGCCCAAAAAGCGGTCCCTGCAGAACTCAAAGCGGCCGCGCACTGCTGAACGGTCGTTTGTTGATCCGGTGGTGAAACGCTTCAACGCCTCCGAGGCTAGCCACGTCTTCACGCTTTTTGTCGATAGGCGTTTCGTATGCTGCAGTGCCAAAGCCGCGCCTACCGCTACCGCTTCGTAGAGAATCAGGGAGGTGTTACCGCTCCGTACTTTCCCTGGGCGGCGAAGGCCATCAGGAAATATCTGGGCAAGCTGAGCAAAAGCCCTCTTGAATGCGGCGTCTCCCTCGTCAGCGTCGAAATTCTTCTGCGCCTTAGCCATGTAGCTGTTGAGGAAGTCTTTCACGCTGTGATCGAACTTGAGATAGTCGTCACGAAAGGCGAAAAACCGGAGCACGCACTCCTCTGCAGTTCCGTCCTTTTTCTGGGCTGCCGTCAGAACCACAACTTTCTGAAAGTTGGGCTCTTTGGTCCACGTCTCAAGTTTGTCCGCGAACGCACCGCGATAGACGCAATCACGGATTTCCTGGTCACTGAGTACGACGCCGCCATTATTGAGGCGTTCAAATAGATCGTATCGAACTACGTCGTTGCTCTTGTCGTTGAGCGTCACGACCTTTACTGGTCGGGTTTCAAAGTGCGTCTGGATGTTGCCGGGAAGGCGATCGAATGTCAGACCGTTGAACTGGCCCAGCTTCTGCAGTCCCTGCAGCGTCAGCCTATCGCCAAGATTCAGCTTGGCTCGAATGGCGTCATCGCCTGCAAACCACGCGATGGCGCTCAACCTCTGGATGCCGTCAACGACTTCCCATGTGCCATCCGGATTCGTAGCCATGAAGAGATTGGGAACAGGTATTCCCAAGAGAAGGGATTCGACCAACTGGGAGCTTCGGACTGCAGTCCACCGGAACTTCCGCTGAAAAGCGGGCAACATAAAGATCTGGCCCTTCCCAATGGACGACAGCAACTGCAGTACGTGAATGTCGTACGTGTCGAAGTCAACCGTCCGTCGCTGCGTCTGCAGTTCGTCCGTCAGGGATTTCGGTGGTTCAGCCTCGGGCCGAGGCGTTTTGGCAGCACTCATTGGGGCATCATACCTGCAGGTGGATCCGCACGACCCTGTCGGCCAAGGTTTTCGCCCTATCGGCGGGAGGGTTTTTCGCTTCCGGCGTGGCGCGACACCAGCCGGGTGCCCGCGATCTGGCGGCCGGATCACGGTTCGTGGGTCATTCGGCGCATGTGCGCGAGCCATGCTCAATCCGGCATCGGCCCAAAACCGCCGATGCCGGGCACCCCGGAGCAGTGTTCGGAACTACGCCCCGCCAACGAGCACTACCGACCCAGAGCGGTCGGTAGTGGCACCCGGCTTCACGGAACAATTGCACTCGTCTGTGCCCCTATACGCGAAGGACCACGTAGAGGCCGACGGTGACCGCCCGTATTGAAATCGCTCATCATGGCCCGCTCCATCCCGCGGCCCCTTCGGGGCCGGAGACCGAAGGCACGCTGCGCGGTACTTGCCTCTGCGTCCTCCGCGTCTCCGCGGTGATTCCGCCTGGTTCGAGATCCTTCACTCGCTCGCGCTCGCGTCTCTTATCGTGGCGGGTGGCCCGAATCAGGCCCCTACCCGGCCAAGGATCCGAATCGTTGTCGTGCAAGGAGACCCGCTGTGCTTGACGTTCCTTCGGTCCTGGGCTGGGTTGGCATGGGCCTGCTGCTCTTCGCGTATGCGCGGCGGCGCAGGCTGAACGCTCCGGCCTATTCGGTGCTCAACCTCGTCGGGGCGGTGCTGATCGCGGTGGTGTGCTTCCATCAGAAGGCGTGGCCGCCGATGGCGCTGAATTGCGTGTGGGCGATCATCGCGGCACGCGACCTGCTTGGTGCCCGAGCACTACCGGCTCAAGGCAGCCGGTAGTGGCACCCTGGAACCCCGCCTATTGTCTTGCCCCCGTCTTTGAACGCCCCCGCGGGTCCAGTGTGGACTCTGTCCGGGTCAGGCGGCCGGTGTCGGACCGGCAAAGCACTTCCGGCGATGGGAAAGAGCGCTGATCGAGGCTCCGCCTCGACGGCCGCAGGAGCTCGAACGCATGGTCCGCATCCGCATGAAGCGCCTTGGTCGTCGTCGCCGTCCGTTCTACCGGATCAACGCCGTAGATGTGGGCGTGAAGCGTGACGGGGCGTTCCTCGAGCAGCTCGGGTGGTATGACCCGCTGGTGAAGGACGAGGCAAAGGCGATCGTGCTCGACGTCGAGCGGATCAAGCACTGGCTCGCCAAGGGCGCCCAACCCAGCGACACCGTGATGGACATGTTGGTCCGTCGCGAGATCATCGACGGGACCGAGTGGAAGGCCAAGCGCGAGCTGCGGATCAAGGCCAAGGCCGACGCGGCGGCGAAGCGGGCCGCGAACCCGCTGCCCGACAAGAAGAAGAAGTAAGACGGGTCGGTGAGGACGGCGGATGCTCGCGAACCGGCGCTAAAGCCCGGATCGCGGCCCCCCTGGTCCACTGACCTCGATTCGCGACGGGAGTCCAACGCCGGGATCGGCCCAGAGCTGCCGCTCCCGGGCACCCTCGGGTTTGCCATGCGCTTCGACGTCCTGACAACCTTTCCCGAGATGTTCGGCGCCGGGCCCGGGACGGTGCTGGGGACGAGCATCCCTGCGCGATGTGCCGCGGCCGGGCTGGCGGAGTATCACGCCCACAACCTCCGCGACTTCACGCCCCCCGGCGACAAGCACCAGAAGACCGACGACCGGCCCTTCGGGGGCGGTCCCGGCATGGTCATGATGTGCCAGCCGATCTGGGACGGCGTCCACGCGGTCGAGGCGCTGGACCCGCGTCCGGCGACGCGGATCGTCGTTTCGCCGCAGGGGCGGGTGCTTGACCAGCGAACCGTCGAGGAGCTCGCGGGCCGCCCGCGCCTGCTCATCGTCGCGGGGCACTACGAGGGGATCGACGAGCGGGTGATGGAGAAGCTCGGGGCGGCGGAGGTCAGCCTGGGGGATTACGTGCTCAGCGCGGGGGAGCTCGCGGCCCTGGTGCTCATCGACGCGGTGGTGCGGCTTCTGCCGGGGGCGCTGGGGCACGAGGAGTCGTCGAGCCAGGACAGCTTTTCGCCGGCGGTGGTGCCGGCGCTGACGAACGCCCAGCGGAAGACGAGCGCGCTGAGCGGGCTGGGGGGGGCGCGGCTGCTGGACTGTCCTCATTACACGCGGCCCAGGGAGTGGATGGGGCTGAGCGTGCCGGAGGTCCTGATGAGCGGCGATCACGGGGCGGTGGAGCGGTGGCGGCTGGAGCAAAGGCTGGAACGGACGCGGGCGCGCCGGCCGGATCTGTTACGGGATTTGGGCGGGGCGGCGGAGCCGCGGGCCGGGCTGGAAGGTGGAAGGGGCGGAGCCTAACGTTCCGGCCCGTCACCGGGCGGCTTTGGCCGCGGGCGACGTGGGCTGAACAATCGAGTTTTTGAGTCCTTTTACCTACGGGGCACGTCATGGGCCTGCAGCAGATCATCGAGGGAGTGAACGCCGACGCGATCCGCAAGGATGTGCCGCGGATGGATGTCGGGGACACGGTGAACGTGCATTGCCGGATCGTCGAGGGGGCGAAGGAGCGCGTGCAGGTGTTCCAGGGCGTGGTGATCGCCCGGGCGGGGCGCGGGACAAGCGAGATGATCACGGTTCGCCGGATCGTCGAGAACACGGGCGTGGAGCGGGTGTTCCCGATCAACTCGCCCAAGATCGCCAAGTACGAGGTGCTGCGGCGCGGCGACGCGCGGCGGGCCAAGCTGTACTACCTGCGTGACCGCGGGGGCAAGAGCCGTCGTCTGCGTGACCGTCGTCGCGGGCTCAAGCACGTGGGCGGGATCATCAACCCCGGGCAGGCCTGACGCGGGCCGTCTGGCATCGACCACAGACATTCTTCAACAACCCCGCGGCGACGCGGGGTTGTTTGTTTTTTTGATCTCCTTCTGATCGTCACCGACCCGCCGGCCAAGGGTGATACGGATCGCCGCTGCTTCTCGTGCGTGGATGGTCGCCGGCGTGTCCTTGAAAGGCCAAAGGCCGGTCCGCAGGGTGCGCAGAGCCGTGCGGAGTGACGCGGAGAAGAAGATCGTGGTCGGGACAATGCGGCTGCGCGGGTGATCACCGCTGGCGCCTTCGTCTCGCCCCTGGCTGCTTGGCGCATGGCTCGCGCGTTGCTCAGGCCTGCGTGCGCGTTCTTTCGCGTACGGCCTTTGGGCCGCGTGCCCGACTTTCAGCGGCAACACGTATGAGGAGGCAGGTACGCGCAGGACGCGGGAGCTGCGCGGAGGAACGCGGAGAAGACGACGAAGGCGATGTGGAGACATGAGCCGACGTTGCGTGCCCGCGGTTTGGACGGGACTTCGTGGGTATGCGACCGCGGGGTCCGCTGCGGCCTCTCGGGGCACCGCTTCGTGGGAGGAAATGCACGCGAGTGAGTGAGGTCTGATGTCAAGATAGGGCGTTCGCAGATGACAGAAAATAAATACGCGTTGATCGCGGCGATTCGTTCTATCGCACCGCACGATCGCGCGGTAATCTCAACGAAGTCATCAGCGACTGCGTTGCGCCGTGTGTGCGACCGAGCCGCCAGCCTCTGACCGACAGGAGGAGGCAGCGCGTATGAAGTCCACATCCCTGTTGCTTGGAACGACGGTGGCGGCGGGGGCGATGTGTGCCGCGGCGTCGGGCGGCGACATCCTGGGGTCGGCGCAGAGCTTCGCGGTGCTGGGCGGGTCGACGGTGACGAACACGGGCCCGACGGTCATCACCGACGGCGATCTGGGCGTGTGGCCGGGCCTCGCCATCACCGGGTTTCCGCCGGGGCTGGTGCTGACGGGCGCGACGCACGCGGGCGACGCCGTGGCGCAGCAGGCCCAGACCGATGTCACAAGCGCGTACAACCTCCTCGCGGGCATGGCGCCGACGCAGACCCTGACGGGGACGGACCTGGGGGGCCGGACGCTCTTTCCCGGGGTGTACTTCTTCGCATCGGCGGCGGCCCTCACCGGAACGCTTACGCTCGATGCGATGGGGGATCCCGAGGCGCTCTTCGTGTTTCAGGTGGGCAGCACGCTGACCGCGGCGAGCAATTCCTCGGTCGTCGTGATCAACGAGGCCGACGCGTGCGATGTCTACTGGCAGGTGGGCAGCTCGGCGACGCTGGGGACCGACGCGGACTTCCAGGGGAACATCCTCGCGCAGGCGAGCATCACGCTCGACACCCGCGCGACCTTGATGGAGGGCCGTGCGCTGGCACGCGACGGAGCGGTGACGATGGACTCCAACATCATCACCGCGGGGTGTATCCCGGCGCCCGGGGCGTCGCTGGTCCTGGGTGCGGGGTTCATCGGGGCGTTCGCGCGCCGGCGTCGGTAGGGTCTTCCACGGGCTGTCGACGTCGATCACGCTCTTCCACGACCCCGCGGCGACGCGGGGTCGTTTGTTTTTATGATCTCCTTCTGATCGCGCCGGTATACTGGAACGAACCGCGGGGAACTACCGGAGGTTCGCCGTGAGATCTGGTCGCTTGTCGATCTTGGTGCTCGCCATTGGCGCGGGCTCCGTGCTCGGCGGGTGCTCGATGTCGAGCAGCCCGGCGCTCGTCGAGCTTAAGGACGCGACGGTGTACGTCGGTGCCCGGACCACCTCGGTCGCACCCGGAGGCCTCATCGGGGCGGGGATCGGCGGCGTGCGCCCGAGCCGCGGCGGGGTGCTGATCGACCTCGTCGTGGAGAGCGGGCCCTCGCCCAACCGGCTCGAGCGGGCGATCCCCGTGCTGACCGGGCCCGAGCGCGACCTCAAGGAGGCTCGTGTCGAGGTTCGGCGGGCCGTGGCGGCTCTGAACGGGAGCGCCGACATCTCGCGGCTCATCCGTATCGCGGGTGAGAGCGGCGAAGTCGCGCTGCACGCCCCACGCATCGACGATGAGGACGTCAACGCGTCGGCGATCGCCGTGTTCCCGCTGGGGGGCGGCCGGTATCCGAAGGACAGCACGTTTGAGGCGCGTGGGCGGTGGTTCCTCGTGCAGCCGATCGCGGTGGGGACGGGGCGGGCGCTGGAACCGGGGATATACACCGTGGAACTGACCCCCGAATTTGTGGCTCGGCTCTTTCCGGCAGCGGGGAAGGCTCACGCCCTCTCGGCGCGGGTGGTAATCGGGGTCGGTCGACCGGCGGACGAAGCCTCAATCTCTCTTGATGGTTTTTGAGTCGAACGGCCGCAACCCCCTACCGTCGGCCGACATATATTCCCGTCGGAGAGAGTGTCCCTGCCCATTTTTCATGGATGCCCTCGCCGGAGGTGTCGTCCCGTGCTGGCCGATGGCGCAAGCGCGGGTAGATTTCATGCACTCGTGCGTCGGGAAGTCGGATCACCCGCGCGCCAAACCCACAGGGCCAATAACTATGTCGAACCATCGTCGCTCAGCGGCTTGCGCCGCCACTGCCTTTATCCTCGGGTTCGCCGGCGCCGGTGCGCTGGCGTCTCCGACCTGCCCGATGGACTGGGACAACAACGGGGTGGTGAACTCCACGGACGTCTCGTCCTTCATCAACGACTGGTTCGCCGACCAGGTCAACGGCACGCTGGTCACCGACTTCGACGGCAACGGCGTGGCGAACTCGACGGACGTCTCCACGTTCATCAACTCCTGGCTCAACGGGTGCGCGACGCCGGTGGAGCTGGCGTCCAACCCGCTGGCGCTCTACCCGTTCGCGCAGTTCGTCCGCGCGTTCAACACGGGCTCGTCGGTGTCGGTCGCCATCGACCCCAACCGCTTCCCCGCGATCGCGGGTGTGTCGGCGAACGTGTACATCACCGCGAACCGCACCCCGCTCGAGTGGGCGCTGGACCCCACGCTCGTTGACGTCCGCGCCGGGGGCGCGTCGCTCGTGAACTTCGGCTCGACCGACATCCAGTCGTGCACGTTCACCCTGGGCGGAACGACGACGCTGCCCGCCGACGCCGGCGAGAGCATCGGCGTGCCGTACGACATGGTCATCGACATGAACGGCAACGGCATCATCGACGACGGCGACTTCGCCGACGCGGTCGACCCCGCCGAGGCCGGGTTCTACGTGGTGAAGAACCTGTCGACCGCCGGCCCGCTGGCCGTGACGACGATCAACTACACCGTCACGGGTGTGACGGCCGGGTTCACGCAGGAGCGGACCTATTACCCGACGACCATCGGGGGCATGGGCCTGCTTCCGCTGGTCGTGATCTCGCACGGCAACGGCCACCAGCACACGTGGTACGACTTCCTGGGCACGCATCTGGCGAGCCACGGGTACATCGTAATGTCGCACCAGAACAACACGGTGCCCGGCATCGAGACCTGCAGCACCACCACGCTGCAGCACACCCAGCAGATCATCGCCCTGCAGGCCACGATCTCCGGCGGCGTGCTCAACGGGCACATCGACGCCGACCAGATCGTGTGGATCGGCCACTCCCGGGGCGGCGAGGGCGTCGCCCGCGCGTACGACCGCATCTCGGACGGGACGTTCGTCCCGACGAACTACTCCCTGTCGGACATCAAGCTCATCTCGAGCATCGCCCCGACGGACTTCCTCGCCACCAACAACTCCAACCCGCACGCCGCGAACTACCACCTGCTCTACGGCTCGTCGGACGGCGACGTCTGCGGCTGCCCCGACTCCCCGATCGCCCAGTCGTTCATCATCTACGAGCGCTCGACGGGCAAGCGGGCCTCGACCTACCTCCACGGCGCGGACCACAACGACTTCAACTGCTGCGGGTTCGACGACTTCACGGGCCCCGCGGGCACCGCGCTGGGTCGCCCGGCGGTGCAGGTCATCCAGAAGATCGAGTACCTCGCGCTCATCAAGCACACACTCGAGGGCAACGTCCCGGGCAAGGACTACCTGTGGCGGCAGTGGGAGACGTTCCGCCCCGTGGGCGCGTCGGTGAACGCGGCCGTGCTGCTCGAGTACAAGGATGCGACTTCCTTCGCGGGTCAGCGCATGATCGACAACTACCAGGCGAATCCGGCCACGAACCTGAACTCCGCGGGCGGCGCGGTGGCGACGGACGTGCTCGCGATCAGCGAAGGCCAGATGCGGGACACGGACGCGTCGTTCAACACGGGCCCGGCGTTCAACGGGTTCACGCGGGCCAACGCGGCGGACACCACGATGGGCACGGTGTTCAACTGGACCGTCGGCACGCCGCGGTTCTACATCACCACCATCCCGGTGGCGCTGCGTGATGTCTCCGGGTTCGAGGTGCTGAGCTTCCGCTCGGCTCAGCAGACGCGTCACGCCGACACAGTGGCGCCGCCGCTGGGGCAGCTGAACTACACCGTCACGCTCATCGACGGCGGCGGGAATACGTCGGCGGTGAGCTCGGGCGCGCTGGGCGGCGCGTTCGAGGAGCTCTACCAGCGCACGGGCTTCGGCGCGGGCGCCGGCTGGCAGGTCGGCTTCGAGACCGTCCGCATCCCGCTCCAGGCGTTCAAGACCAACGGTCGCACGCTCGACCTCACCAACATCACGGACATCCGCTTCGACTTCGGTCCGGCCTTCGGCAACGACCGCGGGCGCGTCGGGCTCGACGACATCCAGTTCACCGGCAAGTAAGCCGCCGGCGTTTGCTCGGGTAGTTCACTCATCACACACATCAAGCGGCCGGCATCGCCCGGCTGAATCAGGAACACGAACCTATGACACCGTTTATTACTCTCGCCGCCGCCGCCGCGATCCTCGCGCAGGTCGGCCA
>Ga0163153_10008449_pt1 | contig 10706 bp, 2 predicted proteins | sample OliLakLV19MP6IB1_FD_148629 | JGI IMG/M metagenome (GOLD analysis project Ga0163153, IMG submission 148629) | Freshwater microbial mat bacterial communities from Lake Vanda, McMurdo Dry Valleys, Antarctica - Oligotrophic Lake LV.19.MP6.IB-1 | ecosystem: Environmental > Aquatic > Freshwater > Lake...
CTGCGTGCTCGGCGCAAAGTTTAACGACGCCTCGCCGCTCGCCGGCTCAACCCGTGCGAACTTCAATCAACGAACCGACGCCTGCCCAAATTGCCAATGAACACGCGGACGGACTTTTTGCGAGGGACAGGCCGCCGGTCCAGGCCGAAGAGGCCCCGGTTTCGTTCGATTCCGTTCCGGCCGGAATCGTCGTATAGATCGGCTGCATCTCGGCCGAGTAGTTGATCCACAACGGATCGCTACACCCGGATGGAATTTTTGCGAGGGACAACTATTCTACGATCTGTAGTTCCGCGTTTCGCATGCGGGCGGCGGCGATACCTTGTGCCGTGACCTTGGTTCGGCCAACATCGATTCGCTTGAGCGACGGATGCCCGGCCAGCGTCAGGAGTTGCTTATCGTCGACGAGCGTCCCGCTCAGATTAAGAAACTGAAGTCGCGGACAGCCGTTCGCCAAGGGGGCCGGCTCGAACAAGAAGCGGTTATCGCTCAGATCGAGTTCGACGAGGACTTTGCATTTCGACAGTCCTTCCACGGCGGCGCGATTAAGTCCATTCGATCCCCGCAGGTCCAAGACCTCCAATTCGGGCAATGACGCGAGCATCCCGATGACGATGGGGGTGTTCACGATGCTGAAACCGGTTCGCGGAAAGACGCCGCGGCGCAGCTTGGTGAGCGACGAGACGAACTGCGCCAAGTCGGAAGCCCCTTTGTCGGGATACTCGAGCACTTCCAGATCGACGAGTTTGGGAATGACCTTGACGGGCCAGACGACCACCCTCGCATTGGCGCGCGGGTGTAGCTCGACGATTCTGTCGTCGCGAATCGTCGGCTCCAATCCCCACTCATGCCATTTATGTCCTGGTATCTGAGCCGGAGCGACCAAGTCCTCAATTTGCGGCTTCGGCACAGGCCGCACATCGGCCAGGACGACGTAGACGATTCCACCGAAAGTCGAGAACACCATGAAAGCGAGTACGAACGGGCGCGCAAGTCGATCGGCGAAGACGACTGTCGGAACTGCGGCGACGCAAAACGCCGCCATGAGGATGCCGGCTCCGTAGTAAACCAATCCGGCAATTTGGTTCGTCAGCCCGGACTTGACGATGACACCCCCGACGGTTGCCCCAACAACCGCCAGCGTCCACAGCAATAGAAGAATTGTCGTCATCTTTGCGGCGACCGTTTCATGCTTGCCACGAGCAAATTGTCGCAATTTGTTCCGATAAGGACAAGTGGCGGCTCCTATTCGCTGAAGATACCATGCCGAAAACATCGTTGCCGACGCATTTCCGCCGCAAATCGTCGCGATGTTCCTCGGATCGTCGCACCTCTCAAACGTGCTCGGAACTCGGTCGGGCCGACCCCAGTCGCCAACTTCGGAGACGTCAACAAGTTGCTTTACGAAGTTCGGGACGAAGTCAACCCGGTTGAGGTGAAAATCGACTGATAGAACTCAGAAGTTGCCGTTGCCGAATAATGGAACTGGAACGAGTGCTGGGCACGTTCCGAGGCCGGATAGCCGTTAAAGAATTGCGTGGCATCAATATCGTTCCATTGTCGATCTCCGATATTACCCATGGCTTGCGTACCTACGGGCATGGCGCCCGCTTGTGCTTGAAACGCTAATAGCTCGAATAGCGTCGTCGTATTATTCATCGGCGTACGGGTCATTGATGCGGCATCCGGTTTGCGAAAATAGATGTATGGGCTGCCGGGAATCGCGGATGGGTGCCCTTCTCCCAGTATGTTGATATAGAAGTGCGGCCACATCTCTCCCGGGCGGAGAGCATCGCCGACATGGGCATTATTGACGGTCCATGCCATCGATGTGGCCATGTCGCTCTGATTATACATGTTGACCCAATTGCCGGCCGCGAACTCCGTACCTTGCAAATAGTAGGGAGTGTTCAGATTTAACACGCCGTTGGCTGGGGACCGCCAGAACTGTCGATTTGTGTCAATGGCCGGTAACCCGGGGAGTTGAGCACCTTGGCTGTCGGAGCCGTACGCGCTCGCCGTCATCGCCGACTCCATCGCCACATAGTTGTCGACTAGCTGTTCGGATGGATTGTGTTCATTCCAGTATCGAAACGCTTCGCTTGACACGATATTTCCCATGCTATGAGCGAGCAACGTGACCGTGTGTCCCTGGCTCTCGAGGTCGCTCAGAAGATTTGCCAGCGCCCGACCGGAACGGAGCGCCTGGTATTCGCTCGGCGAATACGTTTGATTCATGAAGGATATATCGCCACTCCAAGGACCGTCCTCGTCGGCCATGGTGGGCCATTCGAAGCTTACAAAGGACCCCTCGAAGCCATGCCAGAACATCCTCTTATACATCGTGGTTGCGAAGGCGTTTTTCCAGAACGTCGGCATATTCCATCCGTGTACAAGTACGACGGTTTCCAGCGCTAAGTGGCCCAGCTGGGAAGGTATCGTGCTTAATGTGGTGGGTGCTGCCGCGTCGGCGAAGTATTGGTCGTCATGGGTCGCGAAGTCGACTTGGAGCAGCTGTTCCGCAGTCGGAGCCACGCGATACGTGTCGAAGAACGACTCCGCCTTCTTGAAGTGCAGGTCGACCTGATGCAGTATGTGGAAACCGGTGTGAACATAGCTCGGGTTTGGCATGTCGAGGAATACCTGGAGAATGACGTCGCGATCCTCCAAGCCCGGGGGAGCCACGGCTTCAAAACGGAATGAGACGTCGTAGAGCCCGTTAGGCATCCGAACACCCCCACCCTGGAAACCTTCGATGAAGTCGTAGTCGTCGATCTCCAAGAACGTGAATTCGGAATTGATTTCCAGAGTTCGGTGGTTGCGATTGGCTAGCAGATCGAGATCCGCTTCTTCCGTAATGTAATCGAGCGCCTTGTCGTAGCGCGACGATGTGCGGAACAGATTGAGCCGCACGTCGGTCGCATTACCCGCGAGATCGGTCAGTCGGAACGCCAGCCGCGGCCGATCTGAAGCCGGAGCGGTGAGCATTGCGTTGTAGATAGTTTCGTCCAGTTGAATATGAAGCGGCGCGAAATCCTCCAAATCACGAGCATTGGCCACGTCCGCGTCCGAGGCGTCCTGGATCGCCGAGTTGCGCAGGTCGGACAGCAATCCATCCTCGTCATAGCCGTCGTTGTCGCTGTTGTACCAGAAGTACATCTCGTGATCGCCACGGGACGTGAAATCGATGGTACCTGAACGATTGCCGTCGACGGAGGCGCGGAAATCGACGACCGTGTATTTCGCATCGGCCGTGTCGGCGGCGGGCGATTCCGTCGTCGGTGATATGTCGACCGACATCGTTGCGGTCTGTCCGGAGCGGGACAAGCCCTCCGTGAAGATTTCCACGGCGTACGGGTACTCGTTGCCGGCGTTTTTTAGAATGTATTTGTCGGGAGTGAATGCAACGCCGCTGTAAACCCGGACCAATTCGTTGTTACTATCGCGGCGCCAAACGGCGATGTTCGTTTCGTTGAAGGTGAGCGTCAGGAAAACGTCCGTCGGAATGGAGCCGGCGACCAAGATCTCACCGCGCATATAGCTCAGCCCGTACAACGGATCGGCGTCATCACGTTCGTTGTCGGCCTCCAAGGAGGGAATAGGGCCGAACGGACTCTCTCCATCAGGCTTGGTGTAGTCGGAGTTTACGTTCACGAATGCGCCATAGCGATACTCCGTGTCGGTCACGCCGTCCAACACTAGATCGACGCCGTAACAGGATAGGAGCACCGTATCCTCACGGCTCGTCGGTTCATTGTCCCTCATTTCACGGAGAACGACCGAGGACCTTCCGTAGGCGATCGCCTCAGCGTAGACGGAAACGCCGGGCTCCACTTGGGCACCGGACTGAATCCGATCGCTCTTGTCGTCGTTCTTGTAGAGCCGGAACATAGTTTCGTCGAATTCGATCCGTAGGACGGCGCCCGGCGTCACGTCCTGGCCGATTATCAACTCGGCGAGGTCGTCTTCGCCCGCCACGGGGCCCGTGTTGGACATGTCAGGAAGTCCGTCGTTATTGTCGTCGTCCAGATTGATCGTAATGATTCGCCCCGGTGGGTTCTCCTCGATCGCATCATCGGTGTCGTCGATGGCGCCGTCGTTGTTACTGTCGGTGTCAAGGTCGATCTTCGCTTCATAAATAGTGAACCGGACCTTGTCGTCTTCCGTTTCTTCTCCGTTGGTATAGGTCAACGTAATCATGCCCGTACCGGCGTGCAGTCCGCGGACGTAGACGTAACCGGGCTCAACCTCGCCGCCATCCAGGACCGGATCGAGCATGTCTTCGGCCTTATAGACTTCGAACATGAACGGGTCGAAGTACAATTTGAGCGTGGCGCCGGTCGGAAGTTCGATTTGGCCGATCTGCATCTGCGCTAACGGGTCGCCGACCCAAATCTCGCGGCCGGGTTCGTCCTCTTCGATCGGATCGTCCACTTCGTTGATCGTGCCGTCGTTATTGCTGTCGGTGTCGAGGTCGACGTCGGGCTCTTCCGCCGTCAGCCGGACCTTATCTTCGCTCGCTACGCCTTCGATCGGCGTATAGGAGAGCGTCACCAAGTCAGAGCCGGCGATGAGTGCCCGGGCATAAACGCTCGTTGCGGGAGTCACCTCGTCGCCCGGATCGATAAGGTCGGTCCCGGCCGGGTCGGAGTAGATTTCGAACAGGACATCGTCGTAATAGAGTCGCAGCACGCCGCCTGCGGGGAGCTGGAACTCGCGGATTTGCAACTCGGCCAAGGCACCGCCTACCTGGAGCTTGCGCCCCGGTTCGCCTTCCTCGATCGGATCGTCGGTGATGTTGATCGCGCCGTTATTGTTGCTGTCCGTGTCGAGATCGACTTCCTCTTCGGCCGTCAGCATGACCTTGTCGTCTTTCGCTTCGCCTTCAGTCGGCGTGTAGGAGAGCGTCACCAGTGCCGAGCCGACTGCGAGGGCCCGGGCGTAGACCGTCGAGCCCGCGTTCACCTCGTCGCCCGGATTCACGAGGACGGTTCCGGCCGCATCGGAATAGATCTCGAAAATGCCGTCGTCGTAGTACAGCCGCAGCACATCCCCTTCCGGCAGTTCGAATTCGCCGATCTTGAGTTCGGCCATTTCACCGCCCACCTTGAGCTTGCGCCCCGGCTCGTCTTCTTCGATCGGGTCGTCCGTTTCGTCGATCGCGCCGCTATTGTTGCTGTCGGTGTCGAGATCGACCTCGAGTTCTTCCGCCGTCAGCATAACCGTGTCGTCGCTCGCTTCGCCTTCGGTCGGCGTGTAGCTGAGCGTCACCAAGCCCGAGCCGGCTTGAGCAGCCCGGGCGTAGAACGTGCCGGCGCTTACTTCGTCGCCCGGGTCGATGTAGTTACCGCCGGAGTAGATCTCGAACATGCTATCGTCGTAGTAGAGACGCATCACGCCGCCTTGCGGCATGTTTTCGGGCGCCTGAACGATGATCTCGGCCGATCCCGTGTCCGCCTTGAACTTGCGGCCCGGCGCGTCCTCTTCGATACCATCGTCGACGTCGTCGATCAAGCCGTCGTTGTTGCTGTCGGTGTCGAGATCGACTTCGACTTCCGGTTCGTCGTCCGGCGCATTCAGCTGCACCCAGTTCGTTGCCGTCCAGGTTTGGCCTTCGAACTCGGCCGTGATGGTCGCGGTGAAGCCGTCGTCGAGCGGGCCGTCGTAGGTCTCGATGTCCTGCTCGTAGGTGAAGGTCCCGCCGGACGCCACGTCCCAAGCAGGCGCCGCCTTGGCGAACACGGGCGGCTGGTCTTTTGCCGCCGTCAGTGTTGCGGCGACCGGTTCCTCCGACTCCTCCGTATCGTGAGAGGCGATTTCGTTCTTGGTGTCGATGACCGTACCGTCGCAAACGACGACCAGTTCCCAATGTTCGAGCCAAGCTTCGTAGTGGGTGTATGTCACCGCCACGGTCGCCGAGTCGTTCGTCAGGATCGATCCCGGATTGACGACGAGGCCGACTTCGTCGAGGTCGTACTCGTCGTCCACGACGTTCCAGTTGATTTCATAGCTCCGATCGCCGTCGTACTCGCCGACTTTCTCCTCGGAGGCAAGCCGCCACTCGATCAGGTGAACCACGACATAGGTCACCTCCGTTTCGACGGCGGGCGATGAGTCGTCGTCCTTGACCGAGACCGTCACGGAGTATTCCTCGTAGAACCCGTACGTGTCGAAGTAGAAATTGACCAACGTTCGAGCGCCGGCCGACGCGATCAGATCGTCACTGCCCGGATCCTCGGCGGTGACCATGGCCTCGATTTCATCGTCGGTCGGCTCGGGCTCGTCGCAGAAGTAAATGCCCAGGTCGCCGCCGGTGACGTTTTGCGGATCGACGTTGTTGACGGTGATGTGGCCGTTGAAGTCCTGGGCGTAGCCGTTGTCGTCGTCCATCGCCGAAATCGTGAAGTTGAAGTCGGCCGACGAGCCGTCTTCGGAATCGTCGTTCGGGTCGAAGTCGTCGTCGTCCGGAGTGAACGAGAACTCGAAGGTCCCGCCGGGCGCGACGATCTGGTCGAATAGCACCACACTGTTCTCGCCGACGATACGAACGTGGATTTGGTCGTTCAGCCCCTGATCGTAGACGGATCCCGAGACCGTGACCGTCCCGGCCCCCTCGTTGATTTCGGCCTGGTAGGGGTTCACCACGATCGTCGGGGCGACGTTGCTCACGACGGTCGGACTGCCGGTCGTCATCGATTGCCCGTAGGCGTCGGTAACGGTCAGCGTTGCGCCGTAGATGTCGAAAGGGGTGCCGGTCGGATCGTCGTCGACGTAGGTGTGCTCAAAGGTGGTCGGGGCCGGCGTACCGTTGCCCGCCGTCCCCGAATCGACATGGCCGTCACCCCAGTCCATGGAGTAGGAGTACGAGGCGAACGGATAGGCCAACATCACAGGAACGAGGGTGACCTTTTGTCCTTCCTCGGCCAGGCCCCCGCCATAGAGGGCGATGCTCGGCGGTGCCGGCGGGCGAACATTGACGGTCACCTGGCCGACGGCTTGAGCGCCATGTTGGTCGACGACCGTGTAGCTGAACGTATCGTCGCCCAGAAAGGGAGCCGGCGGAGGCGTGTAGTCGAATGAGCCGTCGGCATGGAGCGTCACGCGGCCCCCGCCGGACGTCGCCAGATCGACCTGTTCGACCACGCTCAGGGTATTGTTCTCGGGATCGGTGTCGTTGGCCAGCAAGCCGGGCGCGGTGAATGCGAACGGATCGTTGTTGTTCGACTTGATTTCGACCCAGAAGCTATCCGCTGCGGCGGTCGGCGCCTGGTTGGGCGGGGCTACGACATTCCACGACAGCGTCGCGGTCGACGTGTTGCCGGCCGAATCGTGGAGCGTATAGGTGTGGCTACCGGCGCCGAGGTAGGTGCCATCGGCCGCGAAGGTGTAATCGCCGTTGGTTTGCAGCGTCAGGTAGCCGCCGCTGACCAAACCGACGTAGTAATCGACCGAGAGTGCGTCGTTTTCCGGGTCGGAGTCGTTCGCCAGGACGTTGCCGGTCGTTTGTTGACCCTGGGTAACGTCGCCGGTGTCGTCATCCACGCCCGTCGGCGCCCCGTTCGGGGCCGCGACGTTCCAGGAGAGCGTGGCGCCGGCCGAATTGCCGGCCGTGTCGCGGACCGTATAACCGAAGCTGCCGGCGCCCAGCGTTCCTTGGGCCGTGTAGCTGTAATCACCATTGGCGTTGATCGTCAACCAACCGCCGTAAACCGGGCCGCCGTACGTGTCGACGGTGAGGGCGTTATTTTCCGGATCGGTGTCATTCGACAGCAGGTTGCCGGTAGCGGTTTGGCCCAGGACGACGTCGCCCATCGAATCGTTTTGCGGAGTCGGCGCGAGGTTGGGCGGGGCTACGACATTCCACGACAGCGTCGCGGTCGACGTGTTGCCGGCCGAATCGTGGAGCGTGTAGGTGTAGCCGCCGCCGCCGACGGAATAGCCGTCGGCCGTGAAGCTGTAGTCGCCGTTCGTTTGCAGGGTCAGATAGCCGCCCGTGACGTAGCCGCCGAAGTAATCAACCGACAGAGCGTCGTTTTCCGGGTCGGTGTCGTTCGCCAGCACGTTGCCGCCGGCCGATTGGCCTTGAACGACGTTGCCGACGTCGTCGTTGACTCCGGTGGGGGCGAGGTTCGGCGCGGGCACGACGTTCCAGGAGATGGTCGCGGCGGCCGAGTTGCCGGCCGTGTCGTGAACGGTGTAGGCGAAGCTGCCTGCGCCGAGGTAGCCGGCGTCGGCCGTGAAGATGAATGCGCCGTTGGATTGCAGCATCAGATGGCCGCCGGTGACCGGGCCGTCGAAGGCCTCGACTGAGAGCGCGTTGCTTTCCGGATCGGTGTCGTTCGCCAGGACGTTGCCGGAGGCCGAATAGCCTTGGTACACGTCGCCCAGGGGATCGTCGCCGGCGGTGGGAGCCAGGTTCGGGGCGACCACGTGGATGGTCACGTTGCCGTAGGAGATCGCCTCGCCGTCGGTGATCTGGTACTGGAAGGTGTCGAGGCCGACGTAGCCGGCGTCGGACACGTAATCGAACGAGCCGTCGGCGTGCCAAGTGAGGCTGCCGTGGGCGGTCGGGGTGCGGAGGCCGGCGAATTCCAGGGGGTCGCCGTCGGCGTCCGTGTCGTCGGCCATGAGGGTCGCTTCGTCGAAATGGAGCGTTTCTCCGGTAACGACCGTGAACTCGTCGGCGACGGCCGTCGGTGCGTGGTTGCCGACGCGGATCCGCACGGTCGCCGCCTCGCTCATGGCCTGACCGTCGTCGACCCAGTACTTGAACGTGTCGGTGCCGACGAAGCCGGTCGGGGCGTGGTAGACGAAGTGCCCCTGGGCGTCGAAGCTGACGATCACCCCTTGGGCCGTCTTGAAGCTATGGGCGGCAGGCGAAAGCGGGTCGCCGTCGGCGTCGGTGTCGTTGGCCATGAGCTGGGCGGTCGAGATCTCGACCGATTGGCCCGGCTCGATGCGGAGGAAGTCGTCTTCGGCAACCGGGTCGGCATTAAGAACGACGCGTTCTTCCAGGATTTGAAGCGCGTGGCGACGGACGGCCGTACGGCGGCGCGAAGCCGCCGCCTGGCGTTGACGTCGATTGCGGCGCAGGCGGCCAAGGGTGCCGAGGAAATTCGTCCAACGACCCAGCGGGAGTGACATGACGGGCGCCTCGCGAAGATGTAAAAATCAATCGATGTAAGTCTGCGAATTTGCATCAGACCGGCCGGTTAGGCCGCACTCGTTGAGTGCGGCAATTCGGCATGCCGACCACTCCACCTTGATTGGCCGAAGGCCACCCGCAAGAGTTTGTTGGGCCACCGTCGCGGGGTTTTTGCAGCGACTTTTCAGCCGGCAATTTCGCAATTCGCACGATCGTTACAACCGGAACGACGCTTAGGGTTAATCCCCTAACGGGCCTCGCAGGCGGCGCGCGGCGCGGGGTTTTGAGATCCGATTCGCGGGTCAAATCGTCTGCGCCGTTCAAACGCTGACGGGGATTGGTCGCGAGGGAAAAACGCGATGCGATTTCCCGCAGCGCTAGTGACATAACGCCTACGGCGTATCGAAGGCGTTATCGGGATCAACCCGGGGTACGCCGAGTACGGCTTGACCCCGGGCTTTGAGAACCAACGCTTTCTGCGTTGTGGGGCCGCTCGTTTGAGCCGTGCGCGAGATGTTACGAGCGGCGTCTGAGGGCGACGGCCGAAAGGCAAACAATGGCTAGCGCCGCGACGCCTCCCCACATCCAGGGCGTGCCCGGGATGCTCCGACGCGGCTCGGCCTCTTGCTGCGACGACCTTGTTGCCGGGGGCGCCGGGGCGGCTGTGGGAGCCAGGGAGGCCGCACCCGCTGGAATCGCAACTAGTTGCGGCGGACCGGCCGGCGCGGCCGTTTTCGCGGCGACCAACTCCGCGGCGGCCGCCGTTTCCGGGGTTTGGAACAAGAGCTTCTCCCAATCGGCTGCGAGTAGCAGATCGAAGCCCGGGTTGAGATCTTTGACTTCGCAGGAGCAGGCCCCGATCAAGAACCCGGCCGAGTTTTGGATGTTGTCGGTGGTGATGCCGGCGCCGACCAGCGGCAGGAGAGCCCGGCCCCGTCCGAAGACCGGGAAGATCATCGGGTCGTTGAACTGGAGCAAATCTTCTTCACTGGCGAGCAGTGCATCGACCAGCGATCGCTCGGCCGCCGTGGTTCGGGAGACGCGGAGGAGCGAAAACGTGATACCCAACGGGGCGCTGCTCAGTAAGTTGTCTTCCGGTGCATCGGAAAGCTCGGGGAGTTCCAACGACTTGGAAAGCGACTCGAGCTCCGAAGCGAGTTGCTTGGCCGCGGCCTCGTCTTTCGCCGCGTCGCCGCACTCGAGCAGGAGCCAAACGGCCGTTTGCCCGGCCGCCAGTCGGCGGACGAGCTCGGTTCGAAGAGGCGAGGCGAGCGTGCGCGAGACGGTTTCGTCGGTCAGCGGTCCGCGTGCGATTGGTTTATCGTTGCGCAGGCTTTCGGGATATTGCACGACCAGGTGTGGGAGTTCGGTCGAGCCGCTTGCGGCAAACAGTTTGCGGTCGGCTTCGTCTTCGATTGAGTCGGCGTTCTTTTCCCCGACGTCGACGATTCGAACCGACACGTTTGCGGGCGTCGTGCCCGACAAGTCGTCGAGCCGCGACAGGAGTTGCTGCTGGGCCTCGGTGAGGATCCCGCGTTTGAACAGCGTGATGCGGTAGGGG
>Ga0163153_10008450_pt1 | contig 10705 bp, 12 predicted proteins | sample OliLakLV19MP6IB1_FD_148629 | JGI IMG/M metagenome (GOLD analysis project Ga0163153, IMG submission 148629) | Freshwater microbial mat bacterial communities from Lake Vanda, McMurdo Dry Valleys, Antarctica - Oligotrophic Lake LV.19.MP6.IB-1 | ecosystem: Environmental > Aquatic > Freshwater >...
ATGTCATTGTTGCGGGCTGTCCTGTGGCTGATCCTGTGCGCCGGCACTGTGTCGTCGCGGCATGCCCAGGCGCTCGACCAGATGCAGCTCGGGGTGATCGTAAACACGCGGGATCCGCTGAGCGTGGCCGTAGGCGACTATTACGCGCAGCAGCGCCGCATCCCGTTCCAGAACATGATCCAGGTCAGTTTCCCCCCCGAATGCTGACGCGCGCGCGTTGAATTGATTGAGGCCCGGATTGATGAGCAGACGCTGCCACGTATCAGGCCTACGCCATTGCCTGGACACAGCCGTACTGCGTGGAGTGTATGTCGATTACGAGTGTGATCGCATTCGGGTTTGATCCTGCATTTTGTGCTGAGGATTGCAAGACGACACGGATCAGCCTTTATCTTAATTCCGGTGCGAACGTTCCGTATTCGCAAATGTGGATACGACCGTCGATGTCCATAACTGCTGTGTCGTTTGAGAACGCCGAGGCGTTGATTGAGGCTTACTGGAAGAGTGTGGCGATGCCGGGGCAGGGGGGCCGGCTGGTTATCGGAGAGCCGCTCTCGACGCCTTTTCGGTGTTCGCCAAAACCGAATTAAATTATCAATAAAAACAATGAGTTACAGTAATCCAAGCCTCTGTGCGTGTTTTGATCAGAGGAATTCGCGTTGGCCCGGTCGATCGACAGCCCCGGCACCGTCACCTGCATGTTTCTCGGCAAGGAAGCGGGATTCAACAATTTCTTTTTTGATGTCGGTGGTGTTCCAGTCGATACGATCACTGAGGCATCGGGTAACGTTGGTGTGACGAGCACACAGACGCATCTGGCGGGCGGTGTGCTGAGTTTCTCGTCCGGAACATACACCAGACCGGGCGGCGGTGTTGCCAACGGTTTTGCCACCAACAGCAGCGCTACGCTCGTCATTTTTGGCGGCTAAAGCAGCGCTTATCAATACATCCTCGGCTACGATGACGTCGGTGCCGATCCTGATCGTGACTTTGACGACAGGGTGATTGGCGTCAACTTTACGACCGCGGTTCCTGAGCCGGAAATCTACGCAATGCCGGGCCTCGGCCTGGGCCTGATGGGTTTTGTGGCGCGCCGTCGGAAACCGGCTGTCAAAATTTGATCGTCAGACACTGTGACAAAGTGAACAGTTTTTGCACAGTTTTCACCAGAAAAGTAGTTTTGTCCTATATGAAACAGGATGGTTTGCTCTCACCAGATGCGATGCGCAGCATTAGCATTACTTCATCAAAACTTAATGAAGCGGGAGCGGAGAATATGAAAAAAAGTAAAATTAAATTATTGACGATAGCGGTTGCATGCGCAAGCGCATTTGCATCCCAGTCCGCGTTGGCCGATACATTGAAATACAACGGAGCGGCTTACGGGTTCATTTCGACTTCGGGTGTAGTCACGTCGCCGTCGGCAATCACTTCGGCTCCGGCAGCTGGCGGGTTTTTGATGGAAAATCTCAGTGATTCTGTCCCGAACGACAGCTTCCTCGCCTGGTGTGTAGATGTGCAGGGATGGCTGGCTACGAGCGCTACTTATAATCTGCAGACCGGCGCCACTTTTTATCCCGGAGCCGTAGGTGCTGTCAAAGTCAATGATCTGGAGCGTCTCGCAACCGCGGTGCTGTCTTCGGTCAATACCAAGCAGGAATCAGGCGCATTTCAGTTGGCAGTCTGGGAAATCGTCAATGAAACGTCTGGCCCATATGACTTGGGCGCGGGTAATTTCACGGTCGGTTCGGCGTCAGATGGTGCTTATGCTCTTGCTCGCACTTGGCTGACCAATCTTGGGAATGGTACTTTCACTGCTGATACGATGTCACTGAGCATCTGGAAAGACGTCAACAACAACACGCAGGATCTTGCTGTGTTCGCAGCCGCACCGGTGCCTGAGCCCGAAATCTACGCCATGTTGGCCGCTGGTCTTGGCCTGATGGGTTTTGTTGCGCGCCGTCGCAGGCAGGTTGTTGCGTAATCCACGCAAAACTGGTTTGTGAAAATCCCGCCTCGTGGCGGGATTTTTTTTGCCGGTCACCGCGGCCGCTGCGGCCTGGGGCATACTCTCCGCGGTGAGGGTATTCAATTGACAGTGCTGCGGGCCGTCCTGTGGCTCATCCTGTGCTTCGGCGCCGTGTTGCCGTGGCATGCCAAGGCGCTCGACCAGATGCAGCTCGGGGTGATCGTGAACACGCGGGATCCGCTGAGCGTGGCCGTAGGCGACTATTATGCGCAGCAGCGCCGCATCCCGTTCCAGAACATGATCCGGGTCAGTTTCACGCCGATCGAGAATGTGCTGACGCGCGCGCGCTTTGATTTGATCAAGGCCCAGATTGATGAGCAGACGCTGCCGCATATCCAGGCCTATGCCATTACCTGGACGCAGCCGTACCGCGTGGAGTGCATGTCGATTACCAGCGCCATTGCGTTCGGATTTGATCCCGCGTTTTGCGCGGATGAGTGCAAGCCGACGCGGGTCAGCCCTTATTTCAATTCAAGTGCGAGCCAGCCGCATGCCCAGATGCGGATACGGCCGGCGATGTCGCTGGCGGCCGCGTCGTTCGAGAATGCCAAGGCGCTGATTGACCGGGGTGTGGCAGCGGATGGCCTGCGGCCCGCGGGAAAGGCTTATCTGTTGACGACGGCAGGGCCGCGCAACGTGCGCAGCGCTTTATATCCACTGGCAGAAAAGGTATTGCTTGGCAGCAGGGTGCCGGTGCAGCAGTTGGAACAGAATGCGCTGTTTGACGAGAAGGACGTGTTGTTTTATTTCATTGGTGCGCAGCGGGTCGAGGGTCTGGACACTCTCGGCTTCGTGCCGGGTGCTATCGCGGATCACCTGACCTCCGCCGGTGGCCATCCAGTCGAAAGCGGGCAGATGAGCGCACTGCGCTGGCTGGAGGCGGGCGCCACGGGCAGCTATGGCACCGTCGTCGAACCCTGTAACTTCCTGGAGAAATTCCCGCATCCGGCCATCGTCATGGGGCGTTATGTGCGTGGCGAGACGCTGATCGAGGCTTACTGGAAGAGTGTGGCGATGCCGGGACAGGGCTGGTTCATCGGCGATCCACTGGCGGCACCGTTTAAACGCCCGCCAAAGAAAATTAATTAATTAAAACAATGTCTTACGATAAATCACGTCGCAGCAGACGCATTGACGGCAGGAATTAGCGTGACTGGTCAATGGACCGAGAGCAGCGTGCCCAGTCCCTGCGTGCGCAATTGTTGTCTGGATAACGACGATATCTGCCTGGGTTGTTACCGTTCAATCACTGAAATTATGGGGTGGAGCGCTGCCGATAATCGCCAAAGAAACGAAATCCTGCTGCGTTGTCGCGTTCGTCGCGACCAAAGCCATAACAAACACGCAGGCGACAAGGCACAGCCATGATAAAACCATGGGTTCCGACATTCGTTTTTTGAGTTGATCATGGTTGTTACACTGCAGAAAACCCTTTCCAAATCCTTCCAGGCATTTTTCGATTCCGAAAAATCCAGCGGCATCCTGCTGATCCTGTGCACGGTGGTTTCGCTGCTGTTGGCGAATTCACTGATCGGCACGCAGTACCTCGGGTTCTGGCAGACGCGCATTGGCGGCCTGAGCCTTGCGATGTGGATCAACGATGCGTTGATGGCGATTTTCTTTTTGCTGATCGGCCTTGAGCTCGAGCGCGAGTTGTATATCGGGGAATTGTCGGATTTCCGCAATGCGCTGCTGCCGATTTTTGCCGCAGCCGGCGGGATCATCGCGCCGGCACTGATTCATTTTTCGCTGAATGCAGGCACGCCCACCCAGCCCGGTTTGGGCATTCCGATGGCCACCGATATCGCATTTGCACTGGCAGTGCTGGCGATTCTCGGCAGCCGCGTGCCGGCATCGCTGAAAGTGTTTGTGGTGGCGTTTGCGGTGATCGACGACCTGTGCGCGATCATTGTCATCGCGGTGTTTTATACGGCAAATTTTTCGGTGCCTTATTTGCTGGGGGCGTTTGCGGTGTGGGGTGCGCTGCTGGTGCTGAACCGGGTGTTCCGGGTGATGTCCATGGTGCCGTATCTGCTGGGCGGGGCGCTGCTGTGGGTGCTGATGCTCAAATCCGGTGTGCACGCGACCATTGCCGGCGTCATGCTGGCTTTTGCCATCCCGTTTTCCCATAAAGACGATGACGAGGCTTCACCCTCGCACAGGCTGGAGCATCTGCTGCACAAACCCGTGGCCTTCATCATCCTGCCGATTTTTGCGCTGGCCAATACCGGCATCGTGATCGGTACCGGCTGGATGCAAAGCCTTGTCAGTGCGAACAGCATCGGCATTGCCGCCGGCTTGGTGCTGGGCAAGCCACTGGGTGTGATGTTGCTGTGTTTTGCGGCGGTCAGCGCCGGCCTCTGCCGTTTGCCCGAGGATCTGGACTGGCACCACGTGCTGGGCGCCGGCATCCTCGGCGGCATCGGCTTCACCATGTCCATCTTCATCACCAATCTGGCATTTGCCGGTGATGCCGCGACCATCAACGCCGCGAAAATGGCGATCCTGATAGCTTCATTGGTCGCGGGCTTCTGCGGTTACCTCTGGCTGAAATGGGTATGCAGGGCGCAGTCCAATAACTAAGGGAACGCTGTATGCCCGGCAATCGCGGCAAACCCGCCTGGCGTGAAGCCGCCATCATTGCGCAATATCTGGCGCGTCTGCGTGAACTGAAACCACTGTGGAACCGCAATTTCCTGTTGTTGTTCCTGCCGGATTTCTGTTGTTCGTCATCAATGGTCCCGGTGGCCTGCTGTTGCCGGGGGGGCAGGGCGACTCACAATCTGTGGCTGATCGTGCCCGGTATTGCCCTGTGTGCGCTAGCGAGCATACGCGGTGTGTGTTTGATGCTGAAATGCCGGCACCGCACTGTGCGTGACCGTTTCCAGTCCGTTGCGATGTCTGAAGGGCTCGATCCAGTGCATTAACCGGTGCAAATGGCACTGTTTTTGCTGAATTATTGATTTGATGGAACCGCATTCCTGCTTTGGTTTCATGCTCATGTTGCGGAATTTTCATCCACGAGGAGTTTCACATGTACAAAAGAATTCTGGTGCCGGTTGACGGCAGCCGCACATCGATGTTGGGTTTGCAGGAGGCGATCCGGCTGGCGAAAAGCGGCAAGGCAAAGCTGCGGCTGATTCATGTCGTGGATGAATCTGCGGTGCTGCAGGGCTCAGTCTATAGCTTCGGCGCCACCGACATCCTGAGTATCCTGAAAAAGGGTGGCGAAGAGGTGTTGAAGCGATCTCTGGCTCTGGCGGGCAAACACGGCCTGAAAGCGGAAGCCAAACTGGTCGAAAGTTTTACCGGACGCGTGGCTGACGTCATCGCCGGCGATGCCAAAAAATGGCGCGCGGATCTCATTGTGATGGGCACGCACGGCCGGCGGGGGTTCAACCACATGGTGCTGGGCAGCGAGGCTGAACTGGTGGTCCGCTCGTCCCCGGCGCCGGTGTTGCTGGTGCGCGATTTCTCGCCCGCGAAGCGCAAGTCGGCGAAGTAAAGTCGGTACGGGTTTCGGCTGCCACCGGCAATCGGCCATGGCGTGTGCATGGTCTGGCTGCTGAATAGTGATTGGCTATTTTGCCCATGACAATAATCAATTGGCACTATCGACTTTGAATTTTTGGAATCAGCTTTCACACATTCAAAACCGAGTCGTTGTGTGCAAACGATCAAAGGAGAGAACCCATGTCTGACGAAGCCAAGTGCCCCTTCAACCATGCCGCAGGCGGGGGCACGACGAACCAAGACTGGTGGCCGAATCAGTTACGCGTTGATCTGCTGAACCAGCATTCGGCCAAGTCCGATCCGCTGGGCCAGGATTTCAACTACGCAGAGGAATTCAAGAAGCTGGACTATGAGGCGCTCAAGAGCGACCTGCGCAAGCTGATGACCGACTCGCAGGACTGGTGGCCGGCTGACTTCGGCCACTACGGCCCGCAGTTTATCCGCATGGCGTGGCACAGTGCCGGCACCTACCGCACCGGTGACGGCCGTGGGGGTAGTGGCCGTGGCCAGCAGCGTTTTGCGCCGCTCAACAGCTGGCCGGACAACGTCAACATCGACAAGTCGCGCCGCCTGCTGTGGCCGATCAAGCAGAAGTACGGGCGGAAGATTTCCTGGGCCGACCTGCTGATCCTGACCGGCAACGTCGCGCTGGAGACCATGGGCTTTCGTACCTTCGGTTTCGCGGGCGGCCGATCGGACACCTGGGAGCCTGACAACGCCGTCTACTGGGGCGATGAGAAGACATGGCTGGCCAGCGACAAGCGCTACAGCGGCGAGCGCGACCTCGAGAACCCGCTGGCGGCTGTGCAGATAGGCCTGATCTACGTCAACCCGGAAGGTCCGGATGGCAATCCTGATCCGATCGCCGCCGCATGCGACATCCGCGAGACTTTCGCGCGCATGGCGATGAACGACGAGGAGACCGTCGCGCTGATCGCCGGTGGCCACACCTTCGGCAAGACTCATGGCGCCGCACCCGAGTCACACAAGGGCCCTGCGCCTGAGGCTGCCCCGCTCGAGCAGCAGGGCCTGGGCTGGAAGAGCAACTTCGGCACTGGCAGCGGCAAGGACGCGATCGGCAGTGGGCTGGAAGTCACCTGGAGCCAGACGCCTGCCCAGTGGAGCAATTTCTACTTCGAGAATCTGTTCAAGTACGAGTGGGTCAAGGAGAAAAGCCCGGCCGGCGCCACCCAATGGGTAGCCAAGGATGCGCCGGAAATCATCCCCCACGCGCACGACGCGTCCATAAAGCGCAAGCCCACCATGCTGACGACTGACCTGTCGCTGCGCTTCGACCCGGCGTACGAGAAGATCTCGCGCCGTTTCCTCAATAACCCGCAGGCCTTCGCCGAGGCTTTCGCCCGCGCCTGGTTCAAGCTGACCCACCGTGACATGGGGCCACGTGCGCGTTACCTCGGCCCCGAAGTGCCGAAGGAGGAGCTGATCTGGCAAGACCCGATCCCCGCAGGGGACTTCAAACTGATTGATGCGACTGATGCGGCTGCACTCAAGGCCAAGGTGCTGGCCTCGGGCCTCTCGGTTGCCGAACTCGTGGGCACCGCCTGGGCCTCGGCCTCGACCTTCCGCGGCTCCGACAAGCGTGGTGGCGCCAACGGCGCGCGCATCCGCCTGGCGCCGATGAAGGACTGGGAAGTCAACCAGCCCGCGCAACTGGGGAAGGTGCTCAGGACGCTGGAGGACATCCAGAAAGAGTTCAGCGGCGCGCAGTCCGGCGGCAAGAAGATTTCGCTGGCTGACCTGATCGTTCTGGCCGGTTGTGCAGGCGTTGAGCAAGCTGCGAAAAATGCTGGTCACGCGGTGACGGTTCCCTTTACGCCGGGACGAATGGACACCGCGCAGGCACAAACCGATGTCGAGTCCTTCGCCGCGCTCGAACCCGTGGCCGACGGCTTCCGCAACTACCTGAAGAAGAAGTACGCTGCGCCCGCCGAAGCCATGCTGATCGACAAGGCGCAGTTGTTGACCCTGACCGCACCCGAGCTGACGGTATTGCTTGGCGGCCTGCGCGCGATCAATATCAACGTGGGCGATGCCAGGCATGGCGTGCTCAGCAAGACGCCGGGCGTCTTGACCAACGACTTTTTCGTCAATCTGCTCGACATGGGCACGGAGTGGACGCCGGTATCCAGTGAGGCCGATGTGTTCGAAGGCCGCGACCGCAAGACCGGTGCCGTCAAGTGGACGGGTACGCGCGTGGACCTGGTCTTCGGTTCCAACTCGGTGCTGCGCGCCCTGGCTGAAGTCTACGCAAGTTCGGACGCGCAGGAAAAGTTCGTCCATGACTTTGTGGCGGCATGGAGCAAGGTGATGAGTCTGGATCGCTTCGACCTTGCGTGATGCATAAGGCTTTTTTGCCGCGCAAGGGCGGGGGTCCGGCACGAGACGGGCGCAACTCCGGTTTCGCCCGTTTTGCTGATACTGATCTGCTGTTTGTGTGTGGCAGCGCACATACGTATTGCAGGGTACTGCCCATACTCCGGGTTCGCAGCATCACTTTTGGAGTGACCAATTAATGAAAAAGATACTCATGGCGACTGCAGTTGCTGTTGCCTTTACCGCGCTGCCGGCATCTGCACAGTTGTATCTGGGCGGCGGCGTTGGCGAAGCCAAAACCGACACCCGGGAAACTTCCTGGAAACTCTACGGCGGCTATCAATTCAATCCGACCTGGGGCCTGGAGCTGGGCTACAACGATCTGGGCAAATATCGCGGCGCGGATATTGAGTCCTATTCGCTGGCGGTAACGGGCACGATGCCCCTGAACGAACGCTGGTCCTTGCTCGGCAAACTGGGCGCGGCCGAGAACCGTCCGGATGCAGCAGCCAATGGCAACCATACCGACGTGCTGCTCGGCGTGGGTGTCGGTTACAGCTTCAACAAGAACGTCGGCCTGCGTCTCGAATACGAAGATTTCGGCAAGCTGTCGGATGCCGGCGGCAGTTCCAGGGGCAGGAATGTCGGGCTGAGCCTGAAATACGGCTTCTAAGCAGATTTGTTTTCATCAAAAAGCCGGGTTCATCCCCGGCTTTTTGTTGTGCTGCGGACGGAAGCATGAAAGCAGTTTCCGCCGGACCGTGTTTCCGCAGTCTTTGGCTGCAATTGATATGGCCGAAGCTGGCGGGTTACGCGACTAATGGTCGATGCCCACGATGTCGTCGGCTTCAAATTCGTCCGGCACCGTGCCGTCGCCGATGCCGGTGACCATGGCGGCCATGGTGGCGTTCTGCTTCACGAAATATTCCTGGCTGATCGGGTCATAGAAACGCTGACCAATGGCGACTTCGTGGAATTTGATGCGATGACGGGCGGGGTGATTGGTCATGCTGGATCGAAAGAAAGAGAAAAAAAGAAAAAGAAAGGGAAAAGGAAAAGGAAACGAGCGGTTGTGATGCCTGGGGGTGTTTGCTTTCTGCCCTGAGTGTAAAGCGGGGCGTCTTGTAATTCCAGTGGGTTCCCGGCCCCATCCTGTGCAGACCCTCGCCCTTCTGAAATCCGCCCTCCAGAAGCGCAAAAGCCCCGCCGGGGTGGCAGGGTGTTGCCACCGCCCTCAAGCTGATCACTTTCCCCACAATGCGCCGATCCGGAATTGACCGCATATCTGTTCGCGGAAGGCCGCCCGGTCTGGCTAAGCAGTCCGTTGTTCCTGGTCAGCTTTCAACCGGCACCGGTGGTCAATTCAAGGCCGGCGTCAACAGCACACCAACGTCAGCAAACGCCCGCAGAGCTTTACTCACTCGTGCCGATCAAACCAAACCCACCCTCAACCCACGCTTCGGCACGGGTTCGCGTGAGTTTGTAGTTGGGCGGCACACGCATCTGCGCCAGCAATTGACCAGCCTCGTCTATCGCGGTCAATATGGCCGAGGGCTCCTCCTCAGCGGGCTCTACGTCCAACTTCACAATAACGTGGCTATCGTGATGGGAACCAGGCATTTTGGCGATTATCGCAATGCTTTGGTGCAAGCTCGCCTGCAATTGCTGCTCATGCCGTAACACAAACTCGCTGGCGGTCTTTACCAAGATACGAAACGCGTTACTGTCCAGCGGCTTGGGATTCTTTTTGTCGCGCCCCATGGTCCACGGGCCCACCAACGCTGGTTCCGGCTCTCCATCTTTGATCATTGCGACAGCCCAGCCATCATCGTTTTCGTTTTTCAACACCTGGGCCGTCCAGCCATCGCCGCACCACCGGCGTGGCTCCTGGGTAATCGAGACCTCTTGGTCGGCGTCGGGGTTTGCGTTATTTAGCGAATCGATATTGGAGGAAATCAATATGGCGCATTCCAGAAAAAGTAGGGAAAAGCTGAATTGGTAGTCGAAAAAATAAGGCTTTACAGAATCACGCAATGGAAAATCCTGCTGCAGCATTGTCACACATCAGGGCATTTTCCAGTGCATCCAATCCCAGCGCGCGACGCCCGCAATTTCAGGAAGCGGCTCAAGAAGTTGCTCATCAGACCTGCGCGGCACTCTCTGAAGACAAAGCGTTTAAACAATCGTGGTTTTGCGAAGGACTATCTACGACCGTCGGTCGATGATATTCGGGGGGAAAAGCGGAATGTAACGATGCGGGGCAGTTATGCGGCATTGGCACAGGCTGGTGGAAAAAAATGGGCACACCATCAGGAGTGCCCGGATTTGTACGCCCCCCTTCCTGCGCACGTATCGAACCATGTGCATAACGCCGAAAGCAGGATTTAGACGAACTTTACAGGAAATCCGGGAGATGCAGATGGGTGCGTGAGCATTAAGGGCCTAGGCTGACTTGATTTCTTCCAACAGATCTGGATGCCTGTCCAATACTTTGAGCAGTTTCACGAGCGCCAAAGGCGGCTTCGTTTTGCCATTCTCATATCGAGAAAATGCATTGACGCCGCCACCGAATATTTCCGCTGCCTCGCGCTGATCCAGGTGAAGTTTTTTCCGCACGCCGGCAATGAATGACGGATCAACGATTGCGGCATTCACTTGCTTGTTGAATTCGAGCATCAACGTACTGCTGCGCGCAGACTCGCCCATGTCAAGAACTGAATCGCCCCGGGTTTCATGGAGGCTGGTTGGTTTAAGTTAATGCCAGAGAAGAGGTCTTCTTGGCGAGTTGCAGATAGTAGTTTGCCTCAGCTTCTGCCGGTGGAATATAGC
>Ga0163153_10008451_pt1 | contig 10703 bp, 4 predicted proteins | sample OliLakLV19MP6IB1_FD_148629 | JGI IMG/M metagenome (GOLD analysis project Ga0163153, IMG submission 148629) | Freshwater microbial mat bacterial communities from Lake Vanda, McMurdo Dry Valleys, Antarctica - Oligotrophic Lake LV.19.MP6.IB-1 | ecosystem: Environmental > Aquatic > Freshwater > Lake...
ACCCTCGCCGACCTCGTCCGCATCAACAGCGTCAACTCCTCTTACGAGGGCGGCACTGGCGAGCGCGAGATTGCTACGTCGATCCGGCGATACTTCGAGCGACAAGGCATCGAGGTCTGGGAGCAGGATGTATTTCCAGGGGCGGGGCGTCCGAATATCATTGCCCGCCTGCCCGGCCGCGACCCGACACGCCGGATCATCCTCGAGGCTCACACCGACACCGTGGGTGTGCAGGGCATGACCATCCCGCCCTTCGAGCCGCGTATCGCGGAGGGCAAACTGTTCGGCCGCGGCGCCTGCGACACCAAGGCCGGCCTCGCCGCCATGATGCACGCCGTAGCCACCCTCCATGACGAAGGCATCGTCCCGCCGTGCGAAGTCTGGCTGGCGGCGGTCGTCGATGAGGAGTTTTCGTATCGCGGCGTGGTGAAGCTCTGCGAAGGGCTCACGGGGCACGCCGCGCTGATCGCCGAGCCGACGGGGATGCGGGCGGTCATCGCGAGCAAGGGCGTGGTCCGCTGGCGGATCCGAGTGCGCGGCAAAGCAGCCCACAGCGGCAAGCCGCACCTGGGCATCAATGCAATCAACCACATGGCCCGCATCATCCTCGCGATCGAAGAAGATCATCAGCGCTTAAGCGCACGCGAGCACCCGCTGCTCGGTCCCGCCACATGCAACGTCGGCGTCATCCTCGGCGGCGTGCAAGTGAACGTCGTGCCCGCCGAGTGCGTGATTGAAGTGGACCGCCGGCTTCTTCCGGGGGAAAAGACCGAAACAGTGCTCGCGGATTACCAGGGCATGCTCGACGGGCTCAAGGTGCTGCACCCGACGCTTGATGCGGTGATGGAGGCGCCGATGCTCACCGATGAAGCGCTGGCGACGCCCGCCGACGCCGCGCCCGCGCAGCTCGCCAGTGCCGTGCTGAACGAGATGGGACTCGACGGCGGCCTGTGCGGCGTGCCGTTCAGCAGCGACGCCAGCAAGCTCTCCCGGCAGGGCATCCCCAGCATCGTCATCGGCCCCGGCAGCATTGACCGGGCCCACGCCGCCGTGGAATATGTCGAGCTGGATCAGGTGGAGAAAGCCGTGGAGTTCTTCCGCCAGTTCATCCTCCGCTTCCGCTGAAACAATCATGAACCACTCAGCCTCTCGCCGTGCCTTTCTGCAATCGACCTCACTCGCCGGCCTCGCGGCGCTCGCACCGATGGGATGCAAGTCGATCACCGGCGGCGACAGCGCAATGCGCGACGGCTACATCGATGCTCACGTCCATGTCTGGACGCCCGACACAGATCGCTACCCGCTCGCCAAGGGCTTCACCAAAGAAAAGGACATGACGCCGGCGAGCGTCACGCCGCAGGAGCTCTTCGCGCAGTACCGGCCGCAGGGCGTGACCCGGATCGTGCTCATCCAGATGAGCTTCTACGGGTTTGACAACAGCTACATGGTGGACGCAATCGCCGCACAACCCGGTGTCTTCAGCGGCGTCGCCATCGTGGATGAGACGAAGGCGGATGTCCGCAAGACGATGAAACAACTGGCGGGTCAAGGCGTGCGCGGTTTTCGGCTGTACGCGGATAAGGACAAAGCAGAGAAATGGCTGGAATCCGCCGGGATGAAGGCCATGTGGAGCTACGCGGCTGATACCGGGTTAGCCATGTGTCTGCTGGCGAATCCCGATGCCCTGCCCGCTGTCGAGCGTATGTGCAAGGCTTACCCGAAGACGCGCGTGGTCATCGACCACTTCGCCCGCATCGGCATGAAGGGGCCTGTGCGGCAGGGCGATCTCGAGCACCTCCGCCGGCTGGCGGACCATCGTCACACCTTCGTGAAGACCTCGGCGTTTTATGCGCTGGGTGAGAAGAAGGCGCCGTACACCGACCTCGCCCCGCTGATCCGCACCCTGCGCGAGGCTTACGGGGCCCAGCGGCTGATGTGGGCGAGCGACTGCCCGTTCCAGGTGATCGACGGCCACACCTACGCCGACTCCATCGCACTCATCCGCGACCGGCTCGATTTCTTGAACGCCGAAGACAAAGCGTGGATGCTGCGCAAGACCGCGGAGAAGGTGTTCTTCGCGTGACGCCGCGGCAACGAGACACGACCGTCCGGGAGTGGTTCCGAACGAAAGACTCCACTCCCTTCGGTCGTGGCTCGTATCGGGCAGGCTACGAAAGCCGTCGAACGGCAGTGGTCACAACACCCGCGGTTGATCTGCGAGTACGGTCAGCAGGCGCTCGACGTCCCCCCGCGTGTTGTAGCCGTGAACCGCGATGCGTATTCGGCCCGCGTGGTGCATCACGTGCACGTTCTCGCGCTCAAGCCCCGCATAAATGCGTGCGCAGTCGTCGTGACGGAAGGCGATAATGCCCGTCGGATTCTCCGGCCGCCAGGGACACATGGGCTTCAATCCCAGCTCGCGCAAACCTTCCTGCACATGAGCCATCAGCGGGTCCGCATGAGCCGCAATCCTCGCGATGCCCACGCCCTCCAGATAACGCAGCGACGCATTGAGCGCATACAACGCGATGAAGTTCGGCATGCCCACGGAAAAGCTCGCGGCCCCCGCCTTTGGCGCAGCCCGCTCGAAGCGGTCGGCATCAAACGCATTCTGAAGATGGAACCAGCCGCCGGCGTGCGTGGTGAGCCTCGCCGCATTCCTCGCCGGGACGCCGATGATGCAGCCGCCGTGGATGCCGAGCGTCCACTTGTGCGTGCTCGAAATGAGAATATCCGCGTCATCGCAGTTGAGCACCACCCGGCCCAGCGCCTGCGTGAGGTCCACCGAGACCAGCGCGGACGGCGCGCTTCGTCTCACCGCGTCGCGGAAGCCCGGCCAGTCGATGCGGTGCCCGTTGTAAAAACTCACCAGCGACACCTGCACCAGCTTCGTCTTCGCGCTCAGCAGCGGCTTCAAATCGTCGACCAACAACTCCCCTTCCCGCGCTTTCCACACCCGCATCACCGGCGCCTCCGCCGCCCGCAGCCACGGCGTCGCACCGGCCGGGAAATCCAGATCGGAAACAACGACTTCATCCCCCGCGCGAAGTTGCAGCGCCGTCGCCAGCAGGTTGTACGCCTCGGAGCTGCACGAGCAGAACGACACCTCACCGGCCTGCAACCCGAGCATGCGGGCGCTGACTTCGCGGCAGGCCTCGACCTGCGCGAAGTGGGCGTCGCGACCCTTCATGCCGCGCAGCTTGTCATGCCAATAGCTCTCGATCGCCGCGCCGACGCAAACCGGCGGAACGCTCTCGGCGGCGGTGTTTAGGTATGCCATCGCCGACAGGTACGGGAAATCGCGATGGCGTGCGGCTTCAGTCAGCATGGTCTTTCACCTCCACTGGGTTCGCGGAGGTCACCGGCACGGCGTCACGGCGCCAGAGCACGGCCATCGCGATGACGCCGATCCACGGCGCCAGCCCCGCGATGACCAGGCCCAGGTCGTAACTCTTCGTGCGGTCCGCCAGCATGCCGAAGAAGCTGTGCAGCGGCGACGTCACCGCCCAGACCCACATGCTCAGCAGCCCCGTCAGCCGGCCGACGTGGGCCACGGAAATCTCCTGCACGAAGCTGTAGTAGCAGGGGAACAGCGCCAGCGCCCCGGCGCCGATCAAGAGAATTGTGGCGAGCAGCATCCACCCTTGCCCAAGCCACGGGAGCAGCACGCTCAGCGACGTCAGCACGCAGGCCCCGGCATAGACCGTCCGGCGGGCATCGTGCGCCGTCATCGCCCGCCGCCGGATGAGCCACATCGAAACAACGCCGGCCATGATGCAGCCGATGTCGGTTGCGATGAAGTAGAGCGAGTTGAAATCCAGCGCGGTCGTCTCTTCGTAGCCGCGCCCGGTTTGCAGGAACTTCATCAGCCAGACACGGTAGATGTGCCAGACCGTCTGCGCCCCCATGATCAAGAGCGCCACCGCCCAGAACTTCCCGCTGCGCAGAATGGCCAGCAGCGGCAGTTGCGGCTTGTTCGTCTCGACGGCGCGCCTGTGTTCCAAATCGCGCGGCCGCAGGAAAAGCAGCCACGCGGGCACCCACAGCAACCCCGTCGCGCCCACCGCGATGAACACGAACCGCCACGAGCCCGGCTCCGGCGTCATCAGCCACTTCATGATCTGCGGCGTGATGATGGCCCCGATCGACGCCCCGCTCTGGAGCACGCTGTTGCCCATCGTGCGGTCCTTCTCGCTGAGCAGCGCGAACGTCGTCTTCAGCGCGCACGGCCAGTGCCCCGCTTCAAAGAAGCCCAGCAGCGCCCGGCACACCAGCAGGTCCGCGAAGCCCTGCGTCCAGCCGCTGAAGATCGCCATCAGCGACCACGCGCCCAGCACCACCGGGTACAACAGGTAAACGCTGAACCGGTCCGCGAGGAAGCCGAACACCACCGAGCCGGCCGCGAACGCCCAGCCGAACGCGAGCTCGAGATTGCCGTACTGGGCATCGTTGAGGGGGAGCTCGGCCGTGATGCGCACGGAGGCGCTCGAGAGGGTCACGCGGTCCATGTAATTGATGGTCGTGGCCAGCAACAGCAGGCCGGTGATCCACCATTTCCATGACGGCGAGCGTGTGCTTGATAAGGTCATTGGGACTTCAGCGGACCATGAGCTCTTCGCCCAGCGGGGCCGTCACGCTGAACAGCGGCGGCGTGCCCAGGATCGAAGCGAGCGTGCTGGTGAAGCGCGTGGCCTGGCCGAGGCGGTCGCGCACCGTATTGGCGAGCAGGTCGATGCGGAACGGCGCGAGGGTTTCGACGGCGGCGGCGAGCACATGAGTCGGCACGGCGAGTTCGTAGGTGGCGGTGACGCTGCCGTCGTCCTGCACGAGGGTGTCGACGATGCGGGCCCGCGGGAGGCCGCGGCCGGTGACGCGGAGGTTGCCGGCGCCGAGGCTGCGCGGGTCCACCCCGCCGGCGCCGCTGTAGTGGACGGTGAAGCGGTAGGCGCCGGCGGCGGGATCGATCCGCGGGGCGCTGACCGCGACGCTCAGCGGCCCGACCCGCACGCGCGGGATCAGCGTGACGGCGGAGGGTGCGGCGTCGTCAGCGGCGACATCGAGCGAGCTCGACGCGAGCGCGGCCGCGCTGCGCGGGGCGCGCAGCGGCTGCGCTGCTTCTTCGGCGACGATCGTGTTGGTGGCCGGCTGTGATACCGGCGCGATGGCGAGGCCCTCGATGTCCCATCGGCCGTCCGCCAGCGGCGCGGGGCCGAAGCGGCCGATGGCCGTGGCGGCGCCGGTGACCGGGTCGATGGTCACCAGGCCCTCCAATGACTTGGAGGGCTGGCCGTGGACCGCGCCGGTGTCCCCCAGCGTGCCGTAGAGCACGCCGTCGGAACCGACCGCCAGGTCCTCGATATCGTCCACGCCTGCCGCGCCGATGTTCAATATCTGCCCGGTCGCCAGCTCGACCTCGACGATGAAGCTCATGCTGCCGTAGGAGGAGTAGGCGGCGATGAGCCTTCCAGTTGGATCGAACGCGATGCCATCGAGCTGCGGGTCGATGGCGCCCATGGCGACCAGTTCATCGGGGACGGGCATGAGCAGCGCGGTAAGGCGCGTGGCGGTGGCGGTCGTCTTGTCGATCTGGAAGAGCTCGCCGGGATTTGTCGTGGGGACCGCATCGACGGCGAAGAGTTCGCCGGCGGGATTGAAGGTCAGGGCATCGACGTCGGTGAGCCCGGTGTCGCCGATGACCGTGGCGATGGCGGTGGCGGGGTCGATGGTGAGGAGCGTGCCGCCATCGACACCGTAGATCGCGCCGGTGGCCGGGTCGATGGCGAGGTTTTCGACATCGGTGAAGATCGTGAGCCCATCGGCGGAGCGGAGCTGCCCGACGAGGTGGAACGCGCCGGTGTCGAGGTCGACGAGGCCGAAGTGGTCGCCGGCGTCGCTGACGGCGTAGCCGAAGCGGTCGGGCGGGACCGCGCCGGTGAGGTTGAAGGCGAAGGACTGGCGGGCGTTCTCGTTGCCGGCGTCGTCGGCGAAACTGCCTTCGATGAACTCGACGGAGACGGCGCCACTGCTTCCAAGGCCGCCCCCGGAAGCCACCACGGCGAAGTCGCCGGTGAAGAAGTAGCGGTAGGTGAGGCCGTCGCCACCGAGGCGCTGCGGCGCGCCGTCGAGGGTGACGCCGGCGGCGGCGGGGCCGACCAAGCGGAACTCGGGGGCATCGTCGAGGAGGGACGTCGGGTCGAGTGTGCTGTCGCCGGCATCGGCGAAGGTGACCTCGATGTAGCGGCGGGTGTTGAGGGCCAACGGGTCGATGGTGGCGGTGTTGGCGGGGTCGATGGCGGCGACGACGGGCCTCTCGGTCTCCAGGATGTTGCGCAGGTGATCGGTGATCGGCTGCCAGTAAAAGTCCGCCGCCGTCTCAAGGATGTCGGCATGGTCGCCGATGCCCTGGGCGCTGGAGAAATAGTGATGGAACATGTCGCGCGGGGTGAGGGCGTCGATCAGGGCGTCCATCGGCGTGACGGAGCCGCCGGCGCCCAGCGACGCGATGCTGACGCCGGTGGGCGGGAGGTTCAGCATCAGGGCGCTCTGCAAGGGAACCAGCCCATCGTTGGCGATGTAGTTTGACGGGTTCAGGTTGCCCAGTTGCAGGCCCGACATCAGAGACATCAGGTTGGTGACGGCGTCTAGGCCCTCGTGCTCGGGCAAGCTTCCGTTGGCGAGAAACTTTGCCAGTAACTCCAGCGGGGTGATGTTGTCCGACAGGTCCGAGTCGTAGGCGCCGACGGCGACGAGCTTGTGGAGGAAGCCTTCGTTCAGATTGAGGTGGGCGAGGGTGCCGTGGTCGTTCTTGAGGTCGTCGCTGTAGATGACATTGGGATCGTTGGGGAAGTTGCTGAGCTGGTTGGTGTCCTTGGGGGTGAGGACATATTTCGAGCCATCGAAGGACTCGACGCGTCCGAGCACGACGCCATCGAGGTTGTCCCAGGCGAGGTTGATGTCGCCGGGGTCCTGGCCGAGTTCCTTTCTGAGGTGGTCCTCGAAGGAATCCTCGGCGGCGGAGCCGGTGCCGATGAGCTGCGACCAGAGGACGGCGACCCAGTCCTCGATGCCGAACGGGCTGCCGTGGTGGGGCGTGCCGAGGGTGACGAGCATGGCGACGTCCTCGCCCTGGCGGTGGCCGCGCTGCGGGTTGAAGGTGTTCATGAACGAGCGCGAGACCATGCCGCCCTGGCTGTGGGCGACGAGGGCGAGCTTGGTGTCCGGGTAGCGCGAGCCGGGCCGGCCGAAGGCGAGCTGGCCGGTGCGATCCCCATAGACGAACTCGGCGAGGCGGACGGCCTGGCTGCGGTCTTCATCATCGGTGGGGTCGGCTGTTGTTGCCGGCGCGCCGCTGAAGCCGACGGGCTTCGACGTGTCGTGCTTCCAGAGCCAGACGTCGAACTCGGCGAAGTCGGTCGGGTGCGACTCGATGCGGTCGAGGAACCCCTTCCAGCGGTAGAGGTCGAACGAGAGGTCGGAGTTGTTGCCGTGTACGAGGATCAGCGGGACGCCGGTGCCCGTGGTGTGCTCGACGAGGAGCACGCCGAACTCGTCGTCCGGCTCGCGCCCCAGGACGGTGATGTTGCTGGAGGCGTCGAAGAGGCCGGGCAGGTGGTCACTGTTGTCGACGCGGAAGAAATACTCCGGGTCGCCGCCGATGCCGCCGGGCAGCTCGCTGAGCTGGTCGCTGGTGCGGTAGGGAATCCAGCGGCGCTGCCACTTGTGGCCGCCGGGCGTGCTCACATGCTTGAGCGTGACCGCTTCGAGCAGGTCGTTGCCGAGGGTGTCGTCCTCAAAAATATTCACGGGAATGTTGGTGCCCGCGCCAACCTGCTCGGTGTAGACCGCGAGATACACCGGCGTCGCCTCCAGGAGCGCATCGTCGGTCGCGTTGCCGTGCTCGTCCTCCCAGCGGGCACCTTGGATTGTCAGCACCTGCGAGCCGCGCCAGTTGTTGTCTTCATTCGACTCGCTCACGTCGTTGCCCGAATCCGCCTTCACCCACAGCCGATACTCGCCCGGCTGGAACGTCGGGAGGATCAGCTTGTTCAGGTTGTCCGTCGTCGACTGCCCGCCATTAAGGAACGTCACGAACGCCTGCTGCAAGTCGACCTGCATGCGGTCGGCGTCGGTCGTCGCATCCACCGCGCCGAGATAGAACGACACGTTGAACCCCAGCGGCGATTCCTGCAGCGTCGAGCCGGGCCCGGCGTTGCGGATCGTCGCCACCGCGGTGAGCAGGTCGTTGTAGGCGTAGACGCTTTGGTCCAGAACGACGCTGTCGATGACCAGGTCCGGCTGCCCGATGCGGATGATCGGCGAAGAGCCGAAGTTGTTGCCCTCATCCGACTCGACCACGTCGCCACCCGAGTCGGCGCGGACCCAGACGCGGTACTCGCCGTTGGCCACGTTCGAGGGGATGATCCAGCCCGGGGCGTTGATGATGTCCGTCGTCGACTGGCCGGCGCTTAAGAAGCTGACAAAACCGGTCTCGATGGGGAACTGCGTGCGGTTGGAGGTGTCCACGCTGCCGAGGAAGAAGGAGAGGTTGAAGCCAAAGGGCGACTGGGCGAAGGTCGAGCCCAGGCCGGTGTTCTCGATCGTCGCGGTGGCATTGAGGAACTGGCCCCGGCCGTAGGCGGTGCGGTCAACGGCGACCAGCGGCACCTCCAGGTCGGGCTGGCCGATGGTGAAGGTCGCGGAGGAGCCGGCGTTGTTGTCCTCGTCCTCTTCCGCCACGCCGTTGCCGGTGTCGAGGAAGACGGCCACGCGGTAAGTGCCTTGCGGGATATTGGTGGGGATCGCCCAGCCGGGCAGGTTGATCTCGTCGGAGGCGGGGATGCCGCGCAGGACGTTGGCGACGAAGCCGGATTCGATGAAGCGGAACTTCTGGGCTCCGCCGACGCGGGAGAGCCAGAACTCCAGATTGAACGGGCCGCTGTTGGAGAGGAGGGTCCCGTCGTTGTCGATGTGGGCGACGGCGTGGAGGAAGTTGCCGGTGCTGTAGGAGGCGGCGGTGCCGGTGACGCCAGCGACGACGAGGTCGGCGGCCAGCAGCAATCGCGGCTCCAGAATATCGAACGCGGGCGCGCCCGTCGGCGGCGGCGACCCCGATCGCGGCGCACCGCGATCCCTCCGCCGAACAGCCGCCGCGCCGCGCCGACCCAAACCCCTACCACCTTCATGCCCGTACAGTTTGAATGGTCTCATCATCCATCCCGAGGTGAAGTTCTCCTGCCTCAATGCCCGCCCCCCTGAATGCGCCACTCTATCGAATCCCCCTCGCATCCCGAAGGACTATTTGATGAACCGCTAAGCATTCGATTCGGCGTCGCCGCCGGGGCATGAGACCCGCCCCGCGCATCAACCCGTTCCCCATGGAATGCAATACGATTGCCGCAGCGTGCCGGGCGGCGGCACTTTGGCACGCATTTGGGCGCACGGCTCTTTGCAAAAACGATCATCCTCGCAAGTGTCCTGAATACATGCTATTACATTCTTGCGAACTGGACCCGCCGCAATGGAAAAGAGGCTGAGCACCGTCCCGCTTTTCGACGCCCCCGCTCCTCCCCACATGCCCACCCATAGCCCCGGCATTAGCCGGGGCTTTTTTCTGCGCGAAAGGAACGCACATGAAGAAGCCAAAAAAGAAGATTGAGAATCCCACTCCCAAGATGCTCATTCGACCCAACTCTCCACTGGAAAGAATCTTCGATCTCGCGGTAAAGAGAATGGACGCTGTTCCTCATGACGATATGCGGGCACCCGAGAAGCGCCGCGGCGCCACACGTCGCGTGCGATGACCAGATGCGGTCATACACTGAATCTGCCGGTGCCTATCGGGCCGGCTTTCCTTTAGCTTTCAGCGGCGCACATGGAATGGATTTGCAATGCGCGTCTTGGTCCTTCCCGTCGGCGCTCCCCAAGGGCTTAGTCGAGCGGCTGCACGCCATGATCCTCTCGCCGGACCTCGGTGAAACCGGGGATCGATTCACCGCCAAAACGATTGTTGACCGGCTGGGTCGTAGCGGGGCATCAAAAAGGACCCGATGCACAATCATTCGTTAGAATCATCCCCGCATGTCGGGCGGGACCAAACCTCGTGTCTTTCTCAGCTACGCTCGCGGCGATGACCATCAGCCTGAATAGGCAACTTCACCCTTTAGCGCACCACCGGGGATGCGTCGTTCGGGTCTCCACCGCGGTTTCCCGCTCCAGCCGCGCCGCCGTTTGTACCATGTGTTCACACTCGTCACGCCAAGGAGCCGCGTTGTCGCCATGCCCGAAAGCGCCAAGCCGCGATTGTTTCTCAGCTACGGCCGCGCCGATGCCGCCGCCTTGGCGCAGCGCCTGCATGACGATCTGACTGTCCGCGGCTACGAGGTCTGGAAGGACCGCGTCCAGATCAACGCCGGCGACGACTGGCGCGAGAAGATCAAGGACGGCATCAAATCCACGCAGATCGTCATCGCCCTGCTGAGCCCCCATGCCGTGCGCGTCAGCACTGACGCCAACAGCCCCGATCAGCGCGACAGCATCTGCCTCGATGAACTGAGCTTCGCGCAGTTCGCCCGCAAGCGCATCGTCCCGGTGATGGCCCAGCCATGCGAGCCACCCTTTTGCATCTTTCGCCTCGATTACGTCGACCTGGCGGCGTGGGAAAAGTCCCCGCAACAGTACGAGCAAGGCCTCGCCCGCATCGAGAG
>Ga0163153_10008452_pt1 | contig 10702 bp, 6 predicted proteins | sample OliLakLV19MP6IB1_FD_148629 | JGI IMG/M metagenome (GOLD analysis project Ga0163153, IMG submission 148629) | Freshwater microbial mat bacterial communities from Lake Vanda, McMurdo Dry Valleys, Antarctica - Oligotrophic Lake LV.19.MP6.IB-1 | ecosystem: Environmental > Aquatic > Freshwater > Lake...
TATCGGCCTTGTTTCGCCAAACGCAACCTTTTTTTCAATGGTACGGCGCTTTCTGGCGACGTATGCTGGGCTGTTTTACCCATGTTTTTGTGCAAAACGAGGCCTCCGCCGGAATGCTACAAAAGATTGATTTTCAAAATGTTAGCATATCGGGCGACACGCGGGTAGACCGGGTGTTGAGCATTGCCCAACAAGCGCCGGACAATACCATGCTGGATGCATTTAAAAAAAGCCCGGTTATCGGAGAATCCCTCCCTTTACTCATTGCAGGCAGCACCTGGCCGCCCGATGAAGCCATTTTGACTTCGGTCATGCGCCGGCCTGCCTTGTCGGGACTGCAATGGGTGTTTGCCCCGCACGACCCCTCTCCGGCGGCTGTGGAGCGCCTGCTGGCTGCCTGTCCGTCCGAAATGCCGGGCGATGTGCTGACGTATTCTCGGGCAAATACTGCGGATGCCGGACAGGCCAAAGTGCTGATTATCGACAACATAGGTCTGTTGAATACCCTGTACCGCTATGGCCATATCGCTTACATCGGCGGCGGCTTGGGAAAGGGTATCCACAATACCCTGGAGCCTGCGGCGTTTGGACTTCCGGTCATTTTCGGGCCGAAATACGAGCGTTTTGAGGAGGCGCGGCAATTTGTTGTGCGAGGCGGGGCGTTTGTGGTGCGCAATGCGGATGAATTGTCAGCAGTGTTGCTGCAATTGCAGGAGCCCGATTTTTATGAAAATGCCTCCCGGGCGGTACGCGGGTATCTGGAAGAAAACCGGGGCGCTACGGAACAGGTGATTTTGTTTTTGCGCAGTCACCTGTTTGTTCAGGTAAAGGGTGATCGGCGTTAAGGCGTTCATTTTCCTGAAAATCTGCCAATTTTGCCACAAATTCCTCCTTTTTTTTACGTGCAGGTTCCTACCTTCGCCCTTCATTTAAAAAATCCACTACATTTTCAAATTTATACAATTTTCAAATTGATATGACTGGTTCAGAAATTACGATCCGCAAAGGCAAACTAAAAGTACCCAACGACCCGATTATCCCTTTTATCGAAGGTGATGGCACGGGCGCCGATATTTGGGCTGCTTCGGTACGCGTATTAGATGCGGCTGTTGCAAAAGCTTATGGCGGCAAGAAAAAAATCGTGTGGCAGGAAGTATTGGCCGGCGAAAAAGCCTTCAATAAAACCGGTAACTGGTTGCCTTCCGAAACGCTGGATGTGATCAACAAATATAAAGTAGCGATCAAAGGCCCGCTGACAACTCCGGTAGGCGGCGGTATCCGCTCGCTCAATGTAGCGCTGCGCCAGCAACTCGACCTGTATGCCTGTGTGCGTCCGGTGCGGTGGTTCAAAGGCGTTCCCAGCCCGGTGAAAGAACCCGGCTTGGTCGACATGATTATTTTTCGCGAAAACACGGAAGACATATATGCCGGTATCGAATACTTAGCCGGTACGCCGGAAGTGGAAAAAGTGATTCAGTTCCTGCAAAATGAAATGGGTGTGAATAAAATCCGATTCCCGAAAACATCGAGCATCGGTATTAAACCCGTTTCCAAAGAAGGCACCGAACGCCTCGTGCGCGCGGCCCTGGAACACGCCTTTAAATACAAGCGCAAATCGCTGACGCTGGTACACAAGGGCAATATCATGAAATATACGGAAGGTAAATTCAAGGACTGGGGCTACGAACTCGCCGAACGCGAGTACGGCGACCGCGTGTTCACTTGGGCTACCTACGACAAAATCAAAGCCGATAAAGGTGAAGAAGCGGCCAACAAAGCGCAATCCGATGCCCTTGCTGCCGGCAAATTACTCGTGAAAGACAGCATTGCTGACGCGTTCCTGCAACAAATCCTGCTCCGTCCTGCGGAATACGATATGGTGGCTACGCTCAACCTGAACGGCGACTACCTTTCCGACGCATTAGCCGCACAAGTGGGCGGTATCGGCATCGCGCCTGGCGCCAACATCAATTACCTGACCGGCCACGCGATTTTTGAAGCCACCCACGGTACTGCGCCGAAATACGCGGGCAAAGACATGGTGAATCCTTCCTCCGTCATCCTGTCCGGCATGATGATGTTTGAATACCTCGGCTGGGATAAAGCCGCGAAACTGATCGTCAAAGGTATCGAACGCAGTATCCGTAAAAAACGGGTAACTTATGACTTCGAACGCCTGATGAAAGGCGCTACCAAACTAAAATGCTCGGAATTTGGCTCGGAGATTATAGCGAATATGTAGTTTTTTTAGAGGGTTTGTGAGTTGATGGTTTATAGGTTTATGGATGCTTCGCTCATGGATTTATAAAAATGGGGCGATGACTCGGATGAGTTGTCGCCCCATTGTTGTACCACCGAACCCTGTTCGGTGCAATTGGCGAGGGTAAGAAATCCTTTAAAATCCCGCGAATCCTGTTCAAGTCCCCCTGCAGGCATGAAGCGCAGACAACCACTTGTTGAGACAAAGATCGAATCAGGATTCATGGGATAAAAAAAGGATTGTACAGGATTAAACCAGCCCTGCGCCCGGCATTTCCCCCCGTTCCAAAGCGTGAACAATCCTGATATACTGAAAGTTGAGCGGTTGAGAACGTTGATAACCCTCCTTCGCCTTACCTCCTTCGCCCGTGGGCCATGGGAGTTAAAAAGGCTTCGGCGGGTAAAAGTTGAGAAAGCATTAGTAATCACTAAATTAGTATCAATTCTCGTTCAAAACCACTTTGTGTTGACTATACTTCATTAGTATTCCGGTAGGGGCATCAACTGGAGCCTGATCATCAATTGACGTTCAATAATCCGGTCAGGGTGGTTGAATGCTAATATTTTTATGGTAGCCCGTCCGATTCCTGACTTAGCAGTAATCAAACCGGACGCATGTAATTCAAAATGTATGTCCCATTCATCATTTACGAGGGTGGAAAAAGGGGATAAGGACATCTGAATCATCTAAAAGTGTCCCGAGATCGGTTCCTTTACTTCTGTTACAATCGGGACAGGCATAAGCAAGGTTGTTTAATTCGGTTTTTCCTCCATGCCGCCAACTGATGATATGATCGGCCTGAAATCCATAGTAGGAATCTAAATCGGGTAATCGACAATATTCACATCGCTTTTCTGCCCGTTCACAGACAGTCTTTTTTTGTTTGTCGGAGACAAAGCGCTTCATGCGGCAGCCAATTTAAGCCGTGCATGTGCTTTAGCCAGACGAATCAGTCGCTCCAAAACGATGTAATGGTCAAGTTCATCCTCTTCTTCGTCCGACAATTTCCCGTCTTTTTCTTGTATTAATAGTTCTTCTAACCTCAACTTCATTTCTTCCGGCGCCCTCAACTCCAATACTTTGGCTGGATTCATAGCAGCAATGAAGTCTGCGATATGGTCGTAGGCAAGTTGTGCATTCATACTTAATATTTTTTCTTTAGTACACAAAGTTACTACTTCTACTGACAAAGTTAAAAGAGAACATGGCCAGTTGAAAAAACTAAACAGCGATAAGCAGGATATAAAAAAAGGATTGTACAGGATTAAACCAGCCCTGCGCCCGGCATTTTCCCCCGTTCCAAAGCGTGAACAATCCTGATAAATCCTTTAAAATCCCGCGAATCCTGTTCAAGTCCCCCTGCCGGCATGAAGCGCAGACGCCAAACGCAGCGACGGGGTGACTGGTAGTCACCCCGTCGCTTGGTAGATATATCAACTCGCAGCATAACCTGTAATGCCAAAGGCTACCACACGGATAACGAATAACAGATAATGGATAACTAAACGCCGAACAGGGTTCGGCGCTACAGTTTTCCCGCCGCAATCTTCTGCTCCAGCACCGCCGATTTCCGCAGCGCATTCGCTTTTTTCCATTGTTCTATCGCGCGGTCGTGCTGGCCATTGAGCGACAGCGCGTCGCCGTAGTGTTCCAGAATACCGGGGTGTTGTTCGCCGCCTTTGGGGAGCGCTTGTTCGTAGTGGGTAATAGCGGCGCTGAACTCTTTTTTACCCAACAGGGAAAGGCCGATCTGATCCGTCAGGTCGAGGCGCAGGGCAGTGTTGCTGCCTACCATCAGCATGGCCTGTTCGAGTTGGTTGATGGCGTCGTCATACTGACCTTTCAGGTTGGCTGCGACGCCGTAGTAGAAATAGGCTTTGGGTTGGTTGGGGAACGCGTCCATGGCCTGTTCTGCGAAGCGCAGCATTTCATCGAAGTTTTTTTGTTCAGCCAGTATGGTCAAAGTGTTGTCCCAGACGGAGAACACACGCGGGCTGAGCCGGATGCACTGCCGGTATTTTTCTAAGGCTTCCGTAGGGCGGTTGCTGTAATAAAGCAGGTCGCCGGAGATACTCCAGGCTTTGGCGTCGTCGGGATGTGTTTTTTCGAGGATGGTGCCGAGTTCGAGCAGGTTTTGAGCCAGCGCGGGGTCGGGATTGGCGCCTAATTTTTCAAAATAAGGCAACAATTCCTTGATTTTGGAGTCGATGGGCGTTCTGGGATCGCTGAACAGCGGTTTCAGGGAGCTCAAGTAAGCAGCGTCCGAGTTGTTTTTACCCTTGCTCAAGAGCGCTAATTGCGCCACCGAATCATTGGGGTGGCGGCGCAGAATATCTTCATATACGCGGCGGGCATTGGCCTGATCGCCCATAGTTTCATAGAAACGGGCCAGGCGGTGGCGGTATTCCGGCTTGCGTGTGTAGGCATCGGCTAAGCGCAGGAGTTCGGCGGCGGCTTTTTTATCGTCGCCGAGGCCGACGTGGATGATGTGTTTTTTATCGGCGGTTTCTTCTGTGAGGCCGGTAATCTGTTCGAGTTTGTCGAGCGCTTTCAATCCCGCTTTCGGATCCTTGTTGAGCACATAGAGGTAGGCGAGTTGCCGGTAAAATTCCGGGTTGTCGGGCCAGCGTTTCGTCAGCGTTTCGTACACGGTGATGGCGTCTTTATGTCGGCCTGTTTTGCCAAAAATATCGGCCTGAAACATCCGGTACCATTGGTTGTCCGGCGATTTTACAATGGCTTTATCAATCGCGTCCTGTGCTTTTATATAGTCCTCTTTGGCCGCATAACTGCGCGATAGGCCGTACCAGGCGGCATCTACTTCCGGGTTGTTGTACAGAAATCTTTCGTAACGTTCAATGGCTTTGTCGTAGTGGGCCAGCAGGCGTTCTTTTTCCGCTTCCAGAAACTGGCTTTGACGCTTTACTTCCGCTTCCGGCACGATGACTTTATTTCCCCCGATGGTGTTCTGGGAAAAAAGGCTGGAAGAGCAGAGCAGGCATAAGGTAAAAATGATATTTTTCAACGACGTATATGTTTAGAATGACACGTTGGGTAAGGACAATAATAGCATCTTTCATAGCAATTTTGATGCGTTTGCTCTAGTGGGGGGGTAAAGAGGTTTGATGGTTTGAGGGCTTCGATTTCAAGCAGTTGTACCGGATTTTTAGCCAGATTATTTTGAATTTTTTGTGTGTCCCCGAAAACAAAATTCCAGGGCTGGCAAACGCCTTTCTATCAATCACAAGCCTGAAAAACCAAATCTAAACCCATAGAGCGGCTAAACGGGACCTCTCTCACCTCTCACCTCTCTCACTTCTCACCTCTCACTTCTCACTTCTCACCTCTCACTTCTCACCTCTCTCTCCTCTATCTCCTGGAGCATACCGAATAATCCCCCAAATTCAGTTCGTCCAAAGAACCCACGAAGCGGCTTGCGTTTCCGATCATGGAGTTGTGCAGCATGGCATTGTTGAGGTGCGAATTATTTTGAATAATGCTCCCTTGAATAATACTGCTTTCCACCACCGAGTCGTGCCCGACACTAACGTAGGGTCCGATGACTGCATTGCGAATGACCGCGTTTTCGCCGATAAAACAGGGCGGCACGACCACACTATTTTCAATAACAGCGCTGGCGGCAACGAGTTCGCTGTTGCGGTGAATTTCGAGCATCCTGGCATTGGCGTGCAGGATATTGTCCTTGTTGCCACAATCGAGCCATTCTTCAATATCGCCGGTGCGAAACCGCAGTCCGTCATTTTTCAGGTATTCCAGTGCGGTGGTCAGTTGGTATTCGTTTTTTTCCTTGATATCGTTGTCGATGATATGTTTCAGCGCGGCGCGCAGGCGTTCTCCTTCCCGGAAATAATAGATGCCAACAATAGCCAGATCGGATACAAATTCGACCGGTTTTTCGACAAATTCGGTGATATAACCCTCCGCATCTAATTTCACCACCCCGAAAGAAGAAGGGTCACTCACTTTTTGGGTCCATATCACGCCGTCTTCTTCGGTATCGAAACTGAAATCGGCTTTGAATAGGGTGTCGGCAAAGGCGATCATACATTTTCCCACCATACTCTCGGAAGCACAGGCAATGGCATGGCCCACGCCGAGGGCTTTTTCCTGCTGGTAAATGCGCGCCTTTGCTCCCAGGTTTTCGGCGATGCGGATCAATTCGCGTTCAATGTCGGGGCCGAAATCGCCCACGATGTAAGCAATTTCTTGTATTGGGGCTTTGTAGGAAGCGGCTAAGTCTTCCACTAAACGCTGAATAATGGGTTTTCCAGCGACGGGGATGAGCGGCTTCGGGATGGTCAGCGTATGCGGCCGGAGCCGGGTTCCACGCCCTGCCATTGGGATAATAATCCTCATTGAGTGGTTGGTTATCTGTTATTGGTTATGAGTACTGCCGAATCCGCCTGTTCCTCTGAGCGATTCGCCCAGTTCACTAACTTCTTCCCACACGATTTGTTCATAGCGGGCAATGACAATTTGTGCGATGCGCTCACCGGGTTGTATGGTTTGCGGTTCGTTGGAGAGGTTGACGACAATGCATTTAATTTCCCCGCGGTAGTCGCTGTCGATGGTGCCGGGCGAATTGAGCATGGTCAGGCCGCGTTTGATGGCGAGTCCACTTCGGGGGCGAATCTGGGCTTCGTAACCGTCGGTTAATTCCATAAAAAGCCCTGTGGGTACGAGGCTGCGTTCCAGGGGCGCCAGCGTGATGGATTCGCTGATGTTTGCCCGCAGATCCATGCCGGCACTGCCGGGTGTTTCATAGCGCGGCAGGGGGTAAGGGGATGTGTTGATAATTTTCATTGCCAAAGCAAGCGTTTTTAGTTGGCGCAAAATTAGTACAATGTACCGAATAGGGTAGCGGCAGAGACGAAGCCGGTAATTTTCCTCCTGAGCAGATTTTTTTATTGTCGGAATAATGCCGAAAAATGGTTAAAATTGTGTTTTTAGAGACGATTTTGGCATTTCCGGGCACAAAGCGTAAATCGGTTCGCAGAACTTTAGAAATTCACAATATTTTCGGCCCGTTAAAACAATAGCTATGTCCTGCATGAAAACCTTTTTTACCCTGTTTTTTTCTTTTTGCTCTCTTTTGGCTATGGCCCAGGCACCCGTCAATGACAACTGTTCCGGCCTGATCGATCTGGGCGTTGTGCCTTTCTGCTCCGATCCTGGGCAGTACACCAATGTCAACGCGACGACCAGCGTGATTGCTGTTCCTGCAGAAAACATTCCGGCCTGTTTCAACAATGAAGCAGACCGCGATGTGTGGTTTCAATTTACCCTGCCTGCCGACGGCAGCATTGTTGATATCAACGTTTCCGTCTTCGGAAACGTATTCGGCAACGGCACCATGCAAATGCCCCAGGTAGCCATCTACCGCGGCGACTGCGTGTTTGGTGGTTTGGCTGAATTAGACTGCGCGGCTGCCCCTCTGAATGTAAACCAGGTGTCGCTGGAACAATTCGGACTGACGCCCGGTATTCCGTACTTCCTGCGGATCAATGACTATTCGGCTACGGCCAATCCCAATGCCGGTACGTTCCGGCTTTGTGTGGAGGAATATGTTCCCGATATTAATATGGGCGATGCTGCCGGTACACAAAGCTGCTCCGGTACTTTGTGGGATTCGGGCGGGCCGGATGGCGACTACAATAATGGCGAAAACCTGAGCTTTACCATCTGCCCGCAGGATTTTCACCAGTGCATCATAATAAATGTGGAGGATTACAATACGGAAAGCGGGTTCGACTATTTAAGTTTTTATCAGGGAGAAGATGTTTCAGGGATTGAAATTACCCAAATCGCCGGCAATGGCCAGGATTTCCAGATACAGATTGCAGCGCCCTGTGCTACGATTAATTTTTCTTCAGACGGTTCGGTAGTAAGCGATGGTTTTCAGATTACCTGGTTTTGTTCGCCGGATGCCTGTGTTTCGCCTCCGCTGACAACTTGTGCCGATCCTGTTGTTATTCCTTCCTTACCATACACAGCCAATGACCTGAGTAACTGTTTTTCAGGCAATAGCATCAATGGCGGCCCTTGCAATTCGGATGAAGCGTTTTTAGCTGGAAATGATTATATTTTTACATATACCTCTTCAGGAGACGAGTGTGTCACCTTTGCAACGACGGGTACCAACAACGAGTCAGGTTTGGGCGTATACGATGCCTGCCCATCTGATCCGGCAGCGAATTGTATTGTGGGTAGCGGTTTCGGCGTTTCCAATCCTACGCTCAATGCAGTATTTCTGGAAAATCCGGGTACCTATTATATCTTATACGGGTCGGGCGACGATTGCTCTCCCTTTAATATTTCGGTAAATACGGTGACTTGCCCCGTGGTATTGCCGCCTGCCTCAACCTGCGATGCAGCGCTGAATATCGGCGGATGTAGTACTACGACACCCCAAGTCATCACCGTATTGCCGGGCGCCGGCGCTCCTGGCTTTATACAGCAGGGCGTCAACCAGGGTTGTCTTGTATTCCCGCAGCAAAACTATACGTTCTTCTATTTTGTAGCAGGCGCTGATGGAAAATTCGGTTTTGCCGTAGAAGCCAATAACCCGGCGGAGGCTTCGGATATCGACTTTAATGTTTGGGGCCCGATTGACACCCCGGAAGAAGTATGCGACCACGTGACCAATAACCAGCCGATCCGCTCCTCCTATGCAGCAGGCGCCGATCTGACGGGTCTGGCGGATATTCACCCGGAATTAGGAACGCCCGTGCTGGATAATTTTGATTGCGGTAGTCCGGCTACGCCGGGGACTGGTATTTTTGCCGATGACTTTGTACGCCGTATTGACGTGATAGAAGGCAAAATTTATGTCATTATGCTCGACGACTTTGGCAGTTCTATCGAACAAGACGGTATTTCCATCAATTTTGATGTGACAACAGAAGGCGTACTGGCCGCCATGCCCGATGCCGTAACGATTACGCAAGATACCGCTGTTTGTAGTGGCCAATCAGTACAGTTAACGGCCACGGGAGGTGCAGGATACACTTGGGCGCCCAATCCAAGTCTTTCCTGTATCAACTGTCAAAACCCGGTTGCAACTCCCACAGAAACAACTACTTATCAAGTGCAGGTTGCGACGACCTGTAATTTGGTCAACGCGTTTGTCACAGTAAAAATGGTGGAATTGTCACTGGGGCCGGACATCACGGTTTGTAATAACGCGAGTTTTACCTTAAACCCGAATGGATTACCTGATGCAACGTATGTCTGGACCGGCCCTCCTGGTTTGAGTTGTACAGATTGCCCTTCTCCGGTCGTTTCCGGTTTGACAACAGGCGTTTATTTTTTTATCGGGGTGCTCACTACACCTGATTGCATAAAAACGGATACCATCCAGGTTACGGTCGTCAATGGGCAGCAGCCGCAGTACACCATCGCAGACAATCAGGATGTGTGCGCAGGCACCACCGTAAGTCTTGGAGGCCCGCCAACAACAGATACTTATTACGCCTGGGCTTCCATACCTGCCGGATTCACCGATGAAACATCCAATCCGACGGTGATGCCTACGGTAACAACTACCTACTATCTTGAGGTTGTCAATGGCTCCTGCCCTGTATCCTCTTTAGACAGCGTTACGATTTCCGTCTACCAGCCTCCCGTCCTTGCCGTGTTGGGCGACACCCTGATTTGTCAAGGAGAAAGTGTGGTGCTGGGTACTACCAGTCCGCAACAAGGCGTACAATATGCCTGGACGCCTGCCGATAATTCGCTCAGCGCAGCCAATGTTGCCAATCCGACGGCTACGCCGCAACAATCGACCTCTTATGTACTCACTGCCTCCAATCCGGGCTGTGTGGAAACGCGTACGGTCAATGTAGATGTATCTACGATCAACCTGCAATTGAATGTGGAAGATACTATTTTGATATGTCTTGGAACTTCCGTGCCGATTCAGGCTACGGCGTCGCCCGCAGGTACACCGGTAGTATGGACGCCACTCACAGGACTTCAAATCAGTGCCAACGGCGCTTCCGTGGTAGCGATGCCCAATGAAACAATTTTGTACACGGCTACAGTGTCTATTCCGGGTTGTGTTAAAACGCAGTCCGTATATTTTATCGTTGACAGTTTACCGCTCGATCTGGACATTCTTCCTTCAGATACCACAATTTGTCAGGGCAGCCAGGTTATTTTGAAATCGACGACTTACGAACCTGCCGAATTTCCCAACATCGAATTTCTATGGACGCCGGCAACGGGGCAACTGACGCCGGATAGTTTGTTTAACATGGTGGTGCAACCCGACGATACCATCACTTACACCAGGGTAACTACCAACGGCGCCTGCGTCAGTACCGATTCGGCCTTGGTCAATGTGGTACAGCCGCCGCCATTGACGGTGGTTCCACCTGTTAGCAATTTGTGCCTCGGTGAAAGTGTCACCCTGAATCTCAC
>Ga0163153_10008453_pt1 | contig 10699 bp, 8 predicted proteins | sample OliLakLV19MP6IB1_FD_148629 | JGI IMG/M metagenome (GOLD analysis project Ga0163153, IMG submission 148629) | Freshwater microbial mat bacterial communities from Lake Vanda, McMurdo Dry Valleys, Antarctica - Oligotrophic Lake LV.19.MP6.IB-1 | ecosystem: Environmental > Aquatic > Freshwater > Lake...
GCGCGAAAACATTCGCGAAGAAAATCGGTTCTATCTCTATGACTATTATCGCGACAACTGCTCTACGCGGCTGCGCGATCACATTGATCGCGTCGTCGGCGGACAGATCGCGGGGCAACTCAAACTCAAACCCGCCGCGCACACGTATCGATGGCACACGCGAGTGGGAATGGACAACGATCGCTCGGTGCGCGCCGGTATTGAGTTTGCTGCGTCGGGCGACACCGACACTCCGATTACCCACTGGGACGACACCTTCCTGCCCGAACAGTTGCGGCAGCACATGGGCGAAATGACGCTTCGATCGCCGGCCGGTCAAACCGTGCCGCTGGTTCGGCGGGCTGGCGCGATGAACAACGCCGTGAAAGAAGCGTCGTTCGTCCGATTGCCTGACGAGCCGGGAAACCCGCTCTGGTGGTTTGCGCTGTGCGGCGCGTTGGTTGGCGCGGGGCTGGCGGCGTGCGGGGCGTTGGCGTCTCGATCGACTTTGGGCCGATGGCTCGCCGCCGTTGCCTGGGGAGGCTGGGGACTGTTCGCCGGTCTGGGCGGGACGCTGCTGGTGTTCATGTGGTTCTTCACGCGCCATGTGAGCACCCATCGCAACGAAAACCTGCTGCAACTCTCGCCGATGGCGCTGCTGCTGGTGGTGATGGGCCCAATGGCGGCATTCGGATACGGGTTGCAGCCGGCGCGTTGGGTGGCGAGAATTCTGGTGGCCTTATGCATGGTCGGCGTTGCGCTGAAGGTGCTGCCCGGGTGGCATCAGGACAACATTGCAATAGTAGCATTTGCGTTGGTAGCGCAGGCCGGGTTGCTCGCGGGGCTGCTCATGCGATTGCCGGTGGTGAAGCAAAAGTTGCAGGACAAGGAATTGACATGAAACATGTTCGCACGATCGTGGTGTTGGGTTTAGGCGCGGTTGGTGTTGGGTGTGCCGCGCCGCCGCCGCAGCCGCCCCAAACTGAGATTGAGGAAGCCAAACGCGCCAACGCGCTCAAAGAACTTCCACCCGCGCCCAAGCCGCCGCAAGTGCCGGTGGCCAAAGCGACGACGTTGGATGAATCGCTGCGCGACGCGGCGCGGCAGCAGATTCTTTCCAGCTTTCGTTCGAACGACACGATCATGCGCTGCCAGGCGATCGAGGCGGCGCAGAATGGCATGGGCCCCGAAGCGGCCGGTCTGGTCATCACGGCGCTGGATGATTCAGCAGAGCTGGTGCGTTTTGCCGGCTCGATGGCGGCGGGAACGCTTCGACTTGAGATGGCGCGGCCGAAGCTCGCGGCGATGGCCGACGATACCGACCCGAACGTGCGCGTCGCCGTCCGGTATGCCCTGCACAGGCTCGGCGACACGTCGCGCAGCCACGACCTCGAACAATACTCGGTTTCGCCCGATGTCATCGTTCGACGCAACACGGCAATGGTGCTCGGATTGCTCGGCGAAAAATCGGCGGTTCGCCTGCTCTGGCCGATGCAGAAGGATGTCGATTCGGCCGTTCGCCTCGGCGTGGCGGAAAGCATGTGGCGGCTGGGGGAAGAACAGGGGCTAAAGGAGTGCGTGGCGGCATGTGTGAGCCAGTTTCCGGATGATCAGATCCTCGGCTCGCTTGCGCTGGCCGCGCCAAAAGACGTTCGCGTGCGCCCGTATCTGCGGGGCAAGCTGACCACGCCGTACGAAGAAGTGAATCTCGCCGCCGCCCGCGCGCTGGGCATGATCGGCGAAGACGACGGCTACGGGGTGGCGCAAAAAGGCGCGAAATCAAACGACCCCCGGCAACGGGCGCTGGCCGCATTGGCGTTCGGCGCAATCGGCCGGGCCGATGCGCAGTCGATGCTGGCGGGCTTGTTGAAAGACGGCGACGAAGCCGTCCGCATCGCGGCGGCGATGGCGGTGCTGCAGTTGAAGGATGCGTGACGGAAATGCTGCTTGTCGCGACAGTATCACGCAAACTTGCGCTGAAGTGTTTGCCTCAGTGAATTGGCGATTAGCTCCGAGCGGGTGATGCCTAGCGATTGAGCGAACTCGTCGGCACTGGCGAGCAAGTTTCTCTCCACCGTGATTTGAACGCGCTCAGCACCCGCGCCGATGAGCGGCCGGCCGCGAGAACGCTTTATTCGACGGATTAGTGCATCGTGCGCCTTCAGGTCTTTTGGAGCAGGCGCGAGGAATCGGGGCGACTGTTCGGAGTCAAATTCCTTCGTCGCCTTGGCCAGTTCGGTCGCGTTCATCTGCTGGTATCGCTTTTTCATCGGTGTCGCTTTCGCAAGTTTCGTTTCTCTCGTGTCGAAAGTGGCCGGGCATGAATCACAAAGAGGGTCGTTTCATCGTCGTCGATGATCTACGCGACTTGAAGATAACGGCCCGCACTGTCCTGCCCCCGAGCGAGCCATCGACCGTCGCCTTCATAAGGAGGGATACGGTTGCGTGGCGTTTAAGACGACGAATTCAGCTTCCGTTGGGTCAATGCCGTTCTCGGCAATAGGTTCGATGTTCCAATTGATCCATCGAAATCCGTCCTTCATCCACATTATTATACACATTGAATTGCTTGCGCGCAACATCGTTTGACATTGACACTCGACGCCTGATATCCGAGTCTTCAAAGGACGTGTTCGCAGGCAAACCCATCATCGGCCTAGCCGGCGGCATCGGCTCGGGGAAGAGTTTTGTGGCCAGGCTCTTTGCCGAACTCGGTGGGTTGGTCATTTGCTCGGATGAGCAGGTGCATCAGGCGTATCAGCAGGACCTCGTAAAGGCCACGCTGCGGACGTGGTGGGGCGATTCCATTTTTGCGGCCGATGGATCGCTCGATCGTCGAGCCGTTTCGAAAATAGTTTTTGCCGACCCCGCTCAAAAGCAGAAACTTGAAGCATTGATCCATCCGATCGTGAATGAGCAGCGGCAGGAAATAATGGCTGCGCGGGCGAACGACCCGGCGATTCTGGCGTATATTTGGGATATACCCCTGCTTTTTGAGGCAGGCCTGCACCGCCAATGCGATGCCATTATCTTTGTTGATGCGCCGCTAACCGTGCGGCAGCAGCGGGTTAAGGAAAACAGGGGTTGGTCTCCCGAAGAACTCACCCAGCGGGAAATTTTGCAAATGCCTCTGGACAAGAAGCGTTCTATTTCCGATTATACCGTAAGCAACGTGGGCGAGGCCCATGTTGTGCGCGAACAAGCCCGAGACCTGTTTTCCCGAATTCTCGCTGGATCGCAGAAGGAAGCCTGACTACTGTCGCTGGACAGAGGCGACGGGCAATCCGGCGGAAGCCGCTCAAGCGGTTCGAGCGAAAATGCTGGTTAACCGGCGATCGGTCGCGAAAAGTTATCAACCGGAAAATACCATTCATCATCAGCCTCGGCGAACAGGTCGCCGTCAGGTCGGTGGCGAACGAAGATTTCTCAAATACTAACCCCATTCCTGCTACACCAGCCTGGAGGCCCGATTTCAATGGCCAAGATCCCCACCCGTCAGCGTCGTCAACCTGATAAGCGTGAAAATCCCCAAATGGACGACGATGCTGCCGAATCGTCATCGCCGGCAACGGCGGTCGAAACCAAACCTGCGCCCGCGCCGCCCAGTTCGTCAGGAGGCAACCTCGGCGAAGACGTGGCGAACATTGATGCCGAAACCAACGCCAAATATGAGCAGGTGAAAGTCGGCAAGCTCTTCATCAAAGACCTGCAACAGATGGACGCCCATCAGTTGCACGAGATGGCCAAAACCGAAGGCATCAGCGATTACATAGGCATGAAGAAGCAGGACCTGATCTTTCAGATCCTGCGTTCGCGCGTCCGCCAGAACGGGCTGATGTTCGGCGAAGGCGTGCTGGAAATTCTTCCCGACGGCTTCGGCTTCCTGCGCAGCCCGGAATACAACTACCTGCCGTGCCCGGATGATATTTACATCAGCCCTTCGCAGATCCGGCGCTTTGGCTTGCGCAACGGCCACGTCGTTCAGGGCCAGATTCGCCCGCCCAAAGAAAGCGAGCGTTACTTTGCCCTGCTCCGAGTCGAAGCCATCAACGGCGAAGACCCGGAAAAGATCACCGACATCAGCAATTTTGAAGACCTCACGCCGCTGCACCCGAATCGGCGGATTGCGCTCGAATCCGATCCTAAAGATTTGAACATGCGCATTGTTGATCTTGTGACGCCCGTGGGCTTCGGCCAGCGCATGCTGATCGTCGCCCCGCCGCGCACGGGCAAGACCGTGTTGCTGCAGAAGATCGCCAACGCCATCAGCACCAACAATCCTGAAGCCGTGTTGATTATTCTTCTGATCGACGAGCGGCCGGAAGAAGTGACGGACATGCGCCGCAACACCAAGGCCGAAGTGGTGAGCAGCACGTTTGATGAGCCGGCCAGCCGGCACGTGCAGGTGGCCGAAATGGTGATCGAAAAGGCCAAGCGTTATGTGGAATTTGGCAAAGACGTGATCGTCCTGCTCGACTCGATTACCCGTCTGGCCCGCGCCTATAACACCGAAGTTCCGCACAGCGGCAAGATCCTCACCGGCGGCGTGGATGCCAATGCGTTGCAGAAACCCAAGCGTTTCTTCGGCGCCGCGCGAAACGTTGAAGAGGGCGGCAGCCTGACCATTCTGGCGACCGCTCTAATCGATACCGGCAGCAAGATGGATGAAGTGATTTTCGAAGAATTCAAGGGCACCGGCAATGCCGAACTGCACTTGGATCGTCGCCTGGTCGACCGCCGCACGTACCCCGCGATCGACATCAATTCCTCCGGCACGCGCCGCGAAGAACTATTGCTCGATAAAAAAGAACTCGAACTGGTCTACCGCCTCCGCCGCGTGCTGAGCGACATGAACCCCGTCGAGGCCGTCGAGCTGCTCAAAGGCCGGCTGGAAAAAGTGCCGAGCAACGGGCAGTTCCTGATGAGCATGAACCTGGATTAATTCAATGGTCGCCCGCGACGATAATCGCTTGCAGAACACCGGCGTCCCCCGGTCGGGTGAGTTGGCCGGCGAGTTTTCTTTTGTTGATCGGCTGCGGGAGATCAGCATGTTTTTTCAGGGCAACGATGCGGTGCATCAAACCATGCGTCGGGTAGCGGCGGCGCTGGATCGTGAGAACATTCCCTACGCTATTGTCGGTGGGATGGCGGTCAATGCGCACCGCCACCAGCGCACGACGGGTGATGTCGATTTCCTTCTGTCGGTCGCAGGATTTGCCGCCTTCAAGAATCTTGTCACCGCCGGCGAATTCACCGCAACACCAGGCCGGCCACGACGGTTTTCAGATACCACAACCGGCATCAGCTTCGACATTCTGGTGACCGGTCGATTTCCCGGAAGCGGCGCACCGGGGGCGATTGCGTTTCCCGATCCCACGGCGGTGGGTGAAGTCATCAATGACGTGCGCGTGATTAATCTGCCCGTGCTGGTCGAACTTAAACTGGCGGCGCAGCGGTATCAGGATTTTGCAGACGTCGTCAACTTGATCGCCGTAAACAATCTCGACGAATCCTTCGCCGAAAAGCTCCATCCCGCCGTGCGCACCGATTACCTCTCCTGCGTCGATGAACAGCGTCGCGAGGCGGATTACGAGGCGCAGCAGGATCGGTTGGCGGAAGAAGAGTAGCGATCGCTTCTCTCCGACGCGCTTCATTCAAAACGGAATGTCGTCTTCACGAAACGGCAGATGCGTCGGCAACTCTTCCGGGGGGAGCAAACGCTTCAACGGGTGATCTTCCAGCCCTTCGGTGTCGATGGATAATTCATCCGGCGCAGAATCAGGCCGAAGGGCGGTGGGGTCTTCGCGCCAGAACTGATCGATGACGGCGTTATCCACCACGCCGTCGAAATCGAAATCTTCCTCGCCGTCATCGCTGAAAAACCACTTCTCTCCGTTGTCGTCGCGCCAATCTTTGTCGCACGGGAAGATGTCGAAGCCGAAGCCCACGCCGTCGCAGCCATCGGTGGGGCAGCACCAGTCGCCTTGCATCGAGTCGGTCGCTTCGCCGAACTCGTTGGGGCGGGGCTTCCAGACGATCTGCCAGCTTTCAAACTCTTCGCCGCAATGAAGGCAGAACACCGCAATCGGTTCCTTCGGAGGGCCGAATGGATCGTCGTGCTGAGGCTGGTTCGACGACGGCATGGCGGTATTTAACCCCCAACCAGCGCCGTCCGTCCAGTGAAAAAGCGGGAACGTGGAAAAAAAGTCGCCAGTCACCAAACCATGTCATCCGAAGTCCACCCGCAAATTTGCGACAACTTTACACTTTACCGCCCCGGCGCAATATCATTAAGCATCCGGACGCCCGCCATCAGACGTGGAGTTTCCGGTGGACGCTTCACCAGAAGGAGAAATCGTCATGATGATCAATCGTCGTCAGATGTTGAGTCGGAGTGTTGCAGGCGTCGCCGCGTTGGCGGTCGCCGCAGAGATCGCGCCATCGATCGCCTTCGCCGCCAGCGCGCCGGCTGACATGCCTCCGGGGTTTACGCTTCCCAAGCTGCCCTATGCGTTTGATGCGCTCATGCCGCACATTGATGCGCAGACGATGGAGATCCATCACGATAAGCATCATGCAACCTATGTGGCGAACCTCAACAAAGCATTGGCCGAACTGCCCGAGTTGCTCAAGAAAGACCCGATCGAACTCTTGAAGCAGATCGATACCGTGCCGGCCGGCGTGAAACAAACCGTCATCAACAACGGCGGGGGGCACGTTAACCACACCCTCTTCTGGAAAATGATGGCCCCCAACTCCGGCGGCGCGCCCAGTGGCGACGTGGCCGCGGCGATCGATAGCGCGTTCGGATCATTCGACAAATTCCAGACCGGCCTGAGCGACGCCGCTATGAAACGCTTCGGAAGCGGCTGGGCTTGGCTGGTGCTGAACAAGGAAGGCAAACTGGAAATCATCAGCACCGCAAATCAGGATTCCCCCTTCATGACCGGCCACCGCCCGATGCTGGGCATTGATGTGTGGGAACACGCCTACTACTTAAAATACCAGAACAAGCGCGCCGACTACGTCAAGGCGTGGTGGAACGTGGTGAACTGGAAGTACGTGGCCGACCTGCACGCGGGGTACATGAAGGCATAGGCGGCGATCGGTTGATGATACTCCGCTGGCTTCGGGAATGCGGCACAAAAGCGCCCCGACGATCGCGCCGGCGAACACCAGCGGCACGAACATCGCAATGAGCTTCATGTCGATCCTGCTAAACATCGGCGGGTGAATGCGGATGAACGCGGATTGAAGTGCGGCAGGTTTGGAGCGGCACCACCACGCGGATAACATTCCGCCGCATGGGGACATGTCCAGACAGTATCAAGCGGCTCATCGATCGATTTGATCAGCAATCCGATCAGGTGCGTTCACCCGATTACAACGAGACGCAGCTTCGCATCGATTTCGTCAACCCGATGTTCGCCGTGCTGGGCTGGGATATTGATAACAATCAGGGCTTCGCTGAACAGTATCGCGAAGTGGTGCACGAAGACCGCGTAAAGGTCGCCGGCGCGACGAAGGCGCCCGATTATTCCTTCCGCGTCGGCGGGCAGCGCAAGTATTTTCTCGAAGCGAAGAAACCCGCCGTCAACATCAAGCAGAATTGGGAGCCGGCGTACCAACTCCGCCGCTACGGCTGGAGCGCCAAGCTGGCCGTCTCGCTGCTGACCGACTTCGAAGAACTTGCCATCTATGATTGCCGCGTCCAGCCCAAATTGATGGAGAAAGCGTCGGTCGCCCGGCGCGACTTCATCGCCTATCGAGATTATCCCGACCGCTGGGGTTTCATCGTCGGCACGTTCTCCAAAGACGCCGTGCTTCGTGGCGAGTTCGATCGCTACTGCGCTACCAAAAAAGGCCGCGGGGCGCAGGAGTTTGATGAAGCGTTCCTTGAAGAAATCGAGGAGTGGCGCAAGGCGCTGGCCTCCAATCTCGCCCTGCGCAATGCATCGCTCACCGAGTCAGAACTGAACTTTGCCGTCCAGCGCATCATTGACCGCATCATCTTCCTGCGCATGGCCGAAGATCGCGGCACCGAAACCACCGGCCAACTCCAGGCTTTGCTCAACGGCGAAAAAATTTACGACCGGCTCTGCAAGCTCTTTCGCGACGCGGATGCCCGCTACAACTCCGGCCTGTTCCATTTCGCCACCGAAAAAGGGCGCGACGAAGCCCCCGACACACTCACCCCGCGCCTTGAGATTGACGACAAGCCTCTGAAGAACATCTTCAAGCGGCTCTATTACCCCGAAAGCCCGTACGAATTCACGGTCGTCACCGCCGACATCCTCGGCAGCGTGTACGAGCGGTTTCTGGGCAAAGTCATCACCCTCACCGACGGCCACCGCGCCAAGATCGAAGAAAAGCCCGAAGTCCGCAAAGCCGGCGGGGTGTATTACACCCCCACCTACATCGTCGATTACATCGTCAAGAACACAGTAGGAAAACTGCTTGGAACCGCAGATAACGCAGATGCCGCAGATAGCAAAAGCAACGGTTTATCTGCGGTATCTGCGCTATCTGCGGTTAACCCCTCCTTGAGCCCCAAGGACGCGAGCAAGCTCAAATTCCTCGACCCCGCCTGCGGCTCCGGGTCATTCCTGATCGGGGCATATCAGTTCCTCCTCGACTGGTATCTGCAGCAATACATCGCCGCCAACCCCGCGCAGCTCGCCACCGGCAAGCATCCCGTACTCCGCCCGGCTATGACAAACCTTGTAGCGACGGCCGTCCCGGCCGTATCTCCGAATGCCGCCGGGACGGCTGCCGCTATAGGCGGATGGAAGCTCACCATCGCCGAACGCAAACGCATCCTGCTCGACCACATCCACGGCGTGGACCTCGACGGCCAGGCCGTCGAAGTCACCAAGCTCAATCTCCTGCTCAAATGCCTCGAAGGCGAGACCAGCCAGACGCTGGGCTTCGAACAACGCCTGTTTAGAGAACGGGCGCTGCCGGATTTGGGGAAGAACATCCTTTGCGGGAACAGCCTGATCGGCACCGACATCATCGGCACCGAAGCGTGGAACGCGATGAGCGAAGAGGAACGGCGGCGGATCAACCCGTTCGACTACGAACGGGCGTTTCCGGCGGTGTTCAAGGGGAAGGACGGCGGGTTTGATGCGGTGATTGGGAACCCGCCGTATATCCGCAGCCAACTTATGACAGCGCTCGATCGCGAGTATTTCGGAAAGAAATATAAGAGCGCGACAGCGACGTACGACATTTACGTCTTATTTCTTGAACGGTCGCTGAAGTGGCTGAACCGTGAGGGGCGTGCTGGCTTCATTCTGCCAAACAAGTTCTTCACTGCCGACTACGGCGACGGCATTCGCGGGTTGTTGACCGCGAGCAACGCAATTGAAAGCATCGTCGACTTTCAGGACGCGCAGCTTTTTTCCAGCGCGGGCACCTATACCTGCGTCATTGTCCTCAAGCACAATGTCGGTAAACCGAAGTACGCTTCGCTCGGCGCTGTTTGGTCGGCGGGCGCAGTCAAGGCGCTTGCGGGTGTTTTAGCGTCGGGTGAAATCGGGCTGGATTATCTAGCGAATGATCTCGCACAAGAACGTTGGACGCTCTCTGCCGGTAGGGTCGGTGCGATGTTTGCGCGCCTTCACCGACTCTTTCCGCCCTTCGTCGGTACGCGGCCGCACCTATTCCAAGGCTTGAAGACGAGCGCTGATAAACTGTACATGCTAACAGTCGACGGTGATTCGGGGCAGACGCTCTCGGTGACGAATCAATTGGGTGAATCGTTCGAGGTCGAACCTGAGATCGTGCGTCCCGTCGTCAAGGGTGAGGACGTCCAGCGTTACGCGATCAGTCGTCATCAAAAGCTCACCATCCTGTACCCATATACGATCGAGAACGAACGCGCTCGCTTGCTTGAACAAACCGAGATGATGGGACAGTTCCCGAAAGCTTGGAAGTATCTTGAACGGCACAAGGAAACACTGGGCGCACGGGACAAAGGCCTTTGGGCGAGCCGCGACGACTGGTATGCGTACGCGAGGGCGCAAAATATCGGGGCCTTCGTCGGTCCCAAACTGCTCGTCCCTTACATGACCACGCACCTTCGCGCCGCATTTGATCCTGACGAATCGTTATTCTTCGTGAACATCACAACCGGTGGTTACGGTCTACGCGCTGAACTGGTAAATCACGACTGCCGCTACTTGCTTGCTCTCGTCAATTCGAGGCTTTGGAACGTTGGGATCAAACAAATGACGAGCGCATTCCGCGGTGGCTACTTCGCCGTGAACAAGCAAGCACTTGAGCGGATGCCGTGGCGCGCCATCCGATTCGACACCGCCGCCGAATCGCGAACTCATTCCGATATGGTCTCCCTCGTCACCACCATGCTCTCCCTCCACAACCGTCTGTCGGCGGAGAAATTACCGCAGCGCCGGGAGCAGATTCAGCGGGAGATCGACGCGACCGACCGGCAGATCGACGCACTCGTGTACCAGCTCTACGGCCTGACCGACGACGAAATCCGCATCGTCGAAGACGCGACGCGGTGAGGCGGCGGCGCGAAACGACGACCATTCAGTCCGAACTTCTTGAAATCTAGTCCGAATGTAGTGAAGTTCGGGTCGAAAGTCGTGAAGTTCGGGGAGTGTAAACCACTTTCTGTAAAAACAAGCCACCGTTCGTTCTGATTAAGGCGTGTTTGAAAGAACCTTAGATCAGGAGACGAACGATGGCAATC
>Ga0163153_10008457_pt1 | contig 10692 bp, 12 predicted proteins | sample OliLakLV19MP6IB1_FD_148629 | JGI IMG/M metagenome (GOLD analysis project Ga0163153, IMG submission 148629) | Freshwater microbial mat bacterial communities from Lake Vanda, McMurdo Dry Valleys, Antarctica - Oligotrophic Lake LV.19.MP6.IB-1 | ecosystem: Environmental > Aquatic > Freshwater >...
TAGGCGGCCAGGTCCGATAATGTGCTCTTGTCCGACATACTCGTCCAGGGTACGCGGGCGCATCCGCGCCGCTAAGGGCGCTTCTTTTTCCAGGCGTTCGGCATGGGCTTGATCAAAAAGGGTCATGGGTGCTTTGTTGTCTTCCTTCTCCCAACTTGTCTACCTATCCAACAAACTATTTGCCAGATTGGGTATATGCACATTATATTACGACAGATGGGCGACCTTTGCCAAAGTTCTTATAGCAGCCGTTACCCTTGTTTGTAGATTAGATAACAACGGCGGTATGCCAATCCAAAACTTGTATGTACGAAGGATACACAATGTTCAGTGGTGAACAGATTGCAACCTGGTTGAGTCGTCTGGTTCAGATTCCCAGTGTCTCCCCCGATCAGGCCGGACCACGCGCCGGGGTTAAGGGCGAGGCGCGGATTGCCACTGATGTGGCGCAGTGGTTTCGTCAATTCGGGGGCGAAGTGTATGTTGATGAGGCGTTGCCAGGACGCCCGAATGTCTACGGTATCTGGCGCGGTCAAAGCACACAGTGGCTTGGCGTTGATGTGCATGTTGACACGGTCGGCGTTGAGCAAATGCGCGGTAATCCTTTTAGCGGCGCGATTGCCGATGGCTTTGTCTATGGCCGCGGTGCGGTGGACGATAAAGCTTCCTTAGCCATTATCTTAGCGATACTGGAACGAATGGCGGCGACTGGGCAACGACCAATCGCTAATCTACTGATTGCTGCCACCGTGGACGAGGAGGTGGGCGCATTGGGTGCGCCCGCCGCCGCACGCTGGCTTCAGTACAAAGGAATAGTCCTTGACCAAATGATTGTGGCAGAGCCGACGCTCTGTACACCACTCTATGGTCATAAAGGGGTGGTGCGTTTGGCCTTTCAAGTATTGGGGAAGTCGGCGCACTCTTCGCAACCCCATCTGGGCCAAAATGCCATTGTCGCGGCATCGCGCCTCGTTCTGGCCTTGCAAGTAGAACATGAGCGTTTGTTAACGTTGCCGCCAACCCCTCTGGGCAATCCTACGCTCACGGTGTCACTCATGGCCGGTGGTAACGGGATCAACGTGGTGCCAAATGCTTGCACTGTTTCGATTGACCGACGCGTGGTGAATGGTGAACGCACCGTCGCGATTACCGAAGCGCTCCAGCAGTTAGCCGAAGAAAGTTGCCCACAACAGGTAACTGTACAGGTGCTCCAACTCCTAGAAGCTTACTATCAGGCCCCAGATACACCTCTGGTCGTCAATTTAGCCGCTTGGTCTGATACAACACCCCAGGTTGCCCCCTATGGCACCAATGCTTGGGCCTACGCGAATGTGACCAAAGAATGCGCCATCTTTGGTCCCGGCGCGATCGAACAGGCGCATGGCCCCGAAGAATGGGTGGCAATTGCCGAAATGGAAAAAGCCGCGCAGATCTACGCCAGGTGGTGGCAGATCAGTGAGTAGGTAGATAGGTAGATAGGTAGATAAATAGTCTCGTACTGATCTACCGATTTACCTATCTACCTACTCACTGACACCCGCTAGCGTCAATTCCTGGGCGCGGTGGCAACTGGCGTAGTGGTTGGGTTCTACTTCGATCAACTGGGGTGTTTCGCTTTTGCAGCGCGCAATGGCATAGCGGCAGCGCGGGTGAAAGTAGCAGCCGGACGGTGGATGCGCGGCGTCGGCTACATCACCCTCCAGAATAATGCGCTGTGAACGCAAGCGTGGATCGGCTTTAGGTACAGCCGAAAGCAGGGCCTCGGTATAGGGGTGCTTAGGGTTTTCAAAAAGCTTGGTCGTTTCGGCCACTTCCACAATTTTGCCCACATACATCACGGCGACGCGATCACTCACATGTTTCACCACACTGAGATCGTGGGCGACAAAAAGAAACGAGAGATGCAGTTCGTCTTGCAGATCGAGCAATAGATTCAAAATTTGCGCCTGCACCGAAACATCCAAGGCGGAGACTGGTTCATCGGCTACGATCAGCGCGGGATTGAGGGCCAGGGCGCGGGCAATGCCAATGCGCTGACGTTGCCCACCGCTAAAGGCATGGGGGTAGCGGTTCATAAACTCTGGTGGCAGTTGCACCATCTTGAGCAATTCTTCCACGCGGTCGCGCCGCTCCTGGCGACTATTGACGCCATTAACCGCCAGTGGTTCGCTAATAATATCCAAAATGGTCATGCGCGGATTGAGCGAGGAAAAGGGGTCTTGAAAGATCATCTGCATCTGGCGGCGCAGGGGGCGCAAATCAGCTTTGGAGAGACGCGACAGCTCAACGACTTTGTGGTCGGTGGTATGAAAATGAATTTGGCCCGCGGTGGGGGTGACGGCGCGTAGGATACAGCGTGAAGTGGTGGTCTTGCCACAGCCGCTTTCGCCCACCAAGGAGAGCGTTTCCCCTTGATTGATGTGAAAGCTGACATCATCGACGGCGCGCACCTGGCCGGTGACGCGGCGCAACAGACCGGAACGGATCGGGAAGAATTTTTTTAGTCCAGTAACTTCAAGCAACTTCTGCTGATTTGCTACAGGCATACCGTTTGTTCTACCCCCAAACGCGTTTCATGTTGAGAACAAAGCCAGGCAACACAGGGTCGCCGGCAACCCGATCGGGATTGTATAAGGTTTCCACTTCTTCCCCGGGTTCGTAAATTTCCACCGTGCGCGTTTCAGGATCGATCAACCAACCGAGGCGCGCGCCATTGTCAATGTATTCCTGCATTTTTTCACGTACCGTTTTAGTATTGTCACTAGGCGAACACAGTTCCACCACAAAATCGGGGCAAAGTGGTGGAAATTTGCGCTTTTGGACTGTGCTTAGCGCATCCCAACGTTCTTGACGAACCCAAGATGCGTCAGGCGCACGATCCGCGCCATTGGGTAAATGAAAGCCAGTTGAGGAATCGAACGCAACACCTGCGCGCTCGCGCTCATTCCAGTTCCATAGTTGGCTGCCGATGCTTAAATTACGCGAACCTGTTTCACCACCTGCAGGGGGCATAATAATGACTTCTCCCGTTGCTGTTCGTTCTAAGTGAAGAGTTGGGTTTGCCTTACAGAGTTCAAAGAATTCATCCGATGTTGCAACAAATTGTTTTAGATTGATAGTGAAGGCTGTCATGGAATGACCTCCATTGATTTCCTATTACACATGTTCATCATCTTCTGATTGTAGCATGTTTACGCATGGTATAGGAAACAGCTAACCGTTTGCCGTTCATTGACTGGCTTCGGTTGAGGCTCCTGTACATCACACTTGCCGGCCATAAAATCAGGACAGCGTGGGTGGAAAGGACAACCGATTGGGCGATTGTAGGGATGCGGGATCGACCCGACGAGTGTTGCCAGCTTGGTGCGCGGCTTGGCTAAAATGCTGGGAATCGACTTGAGTAACAGCCGCGTGTAGGGATGTTGGGGCGCGTGAAAAATCTCATCCACCGGTCCTTGCTCCACCAAGCGTCCCAAATACATGACCACCACATCGTCGGCCATTTCGGCAATCACCCCCATATCGTGGGTGATCAAGATGATCGACAACCCCTTCTCTTCCTGCAATCGGGTCAGCAACTCTAGAATTTGGGCTTGAGTGGTCACATCGAGCGCGGTGGTTGGCTCATCGGCAATCAACACTTTGGGATCGCTTGAAAGCGCCATAGCAATCATCACCCGCTGGCGTAGACCACCGCTGAGCTGGAAGGAATATTCGTCAATGCGGCGCTCTGGGCGTGGAATGCCAACGAGGCGCAGCAGATCAATTGCCCGCTCACGCGCCTCCTTGTGGCTCACCGTGCTGTGGATACGGATGGCTTCAATAATCTGATTACCAACGGTGTGATAGGCGCTAAAGGAGGTCATTGGCTCCTGAAAGATCAGGGCAATCTCGCCGCCGCGAATAGCGCGCATCTCTTGCCCTTCTTCCTTGAGCTTGGTCAGGTCGATCTCGTCCACCTGACCGTTGCTATTTTGCCGGCGCAGCCAGATCTCGCCACCTTCTATGTGACCACCTTGATCCACAATGCGCAAAATCGAGCGAGCGGTGACACTCTTGCCGCAGCCACTCTCCCCCACAATGCCCAACGTCTTGCCTGGGTAGACATCAAAGCTAACACCATCCACAGCGCGCACAATGCCTTCGTCTTGATGGAAGTAGGTTTTTAAGTCTTTAATTGAAAGGATAGGAAGAGATGATTTTTCTAGCATGTAACCAAATTTATGATGATAGTTTATTACTTTTAAGCCACGCTTCAATTTCGATCAGTACATAACCCAAATCTGCAACGGGGTCGCCCAAGAGTGGTGACTCGCGCATTGTCCCATCGGCGTCATGAAAATGATGCGGTGCTGTCGTAATTTGTGGATAGTGGGGTGCATTATCCCAACGCAACACAGGTACGCTTGTGAATAGTTGATAGGCATAATCCTGAAAAGCCGTTTCGTGGTGGAGCCAGATCTGGAGTTGGAAATTCTTGGTAAGCCGACAACGTATCTTTACTTCCAACTTGCCGGCAGGCGTTTCATCATAGTTGAGCAGGCGCACGTCCTTCACAAGTGGATGTGTGCGTAAACTACGCAGCAATTGTTCAACGAGTATGTTCATGCTGAAGATCCTGATAGGTCTTCTGCCAATCCTCTACCATACTGCGCGCCGACCGCCAGCCAAGCCAGTCATCTTCCTCAGTCGGGGTTGCCTTATTTTTTAACTGTTCGGTAAAGGTGTCAAAATCAGCGCCATACTTGTTTTCTAATCGACGAATACGGCGCCTATAATAGACAATTTTGTTGCGCACTGCTGCTAGTGCTAGATCCCACAACGCATCTTCTTTTGTTGAGAATTTTTGAGTCGCTACCAAGGTTTCAGTAACTTTGTCAACAATCGAGGTTGGGTTCACAGATGTAGCCATAAAACTCCTTTTGCCATCGTCGTCTGCTCAAAATTATAGCATAGAGTGCGTAGATTGTAACGATCCCATGCTCATCCATACGGATCCGCCGCATCGCGCAGCCCATCTCCCAGAAAATTAAAGGCTAAAATCGCCAAAATCACAGGAACCGCTGGCAGGAGCAGCCAAGGCGAAATCGCAATGGCTTGAATATTCTGCGATTGTTGCAGCAGCACGCCCCAACTGACCGCCGGTGGTCGCAACCCCAATCCTAAAAAACTCAGAGAGGTTTCCGAAATGATCATAGCAGGGATGGCCAAAGTGGCGGCGGCGATAATGTGGCTGAGGAACGAGGGAACCATGTGGCGGAAAATAATACGCAATTGGCTAGCGCCGGCCAACTCTGCCGCCGTGACAAAATCTTCTGTACGCAGCGATAGGAAGCGCCCACGCACCACACGCGCCATCACCGTCCACCCGATCAGCGAGATGATAATGGTGATAAAGAAGTAGATGCGCATAATGGGCCAGGTGGGTGGCATGGCCGCGGCCAGCCCCATCCAAAGGGGAATGGTAGGGATCGAACGGATAATTTCAATAAACCGCTGAATGATATTATCCACTATACCCCCATAGAGGCCGGAAATACCGCCCAGCAAAACGCCAAGAAAGAGGCTCAACAGCACCCCCACCAGACCGATTGTGAGTGAGGTGCGTGTGGCCAGCATGAGGCGCGAAAAGAGGTCGCGGCCCTGAATATCCGTGCCTAATAAAAAGAGGCTCTCCTCTGCCTTTGCTCCTTCCACACCAATCAGATGGCGATTCGAGGGGATTAACCCCCAAAGCTTATAGGCATAGCCCTCGGCCCAAAAGACCAGCGGCACTTTGGTTTCCAGATCCGGTTTATAGACTTTTTTGAAGGTTTTGGGGTCACGCTTGCCCACTACTGGATGAACATAAGGGCGAAATTTGCTTTCATCAAACCAATGAATCGGTTGCGGTGGCAACAGCGATAGATCCTCACTGGATGAACTAGTGCTGGAATAGGCAAAAAACTCGGCAAAGAGCACAACCGTGTAAAAGAGTATGACGATCACCGCCGCCACCATCGCCAACCGATGTTTGCGAAAACGCCACCAAGTCAACTGCCATTGGGTAGCAACCGAAATACGATCTTCGGCGTTCGTCTTTGGTTTAACAAGTGATGGAATATTTGCAACTGCTTCTGCCATAGAATTCTCGCTTCACTACCAACAATTAGGAATTAGGAATTGGGTGATTGAGCTTGTCGAAATCACCCAATTCCTAATTACCCCCCTCCATGCCCAAGCGAATGCGCGGGTCGATCCACATGAGAATCAAATCGGAAATCAAGGTGCCGATCACGGTCATGACGGCGAGCAACAATAAAATGGTGCCGGCCAAAAAGAGGTCCTGAGCAATCAATGCCCGAAACAAGAGTGGCCCGACTGTGGGCAAACTCAATACCAGCGAAACGATGATGCTGCCGGAAACCACGTAGGGAAAAATATAGCCAATGGTACTGGCAAAGGGGTTGAGCGCCGCGCGCACGGGATATTTCATGATGACGCGCGTCTTTGATAACCCCTTGGCACGCGCGGTTACCACATAGGGTTTGCGCAACTCGTCGAGCAAGTTGGCGCGCATAATACGCACCAACTCGCCGATGCCGGCCATACCCAAGATGATCGCCGGCAAGGGGAGATGCTTCATCATGTCCCAAATTTTGGCGAGACCCCACGGTGCCAGCATGTATTCTTCAGAAAAGAGACCGCCAATGCTCTGCATGTGAAAATATTTAAAGCCGGCATACAAAATAACCAGCGCCAACATAAAGCTGGGCACGCCAATCCCCAGAAAGGACAAAAAAGTAAAAAAATAGTCACCCACGGAATATTTATAGACCGCCGAGTAGATGCCAATCGGCAGCGCGATTCCCCAAATAAAGAGCACCGCCGCAATGGAGACCACCATCGTCAACACCAACCGGTCACCGATCACCTCGCGCACGGGACGGTTATACTCCATGGCCATGCCAAAATTGCCCCGAAGCATGAGATTGGCCCACTTAAAATATTGGACATAGAGCGGTCGATCCAGCCCATATTGTTGGCGCAGCGCTTCGGCTTCGGCAGCCGAAACGACTGTGCCGGTAGATTGCAAGCGGGCAATGTAGGAGGTTACATAGTCGCCGGGAGGCAATTGAATCACCACAAAGGAAAGAACCGAAGCCGCCCAAATGGTCAGCAGGCCGGCAAAGATGCGACGGGTTAAATAGGAAACCATAAGCGAATTACCTACTCCTGGGCGCCGTTAAGATACAGGATCTCTGGCGCAAGCTCAACTTTGTCATAAACATCGGCTAAGGTCAGATCGCAGTTGATGGTGGGGAGGTGAACTATATCCTGTAAATGGGTGGCCTCGGACAAAAGCCACTGACCATCTGTCTGTCGCACATAATGTTCAACGTGATAGCTGTCTTGGGCAATCAACAGGTATTCCATTAATGTATCGATCGTTCGATAATGCTGAAACTTTTTGCCGCGATCATACCCTTCGGTTGACTTCGAAAGCACCTCAATGATGACTGTGGGATTGAGCAGAATATCCGATTGGTTGTCTTCAAACTGCGGCCTACCACAAACGACAGTCACATCTGGGTATGTGTACAGCCCGGTTTCGCTAATTTTGACGCGCATATCACTGGGATAAATTCGATATGGGCGTTTACGGAACTGCACTCCTATTTCGATCACCAGATTTGCAACAATCAAATTGTGCCGTTCGCTAGCGCCTGCCATTGTATAAATATTACCTGCATAATATTCGTGTTTTGTTTCGCTTTTACGCTCAAACGCCAGGTACTCGGCTGGCGTAAGTAACTTCAGTGCAGCATCCATAGTTAACTCCTTATGCCGGTTCCACTACTTCGCTCTGGGGAATGGTGCGCTGTTGGTTAATGGCGGCTTTCCATTGAGCCATACTACGTTCGCTTTCAGGAATGAGGCTAGGACCCAATAATAAAGTTTCGACACCGATGTGTTCATCAAGCAAAGGCCAATAGAGCGTGTCGGCAAAGTATTTAATGTGGCTGCGCTCGTGGGGTGTGCCATAGAGCAAACGCGGGAACCAGACCAAAGGGACACTGACGGTGCGCCCATCACTCAGTTCGACGGTGAGTGTTTCCTCATCGACCATGGCTTCCACCGGCTGGGCCTGACGCAATTTCAGTTTGATCAGTTCAAGCTCGGCGACAATGCTCATTCCACTTCTCCTGCAACAACGACTTAGAGCAGTATTATACAGTATAGATAACCATCTGCTTCCCTGTAAATCATACCACTGATCGCGCTGCTGGACAAAGGGAAATGTGTACCGGGGACGAGCGAGGATAGGTTTCTTTACTTTACCTGCTTTCGCTCGTCCCCGGTACACTTACTCTCAATCACCCAATCTCTTCTACTGCGAATCTGCATCCGTAAAGAAGAAGGTTGATGGACGCGAGATATTCGGCGTCTGGCCGGCTTGGATGTTGAACTGGCGCGACGGAATGTTGCCCATGTTGTTCTTGACAATACGCACACCCATGAACGCGCCGGACTGGCCCACTGTGCCAATCGTCCATACTTCGTCGGTGATGATCTTCCAGATCTCCTTGCCTAAGGTCACCCGCTCTTCCGGCGTGCCTTTCAGACCCTGGCTGAAGAGATCAAGCACTTCTTTTACCTTCGGATCAGTCGGCTCAATGCCGGCCGTACCCCCAGATGCATACCAGTCACCAATGGCGGGACCGGTGCCAGAGGTATTCGCAACTGGCAGCGCATGATAGGGATAGAGATAGAGTTCATCGGTACCATCATTTTGCCAGAAGAAAATCTGCAATTCGTTGGCTTGGCGCTGATTTTCTGTCAACGTGCGCTCTTGTTCAACTACGTTGAGAAAGATGCCGATCTGCGCCCAATCTTCTTTGATCAATTCGCCGATTTGGGTAAATTGAATAAAGGCAGGAATCGAGGGCATCGTAATGACCAGCCGTTCCCCATTGTCAGTGCGCAGACGGAAGCCTTCGGCATCCTTCTCCGTTAGACCAAGTGCATCGAGCATCTGGTTGGCTTGCTCAAAATCACCTTCTGCCGGCGCCCATAGGGTGCGATACTCAGGGCCAGGGCTAAAAGGTGAGGATTCGGCCACAACGGCGGAACCGGGAACCCCAATGCCCAAGAAGGTAATCTCATTGATCTTGTTGCGATTAATGCCTAACGAAAGAGCGCGGCGGAAGTCCGTCGTGTGCAACCACTTGGCAATTTCTGCATCGGCTTCATAGCTTAGGTTCACCTGCATACCAGCGTCAGCGCCATGTTGCGCCGGGTCGAGATGGATGGTGTAGTTGCCCTGTTCAGCATTCTCCAACAAAACCGGCAAGTTGGACAACGAAATGTGACGCGACTGATAGTCATACTCACCGGCGATAGCGCGTAGGTTGAGCACTTCCAGGTTTTCAGCCAGCGTCATGGAGATGCGATCGATATAAGGTAATTGATTGCCGGCCGTGTCCACACCATAGTAATAGGGGTTGCGCTCCAACACCCAATTGTCCGTCGTAATCGGATTGACGGTTTTCCACGGCGTCAAGGTGGGCAGGTCTGGGTTACGCGCCCAGGTGTTTTTGTCCTTGAACAAGTTGACCCAGTTGTCAAAGCCTTCTTGCTTGACCAATTCATCCAATGCAGCCTGCTCGACAAAATCAGGATGGAACTGTTGCATATAGTGGGCCGGCGCATAGCCACCCATTGCCGTCGCGCCCATAATGGCGTGACCGCCAAAAACGTTCACAGAACTTCCCAATACTTCGAGGAAAAGACTGTTCGCAAAGGGGAAGCTAAATTTAATCGTATAGTCATCCACCATCTCCATCTTGGCGCCTTCGTCAGTGTTAAAGAAGGCCGAACGCACCGGCACGAGTTCAGCATTCTGATACATGTGTTCATACCAGAACATAGCATCATTCGCGGTAAAGGGTTCGCCGTCCGACCACTTTGTGCCTTCGCGTAGGAATAGCGTAATTTGCGTACCATCCTCGCTGATCTCCCAGCCTTTAGCCAGGTTTGGCACCACTTTGGGGAATTCATCAGCATCCCAGAAGACAAAACGGTCGCCACCAGCGACCCGATGGCCGTTCTGTCCATCGCCAGGACCGGTGAAACCCCGGTGCCAGGTGCCGCCATATTTGCCGATCTCTTTCAACGGCTGGATGACGAGCAGGTCAGACGGAACCGGTAGGCGTTCGGCGACTGGCGGCAATTCACCGGCTGTCACCTTTTCTGCCAACATGGGTGCATCGGCAAATTCTGTGGGGAATTGACTGGCATCGGTGATGATGTCCGGGCCTTCGATCGTGCCGATCAAAGATGCCCCAAGGGGCGCTTCTTCAGCCGCGGCCTCTTCTGCAGGTGTTATTGCTTCGGCTGCCGGTGCAGCTTCTTGGGCCGGTTGCTCGGCGGGTGCGGCGGGTTGACCGGCGCCGGCGCAGGCCGACAAAACCAGGCTGAGGATTACCAATAGTGAGATTAGGCTCAGCCGAATGCGTTGCTTATACACAGGACTCCTCCTTTAGATATGAAATTTTGGGGTTTCAGGAATATTGGATAGTACGTATAGTATTGATAGTATTGATAGTATTGAAGATGCATCTGGAGATTACCATAAGCAGTCACTAAAGTCAAACGACTAAAAAGCACGCCCCAAAGCGCTACTTGTATAGTTAGGATATTAGCCTGCTC
>Ga0163153_10008458_pt1 | contig 10692 bp, 9 predicted proteins | sample OliLakLV19MP6IB1_FD_148629 | JGI IMG/M metagenome (GOLD analysis project Ga0163153, IMG submission 148629) | Freshwater microbial mat bacterial communities from Lake Vanda, McMurdo Dry Valleys, Antarctica - Oligotrophic Lake LV.19.MP6.IB-1 | ecosystem: Environmental > Aquatic > Freshwater > Lake...
GTGCTGGCCGCACCCGGACGCCAGCGACCCGATCAGCGCCAATGTGCGCACCGGCGGCAGCAGCCCGTCGGCCACGATGCCCCATGCGATACGTCCAACAATGGCACCAAGCGTGGCGCAAGTAAGCGCTAACCCGGCCGCAACAAGCGTCCACCCCAGCGACTCATGCAGGAAGACCACCAGATAAGTCGTGAGACACACCTGGACCGCCGCAAATCCCAGTCCCACCAGCGACAGATCGCGCAGTACCTTGGTCTGCAGCACCATCCGCAATGGCTCGTAAATGCTGCGCACGGACACCGGCTGTGCGCGCTCGCGGTGAGCATCCAGCGCGGCGCGAATGGGCTGCGCGGCGAGCGCCACGAGCACGCCTGTTGCTGCGACGACCAGCAGGGCGCCACGCCAGCCGAGAGTCAGTGCCAGCGCCGGCAGCAACGCGCCGCCCAGCGCTATGCCGACCGGCACCCCCGTCTGCTTGATCGAAAAGGTCAACGCCATCTGCGCCGCCGGCGTCGTACGGACCAAGACCGTCGACGACGCGGGCGTGATCGGCCCGTAGCCGACGCCGGTGGCGAAGGCCGCCAGGACCAGCAACGGCACGGCCGCCGCCGGCAACGCCACCGTGGCCGTCCCCGCCGCGCACAGCAGCACGCAGGCTTGGGACACGCGGATTGCGCCGTAGCGCGCGATAAAGCCGCCGGACGCAAGGCTGCCGACCATCGCGCCGGTATAAACGATGCCGATGAACACGCCGATCCAGGTGGGCGTGATGCCCAAGTCCGCCGCCAGGACCGGCGCCAGAATCGCAGGCGCCGAGGCCGCCATGGCCGTGTAGATCTGGATGGCCAGCGTCGCCGCCAGCGACACCCGCGCCGCGCGCTTCGCGTTGCCGCTCATCCGCGGCCGGACAGCGCGAGGTCGCGCCGCTCGGTGACGATCCGATCCACCGTAAGGTCGTGCGGCGCGGCAGGGACCTCCCGCACCACCTGCAGGTCGAATGCGCCGGCAATCCGCGGCACCTGCGCCGGCACGTGCGACAGCAGGCGATCGTAGAAGCCGCCGCCGTAGCCCAAGCGCCGGCCGGTCAAGTCGAAGGCAACGCCCGGCACCAGGATCCAGTCGATTGCTGCAGCGTTAATTCGCGGTGTGTGGTCAAGCGGCTCGGGGATGCCGCGATAGCCGGGACCCACGTCACGCGCAAGATCCGTGACGCGATGGAGCTCGAGCATGCGCGTCCCGATGTTGACCCGCGGCAGCACGACGGTCTTGCCCGTGCCCAGTGCCGCGTCGAACACCGGCCGCATGTCCCATTCGCTCTTGTGGGGCAGCGTCAGCATCACGCAACCGGCGGCGGCGAACGCGGGTGACGCGATGATCATGTCGGCAATGCGCTGCGACGAGGCGCGATGCTGGCCAGCGTCGATGGCGTCGCGCGCGGCGATCATCGCGACGCGCAGCGCCCGCTTGGCGCCATGCAGCGGATGACCGGTCAGGGTGCCTGCTGCCTGCGTCGAAGCGTCGCCCATGCCGCGATGGTAGCGCACCCGCGCGCGTCGATGCCGCCGCTATAATGATCGCCTCGACCGAAGGCATTTCCTCCATGAAGAACACGCACCAGTTCTATCGCGCGCGCCGCAGCGTGCTGCTTGCCTCCATGCGCGATTCGCGTGGCGGCGGCCTGGCCGTCGTGCCCACGGCGCCGGAAGTCGCGCGCAACCGCGACTCGACGTACCCCTACCGGCACGACAGTTATTTCTACTACCTGTCGGGCTTCCCTGAACCGGAGGCCGTGGTGGCGCTGGTGGCGGGCCCCGACGGCGACAAGCACGTCCTCTTCTGCCGCGAAAAGAATGAGGAACGCGAGATCTGGGACGGCTTCCGCTACGGCCCCGACGCTGCGCGCGAGATCTTCGGCTTCGACGAAGCCCATCCCATCTCGGCGCTGTCCACGATGCTGCCCGACTTTGCCTCTGACCGGCCTGCGTTGTTCACGCCCCTTGGTTTGTTCGAAACGTGGGACAAGCAGGTCACGCAGCTGCTGAACGAGGTGCGCAACCGCGCGCGCACCGGCGTGGCCGCGCCCGACGAAGTGGTGGATGTGCGGGGCACGCTCGACGCGATGCGGCTCCTGAAGGACGACCACGAGGTAGCGCTGATGCGGCGCGCCGCGGCGATCTCGTGCGCCGCGCATCGCCGCGCAATGGAGTTCACGCGGCCCGGCATGATCGAGTACCAGGTCGAGGCCGAACTGTTGCACGAGTTCCTCCGCGAAGGCGCGCAGGCCGTGGCCTATCCGTCCATCGTGGCGTCCGGGCCCAACGCCTGCGTGCTGCACTACCGGGACAACGATCGCGAGCTCGTCGCCGGCGAACTCTTGCTGATCGACGCTGGTTGCGAATACCGCGGCTACGCGTCCGACATCACGCGCACCTATCCGGTCGATGGCACGTTCACCGGTCCGCAGCGCGACATCTACGAACTGGTGCTGGCCGCGCAGATGGCCTGCCTCGACGCGGTCAAGCCGGGGGTCCCTTTCCACGACTACCACGACGCCGCCGAGCGCGTGCTCGCGCAGGGCTACATCGACCTCGGACTGTGCACCGGCACGCTCGATGAAGTGCTGGAAAGTGGTGCCTACAAGCAGTACTACATGCACCGCGCCGGCCACTGGCTTGGTATGGATGTGCACGATGCGGGACTCTACCGGGTGAAGGGCGCGTCGCAGACGCTCGTTCCCGGCATGGTGCTGACGGTCGAGCCAGGCACCTACGTTCGTCCCGCCGCCAATGTCCCGGAACATTTCTGGAACATCGGCGTGCGCATCGAGGACGATGTGCTGGTCACTGCCACGGGCCACGAGAATCTCACGCTGGCCGCGCCCAAGACGGTCGCGGACGTCGAAGCGGCCCGCCAGCGCTGACGCGCTCGCGCCCCATGCAACACGACGTCGCGATCATCGGCGCCGGTCCTGTCGGCGGCACGCTGGCGTTGGCGCTGGCCGACGCGGACCTCGATGTTATCGCCTTCGATGCGCGCGCTGCGGGCACGGCGTTACGCGGCGATCGCTCGCTCGCGCTGTCGCACGGCGCGCGGCTCATCTTCGAACGGCTTGGCGTGTGGCCGCGGCTCGCCGCGATCGCCGGTGCCGTCACGCCGATCACCACCATCGACATTTCGCAGGCGGGTGGCTTCGGCGTCACGCGCCTTGACGCGAGCGAACAGGCACTGCCCGCATTGGGTTACGTCGTGTCCTACCCCGCGCTGCAAAGCGCCATCGACGCCGCCCTTGCGGCCACCCGCACCGTCGTGCACTTCGGCGCCCCCGTCGCGCAGGTCGGCGGCACCGGCGAATATGCGATGGTCGGCCTGCAGGATGCCGCGGCCGAACCGGTGTTGTCGCGCCTCGCGGTGGTGGCCGATGGCGCGGGCACGGCCGTGGCGGGCGTCACCCGCGAACGCCGCGACTATGGCCAGACTGCGGTGATTGCCAAGGTCTGGATGGACCATCCGCACGCGGGCGTCGCGTTCGAGCGCTTCACGTCCGCCGGACCGATGGCGCTGCTGCCCGAGGGCGATCACTATGGCCTCGTGTGGACGATGACGCCAGCGGAGGCCGATGTCGTCATGGCATTGCCCGACGGCGCGTTTCTCGCCCGCGTGGGCACAAGTTTCGGCTCGCGCGTCCGGGGTTTCCTGCGTGTGGCCGAACGCCGGCGCTTTCCGTTGGCGCTCGAATACGCGCGTCCCGCCACAGCGGCGCGCACCGTGCTGATCGGCAATGCCGCGCAGTCTTTGCATCCGATCGCCGGCCAGGGCTTCAACCTTGGCGTGCGCGACGCCTTCGAACTCGCCCGGGCGATCATCGAAGTCCCGCGCGACCAGCTCGGCAATCGCGCGATGGTCGCGGCTTTCGCCGCGCGGCGGCGCGTCGACCGGCTGGCCGGCATGGCGTTCACGCACGGCTTGACGCGCATGTTCGCGCTCGATCATCCGGCTATTCGCTGGCCGCGCGGCATGGCGCTGGCGCTGCTCGACGCGGTGCCGCCGGTCAAGCGCGCCTTCACGCGCGCCATGCTCTACGGCGTGTCCTGAACGCGCGTTCGCTCCTTACAAGCGCAACACCGATATCCACCGTCGTTTCGCACGGCGCCGACGGACGCAACGCATCGCGCAAAGCGGTATAATCTGCGGTCCCCCCGCGTACGCGGATTGGCTCCCTCCCATTGGTCTTTCGCTCGTGCGCATCGGTCCTCATTCATTGGCCAACAATCTCGTCGTCGCGCCGATGGCCGGGGTCACGGATCGTCCATTCCGCATGCTGTGCAAGGCACTCGGCGCGGGCTACGCGATTTCCGAAATGGTCGCGTCCAATCCGGCGTTGCGCCACACCGAAAAATCGAAACGCCGCATCGACCACAGCGGCGAAGCGGCTCCCATCGCCGTCCAGATCGCGGGTGCCGATCCGCAGATGCTGGCGCAGGCCGCGCGCTACAACGTGCAGCACGGCGCACAGGTCATCGACATCAACATGGGCTGCCCGGCCAAGAAGGTCTGCAACGCGGCCGCCGGTTCCGCACTGCTGGCCAACGAACCCCTGGTCGGTGCCATCCTCGCCGCCGTGGTGGCCGCCGTCGACGTGCCGGTCACGCTCAAGATCCGCACCGGCCCCACGCCCGATTCGCGTAATGCCGTGGCTATCGCGCGCCTTGCCGAAGACGCTGGCGTCCAGGCGCTGACGGTGCACGGCCGCACGCGCGCCTGCGCGTTTGTCGGCGCCGCCGAGTACGACACCATCGCCGCCGTCAAGCGCGCGGTGTCCATCCCGGTCATTGCCAACGGTGACATCGACACGCCCGAGCGCGCCGCCGCCGTGCTGGCGCACACGGGTGCCGACGCCGTGATGATCGGCCGCGCCGCGCAGGGGCGGCCGTGGATCTTCCGCGAGATCGCGCACTTCCTCGCCACCGGCACGCACCTGCCCGCGCCCACGGTGGCCGAGGCCCGCGCGTTGATCCTCGATCACCTGGCCGACCATCACGCGTTCTACGGCGAGGACGCCGGCGTGCGCATTGCGCGGAAGCACCTCGGCTGGTACACGGCCGACCTCGAGGGCGGCAGCGCGTTCCGCCACACGATGGTGGCCGCCGACTCCATCGTCGCGCAGGTCGACTGCGTGCAACGTTATTTCGACAGGCTCGGCGCCGCATTCCTGTACCTGCCCTATCTGATTCATCACGCCTCGCCCGCCGGGGTGCAGGTCATCAATACCCATAACAACAGCAGGACGCAGTGGGCAGGGGAGGCCCTCGCGGCGTGACCAAAAAACACAAACTCAATGGCAGCAACGAGATCTGCCGCAGCGTCGACAAATCGCTCGACGAATACTTCAAGCGCCTCGATGGCGAGACCCCGACGGGCGTCTACGACATGGTGATCGGCCACGTCGAACGCGCACTGCTGGTGTCGATGCTGGAGCGCGCCGATGGCAACCAGACGCAGGCGGCCGACATGCTCGGCATCAACCGCAACACGCTGCGCGCCAAGCTCGTCAAATACAAACTCGTCTGACGTCGATGGCCGCCCCCGTCGTGCAGGCGCTGCTGTCGGTCTCGGACAAGTCCGGTCTGGTCGATTTCGCGTGCGGACTGGTGGCACGCGGCGTGCAATTGCTGTCCACCGGCGGCACCGCCAAGGCGCTGGCCGACGCCGGGCTTCCCGTCACCGACGTCGGTAGCTACACGGGCTTTCCGGAGATGCTCGATGGCCGCGTCAAGACGCTGCACCCGAAGGTGCACGCCGGCATCCTCGCGCGCCGCGACCTGCCCGCGCATGCGGCGGCCTTGCGCGAGCACGCCATTCCCGCAATCGACCTCGTGGTCGTCAATCTCTATCCGTTCCGCGAAACGGTGGGGAAGCCGGGCTGCACGCTGGAAGACGCGATCGAGAACATTGACATCGGCGGTCCCGCGATGGTGCGTTCTGCCGCGAAGAACTGGCCGCACGTGGGTGTGGTCGTCGATCCGGCCGACTATGCCGGCGTGTTGGCGGAGCTCGACACCGGCGGCGGCGCGCTGTCCGATGCCACGCGTTTCGCGCTGATGCGCAAGGCCTTCGCGCACACCGCCTCCTACGACGGCGCGATCGCCAACTGGCTCACGGCGCGCGATGCCAATGGCGTAGCGACAACGTGGCCCGACAATTTCTTCTTTGCGGGCACCAAGGTGCAGGACCTGCGCTACGGCGAGAATCCGCACCAGTCCGCCGCGTTCTACCGCGACGACAAGCCGGTCGCCGGCACCATCGCCACCTATGTGCAGTTGCAAGGCAAGGAACTCTCGTATAACAACATCGGCGACAGCGATGCCGCCTGGGAATGCGCTAAGTCCTTCGATAGCCCCGCCTGCGTGATCATCAAGCATGCCAATCCGTGCGGCGTCGCCATCGCGGCCACGCCGCTCGAGGCTTACCGCAAGGCGCTGGCCACCGATCCGACATCGGCCTTTGGCGGCGTCATCGTGTTCAACCGGCCGGTGGATGCCGCGACGGTCGAGGCGGTGTCGGCGCAGTTCCTCGAGGTGCTGATTGCGCCGGCCTATACCGACGATGCGCTCGCACTGATCGGGAAAAAAGTGAACGTGCGCGTATTGAAAGTGGCGTTGCCACCGGCCGCCGCCGCGGCCAACCCGTGGGATATGAAGCGCGTCGGCGGCGGTTTCCTGGTCCAGTCGCCCGACGATCGCAATGTTGGCGAGAGCGATCTCAAGCTGGTGACGAAGCGAGTACCCACGCCCGCAGAAGTGGTCGACCTGCTGTTTGCATGGCGCGTGGCCAAGTTCGTCAAGTCCAATGCCATCGTCTATTGCCGCGATGGACAGACCCTTGGCGTTGGCGCGGGACAGATGAGCCGCGTCGATTCGAGCCGCATCGCCGCGATCAAGGCCGGCAATGCGGGCCTGGTGCTGACCGGGTCGGCGGTGGCGTCGGATGCGTTCTTCCCGTTTCGCGATGGTCTTGATGTCGTGGCCGACCATGGCGCCACCGCCGTCATCCAGCCGGGCGGCAGCATCCGCGACGCCGAGGTGATCGCTGCCGCAGACGAGCGCGGCATCGCCATGGTGGTCACCGGCATCCGCCACTTCCGGCACTGACCGATGGGCAGCGCTGCCGCGTGAATATCCTGGTGATCGGTTCGGGTGGTCGCGAGCACGCGCTGGCGTGGAAAATTGCACAGAGCCCACGCGTATCCAAGGTCTTCGTGGCGCCCGGCAATGCGGGCACCGCGCGCGACGCCGCGTTGACCAACGTCGACATCACCGACATTCCCGGCCTGGTGGCGTTGGCGCGCAACGAAGCGGTGGGTTTGACCGTGGTCGGGCCCGAAGGCCCGCTGGCCGCGGGCATCGTCGACGCCTTTCGCGCCGCGGGGCTGCGCATCTTCGGCCCCACGCAGGCGGCCGCGCAACTCGAAAGCTCGAAGGATTTCGCCAAGTCGTTCATGGCGCGGCACGGTCTGCCCACTGCCGCGCACCGTACGTTCACCGCCGCAGGCGCCGCGCGAGCTTACGTCACCGCACAGGGCGCCCCCATCGTGATCAAGGCCGACGGCCTCGCCGCTGGCAAGGGCGTCGTGGTGGCCGCCACGGTGGCGGAAGCGCACGCGGCGATCGATGCGATGCTCGTCAACAACTCGATGGGCGACGCCGGCGCGCGCGTCGTCATCGAGCAATTCTTAGCCGGCGAAGAAGCCAGCTTCATCGTGATGGTCGACGGCAGGAACGTGCTGCCGCTGGCGTCATCGCAGGACCACAAGCGCCTGCAGGACGGCGACCACGGCCCCAACACCGGCGGCATGGGCGCGTATTCACCGGCGCCCATCGTCACGCCGGCGATGCACGCGCGCATCATGCGCGAGGTGATCCTGCCGGCGGTCAACGGCATGGCGGCGGATGGCATGCCGTTCAGCGGCTTCCTCTATGCTGGCGTGATGATCGATGCGGACGGCACGCCGCGCGTGCTGGAATTCAATTGCCGGATGGGCGACCCTGAAACCCAACCGATCATGCTGCGCTTGAAGTCCGATTTCGTCGATCTGCTCGAACACGCGATCGACGGCACGCTCGATACAATCGACGCCGAATGGGACCGCCGTGCGGCGTTTGGCGTCGTGCTGGCTGCCGCGGGCTACCCGGAGGCCCCGCGCAGGGGCGACGTCATCGAGGGCCTCGACCGTGTGAACGTGCAATCGCATCCGGACGTGCAGGTCTTCCACGCCGGTACGGCCATGCGCGATGGCGCCACCGTGGTCAGCGGCGGCCGCGTGCTGTGCGTGACGGCGCTGGGAGACTCCTTGCGCCTCGCGCAGCGCGCCGCGTATGCGGCGGTGGCCGACATCACCTTCGCGGGCGCGCAGTTCCGGACCGACATCGGGCATCGCGCGTTGAAGCCTGCGGGTGCGCGTCCGACGCCGGAACAATCGGCATGACCCCATCGCCAGTGACGTCCGGCGCAAGCCACGCCGCGATGACCGCGGCGGTACGGGCGTGGCTGACCGGCCTGCAGGACCGCATCGTGGCTGGCCTTGAAGCGATCGACGGTGGCCGCATGCGCCGCGATACGTGGACACGGCCCGAAGGTGGCGGTGGCATCTCGCGGCTGATCGAGCAGGGCGCGGTGCTCGAGCGCGGCGGCGTGCTGTTCTCGCACGTCACCGGTACCAGCATGCCGGCTTCTGCTACGGCGCATCGTCCTGAACTGGCGGGCCGCGGCTGGGAGGCGATGGGTGTGTCGCTGGTGCTGCACCCGCGCAACCCTCATGCGCCCACTGTCCATCTCAACGTGCGCTTCTTCATTGCGCACAAGGAAGGCGCCGACGCCATCTGGTGGTTCGGCGGCGGCATGGACTTGACGCCGTATTACGGCAACGCAGAGGATGCCGCGCACTTCCACCGCACCTGCCGCGACGCGCTGGCACCCTTCGGCGACGACACGCATGCCCGTTACAAGACGTGGTGCGACGAATACTTCTACCTGAAGCATCGGCGCGAGGCCCGCGGCATCGGCGGCATCTTCTACGACGATCTCAACGCCGGCGGGTTCGAGCAATGCTTCGCCTTGACGCGCAGCGTGGGCGACCATTTCCTCCCGGCCTATGGGCCGATCCTCGCGCGCCGCAAGGACACGCCGTTCGGCGAGCGCGAGCGCGACTTCCAGCTCTACCGGCGCGGCCGCTATGTCGAGTTCAACCTCGTGTGGGACCGCGGCACGCTGTTCGGCCTGCAGTCAAACGGCAGGACGGAGGCCATCCTGATGTCGATGCCGCCGCTCGCGCAATGGCGCTACGAGTGGGCGCCGGAACCGGGCACGCCCGAAGCCGCGCTCTACACCGACTACCTGGTCCCGAAGGATTGGCTCGCATGAGCGCCCGGGAAGACACGCACCTCGTCGAAACCAGGATCGATTCGCAGGACGTGTTTGCGGGCTCGCTGTTGCGCGTCAAGCGTGATCGGGTCCGTCTACCCGACGGCAACGAGGCCACGCGCGAATTCGTCGTGCATCCGGGCGCCGCGCTGATGGTGGCGATACTTCCCGACGGGCGCCTGATCCTCGAGCGTCAGTTCCGCTATCCGATCGGTCGCGTGATGCTCGAGTTTCCTGCCGGCAAGGTCGACCAGGGCGAAACGCCCATGGACACGGCGCAACGCGAACTGATCGAAGAGGTCGGCTACGCCGCCGCAACGTGGCGCTCGCTGGGACTGATCCATCCGCAGATCGGCTATTCCAACGAGACCATCGAACTTTTCGAGGCACGCGACCTGACCCACGTGGGTGCGCGGCTGGATGACGGGGAATTTCTCGATGTCGTGCCGATGACGGAGCAACAATTGCTGGCCGCTGTCGACGCCGGCGAGGTCACCGACGGCAAGACGCTTGCCGCGCTGCTGCTGTGGCAGCGCCGGAAAGGTGCAATCGCGTAGGCGAAACTGCGTACGTGAAGCCGCGTACGTGAAACCGCGGACCTGAAACCGCTCACCTGAAACCGCTCACGTGAAACCGCACACCTGAAATCTTGTAGGCGAGGCTTTTAGCCTCGCGGGTTTGTCGCCGCGTTGAGCCTGCGAGGCTAAAGCCTGACCTGCAGAAACGTAGCGGGCGTGCTACGCCGTCTCGCCCAGATAAGCCGCCCGTACCTTCGGGTCATGCAGCAGCGACTTCGCGTCGCCGTGCAACGTGATCTCGCCGGATTCCATCACGTAGCCGCGCTTGCTTACTTCCAGCGCCAGCTTCGCGTTCTGCTCGATCAGCAGGATCGTGACGCCCTCGCCGGAGATGGTGACGATCGTCTCGAATACCTTCTGCACCATCAGTGGCGCGAGACCCATCGATGGCTCGTCGAGCAGCAACAGCTTCGGCCGCGACAGCATCGCGCGTCCCATCGCCAGCATCTGCTGCTCCCCGCCCGATAACGTCCCCGCCGTCTGCCGGCGGCGTTCCTTGAGGCGCGGAAACAATCCGTAAACGCGCTCCATGTCGGACGCGATCGCGGCGTGGTCGTTGCGGATGTACGCACCCATCGCCAGGTTTTCCTCGATCGACAGCGCGCCGAACACGCCGCGGCCTTCGGGCACCATCGCCAAGCCCCGCCGCACGAGCCTGAACGCAGGCTTGCCGGTGACATCTTCGCCGCCGTAGAAA
>Ga0163153_10008459_pt1 | contig 10688 bp, 7 predicted proteins | sample OliLakLV19MP6IB1_FD_148629 | JGI IMG/M metagenome (GOLD analysis project Ga0163153, IMG submission 148629) | Freshwater microbial mat bacterial communities from Lake Vanda, McMurdo Dry Valleys, Antarctica - Oligotrophic Lake LV.19.MP6.IB-1 | ecosystem: Environmental > Aquatic > Freshwater > Lake...
ATGCCCACCGTGGCGTTGGCCGCATCACAGGAAGACTTGCCATAACCGACGACCAGCACGTGCTTACCCCTGGCATCTTCTGCCTGGGTGAATTCACTGGTGTGACACACTCTTCCACCCTGAGCTTTGAACTCCACCATGCCTTTGAAATCAGGGATGCTGGGAATGGAGAAAATACCATTGCAAACGACCAGGTAGTCGAACTGCAAACTGACTGTCTTTGATGCACCTTCTGCAGTTCGCTGGATGGCTTCTACATTCCACCCACCCGCCTGAGCATCACGCTTGGCTGCGATGACTTCAGTATTGAGCTGTACATTTGACTCAAATCCAAAATGGCGGACATAACTGGCCAGATAGGCCTGTACCTGCTGGCCACTGGGCCACTCCGGATAGTCCGATGGCATGGGGAAATCTGAATATTCATAAGTGCTTCTGGGATTCTGCGTGGTCAGGCCTGGGTAGCGCCTTGATGCGGCCCAAACACCGCCCACATCAGGCTCCTTCTCCAGAACCGTGACATCCATTGCAAAAGACCTGAATATTTTGGCCGTACAAAGGCCGGCAATTCCCGCGCCGATGATGCCAATTTTGAGTGGTTCAAGCAATGCTGCAATCCCGGATCAGAAGCTTTTTCGAACCGTGAAAAACCATTGCCGGCCACGGTCATAGACGCCTTCATAGACTTGAAAGGCGGTGCCGTAAACGCCGGTGATTAGGTACTCCTCGTCTGTCAGGTTTTTACCATTCAGCGCCAGCGACAGGTCCTGTGCTGCATTTCTCCAGGTCAGTACCAAATCAAACAGCGAATAAGATGGCGTTCTGAGCTGCGGTGAATTGAACGAATCGTTAAAAGTCTCGCTACGATAAGACCAGTCAACACGGCTGGTGAATGAACCGTTCTTCAACTGAATTTCCTTGGACAAGCCCACATTGGAAGCAAAATCAGGCACCCGTTCGAAAGCGAAGTTTTTACCAATCAAGGTTATGCCAGTGTCGATTTCATCGTATTGTGGATCCAGGTAGGAAAAATTGGTTTCCAGAAACCAACCCGCTCCAGGGGCCAGCAGAAATTCCAGCTCCACACCATTGATGGTTGCCGCGCCGATGTTCTGGGTCACCGGTGCCACACTGTTGAATACCTGAACCTGCAGGTCCTCATAATCGGTGTGGAATAAAGCTGCATTCATACGCAGGCGATCATCCCAGGCCGTCATTTTCAGCCCGGCTTCTACCACATTGACAAACTCGGGCTCGAAAGTGGGAATCAGGTCGATATCGGCGGTGCCTGGTGGTGCGGTGAAGCCAGCCACAATTGGCGGGAATACCCGCTGGGTGAATCCTCCCGATTTGAAGCCTTCAGAATAGCTGGCATACATCATCATGCTGTCGGTCGCATCAAAAGACAGGCTCAGCATGGGTGTGAACTCGCTGATATCGAGCTGCTTTTCAATATTGGGTAGAATTCTGGAGCCAGCCTGTAAAAACGGTGCATCCAAGGCTGCCAAAGGATTTCCAGGCGGTACGAACTGACTGATGCCGGCGAAATAGTTCTGGAAAATGATCTGATCGGGCAGAAACACTTTGGACTCATCGGTGTAACGCCCACCCACGGTTAAATGCCATCGATCACTGATATCAAAGGTGCCTTGCGCAAAGATGGCTGCTGATTCATTGTCGAAGGCTCCGCCGGAGCGGAAATTGGACACGGTGAAATCAAGAATATTGCTATTGCTGCCGTCCTCATTGAAGTAATACAGCCCCAGTATCCATTGCAATCGATCATCGAAGGACGTGCCCAACAGTTGGAATTCCTGGGTAAATTGTGACTGATTCAGGTAATCCAGAAACTGTGAAATACGCTGCGGTGAGTGATCACCGTCCCGCGCAAACTCGGCATCCAGATCGCGATATGCGGTGATCGAGCGCAGCTCAAATTCATTTTGAAAGGTGTATGACAAATTGGCAGAGATGCCAAACAGATCGGAATCCGAATAAGCCGGCGCGGTACCTTCGTTGCTGCCGTCTGCGCCAATATAGCGTGCGTCAAAACAATTGGGCGAGGCGGGATTAAAGGTAACGCCATTGCCTGCCGGATCGGTTGCGGCACAGGGCATACCCGGGCCTAACGCCGCGCTTGTTACATTGTGAATAAAGGCCATCGGAGGTGGTGGTGCGAGCACCACTCCATTGAGCTGGCTCAGGTCGGTGAAATCGATGTCGATCAGCTGCATCGCCGGACCATTTTCCCGGTCCTGTGTCGCCTCGACTCTGAAGGTCGCGGCAAATGCATCCGACGGAGTCCAGTTGAGCACAAAGCGTCCGGTCAGCGTGTCGTCATCGCCCAGGTCAAGCCCGTCGGTCCGCTCGACATAGCCGTCCTGACTGAAAGAGCCAATGGATAAGCGGGTCAGCACGGTAGCGCTGATCGGCATGTCGATAAAACCGGTTACATTCAGTCGATTGTCGGTTCCGGCAGTCAGCGCAAATGACCCGCCAAACTCTTCAGCCGGCTTTTGCGTGGTGATGGAGATAGCGCCACCAATGGTGTTGCGACCAAACAAGGTGCCTTGCGGCCCACGTAGCACTTCAACCCGCTCGATGTCGACCATGTCGAGAATGGCACCCACCGATCGGGCGACGTAAACATCATCAACGTACAGGCCCACACCGGGCTCTGTGGTTGGGAGGAATTCTTTTTGCCCCACGCCACGTATGTAAATTGCCGCAGAATTGGAAGCACCACCAAAGCTGGGATTGTTTTCAAAGGTCAGGCTGGGAACAAACTTGGATATTTCATCCAATTTGAGTGTTCCGCGATATTCAAGCGCTTGCCCTGAGTAGGCAGAGATGGCAATGGGGGCATCCTGCAGACTTTCCTCCCGCTTGCGCGCCGTTACGATAACTTCTTCCAGCAGCAGTTCTGTGCCGGTTTGTGTGCTGGTTTGCGCCAGCGCTCTGTGCACCGGCAAGGCCATTGATGCAATGATGCTTATTGCGATCAGAAACCCCGCAGAGATCGGGTGATTTTGCAGGCTCGCCATGATGACTCCTTGGTTGGAAGCAGCAATCAGCAGCGAGTGTTGCAGTAAGCGGTGGTTAAAAACTATTCGTTAAATGCACCTGGTGTGCAATTAATGCACAAATTGGAATTAATTTGCGGAAAGCGGACAAACAATGCATTAATCGAATAGGCAATGAGCGCAGACTGATTACTATGGATGTACTGGCAACTGTGGGTGATAGCAATGGCTGACTTGGCAAACAAGGTAATCATCGTAACCGGCGGGGCTGCATCCATAGGCGCGGCCATCACTCGAAAACTTCATCAGGATGGAGCAAGCGTAGTCGTTGCAGCCAGGAGCACGGATAAGGGAGAAGCGATTGCGCAAGAGTTGGGACAGCGTTGTCAGTTCATCCGAACCGATATCACCAGCGATGCTGACCTGACTCAACTGATCGACAGCACCATTTCCGAGCATGGACGCCTGGATGTGCTGGTCAATAACGCCTGCTCTTACGGTGATGATGGTGCTGCAACCTCTCGCCAAACCTGGCTTGATACCATCAACACCAATGCTGTTTCCGCCGCTATTCTGGGCGAAATGGCCCGGCCCCACCTGAAGAAATCAGCAGGCAATATCGTCAATATCGGCTCAATTTCAGGTGCCTTTCCGCACATCGGGCGTTGGGCTTATCCGGTGGCCAAGGCGACTTTGCGGCATCTGTCCAAAACCCAGGCAGTGGAGTATGCACAGGACGGGATCCGGGTGAATCTGCTGGTGCTGGGGCATATCTGGTCGGACCCTTTCGAAGGGTTGACCAGCAATAATCGGCAGCATGCCGACAAAGTATCAACGCCCTACAATCTGCTGGGTCGGGTTGCGAATGCTGAAGAAGTAGCCAATGTGGTGGCCTTTGTGGCTTCGGCAGAAGCCTCATACATGACCGGTGGTGAAATCCCGGTGGACGGCGGTTACAGCGCCATGGGGCCCGAACAACACACCGCCCTGATGCCCTTGCTGATGGGACAATGACTAAATATCAGGAAGCCAAGCAATACGACGTGGTGATCGTAGGCTCAGGTATCAACTCTCTGGTTTGCGCAGCCCTGCTGGTCAAAGCAGGAAAGTCTGTAGTAGTACTGGAACGCGCAGAGCGGGCCGGTGGTTGTATCCGCAGCGAAGAAATCACCGCGCCCGGTTTCCTGCATGATGTTCTTTCCGGTTGGCATCCGCTGTTCGTTTTGTCACCGGCCTACGCCGAACTCGGCGCCGACCTGCATCGTCACGGCTTGGTCTATCTGAATACGGATACCCCAACTGCCTGTGTGCGACCGGACGGCCGCAGTGCTTACCTGTCCACCTCGCGTGAAAAGAATCTGCAGATGTTTGAACAGGCGCACGCCGGCGATGGCGCCGGATTTCAGCGCAGCGTGAGTGCTATTGAGACCTCGGCGAACTTAACCTTCACGCTACTGGGCACGGAAGTGCGCCGTTGGTCGATTGCAAGGTTGTTGTTCAAGGAGTTTCGTCAACGCGGGCTGCAGGGAAGCTTACAGCTGGCCAACGGCTTTCTGGGTTCCTGTCGTAACTGGCTGAACTCACATTTCCAGTCAGAAATGACTCGGCTGCTGTTCGCTCCGTGGATACTGCACACCGGCCTTACACCGGATTCAGCTTTTTCCGGACACATGGGTAAACTGATCGCCTTTTCGCTGGAGACCGCAGGCATGCCGCTGGTAAAAGGCGGCAGCTACCAGTTGGTTAGTGCTTTTCTGAGCTTACTGCAGGAGCATGGCGGAACGCTTGTTTGCAATGCCGATGTGGCCGAAATAGTCATCGAAAACGGCAAAGCGATGGGGGTTCGGACTGCCGATGGTGGGCGTTTCAATGCCCGCGATGCGGTAGTTTGCAACGTCACGCCTACACAATTATACGGGCGACTTTTACCCCGCGTCGCGGTCCCGGAAAAAATCCTGCAACAAGCTACAGAATACCGTTATGGGCGGGCGGACATGCAAATCCACATCGCCATGAATGAACCACCGCAATGGATCGATCCGGGTTTGAAAACAGTGCCCATGGTCCATCTGACTGAGGGCTTATCCAGCATTTCAATGTCCATCACGCAGGCCGACGCAGGCTTGTTGCCTTCCCACCCCACTGTGGTGGTCGGGCAGCCAACCGCGCTGGACCCAAGTCGTGCGCCAGCGGGTAAATGGATACTGTGGCTGCAATTGCAGGAATTGCCCAGCCGGATTGTCGGCGACTCGCTGGGGGAAATTGACATACCGGCAAACGGTGAGTGGACTGAAAAGGTGCGGGAACAATATGCAGATCGCATCATAGACCGTCTGGCGTTGGTAATCGCCAATCTGAAATCATCCATGATTGCGCGCACGGTGCTTTCACCGGTTGATCTGCAAGCCTTGAATATTAACCTGGTGGGCGGCGACCCTTATTCGGGTGATTGTTCTTTCGACCAGTTTTTTCTGTGGCGCCCACTGCCTGCAACAAAGAATCACGAAACGCCGGTCAAACAACTGTTTCAGATCGGTGCCTCAACCCATCCTGGACCGGGGCTGGGCGGCGGTTCTGGCTATATGGTCGGAAAATTGTTGAGTCGGTGAATGCCGAACTCATTTTGATTTCAATCAATGCCCTTTGCGGAACATTGCAGCGCGCAGGGTAATCGATGGCAGTTCGCCGAACTTGGCTTTATAGGCAGCGGCGAATCGTCCGAACTGACAGAAGCCCCAACGCCCGCACACATCGGTAACCGTAGTGCCCGGCAAAGCTTGCTGCAGGTCCAGTCGGGCGTTGGTGAGACGGACGTCTCGCAGGAATTTCATCGGTGTGGTGCCACGAAAGCGCTTGAAACCAGAGAACATGGAGCGGGCACTGGTATTCGCGATACTGGCAAGGTCTTCGATGCTAATGTGATTGGCCGCATGGGCACGAATGAAGTCTTCCACGCGCTTGACATGCCCTGGCGCCACCGATTTCGCCTGGCCCAACAGCAGTTCTGAATAATTGTGCCGCTGCCCATACAGCAGCGATAGCACCAAGCATTCCTCAAAGCTATCAATGGCATGCGGATAATTCAGGAATCCCGGGATGATATCCAGCTCTTGCTGAAACAGGCTAATTGCCCGCAACCAGCCCGCTCCCGCTGCAGAATCCGAGCTCATGAGAATATCAAATACGATGGGTTGACGCAGATCAGTTTCCAACAAAGTGCGCAGTTTGTGCTCGACAAATTCTCGTTCGATGCAGTAAATCAACATCGCTGAATCAGCCATCCACTGCATGGAAACGAATTCGCCCGGTGAGAGGACTGCGGCCTGTCCTGGAGCTATCGATCTGACTTGCTTGCCGCATTGGGTCTCAACCCGTCCCGCCATCTGTACCTGGATGTTGAAGAAATCTCCCAGCGGGCCCGGCTCAACAGTCACTTCACTGCCGTAATGCAGGTAGTTAAGCGAGGAGCGCTGGGTCACTTTGGCATGATGCATTCTGGCATTGAGGGTTTGCGTGCGACTATTGGGGCGTAATTTATGCGGACAAAAAACCCGACCGACAGCGTCTTGCGCCTCGTCAAATGCCGTTGAAGTAAACAGCACATGATCTTGCAACGGCACGGAAACCGCATATCTGTCTTGAGTTATGAGCATTTGCGCATGTGTTTCGTCGCAGATTAAAAAAAATTATGGATGAGTTTAGAGTTAACGATTTAAAGTAGTCAAATGAAACCGCAAACAGGTCAAGCTCAACTAAACCAATCGCCCTCCGCTTGCGAGCATTTGGAAATCGTCCTGACTCTGGCTCCAAAGTTAATCCATTTGATTCAATGAAAGGCTCTGCGCATGCGAAATCGCTTACTACTTACTTTTTTTTCGGCTCTGATCGTGGCTCCCGTTGTTTCGCAAGCCGAGGAGGATGGCTACGACTACTTCGCCGCCAATCGCGAGCAGATCCACAATGGCGTGCAGGCGGTGTTGATGTGCAATGGCCTGTTCACATCGCAACGCAGCCTGGAACAGGTATTTGAGCAGGAACTGGCGTACATGGGCAGGGTTGGCGGAACCGTTGGCACGGCAGCAGGCGGTGACTGGTCGGTCGATCGCAAGCTTCGCGCGGTGGCGGTCGGAAAAGAGGGCAGCACCGTACGCGCCGCGTTCCGTGAAGGAATTGGCTGCGTTGTAATGGCGCCGGAACAGACCTTTGACGATATCGAATCCCTGCCGCAATTGGGTCTGCCACTTGCTGTCGGCGATGCGGTGATAACACCCTGGCCCGACGGTGACCTTGTTGAAACGAAACCCTTACCCCAAGGCATCAACAGTAAGGCCTTACAGGCTGCTTCGAATTGGGCTTTTGAGCGTGAATCACCGGAGCAAGTGACCATCAGCCTGATGGTATTACAGGGCAGCCAGATAGTGCTTGAGCGCTACGCGCCTGGTTTTGATATACATACTCGCACCCGCACCTGGTCTACCGCCAAGAGCATTGCCGTCACCCTGATCGGCATGCTGGTTGAGCAGGGCAGAATGGCTTTGGATGAACCCATTGGTATTGATTGGCTGCCAGCTGTTGCCAACCCCGAGGCTGACCCCCGTAACGCAATCACACTGCGACATTTGCTGAACATGTCCAGCGGGCTTTACCCGGTAGACAGTATGAATATGGAATACGCCACCGGCTCAGGTCTATCTTACTGGGCGGGTGCGAGCTCGGCCGAAGGCGCGCGCAATCGCGGCTTGATTCGCACACCTGGCACGTTTTGGGATTACGAGAATTACGACACGCTGCTGGCGGTCTACGCGATGAAGCAGGCGCTCGGAAACGAGCAGACTTACGCAGAGTTTCCGCGACGCGCTCTGCTCGATCGCATCGGCATGCGCAACACGCTGGTCAGCACCGACCGCTTTGGCGATTTTATTCTCAGCAGTCAGGTTTATACCAATGCCCGCGATCTGGCGCGCTTCGGCCTGTTGTACCTGCAGGGTGGCGTTTGGAATGGCGAGCAGTTGATCCCCGAAAGCTGGATCGAGTTCGTCCGCGCGCCGGCACCAGCCACGGCAGATACTGGAAATGAGTATGGCGGACAATTCTGGCTGGTTCCGGATGATCGCACCGATGTGCCCAAAGATGCCTATACCACTGCAGGCAATCGCGGCCAGTACACCATCATCGTGCCGTCGCACAATTTGGTGATCGTTCGACGGGGGTTGGATTTTGGCGCGCAGGGTTTTGATCATTGGGACCTGACGCGGGAAGTATTGAAGGCGTTTCCGCAATAGCGGCTGAATCGGGGACGATATTTGGGGTCAGTGATATTTGGGGTCAGTGTAAAAACTCCAGACTCCTGTCGGTAGTGTTGGGCAAAATCATGAATTTTTACTCTGCCACCAAATATACTGAAGAGTATGATGCCTATGCGGCCATGCAGCTGTGCCGGCCGATTCAGCGAATTCTTGATCGGGATTGAAGGCGTTGATCGCGGCTGACCCTTGTCGCGCGCAGAGCGCGCTCCTACATGTCCGGTGCGGCCTCTGCCAGGTCCACCGGTGGCAAAACATTTGGTCCCAGTTCACGATAATCAACACCCAGATACTGCAACAGCGTAGCCGCAACCTGGCCCTGGTAAACCGTGCCCGGGGTTTTTACTTCGCCAACATCAGACCTATTCGGGCCGATCACTGCCAGCCAGATATCTTCGCTACCGGGGATGCTGATGTCGTGCTCCGACCAATCGCTGCCCTGCAAACCGCGGCCATGATCGGTGGTAATGATCAGCGTTGTTTTGTCCCGATAGGCATTGGAAGACTGCAGTGTGGCCCACAGCTCGCCGATCAACTCGTCCGCCAGATGCAGATAGTCCAGATAGCGGTGCGTGAAGAAGGTTTGACTGAACCGCATTACCTCAGCCCAATTTCATCTGAGCATGCCATTGATAACTATTATGGTGATCAAGACGAGTTCATCAGAAGGACTCAGGAGCTAGAGGAGAGGGACGAGGAGGAGTAATGACGCACGGTACTCACTGGCGCCTCGGCTGGAGCTTGCTATCAGCCGCGCCGTGACCTGAGCTTGCGCGTCTTTGATTCGCAAACAACCCGCGGATCTTTGGGGGGTGGCATCTTGGATGCTTTCTCAACCAACAGGCACAACATGGTTTGTGGTCTTCAAACTGGACAATCTCCCCCTTTGACGATACCGTTAGGTCTTAACAAACACGCATACCTTGGAGTTTAGTGGTTATGATAAAGCTGACATCGACCGTTTGTGCATTTGCCCTGCTGTCCACCCTTGCTGCCTGCAGCCAAGAAGCTGACGTTGTGCAGAGCGAAGCCGTTATTAATGCGCAGCCAGAGTCAGCCACAGAATTTGCTGCTGTATTACAACCGACTGAAGGCAACGCTGTCAGCGGAACTGTGTTGTTTTCCAGCACCGAAAATGGTGTCAGGGTGAGTGCGAACGTCGATGGTCTGGCCCCTATGAGTTCTCACGGCTTCCACATACATGAATTCGGCGATTGCAGCGCGGCAGATGCCAGTTCAGCGGGTGGGCACTTCAACCCACGCAGCCAGCCGCATGGTGCTCCAGACTCAGCGCAGCGGCATGTTGGTGATCTTGGCAATATAGTTTCCAATGGTGCCGGCGTAGCGCAAACTAATATGGTTGATACGCAACTGGCATTCTCAGGTATGGATTCAATTGTTGGAAAATCAGTGGTAATTCATGCTGGCGTGGATGACCTTGAAACCCAGCCCACCGGCAACGCTGGGGTACGTTTGGCATGCGGCGTTATAACTGTTGCTGGCGACTAACGTCGCCTCCACACGCCCTGCGCTGCGGCCATCAAACTTTGATCCTGTACCCGGTCTTGAATATCCACCAGATAGTAGCCATGCACATCAGCATAAAGACAAATATCAAGCTCGAGTATAGGCAAAACAAACGCTATATTCTCTGAAAACTCAAAGTACCAAACAGCCTTTCACTCCGGTCTTTCAATTGAAGTGGCGCGCAAACTGGTTAACTTTACGCCCTCAGATCTGAATATTGACCGGATACAACTGTGTTTTTCACGAATCATTGATCCCAGGACGGGATCAGCCATACCGTTACCAAAATGGGAACAGCAGGTCAGTGCCGTGGTTGACTGGTTTCTTCAATCGAATAAACCCGACGGCAGGCTGGGTGAAGCGCGGCAATCCGGCAACAGTGCTGTCGCTGCAGAACTTGCCATGTCGTCCAAGTGCGTGAGTATCATCTGAATATCGGCCGGATCTTCTCGGCAATAGTTCCAGACATTGCTCTCGACAATTGCTCCTGCATTGTTCTACCTTCGCCCATCCCTGGGCTCGTACCTCCTGCATCCCTGTGGTCGGATACTGGCAATGATTCTGACGCTACCCCCGCACTTATCGCAAGGATATTTGGGGTCAGTGTAAAAACTCCAGACTCCTGTCGGTAGTGTTGGGCAAAATCATGAATTTTTACTCTGACACCAAATATACTGAAGAGTACGATGCCTATGCAGCCATGCAGCTTTGCCGGTCGATTCAGCGAATTCTTGAACGGGATTGAAGGTGTTGATCGCGGCTGACCCTTGTCGCGCGCAGAGCGCGTTCCTACAGGTCCGGTGCTGCCTCTGCCAGGTCCACCGGTGGCAAGACA
>Ga0163153_10008461_pt1 | contig 10685 bp, 9 predicted proteins | sample OliLakLV19MP6IB1_FD_148629 | JGI IMG/M metagenome (GOLD analysis project Ga0163153, IMG submission 148629) | Freshwater microbial mat bacterial communities from Lake Vanda, McMurdo Dry Valleys, Antarctica - Oligotrophic Lake LV.19.MP6.IB-1 | ecosystem: Environmental > Aquatic > Freshwater > Lake...
CCGTTGTTCGTGGAAACGCACCATCGCACTCAGGTCGAGTTCGGTGAGCACGTCGCTGTTGCACACGATGAACGTTTCGTCCATACCGTCGGCCGCGTAGCCGATGGCGCCGGCCGTTCCGAGCGGCTCGTCCTCGACCGCGTAGCGGAGGCGGATGTCGCCGAACATGTCGACACCCGAGGGGTCGTGGTCGAAGTGTTGGTGAAACGCGTCGGGTAGGTACCCCATCGAGAGGATGACCTCGTCGATGCCGTGCCGGGCCAGCCACGCCAACTGGCGCTCGATGTACGGCTGGTTCGCGACCGGGAGGAGCGATTTCGGCGTGGTGAACGTGAGGGGTCGGAGCCGGGTGCCCTCTCCACCGACGAGGACGACCGCCTTCATGGTGTGGAAGATGCAGGTGTCTCCGGCGCGGCGTCCGCCGCGGGCGGCGCGTCGCTCTCGGGCGTCACGGTCGTGTCCGGGGTCACGGGCGCGCCGGATGCGTCGGTTTCGGGCGTGACGACGATGCTCTCGGGCGGTGCCGTCTCGACCGGCGAGCCGTCCGGTGCGGTTTGCATGTCTTGCGGCGCAGCCAGACCCGCGGCAGCCGGCGGAACGCCGATGTCTTCGCCCTCCCCCAGCAACGCGAGGGCGATGATGTCGCCGTCCTGCGGGTGATACGACAAGATGTCGCCCGACTGCTCCTCGCCGTTGACGCTCCAGCGCACTTGCGCTTCTTCGCCGTTGCAGTCGTCGCCCGAGTTGTGCTCCTGGCCGTCCCACATCGTGAACGAGTCTTCGGACACAACCCATCCGCCGTAGCCGAAGTACTTGCCGACCGTGGCCCGGTCACCGGACTCGGCTGACACGAACGGGTGGATGTGGATGAGGCCGTCGCCGTGGGAGTGGATTCCGGCCTGGATGCTCGGGCTTTCGGCGTCGTTGTGGAACTCGGGAGCGTCCGCGACCCATTCGCCGCACACGTTGACCCCGAGCGCGGCGTGCCAGTGCTCGCCGATCATCGGCGACTTCGCGTCGGATTGGCTGATTGCGATCAGCGCGATCCCGACGACGACTATGACGCCGGAAATGACGTACCAAATCAGCGAGCCGCGCGAGCGGCGAGCCTTGGTGAGAGCCGCGCGACGGCGTTTGCGAGTGCCCCTGGCCATGGATCGTCAGGCTAGCCGCTGGCTGTGCGTTCACTCGTTCGCACCGCACGCCCGGCGAGGGTCGCCAGGGTGCGCACGGCGAGATACACGGCGACAAACGGCAGCAACACCGCGCGCGCGCCGGTGAACCGCCGCTTGCCAAATCGCCACGCGGAGCGGTGGTGTTCGACCAGCATCCGGTACGGCCGCCGGTCGGTGCTGGCGCCCTGCACATGCCACACGACGCCGGCCGGGTCGTACGCGACCTCCCACCCGGCCTCGCGCAGCCGGAAGCACAAGTCGACGTCCTCGAAGTACATGAAATACCGCTCGTCCCACCCGCCGACCGCGTCGAGCGCGGTGCGTCGGAGCCAGACCGCGGCTCCGGAGATCCAGTCGACCGCACGCGGCTGTTCGGGGTCGGCGTCGAGCTGGCGGTACCGCGTGGTGAAGGGATTGGTCGGCCACCACGCCCCGAGCGTGCCGTGCATGACGGCAACGGGAATCGACGGGTCCGTGCGAGCCGATGGGTAGTCGCTGCCGTCGTTGTTCTTGATCCGGGGGCCGACGGCCGCCAGCCGCGGTTGCGATTCGATCCGGTCGAGCATGGCGCGCGCGCTGCCCGGTTCGAGCCGCGTGTCGGGGTTGAGCACGGCCACGACCGGCGCACGCGTCGCGGCGATGCCGAGGTTGGCGGCGCTCGCGTAGCCGACGTTGCCGGGCGAATGGATGACTTGCACGTCGGGAAACGCCTTCGCCAACGCGTCGAGCGATCCGTCGCGTGACGCGTTGTCGACCACGACGAGTTCGACCATCCCCGCACTGTCGTCGGCGAGCACCGAACGCACACACGCTTCGAGGAGCGCGCCCGCTTCGTAGTTCACGACCACCGCCGCCCAGGGCGCGGTGGGCGCGCTCGTGACCGCTAGTCGGTGAAGCGGTACTTCAGCAATGTCCACAGGGCGCCGAATCCGTCGGTCCATTCGATCTTCTTGCCTTCGGAGAACTCACGACCTGTGTACGAGATCGGAACCTCGTAGATGCGCACGCCGCGTTTGAGGATCTTGGCCGTGATCTCGGGCTCGATGTCGAACCGGTTCGACTGCAGCGCGAGCGACTCGATGAGCGCGCGGTCGACGAGCTTGTAACACGTCTCCATGTCGGACAGCGTCGTGTTGTAGAGCACGTTGGTGACCAGCGAAAGAAAACGGTTGCCGATCCAGTGCAACAGGAGCATGTTGCGCCGTTCGCCCGTGAATCGGGACCCGTATACGACGCGAGCTTTGCCCGCGAGGACGGGCCCGAGCAGGCGCGGCCAGTCATTCGGGTCATACTCGAGATCGGCGTCCTGGACGAGCACGTAGTCGCCGGTCGCGTGCGAAAACCCCGTGCGCAGCGCGGCGCCCTTGCCCTGGTTCCGTTCCTGGAACAACACGCGCACGGTGCTGTCGCCCAACTGGCGTAGCACGTCGCGTGTCCCGTCGGTACTGCCGTCGTCGACGACGATGATCTCGCGCTCGATCCCGTCGGGAAGTTCGACCGTGCGGACGCGCCGGATGATCTCGGTGATCGTGTTGCGTTCGTTGTAGACCGGGACCACCACCGAGAGCTTGTTCAGCTTCGGCGGCGGTGTCGTGTCAGGCGCGACCACGTGTTCTCTCCTCGAGGTACCAAGCGTGCATCTTCTGGAGGCCTTCGCGCAGCGTTATGGTCGGTTCCCACCCGAGCAGCGTGCGAGCCCGCGTGATGTCGGGACGGCGCCGCACAGGGTCGTCGACCGGGAGGGGTGCGAAGACGATATCGGATGAAGACCCGGTGACCTCGCGCACGAGGTCGGCGAGTTCGAGCATCGTGAACTCGCCCGGATTCCCGATGTTCACCGGTTCGGCGAGGTCGGAGTCGAAGAGCGCGAGGATCCCGCGCACCTCGTCGTCGACGTAGCAGAACGACCGCGTCTGCGTGCCGTCGCCGTAGACGGTGAGCGGCGTTCCCTCGACCGCCTGCACGAGGAAGTTCGACACGACACGCCCGTCGGACGGACGGAGCCGCGGGCCGTACGTGTTGAAGATACGGACGATGTGCGTCTTCGTGCCGTGCAACCGGTGGTACGTGATCGTCATCGTCTCCGCGAACCGTTTCGCCTCGTCGTACACCGACCGGGGCCCTGTCGGGTTGACGTTGCCGTTGTAGGTCTCGGGCTGCGGATGCACTTCGGGGTTGCCGTAGACCTCGCTCGTCGACGCGAGCAGGAAGCTCGCGTCGTGGGCACGCGCGAGTTCCAGCGCGTTGCGAGTACCGAGCGACGACACGTCCATTGTCTCGAGCGGAATCTGCAGGTACTCCGGCGGGCTCGCCGGGCTCGCGAAGTGCAACACGCCGTCGACTGCACCGGTCACGGGAATCTGTTTCGACACGTCGGCGATGACGAGTTCGAAGCGCGCGTCGGCTTCGAGTTCCGCGACGTTCTCGCGCCGGCCGGTGCACAGGTTGTCGACCGCGACGACGTCGTCACCCCGATCGAGCAACGCGCGGCAGAGATGGGACCCGACGAACCCGGCGCCGCCGGTGACAACGATACGAGCCACTCAGCGCCGCCCGACGCCGTCGTAGCGGAACCCGTACCGCCGCATCGCGGCCGGGTCGAGCAGGTTGCGGGCGTCGACGATCGCCGGATTGCGCAACGAGTCACGGACGCGGTCGAAGTCGAGCCACCGGAACTGGTCCCACTCGGTCAGCACGGCCACGACATCGGCGCCGGCAGCCGCTTCGTACGGGTCGGCGGCGATGTCGAGCCCGGGCACCTCGCGCGCGGCGCGTTCGCCTGCGGCGGGGTCGTACCCGCGCACGGCTGCACCCTGTTCGAGCAGCCGCCGCGTGATCGCCAGCGCCGACGACTCGCGCAGGTCGTCGGTGCCGGCCTTGAATGTGAGCCCCCACACCGCGACGACTGCTTCCGAGAGGGAACCGCCGGCGCCGTTCGTGATCTTCTCGACGATGCGTTCGCGTTGGGCCCGGTTGACCTGGATGACGCCGGCCAGGAGCTCGAAGTCGGAGTCGGCCTGGTTCGCCGTGTGGAGCAGCGCGGCGACGTCCTTGGGGAAGCACGAGCCCCCGTAGCCGGGGCCGGGCTGGAGGAACTGGAAGCCGATGCGCGGGTCGTAGCCCATGCCGAGCGCAACCTCGCGTACGTCGGCGTCGACGGCTTCGCACAAGTTCGCGATCGCATTGATGAACGAGACCTTGGTCGCGAGGAACGCGTTCGACGCGTACTTGATCATCTCCGCCGACGCGGGATCGGTGACGAGCACGGGCGATTGGACCTTGCGGTACAGGTCGGACACGCGCACCGCGGCGCCGGGGTCGTCGCAGCCGATCACGATACGGTCGGGGTGCAGAAAGTCGTGCACGGCCTGACCTTCGCGGAGGAACTCGGGGTTCGACGCGACCGTGACATCTTCGGCCCGGGCGCCGGACTCGGAGAGCACCCGTTGCACGAAGCGGGTCGAGCCGACCGGCACGGTCGACTTCGTGACGACGACGGTTCCCGGTTGGAGCACGCCCGCGATCTCGCGCGCGACATCCTCGACGAAGGAGAGGTCGGCACTCCCGTCGGCGCTCTCGGGGGTCTGCACGCACAGGAACACGACGCCGGCGTCGAGCACTGCGTTCGTAGCGCCCAGCACGAAGCGCAGGCGCCGCGAGGCGAGTCCCTCGGCGACCAACTCGGGCAGGCCGTCTTCGAGAATCGGCACTTCACCCTTGTTCAACCGCGCGACGCGCTCGACATCGAGGTCGGCGCAGACGACATCGTGGCCGAGGTGCGCGAAGCACGCAGACGTCGTCAAGCCGACGTAACCCGCCCCGATGACCGCAACTTTCACCCGGCCATGTTACGAGGGATAGAAAGGTGCCCTGTTCATGGGGGGCGGCTAGCAACCCGAGACGGGGAACGCGCCTTCGCCACCGGGATTCGGCGGCGGCCCACTGGTCGTGGTCGTTTCCGGAACCGGCGTGGTTGCGGGTGCCTCGGCCTCGGCCGGCGCCCCGGTCGCGGGCGGCGCACCCACGGAGTCGAAGTCGCGACCCACGACGACCACGACGTCGGCGTCGGGTGTCTCGTCGAGCGGGACGAGTTCGCCCGCGCCGCCCAGGCTCGCGAGGACGAGCAGCGCCTTCGACTCGTCACCGGGGCCGTGCCGGACCAGCGTGACCTCGTAGTCTTGGCGGTCGGCGTTGTCGGGCGGCTCGACGCCGTCGAAGCCGATCTCGACGAGCCCGTCGAGCACGACACGAGCCCGACCACCCACTCCCGAACCGTTTTCGACCTTCACACTCACTTCGGCCGGCTCGACATCGGTGGGGACTTCGATTTCGGATCCACCGCCGCCGAACGCGGAGAGTCGGTCGAAGATCGGCTGCGCTTCGCTCTCGATGAGCACGAGCGCCGCCTGCCCGTCGATGCGTTCGGGCGTCGTCGGCAGGGTCACCATGTCGAGCGCGGCCGGATCGACGTCGCGGAACGCGTTGATGAGGGCGCGCAGGTCGTTCGTACTGAGACTCGGGTCGAGGCGCAGATTGCCGACAGCCTCGTTCAGGATGTCGGTGATCTTCAACGGGTTCCGGAACCCGGACCGCACGGCCTCGTCGGCCAGCGAACGGATGAAGTACTGCTGGCGCCGGATACGCCCGATGTCGGCGGTGCCGTCGGTCTCCCAGTCGTCGTTGACGAGTGACTGGTACTCGCGCGAACGGACGTACTGCAGCGCCTGGTTCCCGTCGAGCTCGAAGCATCCCGCCGACGCGATGTCGAGACCCGTCTGCACATCGCGCGCCGCAGTCGGGAAGAAGATCGGGACATTGCCGATCGCGTCGACGAGATTGCGGAACCCGTCGAAGTTCACCTCGAGGTAGTGGTGAATCTCGATGCCAAAGTTCTGTTGAATGGTGTCGACGACGCGTTGGGGCCCCTCGTTGAACGCGGCGTTGATCTTGGCGGTGCCGAGACCCGGGATATCGACCCACAGGTCGCGTGGGAACGACACGAGGAAGCCGCTCTTCTCGTCGGGGTCGACGTGGGCGATCATGATCGTGTCGGATCGCTGCCCGCCGGCGTCGCCCGTCTCGCCGAAGTGCGCGGCGTCTTCCGCGTTCTCTACGAACTCGCGCGTGTCCGAGCCGATGATGAGAAAGTTCGCGGGCTCTCCCTTTTTCTGTTCGTCGAGTTCGAGCCCTTCGACGCGTTCCGCCGAGTCAACCGCGTCGTTGACGAACCAGTACGCGTAGCCGATTCCGCTCGCGGTGAGTCCGAACGACAACACGAGCGCCAAGACGAAACGCTGAAGGAACGCACGCAGCGACGTCGGCGAATTCACGGTGCATCAACCCTAGCGATCTCACCCACCGGTTACGGGCATCCGACGAGCGGTCCGCCCGTCTCGGGATCGACCGGAACGTAGTCGGTGTTCGCCGCCGAAACGGGTCGGGTCGTCGTCGTGGTCGTGGGCGCCGCCGAGGTCTCGGGAGCCGTCGCGCCGGGCCCCAACGTGGGTGCCGGGGTCGGCGCCGTCGTGGCGACGGGCTCGGCCTTGAGCGGGGCGACGAGGTCGTCCCAGTCCTCGCCGACGATCACCTCGACGTCGAGGCCCTCGGGCAATCCTTCACGCGCTTCGGTCACGTTCGGGGTTCCGAGGGCCACGGCGACGGTGAGTGCCTTGCGCACCGCGCCGGGCGAATAGCGCACTTGTGTCAGTGGGTAATCGTCACGATCGGCGTCCGCGGCGGCGCCCACGACTTGGAAGCCGTGCCGCACAAGCCCGTCGTTCACTTCGGTACCCAAGCCGCGTTCGCCGCTTCCATTGAGCACCCGGACGCGTACTTCTCCCGCGGGCGTGGGTTCGGGCAAGTCAATAGTCGGCAAGCCGAATGTACGCAGCCGCGCGAGCAGCGGTGCCGCTTCCTCGTCGATCACGAGTTGGACGTCGGCGCCGCCGCGGTCACCGCTTTCGGTCGGAATGGTGGCCATCTCGATGCTCGCCGGGTCGAGATCGCGGAACGCGTTGATGAGTCCCTTGATGTCGTTGAGTCCGAGCTGCGAATCGCGCTTCATGGAGTCGAACACGTCTGTGACGAGTCGGTACGCCGTGAGCGGGTTGCGCGCGCCCCGGTCGAGCGCCGTGTCGGCCAGGCTGCGCAAGAAGTACTGCTGCCGTTCGATACGACTGAGGTCGCTGCGGGGATCCTGGCGCCAGCGGTCGCTGTCGGCGTCGTACGCCTCGTAGAAGCGCGACCGGGCGTAGGCGAGTGCCTGGTTGCCGTCGAGTTCACGGCACCCGGCGTCGGCAACGTCGAGGTTCGACTTGGCGTCGCGCGCCGGGGTGTTGAACTGGATGTCGACACCACCGATCGTGTCGACGATTTCGCGGAAACCGTCGAAGTCGACTTCGAGGTAATGGTGGATATCGATCGAGAAGTTCTCGCGCAGTGTCTCGATGACGAGCTGCGGGCCGCCGAGACCATACGCCGCGTTCAGCCGGTCGGAGTCGTAACCGGGGATCTGCACCCACGTGTCGCGCGGGAACGAGACCACGAAGCCCGTCTCGGTTTCGGGGTCGACGTGCACGACCATGAGGACATCGGACCGTTCACCTTCGACATCACCGAACGCGCCGGCTTCACCCTCGTCGTCGACGATCGCGCGCGTGTCGGAGCCGACGACGAGGAAGTTCGCCGGTTCACCCTTTTCCTCCGGCGTGAGCACATCGCCGGGAAGGTCGAGCGTTTCGGTCTTGTCGTACTCGCGTTCGAACTTGGTGTTGCCCGCGACGACGCCGACCGACGCGACGACAACCACGAGTCCGAACGCGATCGCGAAACGGATGAGGAACTGACCGATTGACGACATTGTTTTCGGGTGTGGGCTCACTCGACCGGCAATCCGAGCCCGCGCGCGATCAAGACGCGTTGGATCTCGCTGGTTCCTTCGCCGATCTCGAGGATCTTGGCGTCGCGGTAGAAGCGCGAGACGGGCGTCTCGTCGATGTAGCCGTACCCGCCGTGGATCTGGACCGCTTCCCGTGTCGCGCTCACGGCGATCTCACTGGAGTAGAGCTTGGCCATCGCCGCGGCCTGGCGAACCGGGCGGCCCTGGTCGCGCAACCACGCGGCCTTGTAGGTGAGATTGCGGGCGTTCTCGATCGCCACGGCCATGTCGGAACACTTGAACGCGACGCCCTGGTACCGGCCGATCGGGCCGCCGAAGGCTTGACGGGTGCCGGCGTGGGCCAACGACGCGTCGAGGCACGCCTGCGCCATGCCGACCGCGAGCGCCGAGATGGCGATGCGGCCGTCGTCGAGCACTCGGAGAAACGTCTTGAACCCTTCGCCACGGGTGCCGAGCAACTGCTGCTCCGGAACACGACAGTTCGAGAACACGAGTTCGTGCGTGTCGGATGCGTGCCAGCCCATCTTGCGGTAGGGCGCCATGACCTCGAACCCGGGCGTGCCCGAGTCGACGACGATGTTCGAGATCTCGTTGTCTCCGGTGCGCGCGGTGATCGTGACGCACTTGGTCATGGGCGTGCCCGAGTTGGTGATGAAGGTCTTCTGCCCGTCGATGGCCCACACGCCATCAGACTCCCGGAGCACCGCCCGCGTTCTCGTGGCCCCGGCGTCGGAACCGGCCTCGGCCTCGGTCAGGCCGAACGCGCCCAGTACCTCACCCGCGATCATCGGGACGAGGTACTCCTGCTTCTGTTCCTCGGTTCCCGAGTAGTGGAACGGTGCGGCGCCGAGACTGACCCCGGCTTCGAGCGTGATGGCCATCGACGCGTCGACGCGCGCGATCTCTTCGATCGCGATGCAGTACGTGATGTAGTCGGCTCCACCACCGCCGTACTCCTCGGGGAACGGAAGCCCGAACAGCCCGAGCTTTCCCATGGCCTTCACCGTGTCGACCGGAAACGTGTGGTCGCGGTCCCACGCCTCGGCGTGCGGCGCGATCTCCGCTTCGGCGAACTCCCGCACGACCTGGCGGAACTGCTCCTGCTCGGAACTCAGGTCGAATTCCATTACGCCGTCCCTCGCACCATGACAACGGCTCCCTCGCTGCGCCGTCCATGGCTTCTCTGCGTCCGCACGACGCCAACGGCTCCCTCGCTGCGCCGTCCATGGCTTCTCTGCGTCCGCACGACGCCCATGGCTCCCTCGCTGCGCCGTCCATGGCTTCTCTGCGTCCGCACAGCCCGACGGTACCTTGGGGTCCGTGGGAAACGCCTCTGCACCCGCCGTCCTCGCGCACCTGCCCACAGGCCGGGGCGTCATGGTCGTGCAAGACGGCGCGAGGACCATCGTCGGCGTCGCCCCCGAGCACGTCCTGGTCGCGTCGGGTGAGGACGCGTTTCGCGCCCTCGACCAGGCATCTCGCGGCGGATTTTGGAGCGGGTTCATTGCGTATGACCTCGGTCGCGCGGTCGAGCACGTCGTCGCCCGCACCTCCGAGAACGTGGACGGGGGCCGCCAGGTTCCCGACCTGCCCGATATCGCACTGGCCCGGTACGACGCCCGCCTCGTCCTCGAGGCCGACGCGCCGCCGCGCGTGGAGGGTGACGGCGCGACCGCGGAACTGCTCGCGCAGGCCGCGTGGCGGGCCCAACGCGGAGCGGGACCCGTGCGGGCGCCCGACCTCGGGCCGTGGGAGTCGAGCCTCGACCGCGACGCCCACGCGGCTGCGGTCGCAGAAATCCTCGGGCTCCTGGCCGCCGGCGAGTGCTACCAGGTCAACCTCACCCGCCGCCTCACGGCACCACAGGCGGCCGACCCGCGGGCGCTGTACCGCGCGCTCGCCACCTTCAACCCGGCCCCGCACCTCGCGCTGTGCAGCTTCGGCCCCGCTCTCGAAGGCGTCGCCGTCGTCAGCGCGTCGCCGGAGTTGTTCCTGCGCATCGACGGGCGTGCGGTCGAGACGAAGCCGATCAAGGGCACCGATACCGACCCGGTCCGGCTCGCGGGCAGCGCCAAGGACCGCGCCGAGAACGTCATGATCGTCGACTTGGCGCGCAACGACCTCGGCCGCGTCTGCGAGTACGGATCGGTCACGGTTCCGGCGTTGTGCACCGTCGAGGCGCACCCCGGTCTGCATCACCTGGTCAGCACCGTACGCGGCCGACTGCGGCCCGATGTCGGGTTGGCCGACGTGGTGCGCGCGACGTTCCCGCCCGCGTCGGTCACCGGTGCGCCGAAGCCGCGCGTCATGCAGGCGATCGAAGATCTCGAGCCGGTGCGGCGCGGTGTCTACTGCGGTGCGGTCGGCTGGATCGACGGCGACCGCGGCTGCGCCGAACTTGCGGTTGCCATCCGCACGTTCACGATCGCCGGTGGCCTGACGCAGCTCGGTATCGGTGGCGGCATCATCGCCGACTCGCGTGCCGAAGCCGAGTGGGACGAGACCGAGCTCAAGGGCGCGCGGTTGTTGCTGGCGGCGTCACAAATCGCAGGCAGCGAGAACGCGACGGGTTCCGGCTTGTGATCGTCTGGCTCGACGGCGAGATCCGGGCG
>Ga0163153_10008464_pt1 | contig 10684 bp, 9 predicted proteins | sample OliLakLV19MP6IB1_FD_148629 | JGI IMG/M metagenome (GOLD analysis project Ga0163153, IMG submission 148629) | Freshwater microbial mat bacterial communities from Lake Vanda, McMurdo Dry Valleys, Antarctica - Oligotrophic Lake LV.19.MP6.IB-1 | ecosystem: Environmental > Aquatic > Freshwater > Lake...
CACGGAATCGCCGTATCAACCAAAAGCTCCTGTCTCCGCGATGAAGACGAATCCTATGTTCTCAAAGCAATTGGTGGTAATACTCAGACCTCAATCAGATTCTCCTTCGGAAGATGGACAACCAAAGCTAACATTCGTTCTGTTCTTAAGATAGTAACAAAAGTACTAGCTATACAGCGGTAAAAAGGTGTGCGCAAGGAAACAAGAGAAGTGTAGGAGCACGGATATTTTTCTGTTGAAAAATTCCTCGTGCTCGCGTCAGTCGCGCTCGCAAGACCCCTACACTTCTCTTGTTTCCTTGCGCTTTGTCCAGTACTTTGTTACTATCTCTCCCATGTTAATGATCCGCCTTCAGCGCACTGGCCGCAAACACGAACCAACGTTTCGTGTTGTTTTGACCGATTCAAAGAATGGTCCTAAGAGTGGCAAATACCTTGAGAACCTCGGTTGGTACGATACTCGCATCGAAAACAAAGTCGATCAGCTCGATACAGAGAAGATCAAGCATTGGATGTCACATGGCGCAAAGCTCTCTTTGACCCTTCACAATTTCCTCGTTTCAAAAAAGGTTATTGCCGGTGTAAAGCTCAATGCTCTCCCAAAAAAGACCGTTATCAAAAAAGATGAACCTGTTGTAGCTGCTGCTCCGGTAGTTGCACTAGTAGCCGAAGTCGAAGCAACTCCTGTGGCAGAACCTGTCGCTGCATAATTCCTCTACTGGATGCCCACAGATCGCCTTGCGCGAGACTTTCCATTTGTTACACTTATGCCCAGTACAGCGTCTCTGTACCTCTTACTAACTATATAAACGATATGCAGCCCGATCAGCAATTTCTCGAATACGTCATCAAAGCTTTGGTAGATGTTCCCGATCAAGTAAAGGTAAACCGTACCGTAGATGAGATGGGTGTTCTTCTTACCCTGGAAGTCAGTGCCGCAGATATGGGTAAGATCATCGGAAGACAGGGTAATACTGCAAAGGCTGTTCGAACCCTTCTCCGTGTTGTTGGTATGAAGAACAACTCTCGCGTAAACCTCAAAATCAATGAACCAGTCGGCGGTCTCAAGTCTGGTGAACATCAATCTTCAACAGTTAAGACTATAGAAGAAGCAATGGCAGATTTGAAGTTGGAATAAAATAAACATTTCTGGAATATAAAAAAATCCCCGCATAGGGGGTTTTTACGGCACACCAGTGACATGTTGGAGTATTTATGGTAAAGTAATTATCATATTAATATGACCACCTTTCACCTCATAACTCTCTTTCCGGAAAGCTTCGAATCCTACCTCCAGGCTTCGATTATTAAACGCGCTCAGGAAAAAGGCTTGATCACTATCAAGTTCTACAATCCACGTGATTTCGTCGTAATTCCTAAAGGCAAAGAACCTTCATATTCCGATCGTCGTGTCGATAATCGTCCATATGGGGGAGGTCCGGGCATGGTTATCGAAGCGTTACCGGTTATTAAGGCTATTGAAAAAGCCCTTCGACTCGGCGCTAAGTGCCTCGTTCAGGGCAAGCCACTTCAAGCTCAGGGTAAGCTAAAAACCAAGAAGGTTAAGATAGTCTTCTTTAGTCCATCGGGTACACAATTTAGCAACGAAACAGCTGATACCTTTAAAAAATATACCGATATTGTATTGGTCTGTGGCCGCTATGAAGGTATCGATGCTCGTGTCAAAAAGGCTTTTCCAATGATTGACATTTCAGTTGGACCGTACGTTCTTACGGGTGGAGAATTGCCCGCGTTGATTATGATTGACTCTATTACTCGTCGTATAGAAGGAGTGTTGGGGGATATACAATCTCTTGAAGAGGAAAGGGTGGCGAGTCCTGATGTCTATACCCGCCCTGAGGTTATCGAATATAAAGGCAAAAAGTACCGTGTACCGAAGGTTCTTCTTTCGGGACACCATCAAAAAATGGAGGAATGGAAGAAAAAACGACAGAAATAGACTATCCCCAGAGAGAGAACTTGACATTTTATATAGGTTTTGCTAGCCTCAACCTAACTTCGCAGATTGAGTTCTGCCCTAGAGCGGAGGATTACAAGGCTCAAAATTGATCCACCCGTGCAAATTCACCTCACGTAAGACGTATAACCGCTTCCGAATATTTGGATAGTGGTTTTTCGTGTGTGTGAAAAAGCAAACATATCCACAAGGTATCCCCAAGTAACGATATGAAAAGTGTGGTAAGAAGGAAGGCCCATTTCTTATTTTAATAATTTATAAACGATATGTCACACAATACTGCCATTCGACCGAAGAAATATTTCAGCCGTTACCAAGTGCCTCTGACAGAGATGCCAAACTTCGTGGAGTCTCAAGTCGTTTCGTTCAAATGGCTTGTCGATCAAGGTCTTTCAAACTTGCTTAAGGATTTTTCTCCGATCAAGGATTATGCTGAAAAGAAATTCGAGCTTTCCATCGGTGATGCGGAACTCACACTTCCTAAGTTTGATGAGCACTATGCAAAGCTCAATAAGCTCAACTATGAAGGCCAGATCAAGGTTCGCGTTACCTTGAAGAACAAATCTCTCAATGTTGTCAAAGAACAGGAGATGTTTTTGGCTGATTTTCCTGTGATGACCGATCACGGTACTTTCATCATCAATGGTGTTGAACGTGTTATTGCTCCACAGCTCGCTCGTTCCTTCGGCATCTTCTTTACCTCAAATGAACTCAAAGGTAAGATTTTTTTTGGTGCCAAGATCATTCCTGCACGCGGTGTATGGATGGAAATCGAGATAGACGCTGACAATATCATTTATTGCCGTATCGATCGTAAGCGTAAATTTCCCGTCACCTCTCTTCTCCGTATTCTCGGTGCTGATACAAACCAAAAGATCAACGATCTTTTCGTAGGTAATCCTGAAGTAAAGAAAGTTATAGAAGCAACTCTTGCTAAGGATCACGCAAAGAGTTCAGATGATGCCTATATCGAAATCCACAAGCGTTTGCGCGATGGTGACTTGGCCACTCCTGAAAATGCTCGTTCATTTATCCAGGCTCTCTTGAAATCCGATCGTTACGATATTTCACGCGTTGGACGCTTCCGTTTTAACAAGCGTTTTGCAAAGTCTATGGAAGAGAAGGATTTGGAACGTCGCACACTCTCTTTGGACGATGTAGCTACAACTATTGGTCACATTGTGACGTTGTCACTTGATCCAGAAATGCAAGCTGATGATATCGACCACCTTGGTTCACGCCGCGTACGTTACGTTGGTGAACTTCTTGAACAGCGCATCCGTCTCGGTCTTACCCAGATGAAACGTAATATTCAGGACAAGATGTCGACTGTTGAGCCAGACGTTACATTACCTGTTTCATTTATTTATCCTCGCCCACTTCAAGCTCGTATCAAAGAATTCTTCACCACGAACCAGCTTTCTCAATTCATGGCACAAGAAAACGTGCTTGCTGAAGTTGAACATCTTCGTACGCTGACGGCTCTTGGTCCCGGCGGTCTTTCACGTGAACGTGCAGGTTTCGAAGTTCGTGACGTGCACCCATCTCACTACGGCCGTCTCTGTCCGATCCACACTCCTGAAGGTCCAAACATCGGTTTGGTGCTTCGTTTGACTACTTATGCTCGTATCAACGATTTCGGCATGATCGAAACTCCGTATGCCAAAGTTAAGAACGGCAAAGTCACCAAGGAGATTGTCTACCTTAACGCTCTCGAAGAAGAAAATTTCCGCATCGCTCACGCTGCAACTCCATACGACAAGGATGGAAACATTACTGACGATGAAGCAGAAGTTCGCCGTAACGGTAAGCCAGAACTTTCTAATAAAAATGATATCGATTATATCGACGTTGCAACCAACCAGGCTTTCTCTATTGCAACATCATTGATTCCATTCTTGAATCACGATGATGCAAACCGTGCATTGATGGGATCGAACATGCAGAAACAAGCAACACCATGTCTCGTACCGGAAGCACCATTTGTTGCTACTGGTATGGAACGCAAAGCTGTCGTTGATACTGGACGTATCGTTGTCGCTCCTGAAGATGGAGAGATTACTGCTGTCGATGCAAAGAGTCTTACGTTCAAAGGTAAGAAATCAGGCAAATCTCAGACATACAATCTCGTGCTCTTTTCTCGAACAAACGGTTTTACTGTATTTCACCAACGTCCAATTGTTTCTTTGGGAGACATGGTTAAGAAGGGTGATATTCTGGTAGATACCTCAACATCTGATAAGGGAGAAATAGCACTTGGACACAATGCACTCGTAGCCTTCATGTCATGGTCTGGATCAAACTACGAAGACGCGATTATTCTTTCTGAACGTGTCGTTAAGAATGCAAAGTGGAGTTCTATTCATATCGAAGAATTTGTCGTCAACGTACGTGATACCAAACTTGGTCCCGAAGTTACTACCTGCGATATTCCAAACGTAGCTGAAGCAAAACTCAAGAACCTTACTGAAGAGGGTATTGTCCGCATCGGTGCAGAAGTTCGTCCAGGTGATATCTTGGTTGGTAAAATTTCTCCAAAGGGTGAAACGCAACTTACTCCAGAAGAACGCCTCCTCCGCTCAATCTTTGGTGAAAAAGCTCGTGACGTCAAAGATACGTCAAAGCGTATGGAAAACGGTAAGCGTGGTCGTGTTATCTCTGTCAAAGTATTCTCACGTGAACGTGGTAACAAACTCGAATCAGGAATCATCAAGAAGATTTATATCGAAGTCGCTCAAGTACGTAACGTATCAGTTGGTGACAAGATGGCAGGACGTCACGGCAACAAAGGGGTTATCTCACGTATTCTTCCAGAAGAAGATATGCCATACATGGAAGATGGCTCACCTATCGATGTTATTTTGACTCCACTTGGTGTTCCATCTCGTATGAACCTTGGTCAGATTTTGGAATTACACTTGGGATTGGCTGCAAGTACTCTCGGGTATCAGGCAATCGTCCCTCCGTTCGTAGGAGCAACTGATGCTGAAATCAAAGAAGAACTCACAAAGGCTGGTCACGATGCATCAGGTAAAATGAAACTTCGCGATGGTCGTACCGGTGAACATTTCGATCAGCCAGTTGCGGTCGGATACATGTACATTATGAAACTTCACCACATGGTAGAAGATAAGATCCACATGCGTTCTATTGGTCCCTACTCTCTTATTACTCAACAGCCATTGGGAGGTAAGGCACAAGGTGGAGGTCAACGTTTTGGAGAAATGGAAGTCTGGGCACTTTTGGGTCACGGTGCTGCTCATACACTCCGCGAAATTCTCACGGTCAAATCAGACGATATCGTTGGTCGCTCACAAACATTCGATTCTATTGTTAAGGGCGAACGTATGAAGGCTCCAAACTTGCCAGCTTCCTTCAATGTGCTTCTCAAGACACTTCGTGGTTTGGCCCTCAACGTCGAGTTGGTCAAGGCTCCTCTTACTGAACAAGAGTAATATTCATAACCATTACCACCATGTCAAACGCAAACACACAACACGTCACCATCACCACGAAGAAATACGTGGAGCCACAAAATTTTGATTTTGTGAAGTTGTCCCTGACTTCTCCTGAAAAGATCATGGAATGGTCTTACGGTGAGATCACCAAGCCTGAGACGATCAACTATCGTACTCAACGCTCTGAAAAGAGTGGTTTGTTTGATGAACGCATCTTTGGTCCAGATCGAGACTATGAATGTTATTGTGGAAAATACCGTGGCATTCGCTACAAGGGTATTGTCTGTGAAAAATGTGGAGTTGAAATCACACGCTCTATCGTTCGCCGTGACCGTATGGGTCACATCGAGCTTGCATCTCCTGTTTCTCACATTTGGTTTTTGAGAAGTGTTCCTTCACGTATCGGACTTATTCTCGGAATGACAACATCTGACCTCGAAAAGGTTGTGTATTTCGCAGGGTATATGGTTACGGTTGTTCATGAGACCGAGAAGAATAATTTCCTCAAGGAACTCGACAGTGAATACAAGACAAAGGTAAAGACTGCTCAGGATGACAAGACAAAGGAGGCCCTCAAGGAACTTCTTTTGAATGCTCGTAAGGAAATTGAGAGTATTGTGCCTGGTTTGGTTATCGACGAAATGACGTACCACAAGTACGCCATGCGTTACAGTTCAATCTTTGAAGCACTCATCGGTGCTGAAGCTATTTATGACCTTTTGAAAAAGATAGATCTTGCAAAGCTCAAAGTTGAACTCGAGAAGTACTACCAAGATGCAGGTGCCGCTGATCGTGAAAAGCTCGGCAAACGTATTGCCTTGGTCAAACAAATGATCAAAGCAAAGTTGCGTCCAGAGTGGATGTTCCTCGTTCGTCTCCCGGTTATTCCACCAGGTCTCCGTCCGATGGTTGCTCTTGAGGGAGGTCGTTATGCGACATCCGATGTAAACGATCTCTATCGTCGCGTCATCAACCGCAACAATCGTCTGTTGAAACTCAAAGAAATCAATGCTCCAGAAGTTATTCTCCGTAATGAGAAGCGTATTCTTCAGGAAGCAGTTGATGCATTGATTGATAACTCTATTCGTCACAGTTCTTCAGCAGGTGCCGCTGCCGCTGCTGCACAAAAGCGTGCGCTCAAGTCTTTGTCAGACAGTCTCAAATCAAAGCGTGGTCTCTTCCGTCAGAACCTTCTCGGAAAGCGCGTGGACTATTCAGGACGTTCAGTAATCGTGGTTGGTCCAGAATTGAAACTCAATGAATGTGGTATGCCAAAGCATATGGCTCTGGAATTATTCCGTCCATTCGTGATCTCTGGCCTCTTGAAGCGCGAACTTGCCTATAACATCCGTGGTGCGAATCGTCTGATCGATGATAGTGCAAAGGAAGTCTGGGAAATTCTCGAAGAAGTTATTTTCGGTAAGTACGTACTCTTGAACCGTGCCCCAACATTGCACCGCCTTGGTATCCAGGCCTTCAAGCCGATCTTGATCGAAGGTAACGCTATCCAGGTTCACCCACTCGTGTGTACGGCTTTCAACGCTGACTTTGACGGAGACCAAATGGCCGTTCACGTACCACTTTCTGAAGAAGCTCAAATGGAAGCTCGCGAGATCATGGCTGCTGACAAGAACATCTTGAAGCCAGGTAACAATGAACCAACCGTGGTTGCAAAAATGCTTGATATCGTTCTTGGTTGTTTCTGGGTTACCAAGATGCTCGAAGGAGGGAAAGGGGAAGGTAAAATCTTCGAATCACCAGGTGCAGCTATCCTCGCTCAAAATTTTGGAGACATCAATTTGCGTTCAAAGGTAAAAGTTTTGGCACCACAGAATCCAAAGTATGAAGCCTTCAAGGGTGGCATCTTTGAAACGACTGTTGGTCGTATTCTCTTTAACAACATTCTTCCTGAGGACTATCGCTTCATCAATGAAGAAGTAGGACGCAAACTTTTGGGAGTTGTTATCGATGACATGATTACCTTGCATGGTGCAGAAAACGTTGCTCCAATTCTCGACCGCGTCAAAACATTTGGTTTTGGATATGCAACGTATTCAGGAACAACATGGGGTATTGATGACATCAAGATTCCTGCTGAAAAAGGAGAGATCATTGCTCGTGGAAAGACACAGGCAAACATGGTTACGAAGCAGTTTGAAGAAGGTCTTTTGACTGAAGAAGAGCGCATCCGCAAGCACATCGAGATTTGGCAAAAATCAAAGGGTGAAATTGAAAAGGCTATTCCTGCATCTCTCGATAAGACTGGTTCTGTATTCGATATGATTACTTCTGGTGCTCGAGGATCGCTCTCTCAGATCACTCAAATGGCTGGTATGAAAGGTTTGATCTCCTCAGTTTCCGGAGAAACAATTGAATTCCCAATTCTCTCATGTGCAAAGGAAGGTTTGACTCCGATCGAATATTTCATTACGACTCACGGATCACGTAAAGGTTTGACCGACACTGCACTTAACACTGCAAAGGCCGGATATCTCACTCGTAAGCTCTTCGTGGTTGCTCAGGATGTTGTTGTTTCAGAAGCAGACTGTGGAACAAAAGAAAGTATCACCATATACAAGCAAAGTGCTTCAGGTATGAGTATTCCATTGTCTAAGAACATTCGCGGACGCCTTATCGCTGAAGATATTATCGACGCATCAGGAGCTGTGTTGTTCAAAAAAGGACATCTTCTTTCAAAGACTGATGCTGCAAGTATTGAAAATGCTGGTATCGAAACTGTTCGTGTTCGCTCACCACTTTCATGTAAGACTGTTCGCGGTGTCTGTACCAAGTGTTATGGTCTTGATCTCGGTAAGAACTCACTCATCGCTCTTGGTGAAGCTGTCGGTACTGTCGCTGCTCAAGCTATCGGTGAACCAGGAACACAACTTACCATGCGTACATTCCACGCGGGAGGTACGGCTTCACAAGGCGGAGACATTACAGCTGGTCTCCCTCGCGTTGAAGAAATATTTGAAAAGCGTCGTCCTCGAAACCCTGCGGTAGTTGCTTCAGTAGATGGTGTTGTTACTGCAGTTGAAAACCATGGTAAAGAAAAGATCATCCGCGTTCTTCCTGATATGGAAGAAGCGACTGGCACCAAGAAGCTTGCCGAAGTCGAATATGTCTTCCCTTACCGCCGTACGACTTTGGTTTCTGTTGGTGAACGCGTCAAGAAAGGATATTTGATCACTGACGGCTCTGCTGATATTGACGAAGTGTATGAATTTGGAGGCGAAGAGCGTGCAAAGGAATACGTTATTTCTGAAGTTGGAAAGATTTACGAACTTCAAGGAGAAACAGTTTCTCGTAAGCACATTGAGCTTATCGTAAAGCAAATGTTCTCACGTCGCCGAGTAGTGAGTGCAGGGGATACTGAGCTTACTGAAGGAATGATTGTTGATGATATTTATCTCTTTGAAGAAAACAAAGCGGTAAAGGATGAAGGAGGTACTCCTGCCGAAGCTAAAAAGCTGGTGATGGGTATTACGGAAACATCATTGTCACGCAAGAGTTTCCTTTCAGCTGCTTCGTTCCAACACACAACTCGCGTACTTATTGCTAACGCTGTTCGTGGTGCTCAAGACGATCTCAGTGGTCTTATGGAAAACGTTATCATCGGTCGCCTCGTACCAGCTGGTTCAGGTTTCCCTGGTTCTCCAAAGAAGGCTATGGTTGATGCTATTAGTGCTAATGCAAAAGAAGAATCAACAGAAGAGTAATTCATCCCGAGGCCTCGCCTCGGAATGAATCAAGAAAACACCACTATGAAGATAGTGGTGTTTTCTGTATGAGGTATATTCAGTCACAAATAGCGAAGTGCACGCTAAATGCTTGTAAAAGATCAAAATAAAAAATACAAATTCTGGAAAGAGCCTAAAAGTTATTAAAGTTAATCTTGCTCGACATGGTGGCTGAGATAGGAAACTTTTGGAAGCTAGATCCACTCGCCGCCTACCTGCCGAATTTGAAGGATGGATTGTATCCGGTGGTGAGGCCGACGGGGGAGGAGTTGGCTATCACTTTTGAGCATACGGGCACTGCACGCTGTGCTGTATGCAAAAAAGAATGGACGGGTACCTAACGTCTATCCAAAGGTTTTTACCAAAAGTGCATAATACAGTATTACGTTGTCTCGGTGTTGCTAATTAAATTACACAAGGTTAGTGTATGAGATTCGGGACGGGAGTTTTGGCGGGCAACATTCTTATTTTTTGAATCGTGTCTTTATCTTATCCCATAACAAAAAACGAATACCTAACATCTCCAGGCCAACAAAAAATAGAAATCCCCAAGGCGTAAATGGCGTAATAAGACCAATAAACCCAACAACTACTAAAACAACTCCGACTGTCTTTTTAGTTTTCGTATTTTCAGAAAATACTTTTCTGAGGTATTCTTTCATATATTTATTTTTTCACCATAGTCTCTAATCTTTTCACCCGTTCCTCCATGGGAGGATGAGTTGAGAAAAGCGATGTAAAAAAAGACGGCTTGAAAGGATTAACGATAAAAAGGTGTGCGGTAGCTTCATATTTTGGTTCGCCAACTAAGTGGTGGGCGCTGGAATAGCTATGCAGTTTTTTGAGGGCACTTGCTAAGCCGCGGGGGTCTTTTGAGATATCGGCAGCAGTTTCGTCAGCTAAGTATTCTCGTGAACGGGAAATAGCAAGATGAAGTAGGGTTGCAATGATGGGGGTAAGGATTAAAAGTGCGATCGTGCCCAAGGCATTGCCACCACTTCGCGAACCATCGCGGGAGCCACCACCAAACATCCCAACAAAGTAAGCCATCTGGGCAAGATAAGAAATAGCTCCTGCAAGCGTCGCGGCAATACTTGAAATCAGGATGTCCTTGTTCTTGATATGGGATAGCTCGTGAGCTAGAACACCACGAAGTTCTTCCTCATTTAATAATTTGAGAATACCGCTTGTTACCGCCACTACCGCATGATTTTCGTTTCTTCCTGTGGCAAAAGCGTTGGGAACTGGCAAATCAACCAGATATAATTTTGGTTTCGGAAGTTTTGCTTTTTGTGCCAATTCTTCTATCGTTGCATGAAGTTGTGGATTATCATTTTGATGAATCTCTTTTGCACGATATATGGCAAGAACAATTTTATCGGAGAACCAATACGAGCCCAGATTCATAGCTACCGAGAGTACTAAGGCGATGATTGCGCCGTTTTGCCCACCAACATAATAACCGACCGCTAACACGAGGCCAGTGAGTCCACCTAACAATAGAGT
>Ga0163153_10008468_pt1 | contig 10678 bp, 6 predicted proteins | sample OliLakLV19MP6IB1_FD_148629 | JGI IMG/M metagenome (GOLD analysis project Ga0163153, IMG submission 148629) | Freshwater microbial mat bacterial communities from Lake Vanda, McMurdo Dry Valleys, Antarctica - Oligotrophic Lake LV.19.MP6.IB-1 | ecosystem: Environmental > Aquatic > Freshwater > Lake...
TGCAAGCAGGGACGTGCGACCTCGCGCCCTCTGGCCCCAGCCTGACCGCGCTGGCCGAGCGGGCCACCGCTGCGGGCTTGAGCGCCCAAACCGTGCCGGGGACGGCGCTGACGATGCTGCACTTTGGCCTGGCCCCCGCGCCGGACTATGTGAGCGAGGGGTCAACAGCCGTGGCCGAGCTAGGCGTGCGGCAGGCGCTGGCCCAGTGCCTGGATCGGGCGGCGCTGGCCCCCGCGCCGGGGCTGGATGTGACTGACAGCTATATGCGCCCAGTTCTGGGGCAGGGTCCGCCGGCGTACAGTGGCCGCTACTATCCCTTTGATCCAGCGCAGGGTCGGGCCAGCCTAGCCGAGGCCGGCTGGACCGACACGGACGGCGACGGCGTGGTAGACCGGGCCGGTGTGCCGCTGGCGTTAACGCTGGCCGGTGGGCCGCAAGACAGCGCCGAAGTCCGCGCGCTGCTGGCGGCCGTGCAGGCGCAGCTACAGACCAACTGCGGCGTGGGGGTGACGGTGCAAGCGCTGACGCGCGGCGAGTTAGTGGGCGACTGGCCCGACGGCGTGATCTTTGGGCGGCGCTTTAACCTGGCGCTCGTCACCTGGCGCGTCGGGCCGGTGCCGCCGTGCGCGCTGTTCCTGAGCGACCAGATCCCCAACGCGGACAATCCGGCCGGGGCCAACGCCTCGGGGTACGCGAACCCCGACTTCGATGCAGCCTGCCGCCAGGCGCAGGTGGCGGTGGACGCCGGCAGCGCCCAGGCGGCCCAGGCGACGGCGGCCGAGTGGTTCGCCCAAGACCTGCCGGCGCTGCCGCTGTTCTGGTGGCCGCGCACCGGGCTGGCGCGGGCGGGCGTGACCGGCTACGTGGTAGACGGCGTGTCGGAGTCGGAGTTGTGGAACATCGAGGCGATTGCGCCGTAGTGAGGTTTGCCGGGGTCGCCCTCACCCCAATCGGGATGGAAAATGCGGTTTTTTCGATGCCGACCGCGAAGGTGGGGCAATCGTCCAGAGAACGTCAGGCGCGGCCGGCGGGCGGGCCTTAAGCTAGAGGCACGCTCAGCGCCCGGTTGAGCGCCAGGAGGAAGCCAGCATGGGGACCAAAACACTCATCCGTCTGCTATTGACTCTCGGGTTTGTGGCCGGATTGGCGCGGCCGGTGGCGGCGGCCAAGGACGCCCGCGCCCAACGCTTTGACGTGGCCGTGACTGCCCAGGCCGACGGCAGCCTATTGGTGACCGAGACGGTCGTGTTCGCCTACACCGGCGGGCCGTTCACGTTCGTCACGCGCGAAATCCCCACCGACCGCACCGATGGCATTACCATCATCGAGGCGCGGATGGACGGCGTAGTGCTGCCGCCCGGCGACCAGCCCGGCCAGGTGGAGGCCGGCGGCAGCGACCCGGTGGAAGTGCGCTGGCACTTCGCGCCCACCTCCGACGCCGTGCATACCTTCACGCTCACCTACCGTGCGCTCGGCGTGGTGCAGACCTCGGCCGAGGCCGACCTGCTGCGCTGGCAGGCCTTACCCGACGCGCACGACTACGCCATTGACAGCAGCACCATTACGCTGAGCTACCCGGCCGCCGCCCAGCCGCTCGGCCCGGCCACGGTTGAAAAGTCGGCCGCCGCCGTAAGCACCGGCGACGCGCAGACCACGGTCACCGCCCAGAACCTCGGGCCGGACGACACCCTGATCGTGGCGCTGCGGTTCGCGCCCGGCAGCCTGACCACCCAAACCCCCGCCTGGCAGGCGCGGGCCGACCAGCGCGCCGCGCTCACCCGGCAATACGCGCTGCCCCTGGTCGCGCTGGCGCTGCTGCTCGGCTTGGGCGGCAGCCTGTTGGCGGTGGCCCTCTGGTGGCGGGTGCGGCCCGCGCCGCTGCCGGATAACGGGCCGGTGATGTCGCCGCCCAGCCCGCTCTCGCCGGCGCTGGTGGGCGCGCTGACCAGCGGCCAGGGCGAGCCGGCCGTGACCACGGCGCTCGGCACGCTGTTCGACCTGGCGCGGCGCGGCGTGGTCGCTATCTCGCAAGCGGACAAGAAGAACTGGCTCGGCCAGCCGTCCCCGGCCTTTGTGGTCACCCTCAACGAGCGCCCCGTCGACCTGCCCGGGCACGAGCAGCATCTGCTCGACCAGTTCTTTGGCCCGCCGGCCGCCCCCGGCGCGACCGCCTCGCTGACTGAGAAGATGACGGCGCTCATCGGCAAGTGGAAGCCTTTCGCCGAGCCGGTGAAAGCGGCCGTGCGCCAGCGCGGCTGGTGGGACCCCGCCCGGCAGATGCAGCGCGGGCGCTGGATCGGCTGGGGGCTGGCGCTGCTGCTGGTCAGCCTGGTCTCGCTCATCGCGGCCGGGCTGCTGCGCGACGCCTTCGGCGACCTGGTCTTCCTGCTGCCACTGGGCGGCTTTGTGGCCGGCCTGGTCACAGTGATCCTGGGCAGCCGCCTTTCGCCCTACAGCGACCTCGGCCGCGCCGAGGCCAACCGTTGGGCGCGCTTTAGCAAATACCTGTCCGACGTCATCGCCAACCGCGAGGCCGTCATCCGGCCGGACCTGTTCGAGCACTACCTGGCCTACGCGGCGGCGCTCGGGCTGGCGCAGGGCTGGGTCGGCTTCTTCCAGAAGCGCGGCGAGGCGGCCATACCAGCCTGGTTCCAGCCGCTGGCCGGCGCGCACAACGATGGGTTTGTCGCGCTGATCGCCGTGGTCAACTCCAGCGGGGACTCGTCGGCGGCGGGCGCGGCTGGGGCCGGCGCGGCGGGCGGCGGCGGCAGCAGCACCGGCTAAGCGCTTTGGGATTGCCGATTTCTGCTTGAGGCAGAGAAGACAAAATGGTGCGGGGTGGTCGGGCGCTCGACCACCTCGCGCTTCTGATTCACCTGCGCCCGCCGCCACCGTTACTCTTCGGCGTTGAGCGAGGCGCGCAGTCCGGCGGCTTCGGCATCGCCCACGCCGTCGTCGGCCACCAGCGTTTCCAGGCGGTTATTGGAACTCTCAGACTCAGTTGGCCGGGCAGGTGCTCCTGGGATTTGTCGAGCGCGGCAGTGTAGCGCGTTCCGACTCGCAGTGCCACAAGTTGCCGCTTGAATTAGCCGCCCGTGTCAGACACAATCAGGCGGTCCAGCCCCGGCGGGGTGCGCCGCCCGGCGCTATAATCGGTCCCCATGCTGACCATCACCCTCGACATCGCAAGGCGCTTTATCCTCGGCCAGCAGGGCCTGTGGCCCGGCCGCCGCTGGCGCGGCCTCAAGGGCACCGAGCAGGCCATGCGCGCCATGGAGTACCTGCAACTCGACCCGCTGCAAATCATCGCGCGCAGCCACGACCTTAAGCTGCACAGCCGCGTGCTCGACTACACGCCCGGCCTGTGGGAACAGGCGGCCTACCAGCAGCGCAAGTTCTTTGACTGGGGCGGCTGGCTGGCCGTGCGCCCGATGGACGAGCTGCCGCACTGGCGCGTGGTCATGCGCCGCGAGCGGGACGGCGAGACGCGCGTCCGCGACATGGGCCGCGAGCACGCCGAGGCCATCGTCGAAATGCGGGCGGTGCTGCGCGCGCGCGGCACGGTGAGCAACCGCGACTTCGAGATGTCCACGCGCACCCGCACGCACAGTTATCGCGGGCGCAAGGACAGCGCGCTGGCGTTGTATTATCTGTGGCGCACGGGCGAAGTGATGACCCACCACCGCGAGAACTTCGAGCGCGTGTACGCCCTGACGGAGACGGTCGCGCCGGCGGCGCTGGTGCACGAAAGCGACGAGGCCGAGGCGGACCGCTTCTTGATCAAGAAGGAAGTCAGCTTCGCCGGGCTGACGCGGCTGGCCCGCGCGCAAGACACGTATTGGCGCGGCGTGCCGTTGGGCCAGGCGAAGCCGCTGCACGAGGTGCTGGCGGAAGAGGGCGAGCTGATCGAGGTGCAGGTGGAAGGCTGGAAGCAGGTGCATTACGCCCTCGCCAGCGACGCCAAGCTGCTGCGCGATTTGAGCGCCGGGCGCGTGCCGAAGGCCTGGAAGCCGCTGGCGACGACCACGACCGAAGAGGTGGTCTTCCTGGCGCCGCTCGACCCGGTCAGCGCGCGCGGGCGGGCCAAAATTCTGTTTGGCTTCGAGTACATCTGGGAGGTCTACAAGCCCGCGCACCTGCGCAAATTCGGCTACTACACGCTGCCGATTTTGTGGGGCGACCGGCTGGTGGCGCGCTTCGACAGCAAACTCGACCGGACGACCAACACCTTCGTCATCCTGGGCTTGTGGTTGGAAGACAAGGCGCTCGGCAAGGATGAGGCCTTTGCGGAGGCCCTGGCGGCGGGCTTTGCGCGCTTCGTCACCTTCCTCGGCGCGGGCAAGCTAGACGCCCAGGCCATTCGCGCGCCGCTGCTGCGCCGCCGCGTGGGCGCTGTGAAGGCAGCGAAATAGCCGCCGGTTGGATCAGAGCGGCCTCCGGTCTGATTTACGGCGTCCAGCCCAATCCCTCTGACCTGTCATTCCGAACCCCCGCTCGCGGCCTCATCGCAACGCAGCGTGGTTGGCGGGGTGACGCTTCGCAGTCCCACCGGCTGACCTTCATGGCCCTGGTCGATTCGCAGGGGACTCAAGGTGAGATTTCCCCTAAAGGGTGCTTCGCGATCACCCGCCCCAGGGCAGCGTGAGGGCCAACGACCTGAGGCGGGTTCGGAATGACAGTGACAGCGAGGTGGGGTAGCGCCGGGGCGCAGGCTAGCGGCTGCTCAGTTCCAGGGGCAGGCCGACGACCTGGGCCGGGGAGGTAGCGACCGTGCCAGAGAGGTCGTAGGCCAGCGCGCCGGAGATGCGCACCGGCACGAGTTCGCCCACCGGCACTTCGCCGTCAATGATGACCATGCCGTCAATCTCGGGCGCGTCGCGGTAGCTGCGGCCCACGCTCAGGCCGTCGCCGGTGCCCTCGACCAGCACCGCCAGCGTGCGGCCGATCTGCTCCTGGTTCTTCGCCAGCGAGATGCGCTGCTGGACGGCCATCAGGCGGTCACGGCGCTCCTGCTTCACGTCTTCCGGCACGGGGTCGCCCAGCGCGGCCGACTCGGTGCCCGGCTCGAACGAGAAGGTGAAGACGCCCAGCCGGTCGAAGCGCAGCTCGGTCACAAAATCGAGCAGGGTCTGAAACTCGTCTTCCGTCTCGCCGGGGTAGCCGACGATGAAGGTGGAGCGGATCGCCAGGTCGGGCATGGCGGCGCGCATCTTGCCGATGGTGCGATGCACCCAATCAATGTTGGCCGGGCGGCGCATGCGGCGCAGCGTGGCCGGGTGGCCGTGCTGCAGCGGCATATCCAGGTAGTGCAAAATCTGCGGGTGGGCGGCCATCGTTTCGATCTGGCGGTCGGTGACGTAGCCGGGGAAGGCGTACATCACCCGCAGCCAGTCAATGCGCGGGGCGGCCTCGGTCAGGGCGGTCAGCAGTTCCGACAACCCTTCTTTGACGCCCAGGTCGTGGCCGTAGTCGGTCGTGTCCTGCGCGATGAGGATCAGTTCGCGGATGCCGGCGGCTTCGAGGCGGCGGGCTTCGTTGAGGATTAGCGGCAGCGGGCGCGAGACGGCCGTGCCCTTGATGAGCGGGATGGCGCAGAAGGCGCACGGCCGGCGGCAGCCGTCGGCGATCTTAATGTAGGCACTCTGGCCCTGCACGGCGGCCCGCAGCGCGCCCTGCTCGTCCGAACCGACCACAGCGTCGGCCGGCAGGTGGTAGAGCGGCGTGGGGTGCGGCTGGGCGCGCAGGCGCTGCACCAGGTCCACGATGTCCATCCAGCGCCGCGTGCCGATGATGCCGTCTAGGCCGGGCACCTGCTTGGCGACCTCGGCCCCGTAGCGCTGGGTGAGGCAGCCGGCGGCGATGAGCAGTTGGCCGCGCTTCTTGTGCGACGCCAACTCGTTGAGCACATCCACCGACTCTTGCTTGGCCGGGCCGATGAAGCCGCAGGTATTAACGATCAGCACCTCGGCCTGGCGCGGGTCGGCGGTGGCCTCGAAGCCGGCGCTGCCCAAGAGCTGCGCCATGCTGTCGGAGTCAACTGTGTTTTTCGAGCAGCCGAGGCTGACGAGATGAAAGCGTTTGGCTTGGACTTTCGGCATACCGTTACCTATCTCATTCCGTGGCGGCCGGCGTGGCCGTCACTTCCGGCGTGGGCGTGGGCGTGGGGATGATCATGCCCTCCAGCGTCCACAACCGGGTGACCACCTGGCCGAGTTGGCCGAGCAGTCCCTGATCCACACCATTCCAAATAACGCGCGTCGCCAGGCCGTTGCCGGTGAGCACCTCGACCACGCTTTGCCCGATAAATTCGCGCGCCTCGCCGGGCGGCATCAACCCGGCAAAGGCCGGCTGCCCGTCCACGCTGACGCTGACCCAGGTGCGCTGCTCGGCGCGCACGGTGATGTTAATGCCCTCGTACGAAGCGGCCGGCGTGGGCAGCGCGGCGGTGGCCGACGGCTCGGGCGCGAACGTGGCAGTCGCCGCGGCGGGAGTGCCGGCGGTCCCCACGAGCGCGGACAGCGTCGGCGTGGGGGTCTGGGCGAAGGTGGCGGCCAACTGCAAGCCGCCCCACACCAGCAGCGCGCCCAGCATCAGCATAATCACCAACGCCACCAGCAGATCGGCGGAGAACAGCCGCCGCCGGGGGCGAGCCGGAATGGTGGACGCCAGCCGGGGCGTGGGGCTGGGCGCGGTGCTGGGCCGCCTGGCCGAGCGCACGCCGACCTGGGTCGGGTGGCTGCTCTGGCGCACGGCGGCCTTGATGCCCGGCCGGGCGCGGCCCGGCTTTCCCTGATCGGGCGCACCGGCGAGCGGCTCGGCGGTGCGCCCGATCAGGGACCGGCCCGGCTTGCGGCGCAGGCTGGCCTCGTACAGGCCGAGCATGTCCTGGAGATCAAGCCCCAGGTACTGGGCGTAGTTTTTGAGGAAACCACGCGCCTGGGCGGGCGCGGGCAGGGCCGCGTAGTCGTCGGCCTCCAGCGCGGCCAGGTGCCGGGCGCGGATGTGGGTGATGCTCTCGATTTCTTCGAGCGTCTGCCCCAGGGTCTCACGCGCGGCACGCAGCAATGGCCCGACCGTTTCGGTCATGATCCCCACAGCGGCAACCAGGCCGGCGGCGCCACCGAGGCGGCCCCGCCGGCCTGAAGAAAGGTCGTGCTAAAGCAAGGGAGAGGGCGCAGGGCAGTCCCGAACGGCTTGCAGGGCCGGCCGCTTGACCTCACCCCCGGCCCCTCCCCCGCAGGGGAGGGGTGACTTTGAGATGAGGTGCACATCCCGTAATTCTTTCTGGATGTTACTTAGCCGCCAACCCGCTGGCCTGCTTGCCCCAGCAGCTTAAGCGCCGGCTTCGGCGGCCGGCATTTCGGCCTCAGCTTCGGCGGCGACTTCGGCGGCCGGCATTTCGGCCTCAGCCTCAGCGGCCGGGGCTTCGACGGCAGCGGCCGGGGCCGGGGCGGCTTCGACCGTCTTGCGGGCCTCACCCTCGCGGAAGAGGATGACGGTGATGGTGGGGATCAGGTCGGTGGTCAGGCGCACGGGCACCTTGAACTCGCCGATCTCGCGCAGCGGCTGGTGGCCGACGTTGCGGCGCTCGACTACCAGGCCGGAGACCTTCTTGATCTCGTCGGTGATCTGGGCGGTGGTGACCGAGCCGTAGAGCTTGCCGGTCTCGCCCGCCTTGACGGCGAAGGTGAGCACCAGGCCGTTGAGCTTCTCGGCCACGCCCGACAGCTCGGCGTTCAGCTTGGAGCGGGTGATGGCGGCGTTTTGGCGCAGGGTTTCGGCCTGCTTCACCGCCGCGGTGGTGGCGAGGGTCGCCAGCCGCTGGGGGATGAGGAAATTCCGACCGTAGCCGTCGGCGACTTTTTTGATGTCGCCGGCGTGGCCCAACTTATAAACGTCTTTAAGCAGCAATACGCGCATTGGAGGTCAAGCCCTTTCTTGCTTGGTGTCTCAGGCGGGCGAAGGGTACAACGCCCCGGTTGTAGGTAGGCGGGTGATTATAGCAGAGAATTAGGGGATTTCTGATTTTTGATTGCTGATTTCTGATTGGGGAGCAATTCAGTTTGGGGGCCATGTTTGAAAGGGTCAGATGACCTTTAGCGTCGCGGCGGGTTCTCGCCGCAAATTGGGGTTGTGAGACTTCATACTCACGGTTCGCCCATTTCGTGGGCGAGTTTTAAGGAATTACGTTCGAGCCGCGTGTAGAGCGTCGCGGGGAACTTTAACAATTTCAGAATCAGTTGTTGCACCGCGGTCAGCGGCGTGAGATGGCTGTCTTGAAGGGTACGGGTTTGCCAGACGGTCAGCGTGATGCCCTTGAAAGCACGCAAGATCTGTTCCGTCGTCGGGCGAGCGGTAGTCCGCTTAGGTTGGCCCGCATATAACCCGGCCAACTGGTCCTGAGCCGCCTGCAGACTGCGCCGCACTTCGAACTCGACCAGGGTGAGCACGCGCAGGCCTAGTGAGAGCAGCCGGATCAGGCCGGTGACCCGCTGATCGGTGCTCAAATACATGGGCGCCAGCGCCAGCGAACGGCCTTTGAGTCGGCCAAAACCGCGCTCTTGCAGGTATTGTTGCCGATAGGCCAAAACCGTTTGGGAGAGCGAGAACTCTCGCGCGGCATGATTGGTGGCGTAAACCCGCCAGCCGAGCCGCCGAATGGCCTGCGCCAAAGGTTGGGTCCGGACTTTCATCTGGAGTTGATGATCGAGGGTTTCGGTCGTGCGTGCCGGCCGAGTGCCATAAGCGCGCACCAGCTGTTTGGTCGAGTGGACGTGATAAGTGAGCTGGAGCAAGCCGGCCACCGCGTGCTGCTGAAGGAGCCCTTCGGCCGCTGCCTGGAGCGGCGCCAATTCGGGATAGCTGCGATGACCGCGGCCACGCTGGTTGAGCGCCAGCACAGCCTGTTGGGCGGCGGCCAGCCGCGCGCGCAACCCTTTTTCTTGTGCGGCGGCGTAGCTCAGCGACTGCACCAGGAAGCGGCGCTCGCGCCAGGTGAGAGGCGTATCGGCGACAGTGGCCTGTATGGGTTCGCCCCATTCAAAACCGGTGGCTAATTGCTCGCGTTGGCCGCCGGCATCGCGCGGGGTATAGATCTCGGTTAGGCGCTGCTGCCCACGCCAAACGGGGGCCAGGCGCGCATCAATCGCCTCGGCTGACATTTGGACCAGGCTCAACGGCATCAGATAGTAGTCGCCGCTATGGTGAATGTAGGCGCGGGTGTCGAGGGCGCCCATTTTGCTGTCGCCAATGTGGGTCAAACCGCGCTCCGGCAAACACGCTTGCGCTTGCCGAATGGCGGGGATATAGAGTGGATCATCGCTGCGGTGACCGGGCACCACCTGGGTGACAATGGGCAGTCCCAATGGGTCCAGGGTGGTCAATTGGATCTTGACTTGCGGCAAATCAGGTCGATGGTCTTTGCTATGACCGAATTGAAACAACCCATCTGGTGTGACCTGTCCATAGTTGCTGGCGCTAGTGCTATCGGCGCGATGGACGCGCGGCACCAGGGCGTAGGTGCGGATCAGCGTCTGGGCGCACTCCTGTTCGAAGTTGGCCCAGTTCGCATCGTCGCTGAGCAAGTCCAGCAAGTGCGCCAGGTGGTCATCACTGGCGTCTAAACGCCGGGCTTTGAGCGAGAGGCAACTGCGCACCGTGATCCGATGGGCTTCCAACCAGGCCTCGACTTGGTTAAGCCGGTGATCCCCTTCGGACAAAATATGTGTGAGCCAGAGCACGCTCAATTCACCTGGTGTCAGGCCGCGCCAGTTCCCGTGAGGCGTGAAGTGCTTATCCAACAAGGCGCTCAACTGCATGTGCTGCATCTGTTCCATCAGCAACGGGAGATCGTCGACGCGTTCTGAAATGACGGCATTGACTTTGGGCATCCGCCCATCGTACTTGATTCGCGTTTTCCCGTCTCGAAAATGAGCGAACGGTCAGTTCATATCTGACCGAAACCCAAATTTTCAGGCTGGGCGTGGGCTTGCCCACGCCCAGCCTGAAAATTTGGGCGGCTGGCCCAAGTAGGCTACGGCCCTAAATGGCGCGTAAACCCGCTCGTCGCAGGGACGCGCACCGCAGTCAGCCGCCTCCCATGTGCCGCGCGCGCCTCGCCCTCGGTCGCGCGGATTGGACCGACCCCACTATGCGCCAGAGGAAGGCGGCCATTGGGCGAGGTGGTGATCATGGGCTGGACCAGAGATCGATGTGGCGGGTGAGGGTGGTGTGGGCCAGATCGGGCCGGAAGACATAGGGGTAGGTGTTCAGGAGCTGGCCGAGGGCGCGCAGGGTGAGGCGGAAGCGGCGGCCCTGGCTGGTGCGGTCGCGTGGGAGGCCTAGCGCGGAGAGGAGGCGGCCGACGCTGGCGGGGGTGAGGCGCTCGGCCAGGTCGGCGCGGGCGCGGCGCAGCGCTTCGGCGTGCATGAGGCTGTAGATTTGGCTGGCACTGAAGAAGTATTGGAGCGCATTGAGGTAGCGCTCGACGACCGGGGGCAGGGGCGCGGCAGAGATCAAGCCGAGTAGCCCAACCGCAGGCGCAGCCTGGCCGGGGCCGCCGGCCGGCTCAACTTTTTCCTGCGCAGGGGTCACGCTGCTGTCGGTGCTGACATTGCTGACCGGTTCAGTACCTGTTCGCGCAGGGGCCACGCTGCTGTCGGTGCTGACGATGCTGTCA
>Ga0163153_10008472_pt1 | contig 10676 bp, 10 predicted proteins | sample OliLakLV19MP6IB1_FD_148629 | JGI IMG/M metagenome (GOLD analysis project Ga0163153, IMG submission 148629) | Freshwater microbial mat bacterial communities from Lake Vanda, McMurdo Dry Valleys, Antarctica - Oligotrophic Lake LV.19.MP6.IB-1 | ecosystem: Environmental > Aquatic > Freshwater >...
TGTGGGTAGGTCTGGGCGGGCAGACCTCGGCCTCGGCTCTGGCGCTCCGGGGTCGGTCCCTTCGCCCCATCTCCGCAAGCCTCGGTCCCAACTGGGGTTGGATGCGACCGACGCTTGCGGCGACGGGCCTCCGGGACCTGGTGGGAGCGTTCATGGTGGTACCGGAAGGACCTCGCGTTCGCGAGCCCCAGGCGGGCTACCCACACGAAACCCGGAAACGCCTAAAAACAAGCCAGCGGCGGTTCGAGCGCCCTTGAGGCACCCATGTTCCACAGCGCATTCCGAGCGGCGATCCTTCCGGCAGCCGTCATCTGCTTCCTTTCCGTCGCTCGTGCGCAGTGCTACGTGGCGGGCGAGCTGCCGAATGCGGCCACGCTCGTCTTCCAGGGCGACTCGATGCTACTGTCACCGGCGAGCTTCGGCGACGGACTGCGTTGCGTCGGCGGGAGCATCCGGCGCATGTACCTGCTCAACGCCGTGAGCGGCACCCTGACCGTGCCGCCGACGGGACAGCCATCCGTGAGCGCGCGCTCCGCGTCGCAGGGCGACCCGCTCTCTCCGGGGGACGTGCGCAGCTACCAGGCCTGGTACCGCGACCCGGACCCGGGCTTCTGCGGATCGCCGGCGGGCAGCACTTGGAACCTGTCGAATGCGGTACGGATCGTCTGGTGAATGGCTGGAGTCTCCAGTCCTGAACTCCTCACCCATCCGCTCGTCGGCGCGGAGGTCGACGACGCACATTGAAAATCGCGTTTCGTCGCGTCAACCTCGACCCTAGAATCCGTCAGCTCGTTCCTCGTCCAGCCTGATCGCAACGCGTCCAGGCCAGTCGTCAACGGAGAATCCCCATGGCCAAGGGTCAACAGCAACCGAAGAACGTCAAGAAGCCGAAGCTCTCGATCAAGGAGAAGCAGGACAAGAAAGCCGCCAAGCTCGCCAAGAAGGGCCTCTGAGAGCCCGTGAAGAAATCGATCGTACGGGCTCTCTGATCTCGTTGGCGCCGCTCCGCGGCGCGAGAGGCTGTGATTTCTTCACAGCCTCTGAGGGCCCGTGAAAAAACCGAGTGTACGGGCTCTCTGATGCAGTTGACGCCGCTTCGCGGCGCGAGAGCCTGTGAATTCCTCACAGGCTCTCAGAACGCGCGCGGCCACCAGCCCGGCCAACGGGTCAGGCGCAGGTTCCCGTGGGGTGCGGCTACCAGTGCACGCGCAGCGCGTTCGTCGTGTTGAGCGGCGCCGGTGTGCAGAATCTCGCGGCCACGCGAAAGCTAACCTGGTAGCTGTGCACGACACCGCTGCCCGGTGAGACGCCGGCGATGCTCGCGAGAGTCGGCTCGCCCGCAGTGTCGACCGCCCTGCTGCCGACATCCTCTTGCACGGCGACGACTGCGACGCGATGGCGCGCGGGTCGTGGCTGCTTGCGCGCGCACGTTGAACGAATCCGCCGACCTACTGCGGCGCACGCTCGTGCCGCGCGCTCGACCCGTTCGGGCACAGGTGGATGCTGGGGCATTCGATCGAGCAAGTCGTGTCCCACGAGATGCAGCGGCGCTACACGGCGATGTTCGGAGGCTGAATCGGGTGTTAGCGACGGTTTCGCGACGCGGGGTTCCCGCGTCTGCTAGCGTGCGCGCTGGATCCACCCGATTTGAAGAAGAAGAGTGCCGTCTGGCTGGCGATCGTCGTCACGGCGATCGCGACGTTCGTCACGATCAACCTGATGGGCGGCGCGAAAGTCGTCGAGCATCGGATCGAGACCGACTACGGCGTGCGCGATGCGCAGTTCGAGCGCGCCTTGAGCAGCCTGCTGGGCCCGGCCGTGCTGACCGGCAACCAGGTGACGGGGTTTCAGAACGGCGCCGAGATCTTCCCCGCGATGCTCACGGCGATCCGCGCGGCGGAGCGCACGATCACGTTCGAGACGTACATCTACTGGTCCGGTGAGATCGGCAAGGATTTCACGGAGGCGCTGTCGGAACGGGCTCGAGCGGGCGTCCGCGTCCACGTTCTGGTCGACTGGGCGGGCTCGGGCAAGATGGACGAGAACCTGATCCAGGGGATGCGCGACGCCGGCGTGGAGATCGAGAAGTACCACCCGATCGCGTGGTACGCGCTCGACCGGGTCAACAACCGCACGCACCGGAAGTTGCTCGTCGTCGACGGCCAGGTTGCGTTCACGGGCGGCGTCGGGATCGCGGACCAATGGCAGGGCGACGCGGAGTCGCCCGAGCACTGGCGCGACGCGCACTTCCGCGTCGCCGGGCCGGCCGCGGCGCAGATGCAGACAGCGTTCATGGAGAACTGGCTCGAGCTGCGCACCGTGGTGCTTCACGACGAGCACTACTTCCCGCCGATCGAGCCGGCCGGAGAGGCCAAGGCCCAGGTCTTCAGCAGCTCGCCCGACGGCGGCAGCGTGAGTATGAGGCTGCTCTATCTGCTCGCGATCGCGGCCGCGCGCGACACGATCTACCTGGCCAGCTCGTACTTCGTGCCCGACGATGTTTCGGTCGACCACCTGGTCGCGGCCGCGAAGCGCGGCGTCCACGTCGAGATCCTGCTGCCGGGTCCGATCATGGACGTGAAGATCGTGCAGAAGGCGTCGCGCGCGCGCTGGGGCGCGCTGCTCGAGGCCGGCATCGCGATCTACGAGTACCAGCCGACGATGCTGCACACGAAGGTGATGATCGTCGACTCGCATTTCGTGTCGGTGGGCTCGACGAACTTCGACGATCGCTCGTTCCGGCTGAACGACGAAACGAACCTGAACGTCCTGGACGACGACCTGGCGCGCGAGCAGGTCGCCGTGTTCCAGGAGGACCTGCGCGTCTCGCATCGCGTGACGCTCGAGGAATGGAAGAACCGTCCGTGGAAGGAGAAGGTGACCGAGAATCTGGCCGCATTGCTGCGCCGGCAGTTGTGAAAGCGCGCGAAGGCAGCGGTCGCGCGGGCTCGCTGAGCGGGTTGGCGGCGCGGCGCGAGGGGCCGTGATTCCTTCCGGACGCCTGGACCGGGGTAGGCTTTCCTCCGGCATGTGGCGCAGGATCATCTGGACCGTGGGGGCCATCATCGTGCTCCTGGCCGGTCTCGCCGTGTGGCAGATCGGGCCGCGCAACTTGCTCGGCATGCTGATGTACGACCAGCGGCGCGAGGGCACGCTGAAAGTCGGCGACCGCGCGCCCGACGTCACGCTCCGTGCGCTCGACGACAGGGACGTGCGCCTTCTCGAGCGCCTGGGCTCGCGGCCGCTCGTCGTGATCTTCGGCAGCTACACATGACCACCCTTCCGGCGCTCGGTCGAGCGCCTCGAGGGTCTGCAGGAGCGCTTCGAGTCCGTCGCTAGCTTCGTGACGGTCTACATCAAGGAAGCGCATCCCACCAACGAGTGGCAGATGTCGAGCAACGAGAAGGAAGGCGTCTGCTACGCGCAGCCGAAGTCGCTGGCGGACCGCGTGGCGATCGCGCGCGACTTCGTGCAGCGCAGCGAGTACGCGATCCCCATGCTCGTCGATCCGATCGAGAATCCGGCCGACGAGCTCTACGCGGGCTGGCCCGAGCGTTTCTACATCGTCGACGAGAAGGGGATCATCGCCTACAAGGGCGAGACCGGCCCTTTCGGCTTCGAGCCGGATCAGGTGGAGGATTGGCTCGAGGCGCGATTCCCCACGATTCCGCCGCTGGAGCCGGCGAAGTAGACGCGCGCACCGAGCGGAGCCACGCTTAGACTCCTGCGCTCGTGGAAGCGCGCACAGGGTTCCAGGTCGGACGTCGCACGGCCATCGCGTGCCTTCTGCTGCTGACGATCCTCGGCGGCGTCGCGCGTTTCCGCGCGCTCGACCGCGGGCTGCCGCACCTGGTCGAGCCCGACGCGGCCATCGTGCAGCGTGCGATGTCGTACGAGCTCTCGCCCGACGCGTACACGGACAGCGCGTACCCCTCGACGCTCTACCCGTTCCTCCTCTCGGGGATCCTGGCCATCGCGCCCGGTCACAACCTGACTCGCGCCGCAGAGCCGGGATCGGATCTGCGCGCGCATCTGGCGGCGGCCAGCGCGCCGTACGTGCGCGGACGGATGCTCGTGGCCCTGATCTCCCTGCTGGCGATCCCGGCCACGTACCTCTTGGCGCGCACGTGGATGTCGCGCCCGTGGTCGCTGGCGGCTGCGGCGCTGATGGCAGCGTGCGCCCAGTACCTCGATCTGTCGATCAAGGCCAAGCCGCACGTGCCGCTCGCCGCCTTGACCGTCGTCGCGCTGGCCGCGAGCGTGCGCCTCGTGCGCTCGAGCCGACTGCGCGACCACGCGATCGCCGGCGCTTGTGTCGCGCTGGCGGTGGCCTGCCTCCACAGCGGTGTCTTCGTCGTGCCCGCGTTCGTCGTGGCCACCTTCCTGGGAGCACGCATCGACGGAAGGTGGCGCGCGCGCCTGCTCGGACTTGCGCTGGCGGGCGCGTTCGTGGCCCTGGCCGTCGTGCTCTCGTACCCGTTCGCGATGCCATGGGCCGGAGGACAACCGGACGGCTCCACCACGCTCGACGTGGGCCAGATCGGCATCCGCTGGGAATCGTGGGATGGCAGCGGCTTCGGGAAGATGGTGCCGGGGTTGTGGCCGTGGGACCCGTGGCTGGTCATCGGCGCCGCGTTCGGCTCGGCGTTGCTCGTCGCGCTGGCGCTGCGCGATCCGGCTTCGCGCCGCGGCCCGCGTGCGGCGGCGGTGCTCGTCGTGGCGACGCACGCCGCGTGCACGATCGTCGCGTTCGGATGGCAGGGTCAGTTCTACCCGCGGTTCCTGCTGCCCCTGATGCCGACCTGCGCGGTGTTGACCGCGTTCGCCGTGCGCGTCGTCGCGCGCGCGGTGGCGCAGCGCGTCGCGGACGAGCGCGCGCGTCCGATCGTCACCGCGACCGTGGCGCTGGCGCTCCTGGCCCCGCCGCTGGTCCATGGAGTCCGTCACGCGCTGGCCGTCGCTCGCGACGACACGCGCGAGCAGGTTGCGCAGTGGATCGAGGCCAACGTCGCGCCGGACGATCCCGTGCTCCTGGGGTGGGAATCGAGCCTCCCGCTGCGCGAGGAGGACGACGAGCTGCGACGCTTGCCGGGCTGGCTGATCTCACCCTGGCAGCGCTACCAGCGCGACTTCCTTCTCGGCGACGAGTCGCTGCCGCGTCGCAAGCTGCGCTCGGCTTTCGCGCGCGGCGTGCTGCGCGACGGAGGCATGGACCTCGACGAGGCACTGGCGCGGATCGACGAGTGCGGCGCGCGATGGGTCGTCAGCGAGGATGCAGGCGAGGTGCACGCGCACCGCGACCAGCTCGAGAATGCCGCGCGCGCGCGTGGCGCGCAGGCGGTCGCGAGGTTCGGGGTCGCGCAGGGTGGCGCGTTCGTGCGCCTGGGCAATCCGATGATCGTATGGCGGATGCCTTGAGGGCTCGACTGCGCGCGCGACTCACCAGCGGAATCTCGCGCGCGCGGCGCGCACCACGAGCTCGTCGCGCACCGCTTCGGCTCGCTCGCGTCGCATGTAGGGGATGCTCACGCTTTCCAGCGTCCGCACCAGGCCGCCGGCCGTGTCGACCGCGAGCCGCGCGTGGCGGTGCCGTCGGTCGAACGGGCTCTCCTGCAGCACGACGCCCTGGACTTTGTCGTCGAACGTGATCGACGTCGTCGTCGTGAACGCTCCCTGACGCCACGCGATCACGCCCTCGGCCAACGCGAAGCCCGCGCGGCGAGCGCCGCGCAGCGCGCCCCACACGAGGACCGCGAGCAGCGGCAGCGCCACGACGGCGCCCCACAGCGGCTGGAAGTACACGAGCGCCGCGCCGAACGGCAGGAAATGGAGCAGAGCGCGCACGACCTTGCGGCGGCCGGCGCGCTGGTCGAGGGGCTCCCACACGAGCGCGTCGAGATCGAGCCCGGGCCGGATCGCCGACAGGATCGACGGCAGGTCCTCCCAGCGCACGATCGGCGCGAAGTGCGCCCCGCGCGCGCGGTTGCCCTCGCCGCCGCCGACTTCGCCGCCCGCCGTGCCGACGCGGACGCGCACGCGGCCGAACGCGCGATCGAAGAGCGTGCGCCGCACCTCGACCAGCTGGATGCGCCCGCGCGGCAGCGTCTGCATCTCGTGCGTGAACAGGCCGCGGCGGATGCGGAAGATGCCGTCGGTCTCCTCCAGACGGTAGCTGTGGAGGGCGACGACGGTCGCCGCGAAAGAGAGGCCGAACACGAGCACGATCGCGCCTCCTGCGAAGACCAGCGCGACGACGAGGGCCGGAGTCGCCTGGAACCAGGCCTCGAGACCCTGCTCGACGTTGATCCGGTCGAAGATCTTGTATTCGTAGGACAGGCCGAGCGCCGCGGCCAGGATCGCCGCCGCGCGCACCGGTCGCAGCGAGAGGATGAAGATGTCGGTCATGCTCAGCGCGAGCAGCGTGCGCGCGGCCGTCGCGTCTGTTGTCGTGCCGGAGAGCGCACCGCGCTCGCGGCCGGCGAAGACGCGCGCGCGCAGCTCCTCGTAGGCGTCGAGCGAGATCGCGTCGAGCTCAGCCTCGGGCTCGAGACCGCCGGCCGTCTCCACGCGCACCGCGGAGATGCGCAGGAGCCGATGCACGAGCGTCCGCTTCAGGTCGATGTTCTGGATGCGCGCGAACGGGACGTGGCGCACGCTGCGGAAGAAGATGCCCTTGCGCACGACGAGCTCGTCCGGACCGAGGCTCCAGCGCAGCGTGAACCAGCGCGCGACGTCGCCCAGCACGAAGGGCACGAACAGCAGCGCGAGCCAGGCTTCCCAGCGATCCTCGCGCGCGTAGAACCAGACGAGGGCCGCGGGCAGCAGCAGGTTCCGCATGCGCCCCAGGACCAGGGGCACGAGCGAGCTGGTCGCGAGGCGTCGCTCGCGCGCGCCGTCAGACTGCATCGGAACCCGTCTGCGCCACGAGCCAGTCGCGCAGTTCGACGGCGGTCGAGCGCGCCAGCCCCGGGAACTCGACCTCGGAGCCGAGCGTGCCGGCCGTGTGCACGACGAGCGACGCGATGTCGTGGCGGCGCATGAGCGGCCCCTGCTTCACGTCGGTGTACTGCACGCGCGAGATCGGGACGCTCGTGACGCTGCGCCACACGAGGCCGCGACGCGTCTCGATGCGGTCGGGCAGCACGCGCCATCCGGCCTTCTCCCACTCGAGCTTCGGCCAGATTGCAGCCAGCACGATCCAGGCCGGAGCCACGCAGGCGTAAACCGCACACGCCACCCAGAGCGCCGGCCCGTGCAGCTTGCCCGTCACGATCGCGGTGGAGAGGAACACCGCCGCAGCGCCGAGCACGACGGCCGCGAAGATCAACCCGCCGATGCGCTGCACCTGGATCCAGGCGACCTCGAAACGGCGCTCGACTCCGTCGGCATACGGCGGCAGAAAGGGCGGAGGTCTCGTGGTCGGATCCGGCTGCATGCGCGGATCCTAAGGCCGGCGCGAGCGCGCGTCGCGCCACGCGTCGTCGGCGGACGTCAGTTGGGTCCGGCACGCAGGCCGGCGCGCGATCAGCCCAGGTTCTGCTGCACGAAATCCCAGTTCACCAGGCTGTCGAGCCACGCTGTGATGTAGTCCGGGCGGCGGTTCTGGTGGTCCAGGTAGTAGGCGTGCTCCCACACGTCGAGCGTGAGCAGGCACTTCTTTCCGTGCGCCATGGGCGTGTCGGCGTTGCCGCTCTTCACGACCGCCAGCTTGCCGCCGTCCTCGATCAACCAGGCCCAGCCGCTGCCGAACTGCGTCTTGGCCGCCTCGCTGAACGCCGTCTTGAACTGGTCGTACCCGCCGAACGAGGCCTCGAGCGCGGCCAGGATGCGACCGCCCGGCTTGCCACCGCCCTTCTGCTCCATCGAGTGCCAGAAGAACGTGTGGTTCCAGACCTGAGCGGCGTTGTTGAACACCGAGGCTTTCGCTGCGTCGCCCTGGACCTTCCTGATCAGGTCCTCGAGCGGCATCGATGCCAGCGCCGGGTCGGCCTTCACGAGGCCGTTCAGGTTGTCGACGTAGGCCTTGTGGTGCTTGCCGTAGTGAAAGCTCAGCGTGCGCGCACTCATCACGGGCTCGAGCGCGTCCTCGGGGTAGGGCAGCGGCGGCAGGACGAACGGCGAAGCGCCAGCCTGTGCCGCGCCCGCCGCGGACGGCGCGCCCTGCGAACGCGCCCCCCCGGCCGAGGCCGCACGGCAACCCAGGGCGATGGCGCTCGCCCCAGCGACGGTCGTCAGGAGCACTTGCCGGCGGTCAGGAAGTTCCATGGGCGGAGTCTACGGAAGGAGGGCTGAATCGAGGCCACAAACCGCGCGGTGCTACGCGGGGTCAGCAGGGTCGGCGAGTCCAAGTCGGTCTCGCCCGGATCTCTACAGGCAGAGCAGGAACGCGACGAGGTCCTGCTTTTCCGGCGTCGTCAGTTTCGTGCCCAGCACGAGGTTGAAGAACTCGACCGTGTCGGCCAGCGTCATGAGGCGCCCGTCGTGCATGTAGGGCGGCGATTCCTTCACTCCGCGCAGCACGAACGTCTTGATCGGGCCGTCGCGGTTCGCCATCCTCCCGTTGACCAGCACCGGCTCGTGGAAGCGGTCCGTGCGCAGGTCGTGCATCAAGTTGTCCGTGTAGTACGGCGGGACGTGGCAGACCGAGCACTGCGCCTTGCCGGAGAAGAGTGCCTCGCCGCGCTTCTCCGCATCGTTCGCCCTGGCCGGGTCGAGCTTGCCCAGGATGGTCAGCTTCGGCGCGGGCGGGAAGTCCAGGATCGACTGGAACTCGCTCATGAAGTGCACCTGGCTGCCGCGCTCGAGCACGTTGACGCCCTTCTTCGAGGCGATCACGTGATCGCCGTCGAAGTAGGCCGCGCGCTGCTCGAACTCGGTGAAGTCCTCGACCGTCTTGAGCGCACGCTGCGACCCGAAGAGCCGCTGGATGTTCACCCCGCGCAGGCTGGGCGTATCGAGGCCGTGGCGGAACTCTTGCGGGCGGATGTCGCCGACCAGGTGCGTGGCCGCGTTCGTGTGGCCGTTCGCGTGGCAATCGAAGCACGTGACGCCGAAGCTCGGCTCGAAGCTGCGACGGTCGGCCGTTTCGTTGAACTGCTGTTGCGGGAACGGCGTGAGCAGCAGGCGCAAGCCCTCGAGCTGCTTCGGGTTCAGGATGCCGTTGAAGAGGTCGAAGAAGTTCGCCGTCGTGACGAGCTTGCCCTGCGAGACGTCGCCAAGATCGGGCCGCGTCGTCAGGAAGATCGGCGGCGGGAACTCGGGCAGGAGGTGCGAAGGAGTCACGAAATCCAGGTCGAAACGCGTCAGGTCGCGCTTCGTCTGCTTCAGGACCTCGTCGATCTGCTCCTTCGGGAAGAGCATCCCGCCCTCAGCGTGGTTCGGGTGCGGCAGGGGCAGGAATCCGGCCGGCCACGAGCCTTTCGAGCGGATCTCGGCCGGCGTCGACGCAGCCAGCGTCTCCCACGTCGCGCCCGCGGCGAGCTTGACGCGCACGCCGCCCTGAACGGGCTTGCCGCGCGCCATCGTGACGCCCGCGATCGGATGGTCGGCCAGGTCGTAGCGCGCATCGAGCAACGTCCGGTGGCGCGTGACGATCTCGGCCTTGGCCTTCGACATGCGTTCGGCCACCGCGCCGAACGGCTCGGTGCCGTCGACGGGCATGAAGCTCGTCTTGCCGCGCGGCGCGGCCTCCTGGCTCGGTGGCGTGGCGATCCAGGCGGGCGTCGCAGCGATCGCGACGCTGGCGATGGCGGCCATTCCGAGGAGAGCGCTCGCCTGGTTCCGTCCGCTGCTGTTCATCTTGGAATCCCTTTTGTCACTATTCCGAAGGACTCGGAGCGCTCTGCCGAGGCGGCGCGGGTCTGCGCACCACGAGCAGCAACGCTGGCCTCCGCGTGCAGGGCGGGGGCGAATCCCATGCCAGAGAGATCCGGTGCCCAGCCGACTCGCGCGCCGTCGGGTTCGCCAAAGCCGCACGCGACGGGCACGTCTCGTGCCGTAGCGCCGTAGTGCCGTAGTGCCTCGAGCTGGGCGCGTTCCATGCCCACTCGAGACGGCTCGGGCACAAATCAGTCGCGCTCGTCCTGCTTGTTGCGCCGCTCGAGCAGCAGCCGGCGGCGGTCGGCGCCGTCGCGGCGCGCCTGCACGCGCTCGGGTGCGACGGCTGTCGCGGTGCTCGACGCGCCCGGCGCTTCGACCAGGAATTCCGCCAGCGTGCGCACGGTCGGGAAGCGGAACAGGTCGGTGATTGCGGCCTGCAGGCCCAGCGTGCGGCGCAGGCGCCCTTGCACCTGCACGGTCAGGAGCGAGTGACCGCCCAGGTCGAAGAAGTTGTCGTCGCGCCCGACCTGCGGCACGGCCAGCACCTCCTGCCAGATCTGCGCGATCGAGCGCTCGAGGTCGCTCTCCAGCGCACGCGGCGCGCGCGGGGCCGGCGCCTGCAGCGACTCGGGCGCGGGCAGCGCCTTGCGGTCGATCTTTCGGTTGGGCGTCAGCGGCAACGTGTCGAGCACCACGACGAGCGCGGGAATCATGAACTCCGGCAGGCGCTCGCGCAGTGCGGCGCGCAGATCGGACGGGACCAGCGTCGCGCCGGCCTGCGCCGAGACGTAGGCGACGAGGCGCGGCTCGCCCGACGGATCGGGGCGCACGACGGCGGCGGCCTCGCGCACGCCGGG
>Ga0163153_10008473_pt1 | contig 10675 bp, 10 predicted proteins | sample OliLakLV19MP6IB1_FD_148629 | JGI IMG/M metagenome (GOLD analysis project Ga0163153, IMG submission 148629) | Freshwater microbial mat bacterial communities from Lake Vanda, McMurdo Dry Valleys, Antarctica - Oligotrophic Lake LV.19.MP6.IB-1 | ecosystem: Environmental > Aquatic > Freshwater >...
AATATAATCCTTCAGAGTTCTGCGTTTAACTTCCCCTGAATTATCAGTGAATTGAGTTAAAACATCATAGGGTTTGTAAAATAGAATGTAACGATAAGGCATGACCAATTAACGATTAAAAATGTACTAATCTCAATATTTTTGTACGGGCGAGTTCAGCAAACAAAAACGGCCTCAAACCGACAATCTGAAAAACCCGCCCCATCCAATGGCAAACCACTCTCTCTCTTGTCTCCCTTCTCTGCGCCCTCTGCGCCCTCTGCGGTTAAAAAAAAATCTTATTAACCAACGATTCAAACCAGCTATAAAATCTTCTGCCTTTAACAGCCTCGCAAATCTCAACTACCCAACTTTACCATGTCCGAAGCCACACACCGCATTTGCATCGTCCTAGGAACTCGCCCAGAAGCAATTAAACTAGCCCCTGTAATTCAACAGTTCAAAAAATCACCCAACTTTGACACCCAAGTAATATTAACAGGCCAGCACCGAGAAATGGTCGAGCAAGTAATGCGAATGTTCGATCTAAAAGCCGATCGCGATTTAGCAATTATGCAGCACCAGCAAACCTTGACAGATATTACATCCCGGAGTTTGCAGGGTTTGGAAGCCTTGTTTAAAGAATTGCAGCCCCAAATCGTCTTAGTTCAGGGAGATACAACGACAGCGTTTGCCGCTGCTTTGGCTGCATTTTACCAGAAAATACCTGTAGGTCACGTAGAAGCCGGTTTGCGGACTGACGACGTGTTCAATCCTTACCCCGAAGAGGCTAACAGGCGGTTGATATCTCAGCTCACAAAGCTGCATTTTGCCCCAACAGCGCTGGCCCAAGAGAATTTAGGGCGATCGGGCGTTTGGGGAGAAATTCACCGTACAGGCAACACAGTCATCGATGCTTTGCTTTCCGTCGCCAAACGCGAACCAGAATGCAACATTCCCAACTTAGATTGGAGCAAATATCGCACTATCTTAGCAACAGTTCACCGCCGCGAAAATTGGGGCGAACCCTTACAAGGAATTGCTCACGCATTTCTCCAAATCTTAGATAAATTTCCAGATACAGCTTTACTGCTACCTCTGCACCGAAATCCCACTGTTAGAGAACCTTTGCAAGCTCTTTTGGGCGACCATCCGAGAGTATTTTTAACAGAACCTTTAGATTACGCAGAATTAGTAGGAGCGATTCAGAGATGTCATTTAATCCTCACAGATTCAGGCGGCTTGCAAGAAGAAGCACCGAGTTTGGGCAAGCCCGTTTTAGTATTGCGAGAAACCACAGAAAGACCCGAAGCAATTTCCGCAGGAACCGCTAAACTTGTCGGTACAAATTCTGATACAATTTTCACAGCAGCGGCAGAATTGCTGAGTGATTCCGAAGCTTACAACGCAATGGCAATGGCAATTAATCCCTTTGGCGACGGTTTAGCCGCCTCGCGGATTTTGAAAATTGTTGAAGAGTATTTTAGTGAGAAGACAGTTGGCAATTGACGGTTGACGGTTGACAGTGAGTCGAAAAACTGAAAACCGATTCTCAAGTATTTGTTGGCTGAGTCCGATCTATGGGAATCTCAATCACAAACTTCGTGCCTTCGCCCAGGGTGGAATCACACCAGAGTTTTCCTCCATGCTTTTTCTTCACCACCTGATAGCTAATGGATAAGCCTAATCCTGTCCCCTTGCCTACGGGTTTAGTAGTGAAGAAGGGCTCGAATAGGCGCGATCGCGCTTTTTCTGGAATGCCCGTACCGTTATCGGAGATCGCAATCTCCACCCACTGTTTTTTTGTTTTGGTAGTCTTAATCCAAATCCGATTCGGTTGGTCAACCATATCCTGAAAACTACGTCCTTCATTGCTCTCTTCCAAAGCATCGATCGCATTTGATAGCAAGTTCATAAACACCTGATTAAGTTGACCTGCATAGCATTCTACCAACGGTAACTCGCCATATTGTCTGACTACTTCAATGGTTGGGCGTTCTGGCTTGGCTTGAAGGCGATGTTCTAAAATCATCAAAGTGTCATCAATGCCTTCATGGAGATCGACAGGCTTGAATTCCGCGTGATCCAGACGAGAAAAGCTACGCAACGAAACCACAATGTCCCGAATGCGAGCGCTGCCCACTTTCATCGACTTAAGAATCTTAGTGAGATCCTCTTTTAGGAAGTTTAGATCCACATCGTCTAGGTCATCTTGAAGTGATGGGGACGGGTTGGGATGGTCCATTTGATAGGCATCTAGTAATCGCAGTAAGTCATGGACGTGTTGATTGAGATGAGACAGGTTGCCGTAGATAAAGCTGACCGGGTTGTTGATTTCGTGCGCTATTCCTGCCACCATTTGCCCCAGTGCCGACATTTTTTCGTTATGCACCATCTGACTCTGGGTGCGGTGCAGTTCTTCAAGGGTACTCTCTAGTTGTTGCACCTGTTCGTTCAGTTGCCGATCGCGAGCCATAAGTTGCTCTGCCATACTCTTAAATCCCTGAGCTAAAAGCCCCACTTCATCCTGACTATCAACCGGAATACCAATGGCTAAATTGCCTCTGGCCAATTCCTGGGTTGCCTTAGTCAGTCTTTGAATGCGAAGGCTCTGAGCCTGGGTCAGACGGAAACCTCCGATCATCACGACTGCGATCAGGACACTTCCTAATAGGCCAAAGCCACCCACCACAAACCATAAATGCTGTTCTGCTTCGTCTATTTCCTTAGCAGACTTGAGTACAGCAATGTGGATAGTTGCCCCATCAAAACTTTGTAATTCGATTGTTGCGATCAGGTATTCTTCACCTGCAATCCTGATTTTGGTGGGCAACCCGTCTGGCTGTCGAAATTGCCAAGGTCGATCGCGGTTAAGTGGCAAAGTAGCAGCCGTCACCTTCTCGCCCTCAAAAGCCACCAAATGTATGGATGTGTTGCCGCGAATCGACTGGAGCGCTGTGTCGTCAATGGCTGATCCCGCAACCAAACCAGCTAGCATCTTTTGAGATGATTTGATTGATATTAACCCAATCATGGAAGCCGGAGCCCAGTTTTGGGCCAGGAGAATTCCCGATAACTCTAGTCCGGTTCGGGCGGCACGGTTGACAGAGGAATCCTGCAATGTCGCCTGCCTTATTGCTCCCAACTGTGAAGACACTAAGACTTGACCATCAGTGCCAACTATTCTGATCAAATCCAGTTTAAAACCAGCTTGGATTGGTAATAGTGTCTGCAGTAATAAAGGGCGATCGCCCTTTATTACTGCTCTGATAACATCATTATCCTCACTCACCGAACGAGCTTTCACACGGAGTGATTCTTGCCTTTGCTTGAGAGATTCCCCCAGCATACTAGCCAGATCCACCATCTCCTTTCGCGCCATTTGTTCTAAGTTGTTTCTAGCAAAATAACCAAAACCCAAGGTTCCGACAGTCCATAGACTCAGAAATGCCAACAACAGAGGTGATAACAACTTGACAGAAACGGGTAACCGCGCGTATCTGGACTGGATGGCCATAGCTCTTAATTCTTGGCGGATGGGGTCACGAAAATAAAGCCAGACTCCTCCATCGCGTTGATTCCTGGCGGACTAGAGATGTATTTAATTAGCGCTTGGGTAGCCTCTGAAGGTTTTTTGTGCCAGAGAATTGAAATTGTCCGAACCATCGGATACTTGCCCGCTTTGACATTTTCTCGTGTTGGTTCAACCCCGTTGAGGCTGAGGCGGTTGACAGGTAGTTTATTGGAAATGGCGTGAGCAAGGGAAAAGGCACCGATGCTGTAAGGAGTGCTTTGAATTGCCTCGATCAATTCCCCTTCTTTCCGAAATACTACTGCTTCTAATGAATTTTTTAAATCTCCTCCTAGGTAATATTTCCGCAAGAGCCGCTTGGCAGATTCATCTTCTGGGCGATCGAGCAGCACAATTTTAGCATCGGTTCCTCCGAGTTCCTTCCAGTTGGTGATAGTGCCGCTATAAATGCCTTTGATGTCTTCATTAGTGAGGTTTTTCACTCCTGTAACGCTGGAATGAGTGGCTACTAAAAGGGCATCGTGGGCAACATCGCGAGACTCTAAAGTGCCATCATTTTCTTCTGGCTTTAATGTTCTCGATATTGCACCTACATCGACTAATTTCTGTTTAACCCCATCAATTATATTTTCGGACTGCCCTGGTTCTAGCTGGGTAATTTTGACGTTTTTTGCGGTAGCTTCGTAGTTGGTTTGCAGCACCTTCATCAGACCCAACGTGCTGCTTGACGCCCCAACTTTAATCGAGGTTTGGGTTGGCGTTGCGGCAGTCGTGGGCGCTGTTGTCGTGGTGGCACTGCTGGTCGTCGTACTGCAACTGGGCAGCCCTAGCAGGACGATCGCACTTAAAGCTAGGGTAACTAAATTCGGTTTGATTTTAAAATTCCGGTAGTGGTGCAAAAGTAATGTTTTTGGCATTCTCAATCTTTAGACAGAAAAGGTTGCATCGAATTATATCGTTGCTTGTGCATGACTACCAAAATTCCTATGCTATTAAAGATGATCTGGGTACTAGAAACTCAAGTTTTTGAGTATTTTATAGTGAACCCAACTCGCTCAATTGATTTTTGAGTTTTGATCAAAAAGGAGTTGATATCTCACGGTTGATTTCACCCCTATTAAATTTTATGCTAAATAATTAAAATCTGCAATGAGTCGATCGCAAAGTTTTGTGATGCTGTGTAATATGATTAGGCACCGGATCATACTTATGATAGCTGCGAGCGCAGACTATATATGCAGCCTCATCGATTAGAAGTTACTGTTACAGGTCAATCTCGAAGCTTTTATCCTGACTAATTTATCTTAATTGCCAGTTACAGATAAGTGTTTTGTGTTGAGCTTGATAGATCAATTTGCGATCGATCTAAAACGACGAAAATCAGAAATCATTTGATTTAAAGGGACTTAGACAAAAACTGAGGCGAAAATGGCTTCAAACCTAGATGGATTGGATAAAGACTTTCAGCTCGAATAGGCTTATATCTAGTATTTACAGGGGTTTCAGGCATTTTTAAGTCATCGGCCTCTTTCCTTTACCAGCGAGAGGTTTTCAGCACCTAGAGGGCAGGGCTGTTTCATTCTCGAATTTTAGCTGTGCTAAAATTTTGAATGAAAAGATTCATGTGCTCATCGGACACTAAAAATTATACTATCAATAAAATTGATAGTATAATAAACTATTTTTATTGCTGTGAATAAAATGGGGAATTATATTTTTTAACTTACGATCTAATAATTAAGCCAATAAGCTAATCCGCATTTAAATTGCATGGTAAAATAAATTTTCACTCTTGTGGGGTGGGCATCCTGCCCGCCCTCAACATACAATTTAAATGCACAACAGCTTATATCTTTTTAATTAAGTAAAATTATCAGCTTTTCTAGCTTGTAGTTTAGCCATCTTTGACCGCAGGTTAATGAGGAAAAACCTAAGAATCGGTAAAGATTAAGAGCGATGCTTCTCAGTACCGATAAATTAGTGACTGCTATGTAGTTATGTCGAGGCCATATATCTTCCTTTGAAACTACATTGTTTACCGAATGTAACTGATTTTCAATCAGCCAATGACCTCGGATTTTTGACGCAAATATTTCGGCTGACACCGATAATCTGCTGATGTAATAGGCAAGGTGTTCATAATCTTTTTGCCCGCGAGCATCGCTGATTTCCACTTTAATTAAACTGGTAATTTCACCCATTTTAATTGATCAAAATTCTTTAGTTTGTGATCGGGAATATCAAACACAGATACCTTTCTGACGAGGTGACGACTATGACTAATATTTACCGATATTGTTTGAATTCTAGGTTCTTAACTTTCTGTAATTTGCATAGCGTGTTTAAAGAATTTTTTTTAATTGCATTTAAGAGCAAAAATATAATCTTTTTTATACAGAGTAATCAAAGTAGTTGTCTCTTTGTGATAAGGCAAAGCATCCAATGTAAATACGTTCCTTTGATGAAGATAGCCCTTTACTAGCTATTGTACCTGTCCGATTTATGAACTTTTTTTGTTATCAAAATTTTGCCATTTGAGAGCCCAACCACTGTGCTGACTAAATAAGGACACAATTGACACAAAATTTTGAGAGTGATTCGGGAAGTTTTGGCAGGTAAGTAGGTCGGCGCAAAAAAACCGAACTATGTTAAAATAAGTAAACAAAGAGAATACATCTACTAAGGTAACTCAATATATGGGCGCTAGATTAAGGGTATTCCTGACTCAACAACAAGACAAAACTCTATTAAAACTGAGAATTGCTGCTGTACCACAAAAAGTCAAAGATAGAGCAGAAGTAATTAGATTAAATGCACATGGCTGGTACGTTGAAAAAATTGCTCATTTTAACTGGACTCCACAAACAGTGAGAGAGGTTTTACATAAATGGTCGCATCTAGGCATGGAAGGGCTTTGGGAATCGCCTGGTCGAGGGGCAAAACCCAAGTGGAAAGAGTCAGATATAGAGTTTTTAAAAGAATGCCTCAAAAACGAACCACGTACATATAACAGTCTTCAATTAGTCCAGAAATTAGAAAAAGAACGTTCTGTTAAACTAAGTGCCGACCGATTAAGACGGATACTAAAAAAAAAGGTTTATTTGGAAACGAGCGAGAAAAAGTCATAAAGGAAAACAAGACCCCATAGTACAAGAAACGAAGCAATCTGACTTAGATATGTTGCAATTAGAGGCAGCGGCGGGAGGAATTGACTTAAAATATTTAGATGAATCAGGGTTTTGTGCGTGGAGTGAACCTGGTTATACCTATTACCAAATAGGTGAGCAAAAACGGTTGGAACAAACGAAACGGCGTGGTCGCAGACTAAGTATTATCCGACTTCTTCAACCGCAAATAAGTTTTGTTTACGGTTTAGTAATTGGGGGTGTTGATCGAAAAGCTTATATCAAAATGATGGAACGAGAAGCCCAGGAAGCTGCGGAGATTGGACGACTGAGAGTAATCGTACAAGACAACGGCCCAATACACCGATGCAAAGAAGTCCAAGAGTTATGGCCGCATTGGGAAAATCAAGGTTTATATATCTTCTTTTTGCCCAAGTATTGTTCGGAAATGAACCCCATTGAATTGGAGTGGCAACACATTAAAAAAGATGAATTAGCAGGACAAATGTTTGATGATGAGTTAGAGCTTGCCTACGCCGTAATTCATGGAGTAGAAGTTAGAGGACAAAGGGGAAACTACACTACGCAACGTCTTAAGTTTAACTCCAATTAGGTAACTTAATGTTTTGTTACATAGATAGGTTTTTTCCCGCCTACCTACTTAGTTCTGAGACATTTACCATCAATCGATACCCAATCAGTTAAGTCGATTGAGGTAGTTAGCTGACTAGCCCATTGATTAAGTGCGTCGATTAAATCAGAGATTTTGAATAACATCATTGCTCGTCTAATAGTAGAACAAGATTGATTGTACTTTATCAGTGGCGAGTGAGATGAAAGGTCTTAACGATTAGTTTATGGTGGAATTCAGCACTCGTGTTGGAGAGATAGCTCTCTATCCCAAATAACAGAAATCGACCACTATAACCAATAGTAATATCCGTCAGTCGATTTTAGATTTTAGATTTTAGAGGCGACTCCACGGATAAATGCGGGGGCTTGAGGATTTTAGATTTGAGATTTTGGATTGATTCCACGGATAAATCCGGGGGCTTGTACCATCAAGAAATTCTTGGTCATAATTGATGTTTTTTTCCTAATCTTGGGCGTAGCTCATTGACTTTCTTTAGAAATAAGATGAGAGTCGGCATATATGTTTTTGTTGAGCGAACGCTAAAAATCTTATCAGATCGGCGATCGCTTTTACTTTTGGCGATCGTACCCGAGAATGAAACAGCCCTGCCTCGCGAGTGGGGCGCTTGAAACTGCAACTACACAAACGAAGTCCCCGCAGAGGGGGACTAATTCCTGTTAAAAAAACTCGGTTTCTGCCTCCATTCCCGAATTACCAATCCCCACCGCCACCCCCACTACTAGAGTCGCTGCTGCTACTGCTGCTGTAATCGCTGCTGCTACTGCTGCTGTAATCGCTGCTGCTACTGCTGCTGTAATCGCTGCTGCTACTGCTGCTGCTGTAATCGCTGCTGCTACTGCTGCTGTAGTCGCTACCGCTACTGCTAATGCTGTAATCGCCACCCGCACCGCCACCGCTGGAGTCGCCACCACCAAAGCTACCTCCGCAGTCGCTGTTGCTAATACTGTAATCGCCACCGCAATCATCGCTACTACTGTTAGTGCTGTAGTCGTTAGTGCTACTGTAATCGATGTTGTTACTGCTGTAGTAGCCACCCCCACCGTAATAGTTGTGGCTGTTACTGCTGTAATTGCGATTGTTACTGGTGTAATTACGCGGATAACGGCGGTGGCGGTAACGAGATATCCGAGAAAATAAGCTGCGAAATATCCTGAAGATAATGAAGCAAGGTATAAATGCTATGAATGCTATGAATAACAACCCAAGTAAGCCATAGATTAGATTCGATGAATCTTCACCTGTAGATGTACTATTGCTAATAACTGGCGATTGACTAGGTATTGGTGACGGTGTTAGCGCTTGACCTGGTACTATTGGAGCCAAAGGCAGCACGTTTTGCGATCGCACGTTTGCAGTCGGAGTTTGTAAAACATTAACTAACGCCCTTGTCCCGGCTAATGTACCCCCGTCAAAGTCTTGCTGTTTAAATCTGGGCGTAATCTCAGTTTGAATAATACTCACCGTTTTCGCATCGGGTAAAATGTCTTGAATCCCCGAACCAGTCTCAATCTGAACACGGCGTTCTCCAGATGAAATCAACAATAAAACTCCGTTATTTTTACCTTTCTTGCCTATTCCCCAAAAGTTAAATAATTCTGTAGAAAATGCCTTTGGTGTCGCCGATGGCTTGGTGTCAGGCACTGTCACAACAGCGATTTCTGAGCCATTTTTTGCCTCCAACTCCGCAATCATCTGATTTAGCTGAGTTTCCGTGCTGTCACTGAGAATATTCGCTTTATCTGTTACCCAAGTGTAATTTTGGCGTGGATTCGGTACTTCTTGTACTGTTATAGCTTGACTCGCTACCGGAAATGCAATTGCCGAAAAGCAGAGTAAACTGCTAAAAATTATTTGTTTTTTGCTAGATTGTAACTGCATCGTTTCAGTCTCCTGAATAAGTGCCAATCAAAAATTTAAATAGATATGTCCGCCTAATTACAATTAAATAACCAGCTCGCTCTCACGTCAATTCATATTATTCAGAAGTTGGATTCATAAAAGTCATATTTTTAGCGGCTTCTGCACCTTACATTTATACTCCTAGACGCACGGGCGGGCAGAAACCGGGTTTTTAACCAAAATAATGGCTCAAAACCGTGAATTTCGGTTCAAAAACCCGGTTTCTTAGTGGGCGAGTGCGATCGCCAACTAATTTAGATATATTTAAGGAGAGGGAAGTTGTGGCTGAAAATTGCTGCTGCCTTTATAACCGGATAAAAGAGCAAGTTTTTCCAAAGATTGCCTGCCGGTGTAATATTTTCCCCGAATTTCCCAAGTGGGATAAGCTTTAATATTGGCAGCTTTGCACAAATCCGGTTGAGCATCTTTGCCCCTGGGATCGCACTCAATGTAAGTAATCGCGGTAAATGCTTCTTTGCCGAAAAGTTCTTGTTGCGTGTGACAGTGAGGACACCAGTAAGCACCGTACATTCTAGCTTTTATGGTCTGCAAATGGGTTGCTAAAGCTATTTGCTCCGGCACGGATTCGCTAAGAATCGGGGGCGCTTCTGGTTCGGTAACAGGCTGTGTGGCAGGAGGTGGAGGGAGGGTTTGTGCTAAAGTTTGAGTGGATTGGTTGCTGAAACTTAACTGTGCAATTCCTCCGTCTGCTTTGGTACTGCCGACAATCCCCAGAGTTAGGAAAATTGCGATCGCACAAAAGTTGAATTTACTTACTGTCATCTTGAATTTCATCTGGGATTTGCTAGGATTTCGCGAGCTTGATTTATAGCCTCTACAGCATTGTTTACCACAAAAATGTTAATTTTGCCTAAATTTTTAAAGAAAAGTTGACTTTCAAAGCTATGATTTAACAAAATAACTTGCTTGTGAGCTTTGAGGGCGAGGGCAATTTCCGAAGCAGTGCCCGCGCCCGTACCGCAAGCAATTATGACATCTGAAGAAAGAATATTAATGTTATTTCTGGCGTTTCCCATATCGGTGACAATGGCAATATCTACAGCTTCGGAAATGCCGCGAGTATCGTTTCCCGGAAGGATGCCGATTGTTAAACCGTTAGCTGATTTTGCACCTTTGTTGGCGGCATCCATCACGCCGACATTTCTGCCGCCAGTTAGCAATATCCATCCTGTTTCGGCAATGAGTTGTCCAAGTTTATAGGCGTTTTCTAAGTCGGTTGATGTGGCATTTTCGCCTGGGCCCATGATGCCAATGATAGTTTTTTTCATAGTTTGGGGTAATATGGTGTTATTGATATTTGCTAAGTAGAACTATCAGAAAGAACCATAATATCTTGTAGGGCGGGTTTAGCTAGAATCTATACTAGAAGGCAGTTTATTGCTGCAAAACCCGCCCTCCCCGTCCCAGATTTATCTGCACCTACTTAGTTTTTTTTGCACGATATACGAAGGTATGTTATCATAA
>Ga0163153_10008475_pt1 | contig 10673 bp, 8 predicted proteins | sample OliLakLV19MP6IB1_FD_148629 | JGI IMG/M metagenome (GOLD analysis project Ga0163153, IMG submission 148629) | Freshwater microbial mat bacterial communities from Lake Vanda, McMurdo Dry Valleys, Antarctica - Oligotrophic Lake LV.19.MP6.IB-1 | ecosystem: Environmental > Aquatic > Freshwater > Lake...
GAACATGTGCGGTTACAAACCGCACGATTTCTGGAACATGTGCGGTTACAAACCGCACGATTTCTGGAACATGTGCGGTTACAAACCGCACCTACAATTATTGCGCTGCGTTCCCCAGTCCACTTTAGTGGACTTGTGCTTTTAGCCTGAACTTTAAGTTCAAGGCTGTAGGTTCACCTTGTCATCCCGTTTCCATTTCAACCCCAGCACCCAGCGCGTTCCCTCTGTAATCCTTGCGTGATGATTAGGCTGATAGCCGCCGACCCAGAGAATTTCACCGCTGCTCTGATCGACGATGATCGGCCAGCCGCTACGGAGTGTGACCGGCACTTTGCGATTGGTGAAAAAGTCTCCCAATGTCTGATGTTGTCCACCCATGCCTAGAGGGGTAAAAACATGACCAGGACGCGGTGTAGTTAGCACCGGTTGGCCGGCCTGATCCGCATCCAGGTAGACTTGCCAGGGGTGAAGCCGGCTGCGCCAATCCTTGGGAAGCGTTGAACGGGTCACCTGTAAGATCCAGCCATCATCTATTGCGACCGCGCCTTCCGCCGGTAAAGGCAAGCTACCAACGTGCTTACGCCATTGTTCGTCTAGAAAGGGATGATCAGGAGCAAAGGGCAGGGCGTTCTGTTGATGGAGACTTAACCGCGCGGGTATAGTCATCGTCGCACCGGCTACGCTCCAAGCAACATCGGCAAAGAGAGGATGGGGGCCGCTCGCCATGACGGGCGGCTGTAGCGCGGTCAGTAGACTTTCAACCTGGGCAAAATCTGGTGTCAATGCTTGCTTTGTCACCAAGACGAGCGCCTCACGCAAGACGCCGCGTTGCTCGGCTATGGAAAGAGTTGCCAACAGGGGAAGAGCCAAAACTAGGCGCGCAGGAGCAGTTGAGATCTGCTCGGCGCGACTTTGCCCATACCATGCCTGTACCTCCGCCAAGGAGCAGGTGGGATCGGTAAGTACGGCGACTAATCTCGCTCGATCTATGGTCACCAGCCGATCCGCTTCTTGTTGCAAAATTTCGGCGGTACGCACCAATGTGTGAACAACATTGGGATTGATCGCCAGCAACGTTGGCAAAACCGTGTGGCGCAGCCGGTTGCGGACAAAGCGCGGATCGGCATTGGTGCTATCTTCGCGCCAGGTCAGACCCGCTGTCCGTAAGTACCGTAGCAGAGCCACCCGTTGAACGCCGAGAAATGGTCTGACAAGCTGGAGTTGCTGCTCTTGGCGATTGATCGGCGCATCCGGCCATAGATCGCCAACACGACGCGAGGAGACCCAACGCATTCCCCCCAGCCCACGCAGACCACTGCCGCGCACCAGATGCAATAACAGCGTTTCAGCTTGGTCATCGGCGTGATGAGCCAGGGCGATGATGGGTATCTGCGTCGGCGGAGCGACGGTCAGCGCAACTTCGGTGAAGAAACGATAACGCGCCCGCCGCCCGGCGGCCTCAATTCCCTCGCTACTGGTCGTCAAGGCAGAGGGAGCCAGTCGCTCGCCATGAAAAGGCACCTGCCAGCGCTCGGCCAACTGGGCGACGAAGTGGGCATCGTCGCCTGACTCTGGTCGTAAGTTGTGATTCACATGGACGACATGGAGCGTTAGATGCCACACTGGGGCCAAGCGCTGGAGCACATGGAGCAGGGCAACACTGTCTGCGCCACCACTCACCGCCACAACTACCGTGAGCGGCCGCTCTACCGTCGCGCTAAAAAGTTGATGGCATGCCTGGGCGGCCTGACACTGTTGCAGCAGCGGGTCAGGATCGGCTCGGTCAAGCGATGGCAACAAAGGGTCAACCATTGGCGGGTCATACGTTTGCATGAGTTGATTATACCATAACGATGAATAGCACCTGCTTTTTTGTCCGGTTCATGCTTGTGGTATAATCAATTACAGTTTGTCCTTGTACTCCAACTCGAACCGATAATAGTTTACTATGATTGCCATGTAGGGCGTCGGTGTCAATCGAGATCGGGAGTGACGATGTTGCGGACAAGAATAGCAGGCAGGAGATAAACCAACCATGAATAATCCATTCGATTGGTTGCTTGGACTTTTCTCTTTAGATATTGGAATTGACTTGGGTACAGCCAATACGCTGGTCCATGTCAAGAATCGCGGTATTATCATTAACGAACCGTCCATCGTTGCGATTGATCGATCCTCGCGACGGCGTTCGGTTGTCAAGGCGATTGGCAATGAAGCCAAAGAGATGGTGGGGCGAACACCGGCGCATATTGTTGCCGTGCGTCCGTTGCAGGATGGGGTCATTTCAGACTTTGATGTCACAGAACGAATGATTCACCATTTTATTGGCAAAGTACATGGGAATCGCGCCTTTGGCGCGGCCCGTCCCCGCGTGGTGGTGGGCATTCCTTCTGGCGTTACGGAAGTAGAAAAACGCGCGGTGCGTGATGCGGCTATTAGCGCCGGCGCACGTGAAGCTGGGCTGGTGGAAGAGCCAATGGCCGCCGCCATCGGCGCTGGCCTGCCGGTGACGGAATCGGTCGGCTCGATGATTGTTGACATTGGTGGTGGTACGACCGAAGTAGCGGTGATCTCGCTGGGTGGCATTGTCGTTTCGCGCTCGATCCGGGTGGCGGGCGATGAAATGAACGAAGATATTATGAGCTATGCGCGCCAGAAATATAGTTTATTGATCGGTGAGCGCATGGCCGAACGCGGCAAGATCGAGATCGGCTCGGCCTATCCCATGGAACAAGAACGCACCATGATCTTGCGTGGTCGCAACTTGGTGACGGGTCTGCCGGAAGCGATTGAAGTCAGTTCGGTGGAAATTCGTGAAGCGCTCTCTGGGTCGGTACAGGTGATTGTCGATGCGGTCAAGGCAACATTGGACGAAACGCCCCCCGAATTGGTCGCCGATCTGATGGAATATGGCATTGTGCTGGCTGGTGGTGGTGCGCTACTGCATGGTCTGGCGCAACGGCTCCAAGACGAGACACGGATGCATGTCTATGTAGCAGATAATCCACTGACCGCCGTCGTCATGGGCACCGGCATGATTCTAGAGAAGCCGGAATTTTATCGGGAAACGTTGACCAGTATGCAGCGCAAGAGTACGGTGCGGTAGGTGATTGGGTGATATTGGGTAGTAGATATTGGATAGTAGTATAGTTGTTACGTTGATTACCTAATATCTACTATCCAATATCTACTATCCACCTTTTTAGAGGTCCATGATACGTAATACAGAACGTCGCCCGCGTACGCTGGGCGACATTGGTGTTCGGTTTATTATTTTTACATTGGCGGCGTTGTTGTTGATGGCATTGCAGTTGACGGGTCAGTTGCAGTCGTTGCGCAGCGCGATCAGTTTTTTCATGGCACCGGCGCAACTAGGCACGACGGGCGCGGCGCGCAGTGTTACGGATGCGATTGAATTTCTGCTTGAGCTTAGCACCTTGCGGCAACGCGTGAATGAGTTGGAAGAGATCAATGCCGCTTTGCTGGCCGAAAACTTTTCTTTGCGCGAAGTGGAGCGCGAAAATGGCGAAATGCGCAGCCTCTTTCAATTCGCCCAAACGCGTCCAGGGTTGGAGTTGCGCGGCGCGCAGATTATTGCACGGGTGATCGGGCAAGAGAGTACCAACTTTCTTGACTATATTGAAGTGGATCTAGGTGCTACCCATAATATTGACGTAGGGATGCCGGTAGTGACAGAGCAAGGGCTGGTTGGGCGGATTAGTGAGGTGAATAACGTCACCTCCAAGGTCTTGCTGATCACAGACCCCAGTAGTGCTGTCAACGCGATTTTGCAGAGTAGTCGTTTGAATGGCATCATTCAAGGGACACCCAACGGCGATCTCTTGATGGACTTTATCCCCCAAGGCCCCGTCTTCAACGTCGGCGAAGTGGTGCTAACGTCGAGTATGGGTGTCCTATTTCCGAAAGGCATTCCGATTGGTCAGGTGATTGAGCGCCGTCAACGGGATATTGATATTTTCCAACAAGCGGTTGTACGGCCGAGTATTGATTTTAGTAGCTTGGAACTGGTGGCAATTGTGACCAATTTTGATCGACAGGAGAATGAGGCTGAACCAGTATTGCAACCCACACCTGATCCAGCAGTAACCCAAGGAACACTGGTTGTAACGCCCTCTATAACCACAGTAATAACCACAGTGACGACTCCAGTGACGACCACTCCATGACGCCTAATCGTTTACCACTGCTCTATGGCATGCCATTACTACTCTTTATTGCTTCCCTGCTGCAATCGACTGTGGCCGTGCGGCTGGTTGTGCGCGGGGTAAAGCCGGATCTTGTGCTCATTATTGTGGTGATCGGCTCCTTGGTCTATGGGGGGAAAGCGGGTATGCTGTGGGCTTTTTTAGGGGGTATTGGGCTAGATCTTTTTAGTGGCGGGCCGTTGGGAATTTCAAGTTTGGGGTTGATGCCGGCGGCGTTGGTCGCCAGCCTGGGTCACCGTGTGCTATCGCGCTACCACCTCTTTGTTCCCCTGGGCGCCAGTGCGCTAGGCACATTGATCTATGGCTTAATCTATGTTGGGCTGGTGGCTTTCCTGCGCGAAGCATCTCAGACGCCACTCTTTGGTGGTATTACACTGCCGATCTATCAATTGCCCTTTTGGGCTACGCTGCAAGATGTGATTGTACCCGCCACCGTTTATAATACAACGATTGTGCTTTTTATGACACCGTTGCTCAATCGTGTACCGGAGGTTCAAGAGATTTGATGGGTTTTGAACGTGACACCGCCGCCGATACAAGTAAGCTGGCCGTTGGGCTTTTTCGCTTGGCCTTGTTGATAACCTTTGCTGTGCTGATTGGGCGCATGTTTCAATTACAGGTGACACAAGGGGAAACATTCCGCGAGCGCTCTGATCGGAATCGTCTGGATTTGGTTGAACTGCCGGCGCAGCGTGGTGTCATCTATGACCGCATGGGTACAATCCTGGCGCGTAATCGGCCTAGCTTTGAAGTGGCGCTGGTTCCCGAAGATATTCCTTCCGATGATCTGGATACACCAGGCGATGAAGAGGCGCTTGAGATCGAGAAAGTGTTGCATGTGTTGCGCGCCGATAGCGACCCAGCGATTGCCTTGCGGATTGCTGAATTGATGTTTCGCCGGTTGGGACGCGGTGACTATGCCAAAGCGGTTGAAAACGCCGGTGTTAAACTAACCTATATTCAGGTGCCGACCAGTAGCGTATTGGAAACGACAGCTACGCAAATAGGCCAAGGTCAGCCAGAGTTTATCGATATTCCGGATATTTCTGAGCCATTGCCTATGGCTGGCTTAGTAGCACTGGTGCAGTGGCTGGTCGCTTCGCACAAGCTGGGCACAGCCTCACAACCCATTCCCATTTTGAATCTGGTTGACCGGATTCAGGCCTTTGCCGTAAAAGAAGAGACTTACCGTTTGCCCGGTGTGCGCGTTCTGCCGGTGGCTGTGCGCCAATATGTGTATAAAGATCTCATGAGCCATGTGTTGGGTTTTATGGGACCTATCCCCAAAGAGGCCTTAGAACGCTACGAAACAAGCGGTTATTCTAACCAAAATGAAAAGGTTGGTCTCAACGGTCTTGAGTATTCCTATCAGACCGAGCTACGGGGTGTCCATGGGTATAAAGACGTTGAGGTGGATATCTATGGACAGGCGATGCGGACGGTTGGTACGCCGGTTGAAGCAAGGTCTGGCTCAAACCTAATCCTGAATATTGAGCGTCCTTTACAAGAAATCATGCAGAAGGCGCTTCAAGCGGCGATGGATGAAAAAAAGGCGAAATGGGGTGTCACCATCGCCATGAATCCACAAAATGGCGCCGTGCTTGGCCTGATCAGCTTGCCTTCGTATGACAATAATATTTTTGCCGAGCAAATCAACATTCAGGAATATAAGAAGCTGGAACAGGATACACGGCTGCCCCTGATCAACTATGCAATTGGCGGTTTGTACCCGCCTGGTTCGACCTTTAAGATCGTCTCCGCCACTGGCGCCCTGGCGGAAGGCATTATTGAACCAGATACACAGATTGTCGATGCTGGGCCGATCTATCTGCCCAATCAATTTTTTCCGGATGATTTTTCCCAAGCACAGGAGTTTGTCAGTTGGAATCATCGGCTAGGCATCGTACATGGCCCTATGTCTGTGGTGGAAGGGCTGGCCTTTTCCAATGACATCTTTTTTTACTGGATCGGCGGTGGCTACCCCCAGGCGAAATTTTCTGGCCTTGGCAACAAAAACCTGGCAAAATGGGCTACCCTTTTTGGGTATGGCGAAACGACCGGTATTGATATTCCTGGGGAAGTAACCTTTTTGGTGCCGGATGATCAGTGGAAACGCCAACAACAAGCCGAAAGCTGGACAACCGGTGACAGCTATAATATGTCGATTGGTCAGGGCTATGTGTTGTCGACGCCATTGCAGGTGTTGGCAAGTTTTGTGGCGGTGGCGAATGGTGGCACACTCTATCAGCCCCAGGTCGTCTACCAAGTTGTCGATGCAGAGGGTCATCTCCAGCGCGATTTTACCCCTAAGGTCATTCGGCAATTGCCGGTTAATCCGGAAGATATGCGCGCGGTAGAGCAGGGTCTATGGTCTGTAGTCAATGCCGATCGTGGTACGGCGCCTAATAGTCGTCTGGAGAACATCACGGTTGCTGGTAAAACAGGCACAGCCGAGTTTTGCGAGATTGTACCAAAAGAGGATAATTCAGAAGAAAAGGATTGCCGGCGCGATGAGAAAGATAATTTGCCGACCCATGCCTGGTACGTCGCTTATGCCCCCTTTGAAAACCCAGAAATTGCCATAATTGCTTTTGTCTATGACGGCGGCGAAGGATCAGCAACGGCCGTACCCATTGTACACAATGTTCTTGAAGCCTATTTTACCCAACTCCATCCACGCTAACAAATTGGATATTAGTTATTAGCAATTGGTTATTGATTATTGGACATGGACGTACTCTAGAGTAAATAATCAATAACCAATAATCAATTACTAATTACCAATACCCACTAAAGTAGCGTGATCAGAAAGCAGGTTTGTTTATGTCGATGCCAGAGTCCTCGCGAAAACCATTCAATATCAATCAACAGCAGGGCGTTCAGGCAGATGCTGTGCGCTCGAAGATTGCTACCCTGATGGATGGTGTCACTGTGCGCGAAGAACATCGACCACTCTATGCCCAACCGCAACAAACCGCACAATCTGTATCACCGCTCCCACTAGTGACGCAACCGACGCCAACAACGCCAACTATGCCGCAAGCTACTGTAGCTATGCCGTCCATGTCGTTCGCTGACAGTGGAACGAAAGGTGGCATTGTTGGAACAGAGATGCCATCTGTACCGCCATTTGTACAGCCAAAAAACGAGACGCCTATGGGTGAAGATTTCGACAAAACTGGATCAGTCGCGGAGACAGTCGATTTGAGTGGGGAACCACTGCCGGGGGCTGTCAACATTAAAGGCCGGGCCGGCGGGGTTTTAATTGAAATTGGCAAAGGCCATTGGCCTGATCTAGTCGTAGTATTGACGGATCGCTTGACGCGGGCTGCTAACTTTTTTCGCAATGGAAAAGTCGCGTTGGATTTAGGTGTGCGCTCGTTGAGCGAACAGGAGCTACGTAAGCTCTATCACCTGCTGGCGCAACATCATCTCACGTTGAGCTTAATTCGCACTGCCTCCGCCGACACCTTCCAATTAGCCTTGGGCTTGGGGTTGGCTGCCCAACTGGAACAGGCCGAGAGTAAAAGTTTGACGGCTGCTCAGCCAACCTTGTCTAATATCGTAGAAGAGCAGCACTTTATCTATAGCGGCCATCTGCGTGCGGGGCAAGTTTTGCAACGCCCAGAACACATTCTGATAGTAGGTGATGTAAATCCGGGCGCGACCGTGATCAGCGATGGTGATATCTTGGTGTGGGGACGGTTGCGTGGCGTCGCTCACGCCGGCGCTGGCGGCGATGGACGGGCGGTGATTGTCGCGCTTGATCTATCACCGGTCCAACTGCGGATTCATGAAATGTTGGCTATTGCCCCCGAAGCGCAACATAGCAAAGGGTGGGGACCGTGGAAACGTTCGGTTGCCAGACAACCGGAAATTGCCTATCTGGCCGGCAATGAAATTGTTGTCGAAACTTGGGAAGCAACCAAATTCGGCGGGATTGCCACGCTACGTCGCTAACCTGCGCTTGGCAGTTGGGTGATTGGTAATTTCGACAAGCTCAATTACCAATCACCTATTGACTAACCAAGCGCAACCATAGAAAGTAACCTGATGGCAGGAACGATTGTTACCGTGACCTCCGGCAAAGGAGGGGTAGGTAAGACGACCACAACTTCAAATGTAGCCGCGGCATTGGCGCTGATGGGGCGCCGCGTGGTGACGATTGACGCAGATATTGGTCTGCGCAACCTTGATTTAGTGATGGGGCTGGAAAACCGCATTGTCTATGATCTGGTCGATGTCGTTGAGAAACGCTGTGAATTAAATCAAGCGCTTGTGCGCGATCCACGGGCAAAATTTCTCTATTTGCTGCCGGCGGCACAAACGCGCGATAAATCCGAAGTGAGCGTTGATCAGATGTTGTGGCTCTGCAATACCTTGCGCCAGAACAGTGATTATGTATTGATCGATTCGCCGGCCGGCATCGAACATGGTTTTCAAACGGCTATTGCGCCTGCCGACTTGGTGGTCATTGTCACCACGTCCGATGTCAGCGCCATGCGCGATGCGGACAAGGTGCTCTATTTGCTGGAGCGCGACTGGAAGCGACCAACCGGGCTCGTGCTGAATCGCTATAACCCTGACCTGGTACGGGCAGGTGAAATACGCAATATCGACGATGTGCTGGATATTCTGGCCATTGACCTGTTGGGCGTGGTGCCCGAAGATAGCCGTATTTTGCTTAGCACCGACCGCGGCACCCCCATTGTCTTTGATCGACGCTTCTATGTCAAGCGCGCCTATCGTAATATTGCCCAACGGTTGCTGGGCAACAATGTACCGCTGATGAATTTTCGCCCTGGCATATTTGATCGGCTCTGGGCGCGTCTGTTTGATCGGTAGTCGCGTAGTCGTGTGGTCTAGAGACCCGTCTACTTGACTACGCGACCACGCGACTCCTTGACTCCTTGACTACACGATTCTGGACTACTCTATGAGTGATCGCTTATCCTGGCGTAATTTTGACTGGCCGCTCTTTTTGGCCGTGCTGCTTCTCTGCGGCACTGGCGTTGGCATGATCTATAGTGCCACCTTTAGTACACCTATTTTGACTGATTACTGGCTACGGCAATCAATCTTTGTTGGTTTGGGGATTGCAATGTTGCTTGTGGCCACCCTCATTGATTATCGCCAGTTGGAAATTCTGGCCTTGCCTGCCTTCCTGCTCTTTGTGCTTTCGTTGGTGGCCGTTGATCTCTTTGGCACTAGTCAAGAGACTGATTCGCAACGCTGGATCAACATTGGTGGTATACTGGTGCAGCCGACCGAGTCAGGCAAGTTTTTGTTGATTATTTTTATGGCCTGGTATCTAAGCTGGTATCGCGAATATATGGACCGCTTGCCCTACCTGGTTATTGCGCTCTTTCTGCTGGTGGCGCCCCTCATCTTTGTCTATCGCCAACCCAATCTTGGGATGACTATCACCTATGCCTTTCTTGGCGGTACGTTGATTCTGGTCAGCGGTGTGCGCTTCTGGCAGTTAGGGGTGTTGATCGCAGGCGTGTTGATCGCCATTCCTCTCTTAGCCTCCCGTTTGCAAGGATATATGTTAGAGCGGCTTTGCATCTTTTTAGATTCTGACAAGATTGAATTGTTAAAACTTTATTTTGGTGAATTACCCAAAGCCTGTGTTGACAGTGAAGCGCTAAAAGATGCTTCCTATAATGTTGACCAAGCCTTGATTGCCGTTGGTTCCGGCCACTGGTTGGGCCAAGGCTGGGCACAAGGTAGCCAAAACCAACTGCACTTTCTACGGGTACGCCATACAGATTTTATCTTTAGCGTCATTGCCGAAGAATTGGGACTGATCGGTTCTGGCCTGATTCTGGTGCTCTTGATCTTTGTTGTCTGGCGGCTGCTCAACATTGCCGATCGCGCTCAGGATCAATTTGGTCGCTTAATCGCCACCGGTGTGGCGGCAATTATCTTTTTCCAAACCTTGACCAATGTGGGCATGAATCTCGGCCTGCTGCCGGTCACAGGCCTGACCCTCCCCTTTATCAGCTACGGCGGCAGTAGTTTGATCTCCATGATGTTTGCCGTGGGTCTGGCCGAAAGCGTCATCATGCGCCATCGCAAGATTGAGTTTTTGTAGCAGGGTTAAAACCCTGCTTGCATTAATTTTTATCCTCTGTCATAATGCAACAACTATCATAGTTATTTTGTGTACCTATTTGATATTTCCCCAAATTAGACAATCAATTGTATAACTTCGACAACTTCTGCAACTCTTACAATGCAGCAATAAAGGAGCAACGTATGCGAAAAAGTTGGATCTTGGCAACCTTTTTACTCATCGCCAGTCTGTTGATCACGGCTTGCCCCGCAGCGGCACCACAAGGTGGCGACACAGGCGTAGCGCCGGCGCCAGGTGATACCGCGGCGCCCAGTGGTACAGGAGGCACGTTGATCGTTGGCCGTGGCGGTGACTCGGTTGGGTTGGAT
>Ga0163153_10008477_pt1 | contig 10671 bp, 2 predicted proteins | sample OliLakLV19MP6IB1_FD_148629 | JGI IMG/M metagenome (GOLD analysis project Ga0163153, IMG submission 148629) | Freshwater microbial mat bacterial communities from Lake Vanda, McMurdo Dry Valleys, Antarctica - Oligotrophic Lake LV.19.MP6.IB-1 | ecosystem: Environmental > Aquatic > Freshwater > Lake...
GGCGCGCGAAAAATCAGCCCGCCGCCGCGCGTCCCCCGCCTCAATCGCCCAGGCGGTTTTCAAAATCAGGAGTTTCCGGCCAGGCACTAATTAGCCCAAGCCAGATTTGAACCGCTCATCAGCTCTGATAAACGCTGACGACGAAAACCCCCTTCGTTCTGTCCTTTCTGAATCAGCGTCGATGAGCGGAGATTAGCGGTTCTGGTGTCAGGCTGAAGGTCTAGTCCGCGTGGATGCGGTAGAAGCGCGTTGGAACGGTGGCGGCGGAGTCGTTGAGAATTCTGTTGCTGCCTGTGCCTGGAACTGTTCCTAGCGGAGTCCAGGAGGCATCGGAGAAGCTGCTCTTGTATTCCAGCGTGTAGGAGAGGCCGACGACCGTGGTGAAGGTGACGGTGGCGTTCGAGCCGCTCTGGCTGATCGAAAGAATGTTCGGGCTGGGGAGCTGGTTCGTCACCGCCAGGCTCGCCGTGACGCTGGTGAGGTTCGTGTCCGCATTGCTGACGATCACGCGGTAATCTCCGGCGTTGGTGCCCCGCACATTCACGATGCTGAACGTCGCCAAGGTCGCGCCGGGCAGGGCCTGGCCGTTGCGCTGCCATTGATAGCTGAGCGGCAGGCTGCTCGTCGCGGTGATGGTAAGGTTCACGGCCGATCCGGTCACGCTGAGATAATTGCGCGGCTGCACCAGGATCACGATGGGATCGATGGCGGGACGGACGACGAGATTGAAGACATTCGTGGCGGATGCGCCGGTGGTGTCGAGCACTCTGACGGCGATGGTTGCTGTTCCGGACAGGTTCGCCGCCGGCGTCACGCGAAGAGTGCGGTTCTGTCCGCTGCCGCCAAAGACCATGCCGGACGTGGGGACCAGCGCGGGATTCGAGGAGATGGCACTGAGTGCCAGCGTGGTGGCTTGAGTATCGAAGTCTTGAATGACGAACGGGATCGCGCCGGTGTCCGTGTCTTCATCGATGGTCCGGTTGGCAATGGTGCTGATGGTCGGCGCGCCTGGGATGAGCAGGAACGCCGCATCGGACAAGGCCACGCCGACTGCATTGCTGACGCGCAGACGATAGCTGCCCGCAGTGGCGAGCGTGATTCCATTGACGCTCAGACTGAGGCCGGTGGCTCCGGGCACATCCACTCCGTCCTTTTGCCAGCGATACGCGAGCGGCGCGGCTCCGGTGGCGGCGGCGGTGAACTGCACGGAAGCGCCGACGGTCGTGGTCTGGCTGATGGGTTGCAACGTGATGACGGGAGGAACATCGAACGTGATGGCGAGCGACGAGACGTTGTTCGTGGGACGCAGGTCCACGCCATCGAAGCCGACGAGCGCGCGGTTCGTGAACGTGCCGGGAATCAGCGAGGCGGCCGCGACGGTGAACGAGGCGGAACCGGCGGGCAGGATGCTTCCCAACTCACAGACGAGGATGCCGCCCGTGAGGGTGCAGGCGCCATTGGCATTGGTGAATGCTTTGAACGTCAACGCCGCCGGGAACGTGTTCGTGAGACGGACATTGCGGGCCATCGACGGGCCTTGGTTCGTGACCGTGTAGCTGAACACCACGTTGCTGCCGGTCGCGACGGGGTTTGGCGACGCGGTTTGGGCCAGGCCGAGATCTGCCATGGGTTCAAAGGCGGAAATGCTCAGCCGCCAGCCGCCGGCCAGCGTGCCGAAATGCCTGTCCGAGTCGTCCATGATGTAGAGCGACCACGTTCCGTTCGGATCGGTGCCGTTGAAGATGGAGAGGTTCGTGGCGTAAGGACCGTTGGGCGCGGGGGCCGCGAAGCCGTCTGGTTCCGCGCCGAAGTTGGACGGACGAACCGTTCCCGTGGTGATGGAGGAGAAGTCGCCCAAGGCGTTGGTTGCGCCATCGTCGAAGGTCAAGGTGGCCGCGTTGATGCCGAACTCGCCGCCGCAGTCGGACATCAGCAGCGTGGAGCGTCCGTCCGGCCCGACGAGCAGGATGTCCAGATCGTCGGAGCGGGTGTGCGAGAGGTTCAGCAGCGTGACGCGGACGCGGAAGATGGCGGAGGAAACCCCTGACACGATGATGGTCGAAGGATACGGATTGGCCAGGCCGAGGAGCGGCGTGGCGACCGGCGTGGCGTTTGCAGGGTTCACCGTTGCGCTGATGACACGGGTGACTGTGGAGACGGTGTTGTCCGCCGGCTCAGCATCTGCAATGGAGGAGACGATGACCGCGCGGTTGGTGACCCAGCCGCTTTGCACCGGACGCGTGGTGATGGTGATGGTGGAAACCGCATTGGCCGCCATCGTGCCGAGATCGCATCGGACAAGATCGCCGCTGCGGGTGCAGGAACCCTGGCTGGACGTGGCCGAAACGAAGGCGACTCCGGCGGGCAGCAGGTTGGTGAGGGTGACGTTGCCGGCGACCGTCGGTCCGAAGTTGGTGGCCGCGATGAGGTAGGTCAGGTTGTCGCCCAGCCAGAGCGGGCTGGGCCGGTCGGAAATTCCAAGAGCGAGGCTGGCGTTGGGCGCGACAGTGGCGAAGTTCATGACGCTGTTGTTGGCGGGGTTGTAGTCCGGCAGCGAGCCGCTCACCGTCGCCACGTTGGTGAGGGAGCCCAAAACGTCGGTTCGAGCGCGGAGGATGATGCTGGCGCCTTCGCCCGGCACGAGGTTCAGCAGGTCGCAGCGGACATGGCCGCCTTCGTTGGTGCATCCTCCCCGCGTCGTGAAGGCGGAGATGAACGTGGTGGTGGCGGGAAGCCTGTCCGTGACCGTGGGATTGACGACGAACTGCCCGCGGTTGGTCACGCTCAACATGACCACGTAATCTTGTTTGAGCGGAATGGGAGACGAGGCGGACGCCGAGGTGATGGAAAGGTCGATGGCCGGATGGACCGAGAATAGGGAGGCTGCCGTGTTGTTGCCAGGCGAGGAATCTTTCTCCGTCGCCACCACGCGGAAGTAGTTGCTGTTGACGCCGGTGTTGCCCGGGGCGAACTGGAACGTCACGGAGGCCGTCGCGCCGGCCGCCACTTCATTCAAGGAACAGAGCACCGTCTGCCCGTTCGCACTGCAGGAGCCCTGGCTGGCGGAGAACGAAAGATACGTCGCGCCCGCAGGCAGGACGTTGGTCAGCCATACTCCGGTGGCGGTGTTGGGGCCGTAATTGGTCAGCGCGACGGAACAGAGAATGGGTTGGCTGAGCAGAACGGGCGACGCGGGCGGACTCATCGACACCGCAAGATTGACCAGGGGCTGCACGAAGTGCATGGCGGCTGCGGAATTGTTGGAGGCATCCCGATCGAGCTGGCTTCCCGTGACCGTAAACACATTCGTCATGCTGCCGCCGATGGACGCGGTGACAACGACGTTGAAGGTGACGGACGCGTCCGGCGCGATGTTCCCGAGGTTGCAGGTGACGACACCGGCAGAGTGGCAGCACGCGCCTTGCGGAGTGGAGGCGGAGATGAAGCTCAGCGCGGAGGGGAGAACGCTTTGGCAGACGGCGGCGGCCGTCGTGGGTCCGTGGTTGGTGACGGTGACGGAGTAAGTGGCAAGCCCGCCGATAGTCACGCTGGCGGGCGACGCGGTGGCAGTGACGCCGAGATTTGCCAGCAGGTCTGCGGTGACAATGTTCAACGTCCAGCCATCGGAGATGAAGCCGGGAACATCGCTGCCTCCGTTGTCGAGCGAGTCATCCACGACGTAGAGCGACCAGACGCCGTTGGGGTCCGTGCCGCGAAAGGCGGACAGGTCGGCGGTGAACGGACCGGCGGGCGCAGGTGCGGGGAAGAGATCGTTGAACGGGAAAAAATTAAACGAGGCATAGCGGCCGCTGGAAATCGCGGGAACGGAGTCCGGGAGCGGCTGGCCGAGCATGTCATCAAAGGTGATTGTGGCGTCGAGGATGGGATTGTCGAAACCGGCATCGGACATCAGCACGACCGCCTGGCCTTGAGGTCCGACCAGCAGCATGTCGATGTCATCCGGATAATCATGGTTCAATCCGCGCAAGGTCACGGTGACCTGATGAACGGCGGCGGTGACTCCGGAAACGAGAATGCCTGCAGGGTAGGGGGTGGCCACGCCGGCATCCGGCAGCGGCATGATGATGATTTCGCTGTTCGCAAATTGAGGCGTGGTGCTGGTTCCCACGATGGAACTGGCGGCGCTCGCATTAGCGGGCGTGGGATCAAATTCATTCGCGAGAACTGTGGTCACCGAGGTGTTCGTGCCTTGGCCAATGCTGGTGGTGAACGCCACGCTGACTCCGGCCCCGACGGCCAGCGATCCCATGTTGCAGGTCACGATTCCGTTCAAGTGCGCGCACGCGCCCTGGCTGGAGGTGGCCGAGACGAAGGTGGAGCGGGCGGAAAGGCGGTGCGTGAGAATGACTCCGGTTGCAAGGGAAGGACCGGCATTGGTCGCGTGAATGGAGAGCGAAGCGTTGTTGCCGGTGAGAACTTCGGTGGCGGAGGAGGATTGAGTCAGCACCAGGTCCGCCGCCGCTGCGACGGTCACGGGATGGTCCTCGACTTCGCCATCAGGTGCCTGTCCGGTGACCGCGAGGTTGGTGACGGAGCTGAACCGGAACCTTGCCATCGTCACGCTGAGCGTGGCATCGACGGGCGTGATGACGCTGAGGAAGTTTGTTCCGGGGTGAAGGGCGACGTCGGCCAGCACATGTTCATTCGCCTGAGCCCAGCCGTCGGCGTGGTTGAAATCGATCCAGGCATTGAGGAAACCGTTGGTGGAGGCGATGACTTCGATGCTGGTCGGCCGGCCAAGATGCAGTGAACCGATGAAGCGAACGCCGTCCTCGTCCGCTGCGCCGGTGATGTCATCCCCATTCCCCGCCGACGAGGTCTGTGCGTCCGCTTCAGCATCGATGAGCAGCCCGAGATGAATTCCCGGAACGATGACGTGGCGTGCTCCATTGCCGGCGAGCGTCGTGGGATACAGCGCCTGCGGCGCATCCCCAAAATCGAGACCAAAGACAGTGAGGCTGGCGACGCTGCTGGTGATGGAGCCGTACGTGTTTCCAACGATGACATCGTAAGTCCCGGCATTGGATTCCAAAGCTGCATTGATTGTGAAGGTGGCGGCATTGCCGGCCAGCGCGAGGCCGTTGCGGCGCCATTGGTAAGTGAGCGGCGTTCCGCTGGTGGCGATGACCGTGAAGGCCGCGCTCTGCCCTTGAGTCACGACGAGGCTGACGGGCTTCTGAGTGATGACGGGCAGCGGACGGACGGTGAGAGTGGCGGCGGAACTGAGAACGGAACCAACGAGATTCGAGATGCGAACGGAGTAGGGGCCGGCGGCCGAGGGCAGAATGTTGTTGAGGGTGAGCGACGAGGCGGTGGCTCCGACGATGGCTTCGGTCGTGTTGAAAAACCATTGAAAGGCGAACGGGCCGTCGCCGCTGGCTTGCACGGTGAAGGTGGCGGCCTGCCCCTGCGTGACGGTGAGGCTGGCTGGCGGGGCTGTGACCACGGGCTGGTTTCGCACCCGGAGCGATGCGCTGCTGCTGGTGGCGATGCCGAGTTCGTTGGAGAGGATGACGGAGTAAAGCCCGCCCGCCGCGAGAGAGATGTTCGGGACGATCAGGGCCGCGTTGGTGGCGGAGGCAATCGTGTTCGTCGTGTTGAACAGCCATTGATAGGTCAGCGGCTGATCTCCGGTGGCGACGACGGTGAAGGTCGCGCTGCTGCCGGGCGCGGCGAACAGGCTGGCCGGCTGCTGCGTGATGGCCGGAGGAGTTCGGACGATTAGAGGAGCATCAGAGCTGGTGGCGGAACCGACCTCATTGGTGACGACGACGGAGTAGTTCCCGGCCAGCGCGCTTTGAACATTGGGAAGCTGGAGGATGGCCCCGTTCGTTCCCGGCACGGCATTGGTTCCGTTCAACAGCCAGCGATAGAAAAAGGGTCCGTCTCCAGCAACCGTCACGCTGAACGAAGCGGTGTTCCCCTGCGTCACGGTGAGGCTGATGGGCTGCTGGCTGATGGTGGGAGGAAGCTTCACGGCGAGCGTGGCTTCGATGCTGATCGTGGTCCCCAAGGCGTTCGTGATGCGAACGGAGTAACGTCCAGCGTTGGCGGACTGCGCATTGTTGATGATGAGCTCCGGGGTCGTTGCGCCAGCGATTGGGCTGCTGGTGTTATAGAGCCATTGATAGGTCAGCGGGGCGTCGCCCACGGCCTGAACCGTGAAGGTGGCGGAACCTCCGGGCAGGACGGCGCGACTGACGGGTTGCTGGACTATGACGGGCGGAGATTGAACCGTGAGCAGGGCCGGTGCGCTGGCGGCGACTCCCGCGAGATTGCTGACGGTGACGGAGTAGGTGCCTGCGTGGGCAATCTGGACGCTGGAAAGAGTGAACGAGCTGCTGCTGGCTCCGGCAATTTGAACGGGAAGGGAAGGGGGCGCGAGCGGAGTGAAGAACCAACGATAGGTCAGGGGCGCGGTGCCGGTCGCCACGACGTTGAAGACGGCGGGCTGTCCGGCGCGGATGGTCAGGCTGGTGGGAGCTGTCGTGATTTGCGGCGGGAGGAAGACGGTGAGGCTCGCGTTGATGCTGGTGACGGAGCCGGAGGGATTGACGACGGCCACCGAGTAAATTCCAGCGTTAACGAGCTGGAGGCTGGAGAGGGTGAGCGTGGACTGGGTCGCGCCGGAGACGGGGTTCGTCCGATTGAAATACCATTGGTAGCTGAGCGGGTTGCTGCCGATGGCGGTGACGGCGAAGGCGGCGTTGGACCCGAGGACCGAAACGATGCTGACGGGCTGGACGGTGATGGTGGGCGCCTGCTGCACGATGAGGCTGGCGGGAGGGCTGGTGACGGTGCCGACGTCGGTCGCGATCCGTACCATGTAGTTTCCAGCGTTGGCCAGTTGTGCATTCGCGATGACGAGCGAATTGCTGTTGGCTCCGAAGAGGGCGTTAGTTTGGTTGAAGAACCATTGATAAGCGAACGGGCCATCTCCCGTCAGCGCGACGGAGAAGGTGGCGACGGAACCGAAAGGAACGGACACGCTGGCGGGAGCTGCGGTGATGATGGGCGGATCCTTGACGGTCAGGAAGACTTCCGCGCTGTTGACGGTGTCGTGGTCATTCGAGACTTCTATCTGATACGAGCCGGAGTCTGCCTTCTGAACATTGGTCAAGGTGAGCGTCGAGTTCGTGGCTCCGACAATCTCGTCGATGATGTTCAGGAACCACTGATAGCGGAGAGGCTCATCACCCGTCGCCGAGACGCTGAAGGTGGCGGTGCCGCCGACGGCCACGACGACATTCGTTGGTTCGCGCGTGACGAGAGGCGGGATGAGGACGGAGAGGAACACCGGGTTGCTGGTGACGGCGCCGGCCACGTTCGTGATGACCACGGAAAAGAACCCTTCCTGAAACGCCCCGACATTGGTGTAAATCAGCGACTCACTGATTTCGCCCGACAGCCGGTTGGTGATGTTGAAATACCACTGGTAATGGAGCGGTTCGGAGCCGGTGGCGACAACGCTGAAGATGACCTCGGTGGCGGTCAGGTTGGTGCTGCCCTCCGGCTGGGTCGTGATGACGGGAGGGGTTGCAGCGGACGCGAGCTGCGGCCAGAGAGCTGTCGCGCAGGCCAGGAGGAGCAGGACGCCAACTTTGAATAGTGAACTGTGTGGTTTGGGCTTTGAGCTGGGTACGTCGCTGGGCATGGCAGGGGGTGACGACTGGGTCGCGCGTTAGGAGCTTCTGATTCTGATGGGGAAATTCAGCGTCACGGCAGCTTGAGTCGGTAATAGAACTGGGCTGGTGCCGGCGGGGGTGGAGAGTGGCGGAAGAGAAAGGAGGCCGGCGACTGGGTCAGGTTGGTGGACGCGAGACCAAGGTCCGTCCAGTTCACCAAGTTGCTCGAACCTTGCACGAGATAGTTGTGGAACGCCTCTCCCGTAAATTCCATCTGGGACGCGCCACCCACGTCCTGGAAGAAGAAAAGGTCGGCAGGCGGCGTGCTGATCCATTTGAAAGTCATCCGGGATCCGGCGCTACGGCCCATGGCGTTTGTGGCGACGACCTTGTAGAAATACTCGGTGTCGCGCTGGAATCCGCTGACCATGATGTTGGTGGTGAAGGGCGTCGCGTTGGCGAACAAAATTCTCACGGCGGAGGTGCTGCCAAGGCTGTCCGTCGGACCCCATTCAAACCAGAAACGCGAGAGGAGGCCGTTGGCATTGACGTTCGCGCCGAGGACGGCTCCGGTCGAACTGATGGAGAGCATCGGCAAAGTTTCCGCAGTCGGCTGGGTCGCCGGCCCCACGCGCAGGCGCAGGGCAGTTTCACCGGGGACATAGCTCGGAGCATTGTCCCAGACGACGATGTAATAGGTGGTGTTGGCCGTGAGATTGGCCGAAAGGACCGCGCGGGCGAAGCCGTTGTCGTTGCACGCGATTTGATTCGGCGTCTGGCCGCATCCGCCTGCCAGCGTGTAGAGGCCGATCACGGTGTCGTCGATGAGCGTGCCGTCATTTCCCAGAATGGAGCTGGTGTCAGAACCGGTGGAAAAAATATAGCTGCCCGCCACCGAGGGAGTGAACCGGAACCACACGTCACGCGAGGGAACGGTGCCGGGGTTCGCAACGCAGGGCGGCGTGAGGCCGGCCGTGGTGGTCGCCAGCGTGGTGTCAATGATGGGACTGAAATAGGGAGCCGTGAGAGTGGAAGGAATGATGAGGGGATTCGCGCAGGTGTCGTTGGAAGGCGCCGCCACCTTGCTCACCCGCAGTTGCAGGTCTAGCGATTCATCAGTAGATGTGTCCGGTGCAGAAAGGCGTCCGACCCACACCACGATGTAGTAAGTGGTGCCGGCCGTCAGGTTGGTGCTGATGCTGGCGCGCAGGGAGCCGGAATCCTCGTTGTAACTGTAGATGGAGAACGGCCCGCAATCCCCAGTGGATCGATACATGACCATCGTGGTGTCCTTGAAGGCCGTGTCCGTGTCGGGTCCGGAAGAAATGGTGTAAAGCCCGGTGACGAGGGGAGTGAACTTGAACCAGACGCTGTGGGTGATGTTCGTGTCGAATCCAGTCTGAGACGCGGGCAACGGCGGGTCATTGGCAGAGACCGTCGCGCTTCGGATGTCCAATTGGGCGGTGGTCGAGACAAACGAGGCTGCGTTGGTGGCAGGGATGACAATGGCTCCGCTGCAGTTGTCGTAGGGAACTAAAGCCATCGCATTGAAGCCCAGCGAGGCGAACAAAAGTGCGGCCAGTAAAAGCACTTTAAGCCGGATAAGAGCGGTCGGGTAAGGTTTCATCGTGAGGGGTTCAGGAAAGTTACGACTTTAATACATCTATTCTCGATGAACGGGTTTCTTGAGACAGTTCATACACCAGCCAGGGAGGTGTTGCGAGTGGAATATCGTTCAACGGCCCGAAGCGGACCGGCGGTAAATGATTGCTGTGCATGGCATGGTTTTCGGCATCGCGCCGAGGAATCTTTATTCTGCAGGGCGGTGGGTATTTCCGTTTCACCGGTGGACTGGCTGCACGCTTCCTCAAAAACGCTCTTGCCGAATCCCGTTCTGCATTGGGTCGTGCCTGCTTTCGTCCGATGCAAGTGTGACGATGATTGAACGGCCCACGCCGGCTTACAGAACGCTTGCCTGAAAAAGTCTGCCGGGGCTAGGCTGTCAACCATGCAGCGCGCCTCGCTTGACCTGACCAAACTTCAACGCCTTGATGAACTCGGACGCCGCGTCCTCGACGGCGGCAGCATTTCCCGCGACGACGCGATGTGGCTCTTCAATCTTGAGAGCACGGCGGACATCTTCGCGCTGATGTCCTGGTCGAACCGCATCCGTGAGCAGTTCAAAGGAAATAAGATTCATCTCTGCTCCATCGTGAACGCCAAGGCCGGAGCCTGCTCGGAGAACTGCAGCTTCTGCGCGCAGTCTTCGTTTCACCAGACCGGCTCGCCGCGCTACGGCTTTGTCGATCCCGAGCCGGTGATGGAAGCGGCGGACGAGGCGAACCGGAACAGCGTCACCGCCGTTGGGCTGGTTGCGGCGTGGAAGGGAATCAACGAAGGTCCGATGCTGGATGAAGTCTGTGACCGCATCCGTGAGCTGAAAGCCAGCGGCAAGACCCGTCCTGATGCCTCGCTCGGAATCATCAAGGATCAGAAAGTCGCCGACCGTCTCAAGGAAGCCGGGCTGGAATGCTACGGCCACAATCTCGAAAGCTCGAAGCGCTTCTTCCCGCAGCATTGCACCACGCACACCTACGAGGACCGCGTCGGGACCATCGGCTATCTCAAGAAGGCCGGCATCAAGATTTGTTCCGGCGGCATCATTGGGATGGGCGAGACGCGCGAAGATCGTTGCGACCTCGCCTTCTCACTGAAGGAAATCGGCGCGAACGTCGTGCCGATCAACATTCTCAATCCGATCAAAGGCACGACGTTCGAGAATGTTCCGCCGTTGCCGCCGATGGAGATTCTCCAGACCATCGCCTGCTTCCGCTTCATCCTGCCGCGGCAGGAAATCATGATCGCCGGGGGTCGCACGGTGAATTTGCGCGACATGCAGAGCATGGTGTTCACCGCCGGGGCGAGCGCATTGATGGTGGGCAACTATCTCACGACGCTCAATCAGTCCGTCGAGAAGGATCTCCAGATGCTCAAGGATCTCGGACTCGATCCCGACTGGGAAGGC
>Ga0163153_10008478_pt1 | contig 10671 bp, 1 predicted proteins | sample OliLakLV19MP6IB1_FD_148629 | JGI IMG/M metagenome (GOLD analysis project Ga0163153, IMG submission 148629) | Freshwater microbial mat bacterial communities from Lake Vanda, McMurdo Dry Valleys, Antarctica - Oligotrophic Lake LV.19.MP6.IB-1 | ecosystem: Environmental > Aquatic > Freshwater > Lake...
ATACCGACTCAAAAAGGAAATCATAAACAAAGCCAAAGAAGGAATAAATGACGATACAAAAAGCATCCACTATTTTGTGTTTATGTCTAAGTACTTTGACATATTCTTAGAAAACGAATTCAAAGATGTGTTCACAGTAGATAGAGAGAAGCAGGATTACAAAATAGCAGTTACAATAGAAGAAACCGAAACAGCCATAGACGAAGACGAAGAAGGGGACTACGAGTATTCAAAAAACCAACTGTTTGTTGAGAGCGATAAACCACTAAAAGTAAGTGGTTTTATGAAGATACTCTTTGGTGCTTTGAAAGGGACAGACGGCAAAAGGTACACTTACCCTAACTATGTCATCGCTTTATCCGAACTGCAAGCTACTACCCTAAAAGAGTTTAGAGAGAAGGTAGATGCCTCGCATAGCCCTGAAATAAAAATCATTAAAGAGTACCTGTATGGTGTTAAAGGGATAATAGCATCTTCTACAACAACGCCAAACCCTCTAATAAAAGATGCCTTCTCTCCTATCGCCTCTAATATAGAAACAGCCCTACAACAAATAGCAACTTCTAACAAGCCACAAATACACGCCAACATAATAATGGAAGGCACAACTTTAAGGGTACGCTCTGTGTTTAGAACAGAAGGACAAAAACAAAGACTAAACTCTATTGTAAGTATTGTAAATGACAAAGACGTGCTTGCCCTTTTAAGAGAGCATACTGGGCTAAAGAAAAAGGCAGAAGACACTACAAACACTCCTGAAGAACAAGGGGTAGCAAAAGAACTATACAAAGACTCTATTGTCAATCTATCAAAAGTGTTAGGTATAATAGACAACCCTAATACAACAGTGTTGATAAATGAAATATCAGCTAAAGCAAGTAGTTCGCAAAATAATAGCCCATACTGGTTTAGCAGACGCATCTCAGAAGACAGCGACCTCATAACACTTATACAACAAGGTGATACTTTGCAAGCTAACAATACACTGACAGTTAGTGTGGACGGCAAGCAGGTATCTGTCTTACAGAGAAGCAATCAGCTAAACACGTTGCCTGCTGTTTCAACAGAGTATGCAAAAATAGACACCTTCTCAGTAGGCACAGTTGTAGAAACAAACAGGTTCAAAGACGGCGACTTAGCAAGAGGGGTAGTTGAAATAGACAATACAGCATATCTACAGTCAGGGTACGTTTTAAACGGGTTCAAAATATCGTATGCTGGATTCACTGATTTAGAAATGTTGAAGACAGCGTTAGAGATGTTTAACAAAGGAAGAAACATTGCAACTAAGTCCTTTCTAATACAGACCATAACACAATCTGACCAATCAACCCCTGTTGCTACTCAAATTAGTTTTGGTTCAGATTTTTTGGAAAATGTGTCTTTAAACTTTAAAGATGAAAAAGGAAAAACAATAGCGTTTGACAGTAGCAACAATGCCCATTGGATAGAAGTCCTTACCCAACGCACCTACAAAAACGAGGTAAACTACTGGGGACACACACTGCGTAATATGTTTGCCCACATAGGGTTGCCAACAGACACAAGTCCTACTCTATCTGAAATGGTAGAAGAGCTAAGTAAAGAAACGGCTATCCCAGAAGGAATATCTGTCAATCAACTCCAAGCCAGATTAGGTAGAAACTACATAAGTGTTTCTAAAGACGGAAAAACATTTACTCTTAACCCCGACTTAAAAAAATACCTCAACACTCTTGAAACACAAGAAGGATTTACTTCTGAGTTAGACAAGATGTGGGAGGAAACCCTGTTAGTAATCAAAGACAGATATGCAGCTGGTGTTTTTAGTGAAGGGGAACTGCGTCAGTTAAAGCTAATGCACTATCTACACGCTTATACAGACCGCGTGATTAACCCATTGCTGGTAGGCGATATGTTCTCCTATAAAGGCAACGGCGTGTTTAAGAAGGTGGTAGATAGGTTTAAGAGGAGCAAGCAGTCAGGAGGCATAGGGTTAGCTGAAACAGCTTTCGGATTAGGAGAAACAGTTAGCACAATTGCCCTCACCTCCTTTTCAAGCAGCAAGTTGTTCAAAAACGATTTGCCTGATAGCAACACTGACACACGGATACATGATGTTTTTGGCAACGAGGTAAAAGACTTCAAGGCAGTAGACGGACAGTCTTTTATGTCCCCTTTACAAGCACGACTAATGAGAGAGTCATTCGGTGGGGACTTGCAAGACTACTTCAAGAACGGGCTTGACACTAAGACACTGACAACAGGAATGCTGGGCAACCACACGGTCAATATAAAAGACTCAACCCTGACTATCTCACCAAACATTTACCGCATATCAACGCCTGTGCAGAAGGCAATATACAGGCTAATGTATAGCCGAACATACGCAACAGACTTAGCCGATATACAATCCACTATTGACTTTGTAGTAGACAAAGTAATAAAAGACCATGACAAAAGACAAGGGCTTAAAAAGCACCTTTCAGAAAACCCAACCCACAACAACGCTTGGGAGTTATTGCGTAGCATCAACATAGGCTTAGGAAACAATAACACGAACAATGAAATACTACAGGAGTCAGAAGACTTGCTGTATTACCTCACTATTGCCTTTTATCTTCAAGGGGGCAAATACAGCGACATCAAAGAGAAGTTTTTCAGCAGTGTTTCTAACATAGAAAACATTAAAGCCAACAACGGCATAGAGCTAAAGCCAATAGACGACTCTTTTGTATTTGAAGACGGCAATATTGCTATAAACAATGCGGCATTTGACGACTATCAGTATTCTCAAATACCAACTAAGAACATAAAGGTACAGTTAAATGCCAATCACGACATAGCGCACTCTGCTATAACCCTAATGACACAAGCGGTAAATGTGATGGGCATTCAAGGAAGAGTAGGAAATGGCAAGGCGATGAAGGAAATAATCAAACGCCTTACAGACACAATAGTAGTGGACATACCACTACTCAAAGACATACCTGAAGAAGAGCTAAACGAAGAGTTAAAAAGAATACTGTTAGAAACTATTGCGGATAAAGACAATCTCATGCAGAAGAATGAGATATTAGCATCAGAAGACGGTAGCATAGTTTTTCTGCCATACTACGCTAATCTTTTAAGCAACAAGCTAAACACATATATAAACAAAGCAATTAAGCCTAAGATAAAAGGGGACTTGTTTGTGCTTAGACAAGGTACTAATATGATACAGGTTTATGACTGGCAAGTTGCTACAACAGGGGAAACACAGTCTGGGCTATATGACGAGTACCAAAGTGCAATGTCAAAAGGACACGTGATAGTAGGAAAACCTCGTACATTGAAAAACGATGGCATCTTATACAAAGGGAAAGACATTAGATTCCCTAACAAATACAACGAAGAAGAAAAAGACACCATAACAGAAAGAGCATCTGAGATATTACAAGGGGTAGCCTCAAAGACAATAGACGAACAAGTGTGGTTAGACTTTATAGACGAAAACAGCAGTGTTTTTACTGTAAGACCGTTTGAAGTAGTTTTGCCAAACAACTACAGGAAGGAACTTCCATTTGTGCAACAACTCGGATTAAACGCTTCACAAGCTGAAATAAAGCAGTGGTATGATAAAGCAAGCACAGAAGAAGACAACACGGAACTCGCTCATAAAAAGTATTTAGAACTGCAATCTATAAAAGAAGTTATAGTAAACAGGATACCTACAACAGGTCTTCACTCTTCTGGGTACTCTAAAATAGTAGGCTTCCACAATGACAACTCCAACACTATCTTTATACCAGACGGCATAATGTATATACAAGGCTCGGATTTGGATATTGACAAAGGAGTAACTGTTTTACGCGACCTTAAAACAAAAGACAAAACAGGCAACGATAAACAAAGCATAAAAGAAGCTAACAGCATATTAGACACCTTTATAGATGTGTTGTCTAAACCTCGTAGCTACAACGAGGCACACACTCCTGTAACAACCAACGAGATGGACGAGGTTAAGACAGACCTAATGGAAGAATTGTCAGATGAAGACAAAAGGTTTATGAACTTTAACCCATACAGAACCTTTATGGATATGATAGCTGGCAACTGGTTAAACGGTGGAGGCAAGACACAAGTAGGGGTATATGCTAACTCTCAAAAAGTATATAACAACGTGTTTTATGTTTGCAGCACTCTAATTGAAGAGGCATATTTCGCAGCAAAAAGCGTTTCTTTTTACGGACAATCTGCCGAGTGGATAAGAACAGAGGGAAGAAAATGGGTACTTGCAAACCACTCTGACGCAAAAATAAAACAAGTATTTAATTTGTTTCCTAATATTACATTTCAAAGCCCTATATTAGTAGAAGCAACAAACGGAGGCAAGGCAAACACAATAGGCAATATCTTTCAACCACGCAGTAAAAATCAAGTTTGGGCAAGTCAGTCAGGGGCAAGTAACTCCGCAATGGACAATGCAAAAGACCCTAAGTTAGCAATAATAGGTAGCACGTCAGTAACCTCTCCCCTAATAGGAGCGGCTATGATGCTTGGAGGAGAAGACAGCTCTCCTATTCACTATTCGTTTTTAAAGTTTTTTGCTGACCCTATTACCAAAGCTATTGTCAAGAACAATGGAAAAACCACTGATAAAATGACAGCTGAGTTTGAAAAAGACCCAGCCTCTAAAGGGCTTGTTGCCAAGTACTTAAAGGACTACAAGGCTTTAGAAAAGTGGGCGGAGTTTTCTAACGGGCTTGCTAAACTGTTAAAGATAAATCAGGGCGCACCGTTTCAAACAGTAGACCTCTTGATATTTCAAGACGACTATGATACAGCAATGCAGGCTAAAGACGGCAGAATAAAAATAGTAATGGACAACTTACCAGAGTTTTCTAACTATTTTAAAGTAATGAATAGTAACACAAAGTCAAAGTCCAAGCTGTTCAAAGATGTAGCTTTGATAATGGAGTATTTTAGAACAGATAAAAACATAATAGCCTCTCAAAAAACAAATACTGATGACGAGGCTGAAACAATAAACGTCAACAAGTCAGCAAGGACAAGAGACCATTACAAAAGCATATCAAAAGCAGTGTCGTATTTGCTTTTAGCATCAAGCAGAGTAAACATAGCCATTGATTACAATGGAAAAAAGGAAGTCTTTGAAATAAACAGCAAAGAAGTTTTGGACTATCAAGGAAACACAGTAGGGTCAAAGGCACTTGAAGACTTTGGCAGAAGGTTTCCTAAAATGATAAAATGGTATTTAACGACAAACTCCACGTTATACCCTACCTTATACGCCAAAGTAAAATTAGACGAGGACGTAATAGGCAAGGACGAAACAGTAGCCAAAGCAGAGATAAAGTACTCAAGCACATTAGACTACCCGACACAGTTAGCTCTTCAAGAGGAGTTTCAAAAGATGCCTCTTGAGTGGCAAGACGCATTGTATATGTACTCTGCTATGAAAGACGGCGAGTCTTTTGGCAAACACACCTTCACTTCTATTTTCGGGGGCAGCGTGCAACGTCAAAGAACTATAGACGCTATACGCAGGTTTGACATTCGCAAAGTTCCTGACGACTACATGATGGACGCAATAAGAAAGATAAGCAAAGGAGGGTTGCGGCTTGTGTTTAACACTCAGCCAGCGGTAAACGCAAGTGTTGTCCGCATAGACACCTCTCTTTCAAAAAATGAAATGGCAACCACAGAAGCCAAAACAAAGATGAAAGGGCTTGTAGGAGCTTTGTTTACAAAACTGTTTGACTTCCTAAACGCAAAAGGAGTGGTAGTCCATTCTGGAAACAGTGAAACGTTAAAAGCCGTCTTTATAGCAAAGGGGGGGACGGAAGCAATGTATAATGACTACGCCTCTTCTGCAAAAGGATTTACTTTTAAAGGGGAAATTTATATAAACCCTTTTGAGGATAGCGAAAATGTGCTTTTAACAAGAGCGCACGAGTACGCCCACATATTTTTACAAATGCTAAAGCACGGAGGCAAAGAAGCTAATGCCAGCTATGTCAAGCTATTAGAACAAGTGAAAGAGGCAAGAGGAGAGTTCAAAGAGTCAATAGACAAAGTCAATGCGTTGTATGAAGGGGAGTTAGAAGAAACCTCAGAAGACTATTGGGAAGAGGTTCTGGTTCAAGAGTTAGAAAGAATAGCCAAACTTGAAATTGAGAAGAAGCCTGTTGAAATAACCCCTTCTATACAAGACGCAAGAAAGTCAATATGGCAAGCCATAAGAGCCTTTTTCACGTTTGACTTTAACTTCAACACGGTTAAGGCAAACAGAAAAGGGGTAAGTGCAGAAGAAACCCTTCTTTCTATTGTGAAGTCGTTACACAGACACATAGGTGAAAGCACAAAGGAAACTTCTCTGAGAGAGCAATACCCGTTAAAAAGCCTGACCAAGACGGAAACAGAAAAGGTTCGCCAAAGCAAACAGGACACAGAACGCCCTATTGGCAGGTTTACTAATCAAGACACTCTTACTCCTAACTATGACTATGTTCTTTTAAGAGAGAGGTACATGAAAGACCTAAACCCAAAACTCAACGCGGCACTGATAAAAAAATTAGAAGCAAACAAAACTCCTGAGAGCATTAGGATAATCTTAGAAAACGCAGGACTGATATCTTCTGCTCCTACTGTGTTAGCTCTCTCTTTGTTTGATGCTCAAAACCTAAAAGAAAAAGACCAGCACAGGGTTAATAGAATATTCCAACATTCTTCTAAGCTACAAGTTGAAAGAAGAGAAATACGCGAAAGCCCTGACCCAAGATTTAAGGACGTGTTGTATGCTGTTAAAACAGTAAACGGCGTAGAATACATAGACTTGATAGGGTGTTTGTCTGTTGCCCCTTTAACTAAGACGCACGGTTCTTTGACTAAGTTTAGTTCATTCACCAGTTTCTTTCAAAACAACATAAGAGATGCAAAGATGTTAGAGCTTGCTATCTTTGCCTTGTACTTAAAGACCAAATATCCAAAAGCGGTGTTTGGAACTATGAAGGTAGCCCAAATTGCAAACAACTTGGACAAAGCGGAAGACGTGCATATAAAAGATGCCAATCAAGTGATACGCGAGTTCCAGAGAATGGGCAAAGACAACAAGGACAAGTACACAGCAGACTTCTTAGCTGCTTTAAAAGACAAAGACTTAATAGAAGCTATTCAGAGTATAGACTTGGTGGCTTCCAACTACCTTGAAATATACAAGCAGGAGTTTGCTGCAATGGGGGCAAACTTAGAAAAGACAGACGACAAAGTTGCCTTTGTTAGAAAACGCAAGTCGGAAATAAGAAACACGACTGTTGGATTTTCAACAAACGAGGAGTACATTTTATTGTCGCGACTTGAATCAGAGCTTATCGGCTTAGACATGCAAGGCAACAAGGTGATTGACAAGATAAGTCGCTGGCTTAAGTCCTCTTCTGATTTTACAAACGAGATAGTGCAGTATGTTCAGAACTTGACTAAGAAGGCTTTTGACAATATAGCGAAAGAGTATTGGAGCGGATTTAGAAAAGTGTCTGATTTGAAAACAGCAGCATTGATTGTGGCTCTTAGAAAAGCCTTGCCCGAGTTGCAGTACGGAACAATCAAAGGCTACCGTGAGTACTACAAGCACTTGTGGGAGACGGATACTAATGGAATAAAAACAGGCAGATTGATAAACCCTGTAACCTCTCCTACTGTCAATCCCTCGTTGTGGAGTAGCAAGTGGAGTCATTTGCTAAAAGACAAAGACATTATAGGCTACATTGAATGGTACAAGGACACTTTGGCAGAATACAAAACAAAGATGTACCAAAGAGAAGAAGGCATAAACAGGTCTCCTATAAGCCTACTTGGGGACGAGTACTTTATACCTTTGGTCAATGCCAAATGGTCGCAGCAGCTGTTCCAAAACGGAAAGATAGTAAAAGCTTTTAACGAAGTTACAGCTGTAATAAACGACTATGATAGAATTTCAGGGAAGCAGTTGCTCACGGACAACTTAGACAAAGACTTATACAATCACTTTGTTTCTCAGTCTTTAAGCAAAGACATTTACTTTAACAGGATAGGGCTACAGCGATTAGGGGACAACACCTATGCAGTACAAGAGGGCGGCAAGGTCAAGAACGAAAGCACAGAGATACACTTGGAGAACTTGTTGAACTTGTTCGTTATGACAGAAATGAAGCAGTCCCATTTGAAGGAAGTCGCAGAAGTCTATGACACTGTCCTGACTATCTTAAAAGCAGAAAACAACCCAGACCTTGACTACTCTATAAGATTCTTTACAGACCAGTACCAGAGGGTTATTCTGAACCATAAGAACTTAGACAACGGGCTGTTTGATAAAATAACCTCTGCTTTGGGGTCAGTGGCGACATATTTCGGCATTGGCTTCAACATGACAACAGCAGTACACCAAATGGCACAAGGGCAGTGGAACTTGTGGAACAATGCCTTTTCTGGTGTTATGGGAGTAGACAATGCGGTTAGCATGAAGGCTTGTGCAAAAGCATTTGGCATAATGACTACGGCGACAGGAGGAAACATTGCAGGCACTATCTTTAAGATAGGCGGCTACAACGGGCAAAACACCAAGACAGTAGAGAGAGTTGAAGCCTTGTCTAAGCATTTCAGATTGTTGGACATGGACTATAGCAGGATAACAGGAAACCAGTACTCGCTGACAGGGAACTTTGCTTCTGACTTACCTTTCATAGGACTGAACGCAGGGGATTACTTTAACAAAATGCAGTACTTTATTGCAAAAATGATTGACGATGGTTCTTGGGACGCGTACAGTATGACTAAAGTTAATAAAGACGGCAAAAAAGTAAAAGACTCGGAGGAAGGAATTTACACGTTGTTTTATGACGAAAGCAAAGACAGACGGTTAAAAGAAAACCCTTTGTTTAGAGCATACCTTGTTGAGCAGGGATTAGAAGTAGACGGGAAGCTAACAGACGGCTACTCTTATGAAATGGCTAACAAGATAAGAAGGCTCTCTGACATATTGTTTGGCACGTTTTCTAAAGAAGACCAGAACAATCTTAACTCGTATGCGTTTTTTAGATTGATACTTGCTTTTAGAAGGTGGGTTGTCCCTAAGATAATGCGGTATTGGAACGGGAGAACCTTTGACAATAAGGAACTCGGCAACCTTGTAAACAAAGACGGCAAAATGGTTTGGGAAGGCACGTTTAGTGAAGGTATATTTATGTCTATTGGCTCTTGGATGTATAACATCAACAAGGCGTTCAAGCAAGACGGAATGGGCATATCTGTTTTCCCCAAAGCGTGGGGCGAGCTAAACAAAACTCAGCAAGACAACATTTACAGAGGGGCTACGGACTTAGTTATGTTTATTGCTCTTGTTTCTATGATGATGTTAGCAGAGCCTGACCCAGAGGAAAGAAGTAGAAGAAGGGGGATATGGAAAAAGATATATGACCTAACAGCAGATTTCACTATTGCGAATGACCCGAGTCAGGTTTTGGCAATTATAAAATCTCCTATCACGTTGGTTACCTATTTAGAGAGGCTGCTTTCTATTTTCACGCTTGGGCTTTTTACGGGAATAGAAGGGGCGACAGGGTTTGATATTTTGACAGACCGACAAGTTAAACAGAGATTAAAAGGAGTACGTGATTTTGGGGGGTTGTTTGTACCACTCTACAAAGACTACAGGTACTGGGAAGAAATGATGGACGATAAATAAATAAACAATAAAACAAATATAAAATGGCAAATTTAATAACAAGAACTGCTTTAAAAGCTTACCTTTTTGATGATGTTCCAAACAAAGACAGATTTAAGCAAAGGGTTTTTCCTTTGCAGAGTGATAGACCGACAGAGCAAACCTTTGAGAACTTTGTAGACACGGTGGCTACAATAGGGGAAGTAGAAGATCTTTCATTAGTTGTGGCTACAAAAGCAACAATGGCACAAGTTAATGCGGCATTAGTCCCGTATAGCACTACCTCTGTTTCAAACACTCTCTATGCTGCTAAAAGCTATGAAAGCAGGGTAGTTGCAGCAGAACTTGAAATAGACGCTTTGCAAGCAGCTGACCTTTTAATACCAGTAAACTACTATAACAAGACACAGTCAGATGACCGCTTTGCTCCAAAAGCAAGTACTGATACAAGGTTAGACGCATTAGAAGCTGAGATTGACGTTGTTTCTGACTTGTTTGTGTATCAAGAAGCCAAAACTAAAAAAAGAATAGATGTTGAGCATTTTACGTGGAAGCCTTTGAAAGCTGATGACACGTACTATCTGCCTTTTCACCCTTCTGCCAAAGTCATAATAAAGTCAATTATGATTGCGAATGTAAGTGAGTGGGTTATTTATTCTTTGACAGGCACTATTATAAGAACGGCTATAGTTATAGACCAGACAAACAATAGCCCTTTAGCTGTTTCTCAGTTTAATGACGGCGTAACTATTATTGGGGCAGACGGCATTTTGATTGTTGCAAGAACCTTGAACCCTACTGCTTCAGGAGGACTTCAGATACCCCCTTCCGTAAACCTTAGAGTAGAATATCAATATCCTTAGAAATGATAGAATTTAAATTAAGTGTTTTCACTACCTCTCCTTCTTGTGCTTCTGCTCCTTATGCAAGAAACGAAGTAGTAGACAGGTATAACGTATATATAAATGAGGTGTTGATTGGTTCTGCTATTC
>Ga0163153_10008480_pt1 | contig 10666 bp, 2 predicted proteins | sample OliLakLV19MP6IB1_FD_148629 | JGI IMG/M metagenome (GOLD analysis project Ga0163153, IMG submission 148629) | Freshwater microbial mat bacterial communities from Lake Vanda, McMurdo Dry Valleys, Antarctica - Oligotrophic Lake LV.19.MP6.IB-1 | ecosystem: Environmental > Aquatic > Freshwater > Lake...
CGAGTGGGAAACCGGAACCATCTACCTCAACATGCAATCCTCAACCCAGCCCTCAGTTTAGATGCTCGACGAAATTACAGAAAAATTATTGCACGGCCCATTCCGGACATCGTGGACGTGTCGCTTGGTGATCACCGCCACATCGCACAACGGATAAAGATGCGCAGGCAGCTCGTTCATAATCCAAGGAACAGAGAATAGACTCCGCTGTTATCTGGAACGATCCCGCAGGACAGGCTTCCAGACTGGCCCGAAGGCCGGCGGGGTGGAAAATTCTCTGCGTGGCTCCACCGGTAAAATCGGGAGGTGGAAGGTTGAGAATATCGTGCGCATTGGGAGACAGGCTGGAAGCCTGTCCTGCTTTGGACAACACCTCCCAAGCTCATGCTTCTGCTGTTTGCTTCCAGCTTCCAGACTCCGCGACGGGCGGCAATTCCGAAGTCTGGACGGTCTGCCGATGCTTCTCGCGATGTGATTCCTTTCACGGTTTTGAAGCTGAATTTGGCTGGATTCATTGCCGAGTGGAAAGTCAGGTGAGCCTCAGAGGAAGCGGATTTCGGCGTGATGCTCCTGGCCATCTCCATGCAGCGGGAGATGCGCGCCGGACTGTTCCACGCCGTCGAGGATGACGACCTGTGGTCCATCCCATCGGCCGGCAGTGTTGTGCAGCGTGATGTGATGCTGCGTGTCGCGGTAACGGTAATGGAGCTTGAAAGACTTCCAGCCCATCGGGAGACAGGGAGTGAACCGGAGCTTGTCCACGTCGAGCTTCAGTCCCAGCAACGTTTCCGTGGTCAGGCGGTAGAGCCAGCCGGCGGAACCGGTGTACCAAGTCCAGCCGCCGCGCCCGGTGTGGGGCGCGACGCTATAGACATCTGCGGCGATCACATACGGCTCGACCTTGTAGCGCGCGACGCCTTCCGGAGTGTCCGCGTGGCGGACGGGATTGATGAGATCAAACAGTTCCCACGCCCGCCGCACATCGCCCATCGTGGCAAAGGCCATCACCGTCCAAATCGCGGCGTGCGTGTATTGGCCGCCGTTCTCGCGCACGCCCGGCAGGTAGCCCTTGATGTAGCCGGGGTCGAGCGCGGATTTGTCGAACGGCGGATCAAACAACTGGATCAGCCGGGCTTCGTGCCGGACGAGCCGATGGGCCACGGCGTCCATGGCGGTGCGGGAACGTTTCGGATCGCTCACCCCAGCGAGGATGGCCCAGCTTTGCGGAAGCGAATCGATCTGACACTCGACGTTGCTGGCGGAACCGAGCGGCTCGCCGTTGTCGAAGTAAGCGCGGCGGTACCATTGGCCGTCCCACGCGTTGTTTTCCAGGTTCTCGCGCAGACGCCCCGCCTGTTGCACACACTCTTCAGCGAAGGCGATGTCGCCGCGCTGCAGCGCCAGCGGTGAGAAATGCGTCAGCACGTCGTAAAGGAAGAAGCCGAGCCAGACGCTTTCGCCCTTGCCATGTTCGCCGACCAAGTTCATGCCGTCGTTCCAGTCCCCGCAGCCCATCAACGGCAAACCGTGTTCGCCAAACCGGAGTCCGTTCCGAATGGCGCGCACGCAATGTTCGTAGAACGAAGCCGGTTCGCCGGAGGGACGATGCGTGTCGTAGTAACCCTCCTCTTCCGGGCGCACGGCGCGGCCTTCGAGGAAGGCAATCTTCTCGTCCAGCAAACCGGTGTCGCCTATCGACTCGACGTAACGGCACGCCGCGTAAGGCAGCCACAGGTAATCATCCGAGAAATGCGTGCGTACTCCGCGATTGAGCGGCGGATGCCACCAATGCTGCACGTCGCCTTCATGGAACTGATGCGCGGCGGCGAGCAGCAGTTGCTTGCGGAGCAAATCGGGCCGCGCATGAACAAGCGCCATCGTGTCCTGAAGCTGATCGCGAAAACCAAACGCGCCGCCGGACTGGTAGAAACCCGTCCGCGCCCACAGCCGGCAGGACATCGTCTGGTAAAGCAGCCAGCCATTGGCGAGGACGTTGAGCGCGGCATCCGGCGTCTCGACATGGACCGCACCGAGCGCGTTGTTCCAGTGGGCGTGGACCCGGCCCAGTTCATCAAGGCACGATTCCTTGCTGCGGAACATCTGCAGAAGCTGCTGGACGTGGTCGCGGCTGTTTCCGGCCCCGACTTTGAAAATAATCTCCCGCTCTTCGCCGGGCGCGAGCGTCAGCGCGACCTGCAACGCGGCGCAGGGATCGAAGCCCGCTCCGGTCTTGTTGGACAGCCGCACGCGGCCCAACGCAGCGGGACGTTCGAGCGAGCCATTGCGCCCGATGAACTCCACGCGATCCCCAGTGTGCGAACGCGCCTGCTCGCTCACCGTCGCAAACACCATGCGCCCCTCGAAGTCTGTGTTATAGGCGTTGCGCGCGAGCAGCGCGCCGGTGCGCGGGTCCAGCTCCGTGATGACGTGCATGAGGTTCTTCTGGCGCAGTTCGCCCAGGACCCATTCCCAATAGCCAGTCACAGACAGGAACCGTTCGCGGCCGGATTGATTGCGCAGGATGAGGCGCGCGAACTTCACCGGCGCATCCACGGCCACGTATATCCACAGCTCGGAGGAGATGCCTTCATTGCTTTGCTCAAAGACGGAATAGCCAAAGCCGTGACGAACGACGCACGGGACAGGGCCGCGCGCAGGCAGCGGCGTGGGCGACCAATACTTCGTGCTTTGCTCATCGCGGATGTAGAACGCCTCGCCGCTCACGTCGCTGACGGGATCGTTGTTCCACGGCGTGAGGCGAAACTCGTGACAGTTCTCGCTCCACGTATAGGCGCTGCCGCTCTCCGAGATCAGCGTGCCGAAGCCGGGATTGGCGATGACGTTCACCCAGGGCGCGGGCGTCGTCTGGCCGGCCTTGAGCGTGACGATGTATTCGCGTCCGTCCGGGGTGAAGCCGCCCAGGCCGTTGAAGAAGATCACTTCGCGCTTCGGAAGCGGAACCGGCGTGAACGGACCCGGGCGGATTCGCGCCGGGGCGAGGGTCGGTGGCATCGGGTCAGGCCGGCTGCGGCGCTGGAGCTGTTCGACCAATGTCCCGTGTTCATCCGAGAGAACGATGCGGGCGGCCGCTTGCAGCAGCACCAGGTCTTCGTGCGACAAGTGGTCGGCGCGGCGCACGAAGATGCCACCGGGCTTGTCGAGCATGTGCGCCTCAATGCCCGAGGCGATGAGGGACATGATTTGATCGTGAACCGACTGGCGATAGACGGAGTCGTCCTCGTTCAGAATGACCAGGTCCACGGCGAGACCTTTCATCCTCCAGTAGGCATGCGCCTGGAGAATCTCGCGCACCAGCTCGATGCGTTCCGCGTCCGTGGACCGCAGCAGGACGATGGGCAGGTCGCCGGAGATGCCGAAGCTCCAGAGGTTGCGCTGGCCGCGCCGGTTCTGCGCCAGCGTCGTGGCATTGGCGCGGCGCACGGAATGACTGTAGAGCAGCGAGCCGGCGAGCCGTCCAAAGAGCTGGGCCTGCTGCTCGGTGGCATTGAGATGGCGGAGCGTGACCAGGCCGTGCGTCCACGCGAGCTCGAAGACGCGGTTCGCGATGGACTGGTCCTGATATTTTTCGATCAAGGACATCAACGCCTCACGCGTCGGCGCTGCGCCGGTGACCACCGTGATGGACGCGTTTCCTTTCGCGGCGAGCCGGACCGTTCTGCGAATGGAAACGGCTGGGTCAAGGACGGGGCCGTCGCTGTTCGAGAGCCGGGCTGGACCTTCCATTGCCGCCGGTGATGCAGCGGAACGTCCGCGTCCAAGGAACTGCGAGCGATCCGTTTCAAACGAGGCTGCGCCCATCTCTTCTCCTTGGACGAGGACGAGATGAAACATCCAAGGCGGCTGTTCGCCGCGCGAACGCGGACGGCGCGAGCAGCAGATGGCGTTGCATTCGCGGATGATTTGGGTCTGGATGAACAGCTTGCTGAACGCCGGGTGAGACTGATCCGCGCCCACCGTGTTCAACGCCACTTCGGCAAAGCTGGTCACTTCGATGGAACGGGAATCGCCCGAGTGATTGGTGAGCGTCATGCGGCGGACTTCCACGTCGTCCTCGGGCGAGACGCTGATCTCCAGATGCGAATCGATGCCAGTGAAACGCGTGCGGAATTCCGCGCGGCCCTGGCTGAAGATGGCTTCGTAGCTGGTCACCGGACGCAGGACTGGCTGATGGGCAGCCGACCAGAACTGGCCGTCATCCAGATCGCGCAGGTAAAGGAACGCGCCCCAGGAATCGCAAGCGGGGTCTTCGCGCCAGCGGGTCAGCGCGATGTCATTCCACAGGCTGTAGCCGCCGCCCGCGCTGGTGATCATGACGTGATAGCGGCCATTCGAGAGCAGGTTTACTTCGGGCGCGCCGGCGCTCGGGTTCGTGAAGACTCGGAACGGCGCCTCGGTCTCGGTGCTGACCTCGCGCGTGCGGCCGGCTTCGAGTTCGTGCGGATAGAAGACCGTCGTCTCCCTCGGCACGCGTTCTTGCAGCAGCAGCTCGGCGGCGCGGAAGAACGGGTTCGCCTGGAACCGCCGCTGCATCGGACGGTCGAGAAGCTGGTACGCCAGAGCGAGCAGCGACATGCCTTGATGATGCGCCATGAAGGAGCGCAGGACGGCGTGAGTTTGGTCGCGCTGCAAACGCGACGGCGTGTAGTCCAGCGCTTCGTAGAAACCGTAACGACCTTCGGCTCCTTCCGCGCGCAGGCGGTCCAGGTTCGCGCACACTTCCGTGGGCGTGACGAGCAGCGACATCACCGTGGCGTACGGCGCGATGACGAGATCCTCGGCCAGCCCGCGCTTGAAGCCGAGGCCCGGCACACCAAAAGCGCGATACTGATAATTGGACTGAGCGTCGGTGAGAAAGTAACCAGACTCGGAAATGCCCCACGGCACGCCGCGTTGTTTGCCATAATCAATCTGGCGCTCCACGGCGGACCGGCACGAAACGTCGAGCAAGGTTTGCTCGTACGACGGCATGACGAGGGGCGGCATCAGGTACTCGAACATGGAGCCGCTCCACGAAATGAGCGCGCGCCGATTATCAACGGAGGTGAGCAGCCGTCCGAGGGCGAACCAATGTTCCTGCGGCACCTGGCCCAGGGCGATGGCGACGAAGCTGGTCAGGCGCGTTTCCGACGCGAGCAGATCGTAGAAGCTGGCGTCGAGCCGATAATCCGTGACGTTGTAGCCGATGGAGAAGAGCTTGCGCGCCGAATCGTAGAGAAGAGAGAAGTCCATGCGGGCAAACTCATCGCAGCGCGCGGCGAGTTCTTCCAACTCCAACGCACGTCCGCTCGCTTCTTCCGCGCCGCGATTGAGCGATTCACGCCATTCGACGAGATGCGCGATCAATGGCCCGCTGGCGGACGAATCGCGGGCGGCCTTGAGCCAGCCATCCACGCGCTCAATCGTTTTCTCGATCTGGCTGATCGAAGCCGGCCAGCCAAGTTCCTCGTGCAGCGATTGAATCTGGGTGACCAGCGGATCTTTGACTTCAGCCGCGCCGGGAGAGTATCGCCTCACTCTCAACCAAGGGAAGGACGCGAGAAAGTCATCACGCTGTTCCTGGCAAAGTTGTCCCAATGCATTCCGCCACCAGCCGTAGTCGTCACCGGGGTCGGTGCGGATGGTCGGCGGCAAACTCAGGACAATGGTCGTCGCCTCCTCCAGCAACTGATGGCAGTCGCGCATCGAGGACGGTGGATTGGCGAGCCGCGCTTCCAGTGGCTTGAGTCGCGCGATGATGTCGCTGGCCTCGGAAGGATCCGCGTTCAAGGCCGCCTCTTGCAGCAGGAGCAGCGTGTCACGAATTCCAGGAACCACCGCTTTGGCCGGCCAAGGTTTCTCCGCCAGCTCAAGCAGTCCTGCGCGCAATGTGAGGAGCAGGCCGGCGAGGTTGCCGTTGTCCACCGTGGAAACATAGAGCGGCGGCAACGGCTGAAGCGTCCGCGTCTCATACCAGTTGTAGAAATGCCCGCGATACCGCTCCAGCCTGTCCATCGTGTCGAGGGTGGAGCCGAGGCGGTTCATCATCCCAGGCACGGAGAGATAGCCGAAATCCCACGCCGACAAATTCCCGATGAGAGCCATCGCCATGTTGGTGGGCGACGTCCGTGTGGCGATGACCGGATGCGGATGTTCCTGAAAATTATCCGGCGGCAGCCAGTTGTCCTCATCACCAACGAACTCCTCGAAGTAACGCCACGTCTTTCGCGACAGCCGGCGCAGGGAAAGAGTCTGTTCGCCGGAGAGGGCCGGAGTCTGGTCCACGAGAGGAAGACTGATCCACCACGCGGCCACTGGACAAAGCGTCCACAGCAGCAGCAGCGGCAGGGCGGCGGCCCAGCTCGGTGCGTGGGCCGCGACCAGTCCCAGCGCGATCAACACCGACAATCCGGGCGCGCACCACATCGTCTCCCAATAGCTGCGCAGATCGGTTCCGCTGCGTTTCTCCGTCTCGCTGGCGGTCTGCCATTCGAGAAGATTTCGTCGCGTGAAGACCAGCCGCCCGATGGTGCGTGCGGCGGCATCCAGGCTGATGCACGCGTCGAACGGCAGGAACATGAGCGTGAAGAACGCCTGCCCGACATGCCGCCCCACGCTGCCTCCCACGTTGTTCAGATGCAGTCGCAGCGGCAGTTCATCCGGCTTGGTCGCGACTTCCATCAGCAGCGAAAGCGCTCCCGGCAGGAAGATGATCAACGCCATGAACAGCGTCCACACCAAGGCGGTCTGTGGCAGGGCAATCCACCCGATCATCATCAGCCCCATCAAGGCAACCGGAGTGACGCTGCGGCGGAGGTTGTCAAAGATTTTCCACCGCGACAGGCCGCCAATGGGATTCACGACGCGCCGCACATCCGCGCCGGGCACGCGCGGCAGAAGCCACGTCGCAATCTGCCAGTCACCACGCATCCAGCGATGGCGGCGGCGGGTGTCGGCGGTGTAGAGCGCGGGATATTCTTCAAAGAGCTGAACGTCGGTGATCAGCGCCGAACGCGCGTAGCTGCCTTCGAGCAGGTCGTGGCTGAGAATCCGGTTCTCTGGAAATTTCCCGCCGACCGAGCGTTCAAACGCATCGACATCGTAGATGCCTTTGCCGATGAACGAGCCTTCGTGAAACAGATCCTGATACACGTCCGAAACCGCGCGCGTATAGGGATCGATGCCCGGCTCGCCGGAGAAGAGCCGCGCGAACCGGGACCGGCTCGCGCTCGGCAGACTGACCGCCACACGCGGCTGCAAAATGCTGTACCCATCCGTCACGCGTCCGCGCGTTGCGTCATAGACGGGACGGTTGAGCGGATGCGCCATCGCTCCGACAAGTTCCTTGGCAGCATCGCGCGGGAGCTGGGTGTCCGTGTCCAGCGTGATGACGTATTTGATGTGCGGCAACGTGGCGAGATCGCCTTCGACCCCGAGGAAGCAATCCTTCGCGCCACCCCGGAGAAGCCGGTTGAAGTCCGCTAGCTTGCCGCGCTTGCGCTCGTGGCCCATCCAGACCTGATCCAGTTCATTCCAGCGACGCGGACGATGGAACAGATAGAAGATGCATGGGCGATCCTCCGGATACTTGGAGTTCAACAGCGCGATGCCCTCGCGTGCCTGCTTGAGCAACGCCGCATCGCCCGGCAAATGTTCCAGCACCGCATCGCAGTAATCTGTGAGCAACGCGAAATAGACATTCGGATCACGGTTCGCGAGATAGCGCACCTCCAGCGCTTCGAGCAACGAATCGATGCCGCGCGCGCTGGTCAGCATCGTGGGCACGGCGACCATCGTGCGGTGCGCCGCCGGAATTCCTTCCGAGAAATCAAAGCGCGGCAGCAGTCGCGGCTGAACCAGCAGGATGGCAAGCCAGTTGATGACTGAGACGGCCAGTTGGCTGGCGCAGATCATTCCCAAGACAACCACCAGCGCCAGCACCCACACCGGCGGATCGCTCCAGAGCGCGACTTCCAGGAACCAACCGGTGAACGCAATTGTGATGACTCCTATGCCGCCGAGATAGGTGGTGAGAGGATACTTCCGGGCGAGGCGTGGCAGCACGAGCTTCAGCGGAACCTTCATCTCCGCGTGGCGTTCCAGTTCGGGCAGGCCGCGATCCTGAAGATAGTAACCAAGGTGCGACTTGCGTCCGCCGGTCTCCTTGTGACGCTTCGCCAGATTGACGGCGAGTGCCGCGACTTCCATTTCCGTCAGGAGGCTGTGACGCGTGACGCGCTCCACGACGTGGCGATAGTCGTCGCGCGTGGAGAAATCCATGTCGTTGTAAACGTCCGCCGGATCGCTGCGGAGAATCTGTTCGACGCCGCTCAACGTCTCCACAAACTCACGCCAGTCCATCGCATCAAGGAAACGCAGGCTGGAAACGCTGTTGCCAACGGACAACTGGTTCGCCGCCTGGCTCTGGTTTTCGAGCTGCACCAGTTGCTCGGTTGTCGTCCCTTCTTCCGCCAGCCTTTGCTCCACCCAGCTCATCGCCAGCTTGAGCGCCGGACCTTTCTGTTGCAGCCGGTTCCAGAACTCCGTGACAAACGCCGGCGTCAGCGCGAGTTGAGACTGGGCCAGACCGGCGACGGCCACGATGAGCTGCGCCGGCTGTGATTCCAAGGTTTCAAGCATCTTGTCCGCCCAGTAATCGGCGTCGTCTCGATCCTTGCGCGCCCTGGTCAGCAGGACGGCGACGCGGCGAAGATTCTCAATCAGCGCCAGACGAAGCATGATCGGGATGGCCCACAGTTCGCCGAGCTTCAGCGGGGTCACTTCCTGATAGGCAGCGACGAAACTCGTGAGGTGCGCGGCGTCAATGCGGCCATCGACATGCGAGATCAGTTCCACTCCCAGATCGTAAACGCGTGGCAAATCTTCGTTGGGACCAGAGGCGAGATGCGGCAGCTCCCGGCTGAAGCCGCGCGGCAGATGCCGGCGCGCCATACGAATCTGCTCTTCGATGAGATAGAAATTATCGAGCAGCCATTCGGAGGCCGGAGTGATGCGGCGCGTCTGCTCGACGAGCAGCGTCCGCTCGTTGTAATCGTGCAGTAGCTCCTCGTTGTGGGAGAGGCGCGCGATCAGCCGGTTCGCTCCTTTGCGATTGTCCACTACATGATGCTTCGCGAGCGTTTTGGCATGGCGCTGAAGCAGATCGATGCTGAACAGTTCACTGCGGAAAGGTGTTTCTTCGGTAACCATATAGAGAGCGCTTCGAGAGATCAGAATGGCGAGTTTCTGCGGATACCCCTCCATAGCGAGATCCAATGCGGAACCAGCACCCTCAGACCGTGACGGTGCGGCCACACCCGATGGCCTCCATCAAACGGCATACCCATAGGGCATCCTCTTGCAAAGTGCGTACCATCAGGAAAATGAGGCGGATTAAGCAATCCTGCGAGAAAGCTGATTGCAAATTGCAACAGAGCCTTGCGGGATTGATGGGAGAGTCACCGCGTAAGCCTTAACCGGAACGATGAAGTAGAGGAACGACCAGAGGCGAGAGTGGCCCAAGTAGGACAGGCTTCCAACCTGTCTGCGAACGACCATCGCTTCCCCACGGTTTGGTGCATCGAAACAAGTGGTTGCCAGTGTGGATGAATCATTTTCGGAGTTCAGGTTGAAACGGATATGCTTTAGCCAGCTCCGAGTCGCGCCAAAATCACGGGTGAACTACCTCTTCAAATCTTCCGCAATCGACACGACGCTTGCGGGAACGGAGGAGTTTGCGGTAGGAATCAGGGCGAGGCTTGCGGAGCGTTGCATTCACTTGCACCGTTCGTGAGCATTGACAAATGCCTTGCTGGTTTGAGCAGGGTTACGAATCAATAATCAATACGCGAAGGATTGATTCACATGGTTGCCGGTGTGGCGAAATGGCAGACGCACAGGACTTAAAATCCTGGGACCATAAAAAGTCGTGTGGGTTCGAGTCCCACCACCGGTACCATGTTTAACCTGCTGTTTTTCAGCAGGATGGTGTGACCAGAGCGGCAAGTGCCAGTGAAAGTGCCAGTGATTTCAAAACCGGGAAACAACCGGACAACGGCCCCGGCATTACTCGGCAATCACTCGCGATGACGGGATTCGCCGCCCGTTTGGTGTAGCTGATACACCCAAGGCCACGCACGGTTTCATAACTTTCGGACAAAAATCCGAAATTATGAAAAGTCGCTACATCCTTTACCGCCGCAAGCTCGGCGGGATGTTCTACGTCGAGGACACTCAAACCCGCAAGCAGGAGAGCCTGGGCACGAAAGATCGCGCCGAGGCCAAAGCCCTGCTCAACGCCCGCAACGAATCGGTGCGGCAACCACAACTGAACCGCCAAATCGCCAAGGCGTATCTGGCGGGAACGGATTCGGGCATTTCAACGCGAACCTGGCAGGACGCTTTCAATGCCATCATTGAACACAAAAATGGAACAACCAGGGAGCGCTGGCAGCGTGGTGCCAGACAGCAGGCGTTTGAGCTGATTCACAAACTGGTCATCATTGAGACGCAGGCGGAGCAACTGCTCGCCTGCATGAAGGCGGCCGTGCAATAATTTTTCTGTAATTTCGTCGAGCATCTAAACTGAGGGCTGGGTTTGGGGTTTCATGTTGAGGTAGATGGTTCCGGTTTCCCACTCGTCGCTGGTTTCGACCAGGAGCGCGGTGAC
>Ga0163153_10008481_pt1 | contig 10663 bp, 7 predicted proteins | sample OliLakLV19MP6IB1_FD_148629 | JGI IMG/M metagenome (GOLD analysis project Ga0163153, IMG submission 148629) | Freshwater microbial mat bacterial communities from Lake Vanda, McMurdo Dry Valleys, Antarctica - Oligotrophic Lake LV.19.MP6.IB-1 | ecosystem: Environmental > Aquatic > Freshwater > Lake...
GGACTTCACCGGACTGTTGCCGGGCACTTCGGAAGTGAAAATGGACCGCGTCGGACGCGGTTGGCCGACATTCACGCCCGACGGCCGCTTCATCCTCGGCCCAAGTTGCCGGGTGCCAGGCTTTGTCATGGCCGGCGGCTGCAACGCCCACGGCATCTCCGGCTCGCCCGGCCTGGGGCAACTGCTGGTCGAGGCGATGTTCGAAAAACAGCCATCGGAATATGTGAGCAGCCTGAGCCCGGATCGCTTCACGGAAACCAAGTGGGACTGGCAAACGGCGGGCGTCGCCGCCCAACGCGTGTACGAGACGTACTACGGGGCAAGGGAATCCTCCGCGGCAGGCGTGTGAGAGGATTTCACCTCGGAGCAACATTCAATCATTCGTCAATCGAGCTTAATTCGACATTCGGATTTCGAGCTTCGACATCCCCGCTCCCCCTCCGTGTCCTCCGTGACTCCGTGGTGAAAAACGAACAGAACGATTTTCGAGAAGAGGCGTTAAGTGGCTGAAACGATTGCTTCCGTTCCCTTTGCGGTGAATGGGCGGAACTATGCTCCGCCTGGGCGGCCAGTCGTCGTGATCTGCATCGACGGTTGTGGGGACGAGTACCTCTCCACGTCGATCGCCCATGGAAAGATGCCGCATGTGGCGCGGCTGGCGCGGGATGGTTACCGCGGGTTCGTGCGCGGGGCGTTGCCGTCGTTTACGAATGTGAACAACGCCGCGATCTGCACCGGGTTGCCTCCCTCGGGCACCGGCATCGCCGGCAATTACTTTCTCGACCCGGAAACCGGCGAGGAAGTGATGATGAACTCGTCGAAGTACCTCCGCGCTCCGACAATTCTGGCCGCCGCCGCGAACGCCGGTCGCAAAGTGGCGATGGTCACCGCGAAAGAAAAGCTGCGCGACATTCTCTCGCACAAAATGCGGGGCATCGCCTTCTCCTCGGAAAAGGCAAATCAGGCCAAGCTCGAAACGCATGGCATCGACGACGTGGAACAACTCGTCGGTGCGCCGACGCCCGAGATCTACAGCGGCGAGGCCAGTCTGTACGTGCTCCGCGCCGGCGTGGCGTTGATCGCCGCCGAGCGATCAGATTTCCTTTACTTGTCGCTCACCGACTACATGCAGCATAAGTACGCGCCGGAAGCCCGCGAGTCGCTCGAGTTCTACGCCGGCATCGACGCTCAGATTGGTCACATGTTGGAACTCGGCGCAATTGTCGGTGCCACGGCCGATCACGGCATGAACGCCAAGACCGACGCCGACGGCAAGCCGAACGTGATCTTCCTAGAGTCCGCGCTGAACAAGCAATTCGGTGGCGGCTACCGCGTAGTCTGCCCGATCACCGATCCGTATGTCGTACATCACGGCGCGCTCGGCAGCGCGGTCGTCGTCCATCTGTCGCATGGCGCCGATCCCGCTCCGGTCGAGCGCTGGCTCTGGGAACAACCGGGCGTCACCGAGGTCTACGATCGCCGCTTAGCGGCGCTCAAGTTGGAACTGCCGGCCGATCGAATCGGCGATTTCTTCGTGATGAGCGCTCGCGACGTCGTGCTAGGCCGCACGCCGGAACATCACGATCTGTCGGCGCTCAAGGCGCAGCTCCGCTCGCACGGCGGGCGCTACGAGGAGCTTGTCCCGATGGTACTCTCCGCGCCGCTCAAGCCCGAGTATCGCGCGAAAGCCGCCGGCGATCCGCGCAATTTCGATATTTTTGACTTCACCTGCAACGGAATCGAAGGATGACGGAACAAACGCTCGAGGCCTTGGATCTGCCCAGTTACATTGCCGGCCAACCGTACGCGAAGGGCCGCAAGCTGGAAGTGCGTTATCCCTACACGGACGAAGTCATCGGCACAGTGGCCACGATCGGGCCGCACGAGTTGGAAACCGCCATCTCGAAAACGCTCCAAGGCGGCGAGCCGCTCAGCCGTTACCAGCGCTACGAGATCCTCGACCGCGCGCGGCGGATGTTGCTGGAGCGCCGTGACGAATTCGCCGACCTGATCCGCCTCGAATCCGGGCTTTGCATGCGTGAGACGACCTACGAAGTCGGCCGCGCGCAGGACGTGTTGCAGTTCGCTTCGATGGAGGCCCTCCGCGACGACGGGCAGATTTTTTCCTGCGACGTCTCACCGCAAGGGAAGAATCGCAAGATCTTTACGCTCCGTGAACCGCTGCGCTTGGTCGCCGCCATCACGCCGTTCAATCACCCGCTGAATCAAGTCGCGCACAAGCTGGCGCCGGCGATCGCGGCCGGCGCGCCGATGTTGCTCAAGCCTTCGGAAAAGACGCCGCTCACGGCAATTCGCTTCGCGGAACTGCTCTACGAGGCTGGCCTGCCCGGCTGGATGCTGAGCGTCTTCGTCGGCGGCATCGAGGATGTGATTGAACCGCTGATTTGCGACGAGCGCGTCGAACTGGTCACCTTCACCGGCAGCGTCAAGATTGGCAAACGAATCGCCTCGATCGCCGGCTACAAGAAGCTCTGCCTGGAATTGGGCGGCAACTCCCCGTTGATCGTGCTCGACGACGCCGACCTGGACTTAGCCGTCACGCTCGGCGCCGAGGGCAGCTACCGTAATTCCGGCCAGCGTTGCACAGCCGTCAAGCGGTTGCTGATTCACGAAAAACTCGCCGACGAATTCACGGAACGATTCGTTGCCAAGACCAAGGAATACCTCTGCGGCGACCCGGCCGATCCGGAAACCCGCGTGGGCACCGTGATCGACGAACCGGCCGCGAAGCTGCTAGAAGAACGCATCGACAAAGCGGTCGCGCAAGGCGCGAAGGTCCTCGCGGGCGGCGCGCGGCGCGGCGCCCAATTGGAACCGACCGTCATCGCCGACGTGCCGCGTAACGCTGAGATGGTGGTGCAGGAATCGTTCGGGCCGCTCTCGCCGATTCTGCGCATTCGCGATCTGGACGACGCGATTCAACTCGCCAACGGCACCGCGTATGGCCTCTCTACCGGCGTGGTGACGAACAACATGGCCGCCGCGCTCGAATGCGTCAAACGCATCCGCACCGGCACCGTGAACATCAATCAGATCCCGGGCTTCCGCATCGAGTCGTCCCCCTTTGGCGGCGTCAAAGACTCCGGGCTCGGTGTCAAAGAAGGGGTCATCGAGGCGATCAAGTACATGACGTACGTGAAGACGTTCTCACTGCCTTGGTAGACGCGACGCTACCAACGGACTTCCAAGCCCGCGGTCGCGCCGTGATAGAACACGTCTCCGTTCGCGTCGATGCCGGCACGTGCTTGCAACGGAGCGTTGATCACGGCGAATTCGTTGAGCGGCAACTGGTCCGGCGTTAAAGCGACGGAATCGACGTGCAGCACCTGGTAGCCGCCGCGCAGCCAGACGAAATCCCACAGGCGAATCGATCCGGTGATGCCGGCTTCTCCCGCGAACGCCGCTCGCTGGGCATTGGCCGACAGCAACTGATTCTGCGGCGCAAATGCAAAGATGCCGCTCGGGTCGGCGGTTTCCGCCACGGCGTCGTTATTGAAAATTCCGGCGCGGACGAATCCGGCAATCTCGATGCGGCTGTTCCGCACGAGCTGCCAGTCAGCCCCCAATTGGAAGCCGTACAGGCGGTTATCGGTACTCACTTCATAAATGCGCGTCAGAAACGTCGACGTGCTGAACCATTCTTCGAGTTGCAGGGAGCGAAAGCCGCCGAGGACTGAGAGCCGATTGTTGACCTCGCGCCGTAGATTGAATTCCTGGCTGCCCAGCGTGGAGCGCTGGTCAATCAACGGCGAAGTCGCCAAGGCGAACTCATTCGCATCCGGCGGACCCGATAGTCGCAACAACTGCGGCCCCGGGATCAGCGCCTGCGCGCGCCAGCCGTCGACGCCGAAGATGCCGAATTCAAACGCCCAGCGACGTCCGAGCGGACCTTGAATGCGAAACCTCGGACCGAGTTCACCACTGAAAGAGAGGTCGCTGGCGTTCAGCAGTTCGTCGCCGGTCGTCGCGTCGCGCACTAACGTCAAGTCGTTCGGGTCCGAGCGAGACAAGATCAGCATCTCGATGCTGGCTTTCCAACCTCGCTGCGGACAAGGCGCGAATGGGCGCAGCCATTCCGACCCGCGCCAACAATACTCCGGACCGACTTGATGAGCCGATTTGCCGGTGAGAACGCCGAGGTAGTCCTGCTCCGGCGATACGTCGCCATCGGAGACGACGACGGCGTCCTCATGGATCGCGTCCGGCAGCTCCTGGCCAAAGGCAATGCCGACCGACAGCAGGATCATGCACGGCATGACCAAGTTCAGCAGCCAGCGCCGTCGCCCCATGCTCAAATCCCCCATTCGCCGCGCGGCAAGCGCGCTACCCGAACGCCTGCAGCGCCCCTGGCGCCGAGCCGTCTGTTTCTCTATCGGCTGGGCAAGTGGATTTGGTTACGACGAGAACTCCCGATTCAAGGGAAATGCCGACCAGGAAAAATGGGCGAGTGAGTTAACGGCGCGCGCGCAGCGAAGGCCGCCCGCGAAAAAACGCGGGTTACGCCCCTCAGGAACCGTTAGAAAAGTTGGCAAGGCCCGGACCGGAACGAAGTCCATCCCCATCGGATGGGGATTTGTCACAGGGCCAAGCCAGTCGTTCGCTGGAATTCGCGACGTCGGACGAGCAATCGAACTAGGCGGGGCGGACGTTTTCCGCGCACGGACCCTTCGGCCCCTGACCTTCGGTGTAGGTCACGCGCTGACCTTCGTGCAGGTCGTCGAATTGCACGTCGACGAGGCTGGACATGTGGAAGAACAAGTCCTTGCCGCCGCTCTCCGTCTTGATGAAACCAAAACCCTTGTCCGTCAACTTCTTGATGCTGCCTTCGGCCATTTGCTTACCTTCACTTTGAATCGCTGCTGAAAATCGCCGGCGGCAGTACCGCCGGAAGCTAAACATTGTAACCGATTTCCAGGCGCGAGGAACTAGTCCCTGGCCAGCCATTTCGGCAAAAAAAGTGCGATCTTCGTTAAGCCCAGGGAAGGCCCCTCAAAACCTTTCCATCACCCTCGATTGCGCCGGCCTTCCCTGGGACTGGAAGTTCTGCTTTGCCGGCCAAGTCGAATCCCAGGGAAGGCCCTCGATGTTCTCCCTATCAGCCACGACTCAACTAGCCTTCCCTGGGCTTGAAACGACATTGGCCTGCTTGTCAGCCATGTTCCACCGGACTACATTGGGGGCACACGTGGGATTTGCGGCCGCTTGCAGCCACCAACTGCTAAAGAGCCATCGCCCCCGCTGCGTGGTTCCGTTAGGGGACTTTGCCCGGGCGATTATTCATGGAACCGCTTGGCCGTGGTCCTGCCGTGCAAAGGAGGGGACTGCGGCCGCGTTCGTTTTCGCGGCCCCCGCAGGCCCCGTCGCCTCGATGTGACCGCCGCGAAAAGGGAAGGCCAGCGCCGCCATGAATGAGCTCCATCTGCCGGACGACGACTCTATCCAGCAACTGGGCATTTCCACCCTCGCGGTGCATGCCGGCGAGTCGCACTTGAAGCCCGGAAACGCCATCACCGATCCCATTTTCTGCGCCTCGACGTACACCTTTCCCGACACGCAGTCGGTGATCGATTTCATCGAGCAGAAACTGCCGCGGGAAGAGTACGGCCGCTACGGCAACCCCAGCGAGAAGATCGTCGAGCGCAAACTCGCGGCCCTCGACGGCGGCGAAGATGCGCTGCTCTATGCGTCCGGGATGGCGGCCATCGTCGGCCTGCTGATGACCAAGCTCAACGCCGGCGACGAGGTGATTTTCTTTGACGAGTGTTACCATCGCAGCCGGGAGTTCTGCACCAAGCACCTGGCGCGGTTCGGCGTCGTCACGCGCCAGGTGAAAGCCTGCGACTACGAAGCGATGGAGGCCGCCATCACGCCTGCCACCAAGTTACTAGTCAGCGAATCGCCGACGAACCCGCACCTGAGCGTCGTCGATTTGGAACGCTTCGCCGAGATCGGTCGCCGGTGCGGCGTCGAGACGTTGATCGACGCCACGCTGGGCACGCCCTACAACTTGCGTCCAATCGCCGCAGGCGTGGACTACGTGTTGCACTCCGCGACGAAGTATCTCGCCGGGCACAACGATTTGCTCGCGGGCGTGCTCGTCGGCGGCAAAGAACAGTTGGAGCCGGTCCGCAAACTGCGCGGCATCATGGGCGCGATCAATTCCCCGCACAACATCTACTTGTTGCTCCGCGGCCTGAAAACCTTCGAACTACGGATGGAACGCCACAACCAGAACGGACTCGCGGTGGCGCAGTTTCTCGCGAACCACCCGCGGATCGAACGCGTCTTCTACCCGGGCCTGCCTACGCATCCGTATCACGAAGTGGCGAAGCGGACGATGCGCGGCTTTGGCGGCCTCGTGACTTTCTTGGTCAAGGACGCCGATTGGCGCGCCACGGCCCGCGTGGTCGACGCGGCCCGCATCCCGCGCATCGGGCCGAGCTTGGGCGGCGTGGAATCGCTGATCGAACAGCCGCTGGTAATGAGCTACTACGAATGCAGCGTCGAAGACCGCCAACGCTTCGGCATCCCCGACAACATGATCCGCCTGGCCTGTGGCATCGAGAATACGGACGACTTGATCGCGGATTTAAAGCAAGCGCTGGATCGGGTTTGAAGTTTTTGGACAAGTTTGAAGTTTTCAGTGTTCAGTTTTCAGTGTTTCTTAACGAAGTGTTGATCGCTAATTCCATAAACGAAACAACGACACCAGCCCGACGCGCCAGCGAGGGGGAGTAATCGTCGAACGTCGCGCGGCGTTTACTCCCCCTCGCTGGCGCGTCGGGCTGGTGTACGCTTGGTGCGCTCTCACTGAAAACTGAACACTGAAAACTTCTCACTTCCCCGAAAACTTCAAACTCTCCCATGCATTTCCGTACCCGCGCGATTCATATCGGCCAGGAACGCGATCCCACAACGGGGGCCGTCGTGCCGCCGATTTACGTTGCCAGCACGTTCGCGCAACCCGGGGCCGGAGTGTGGGGAGAATACGACTACTCACGCTCCGGCAACCCGACGCGGAAGAACTTCGAGACAACAATCGCCTCATTGGAAGGCGGACTCAAGGCGTTGGCCTTCGCCACCGGCATGGCGGCCACGCATTGCGCGTCGATGCTGTTCGGGCCCGGCGATGAAATCGTGGCTGGCGCCGATATCTACGGCGGCACTTACCGGTTGCTGCACAAGGTGACGGCGCGCAACCAGGTGCGCATCGCGCTCGTCGATTCGACGGATCTCACGGCAATTGCCGCGGCCATGCGGCCCGGTGTGAAATTGCTGTGGATCGAGAGCCCCGGCAACCCGCTGATGTCGATCACCGATCTTGCTGCGTGCGCCGCGATCGCCCACCGGCATGGCGCGCTGCTGGGAGTCGACAACACCTTCGCGACGCCGGCGCTGACGCGCCCGCTGGAGTTAGGCGCCGACATCGTCATGCATTCCGCCACCAAATACATCGGCGGGCACAGTGACCTGACTGGCGGCGTGCTCGTGGTGCGCGATCAGGAGTTGTTCGATCGGCTTTACTTCTTGCAGAACGCCACCGGCGCGGTGATGGGCCCGTGGGAATCGCACCTCTGTTCGCGTGGACTCAAGACGCTCGACCTGCGCGTGCGGGAACACTGCCGCACCGCTCAGCAACTTGCCGAGCACTTGTCCCGGCATCCGCGCGTCAATCGCGTACTTTATCCGGGCTTGGCGAGCCATCCAGGACATGAACTTGCCGCGCGTCAGATGCAAGGCGGCTTTGGCGGCATGCTTACAATCGAAGTCAAAGGAGACCTCGTCGCGGCCAAGCGCGTCTGCGAGAGTACCAAGCTGTTCCAACTCGCGGTCAGCCTCGGGGCGGCGGAATCCTTAATCGAGCAACCCGCCACGATGTCCCACGCCAGCTATGACCGCGCAGACCGCCTCGCCCACGGCATCACCGACGGCCTCGTCCGGCTCAGCGTGGGGCTGGAAGCGTTTGACGATCTACGGGACGACCTGGACCAGGCGCTAGCTGGCTAACCTATCGGCGATCGCTCACTTTCTCTCCAAGCCCAGGGAAGGCCACCCATACGTTCTGCCAATGGTGACGTCTCCGAGGGCCTTCCCTGGGCTTAACAGCGACCAACGACGTAAAAATAAGCAAGCTGCGCAAACTTTTCTAATTATCTCGACTTTAACGAAAGAACCAACCTTAGCGATTCCGATACTTTGGCTGGATCAATCGCCTCTAGGCTGCGCCCTCGTGGCCAGGCGTCGTGACCAGATCGAGGTTGAGTCGCTATGTGCGGTAAACGGACATCGCCCGCGAGAATTGCCGTCGCCCTGTTCTTAGGATGCGCGCTGAGCGGAGCGGCCGCCCCGGCGGTTGCGCAGCAGTCCAGCCGCTCAATCTACGCCAAGCAGGGGCAGTTCGCCGCGCGGACGACAAATTACTCGCCGGCCTGGCGCGTCCACCCGAAGGTGCGCCAACCAGGGCCTGTCGCGCGAACGGCGCAGCAGGGCGGTGTGCGACAAGCACGGCACCAACAGGAAGTTTTAGAGCCCCCCTTCGCCGACGACGAGTCCGGCGTGCCGTCCTTTGAGGACTCCGCCCCGGCCGAAGAAATCCCCGCGGCGCAGCCCACGCTGAGTCCTCGAGCAACGGCACAGGAACCCGTCTACGAAGTGGCGCCCTCATATGAGACAGCGCCGCAAACCGTGGCGCCTCGCGCCGCGCCGCGGAACAACGGCCGACGGTCGCCAACACTGGCGCCGCCGCGCATGGAAAACGAAATCGCCCCGGGCGCCGGGCGCTATGAGCAGCTCCCGGCGCCGCGCGGCGTCCAGCGAGTGCAGCCGGACTTCGATTACGAGATCACGGAACAATACGGCCCGGAAGAGTACGTCGAAGAGGGCGAGTATTACGACGACGGGATGTCCAGTTGTCCCGATTGCGGGCAGGTCGGCAACTACTGCGAATGCGGTCCGCCCAACGTCTGCGACGATTCCTGGCCCTGCTGGCACGCGCGTCAGCAATGGCGTAACTTCCGCTTGTTTGGGGGCGGCTGGGACATTGGCTGCCCCTGGAATTGGTGGGATGAGCTTTCGTTGTCCTTTGGCCCGCACTCCTTCAAAGGCCCGCTCGATCAGGGGCAGAACGGAAATTTCGGATTCCAAGAGGCTGTCAATTGGGGCGGTCCCCTGTCGCATTGCCGCGGCATCGGCTTTCAACTCGGTGCGCAGGGCGTCCAAAGTAACTTTGCCGGCGACGCCGTCAACGGCGGCAGCGACGACAACCGCAACCAGGTCTTTGCCACGGCCGCCATCTTTGCGCGAGCGCCGAACAATCATGGCTGGCAAATTGGCGTGGCGTTCGACTGGCTGGAAGACGACTACTACGTCGACGTCTCGCTCAACCAGGTTCGCGCGGAATTGGGCTACGTCACCTTCTGCGGCAGTGAAGTCGGCGCGTGGATCACGAGCAGTTCCGATTCGACAGAGGACGTCGACACGGGCATCCTCTACGAAGCCACGGACATGTACGCCTTCTACTTCCGGCAATGCATGCCGTCCGGCGGCGAAGGACGCATCTGGGGCGGCGGAACTGGCGACGGCAATGGGCTGGTTGGCGCTGACTTCCGCGTCCCGCTCACGAATCGCTGGTCGCTCAATGGCGCCGTGAACTACGTCATCCCACAAGACGGCACGGGCCAGGACGGGCTGAATCAAGAGGCCTTTGGCATGACGATGAACCTGGTCTGGTACCCGTTCCGCCCCCGCACCGGTCCCCCCTGCAACAACGGCCCTTATCGCCCGTTGTTCAACGTCGCGGACAACAACATGTTCATGGTCGACCGAGTCATGGCAGGCGAGTAGGAAATGATGATGAAGGATGAATGTTCGACGTATACCTCTCTCAATTCATCATTCATCACTAAGTACACCCGCAGAAAGTTTGGTGTGGGGTGCCACTGGCGGCTTGTCCGCCAGTGCTGGAGTTGGGACAGCCGGCAAGACTAAAACCGCACTGGCAGACAAGCCGCCGGCGGCACCCATCGCTTTATTTCTTCCGCGTGCGCACTTCGCCCTTACCCCTTGCTCTTCAGCGCGATCACTCCGTCCCAATCGGCTGGCGGAATGCGATTGTGCTGGCCGATGAAGACGGTCAGGAAGTCTTTCGCCTGATCGTGCGCCGGCACCTCTTGAAGGTGCTGTAAGGCTTCCGTCCAGCGACCCGCCAAGAGCGCATCCACCGCGCGTTCGTAGGCCGCGAGATGCGCGTCGGTAAGTTGCGGGTACTCCGCTGCCGGCGGCAGCAATTCCGTCACCATCACCGGTGTTTCCAATCCGTAGGGCCGCACGAGCGCCAAGCGACGGAACCTCGCGACGTCCGGACCTACTGAAGCGCGCAGCGCATCGGCCGTGGGGCCGTCCATCAGAATCGGCGCGTGCAGCAATTTGGTCATGCCCTCCAGGCGCGACGCGAGGTTCACGACGGGCCCGAAGACCGTCACCTTGGTCTGATCAAATGTGCCGATCTTGCCCGCCACGGCGCGCCCGGTGGCCAGGCCGATGCCCACCTGAAAATCAGCCAGCGAATGCTCCGGCTGGAGCGCGGCCGCGGCGTATTCCTTGCGAATCGCGAGCGCCGCGGCACAGGCTCGCGCTGCGGCGT